>LNFM01013941.1_pt1 | contig 10073 bp, 7 predicted proteins | sample 596031 | NCBI WGS metagenome assembly LNFM01 (sample SAMN04254537, study PRJNA301005) | activated carbon metagenome | isolation source: dual media filters at the Ann Arbor, Michigan drinking water treatment plant | place: USA: Ann Arbor | reverse complement strand
GACTGGGGCACCGTTGCCGCCGATGTGACGGCAGCGGAACAGACCGCGACCATCGCCGCCTTCAAGGCCCAGGTCGCGACCTGGAGCGGCCACTTCAGCCTGAAGGTCGTGGACCCGGTGTGCGGTGAGAAGACGCTGCCGATCGACTACAAGCTGCTCTGGTCACCCGACGACACCGCCGACGCCGCGATGTTCCATGTGAACCTCTTCAAGACCTTTCCGCGCGCCGCGGTCACGGGCACGAACATCGACATCGGCTACGACTCGGATGTGACGCCCGACGGCGGCTGGGTGCTGGCCCACGAATACGGCCACACGGTCTGCCTGCCGGACGAATACTTCTACGGGGGCGTCACCAGCGCCACGGTCGTCTACAAGAAGGCCGACGGCAGCACCGAGAGCATCACCCTGGAGCCGGCCTCGCCGAGCATCATGCAGATCCACGCCGACCGCAGCTTCAAGAAGCGGTTCTTCTACTTCATCGAGGTGGAGGCGCAGGAGCTGCTGCGTGCACAGTCGGGCCGCGACGTCGTATGCAGCATCGTCTAGCGGCCCTGGCTGCGCTGATGATCGGGCTGCTGTCCCCTGCCCTAGCCAAGGAATCGAAACCCATGTCCGAGACCGTGATCGACGGCATCCGCATCAGCTTCACCGGCCCCGACCAGCTGCCGCTCGAGGTGGTGTCACGCGACAGCCCGGCCTACGACGCACCGCGCAACTTCTTCACCGTGACGATGAAGAACGAATCCGAGCGCAGCCGCAAGCTGCCCTTCGACGAGCTGCGGCGCACCACCGTGCTGGTGTACGGCAACCCCGACACCAAGGCGCAGGAGGTCGACAACGAGTCGCCCCCACCCCGGCGTGTAGGCCTCGTCGAGACGCTGCCCGCCGGTGAACAGCGCGCCTTCCAGGTGGTGTTCGCCTACCCGGCCCGGATCGCGCCACTCAAAGACGGCGCCGTGCGGCTGCGCTTCTGCGTGCGCTGGGAGGCGGCCTGGCTGCGCGCGGCCAGCTACACGGCCGATGCCTACGACTGGAACCATTCCTTCCAGCTCTGCCGCGACCTGCAGATCACCTCAGGCTGAGGGCAGCAGCAGCGTCACGAGCAGCACCAGCACGCCCAGGCCGAGGTTGATCGAGACCCAGAGCCGAACCTGGGCCAAGGCGTCGGCACCCGCCGCCCAGTTGGCCGCCGCGACCGCACGGCCGAGCTTCCGGTAGGGCACGAAGCGGATGAACAGGAAGATCGCCACCATCGCGGTGCCCAGCACCGACATCAGCGTCCAGGCGAGCGGCATCTCGAAGCTGCCGCCCGACTGCACCACCTGCTTGGCCACGCGCCCGAGCATCCACACGCCGCTGGCCAGCGTCAGCAGCGAGGCCACCAGCACGGCCTGGAAGAAGCGCCCGAGCACATCGTGCATCAGCCGCAGGCGCTGCGGCCCCTCGAGCTGCGCCACCGCCGGGCGCAGGAAGAAGTGCGCAAACACCATGCCGCCGACCCACACGACGATGGACAGCACATGGAGGGTCTTGAGGATCGCGTAGATCATGGTCGGGTCTCGGTCAGGGCGTCGGTGATGGGAGGTGGTGCGGCAAAAGGCGGGAGTGTGCCCATCGCCGAAGAGCCCTTCGGAACCTGGGGTTGAGCGCAGACCCGCCCCGGTTCGGCATGCCGCGTGCCAGGGGGCGCTCTCAGGGCCGCGCCGGTGGCGCGGCACCGTGCTTCGGTGACAGCCAGCGATCGACCGCCTCGAGCAGCGTGCGCCGCACCTGCGCCTGTCGGCCTGCATCGGCCGGGCCACAGGCCAGGTGGCAGATCCAGTCGCTCGGGGATTCGAAATCGCAGTGCGAAGCCGAGTCGATCACGCGGTCGGACAACAGGCGCGGCAGCGCGGGTCCCCAGGGTGCCGACACCGACTGCGCATTGCAGCGCGACGGCGGGGCCCGCAGCAGCACCGCCTCGGTCGCCAGGCGCGGCGCGAAGTCGAGCCCGAGCGCGCCCTCGCCGGTCACGCGGTCGAAGGCATCCAGGCCGATGTAGCCGACCACACCCGGGGTGCCGGCCGCCAGCAGGCTGGACAGCGCGCCGGCCGAGAAACCGACCAACACGACCCGCTCCACACCCACCCCACCCGAGCCGCGGCCGGCCCGCAGCCAGGCCACCAGCTCGGCCAGGCCCTGCGCATTGCGGCGGAAGTCGAAGGTGTAGGGCAGGTCGGGGGTGAGCGCGAGCACGCCGACCGCGGCAAGTGCCGAGGCATGGCCACCCAGCGTGCGTCGGCTGCGCGTGAAGCCATGCGACAGGATCACCGCGCCGCGCAGCGCCTGGGCAGGCCCGGCGGGGCGGTAAAGGTCGACGGCCACGTCACGATCGGCCAGGCGGAGCTCGATGGTGTCGACCGCCTGAGTCGGCTCGGCCCGGCTCGGATCCGACAGCAGCAACCAGCCGGCCAGCAGCACGGCCACCCAGGCGCAGCGGATCGGGCCTGGGCGGTCAGGCGAGCGACACGGCCTGGACTCCCCGTGCCCGGGATGGCCCGTGTCAGGGCACCGCGCTAGCACCAAGCCGGAGGGAGCGCCCGAACAGGAGGCCAATGACCCCTCAAGTTCTGGTGTGAAGTGTCGAAACATGATCAAACATCCGTGCCACATCGTCATTTGTTCCGGTTCACTGCACACCCGTTCAACCCGCCAACAAGCAAGCCCATGTCCATGCTCAATGCTGTCAGTATTTCCCAGCGACTCTACGGTGTCGTCGGGCTCCTCGGCCTGGCCTTCGCTGCGGCCGCCGTGGTCACTTCCTGGCGCCTCAACGATGTGGCCGCCAAGGCCGAGATGACGGCCGAACGGCGCGTACCGGCGCTGATGAAGATGGCCGAGCTGGAGCTCAATGTCACACGGGTCTCCCTGCAGCTGCGTCATGCGATGCTGTCTCGCACACCGGAGGAACTGGCCGCCACGCTGGCCGACGTCGGCGCCAAGCGCAAGCTGATCGACGAGGCGCTGGTGGCGTACGAAAAGGGCCTGTTCACCCAGGCCGGGCGCGACCGCTACGCCTCGGTGCCGCCGGTGGTGGACAACTTCTGGCGCGTCGGCGGCGAGAACCTGGCGCTGATCCAGGCCGGCAAGCGAGAAGAGGCCTTCGCCTTCCTGGTCGACAAGACCATCCCCGCGCGCAACGCGCTGCTCGAGCAGCTGTCGCAGACCGTGCGCTACCAGAACGACAGCCTCGACAAGGACATCGCCGTCATCCACGCCGAGACCGCACAGACCAAGCAGATCATGTTGGCGCTGCTGCTGTCGTCGGTGGTCTTGCTGGGCCTGTTCAGCTGGCACATCGCGAGCCTGCTGCAGCGGCGCATGGCGCAGGCCAGGCGGGTGGCGGAGGAGGTGCGCGATGGCAACCTGGCCACGCGTGTCTCGGATGCGTCGCGCGACGAGGTCAGCCCGCTGATCGCGGCCTTGGACGACATGCAGCAGAGCCTGTCGCGGGTGGTCGGCAGCGTGCGCGGCAACGCCGAAAGCGTGGCCACCGCCAGTGCCGAGATCGCCCAGGGCAACCAGGACCTGTCCGGCCGCACCGAGCAGCAGGCGAGCGCCCTGCAGCAGACCGCGGCGACGATGGAAGAACTCGGCACCACGGTGCGCCACAACGCCGACAGCGCGAGGCAGGCCAACCAGCTCGCGATCAGCGCCTCGTCGGTGGCCGCCCAGGGCGGCGAGGTGGTGGGCCGGGTCGTCACGACGATGCAGGCCATCAACGACAGCAGCCGGCGGATCAACGACATCATCGGCGTGATCGACGGCATCGCCTTCCAGACCAACATCCTCGCGCTGAACGCGGCGGTCGAGGCGGCACGGGCCGGCGAGCAAGGCCGCGGCTTCGCGGTCGTCGCGGCCGAGGTGCGCAACCTCGCCCAACGCAGCGCCGACGCCGCCAAAGAGATCAAGGGCCTGATCGGCCGCAGCGTGGAGCAGGTCGAGCAGGGCACGGTGCTCGTGGACCAGGCCGGCAAGACGATGACCGAGATCGTGGGCTCGATCCAGCGCGTGAGCGACATCGTGGCCGAGATCTCGTCGGCCAGCGTGCAGCAGAGCTCGGGCGTGCAGCAGGTGGGCGAGGCGGTCACGCAGATGGACCAGGCCACGCAGCAGAACGCCGCACTCGTCGAGCAAAGCGCCGCCGCCGCCGAAAGCCTGAAGAGCCAGGCGCAGGCCATGGTGCAGGCGGTCGCCGTGTTCAGGCTCTCCCAGGGCGACCCGCACGCGACGGCATTCGCCCGCTGAGCGCCGACGCACCGTCCGGGCCGGCGACGGCGTCGGGCAGACCGGGCAGCTCGAGCCGATACAAGCGCTCACCATTCGCCGGTATTGCCGAGGGTTCCGCAGTCTCTGTGGCCAGATGCCACAGCCTGCACCCTCGCCATGCACATCCAGCTGATCTCGCCCATCCCCTTCGATGCAGGCCAGCCGCCCGCGGTGGCGCCGAGGCCTCGGGCGACCCGCGCGAAGGCCGCGATGCAGCTCACCGAAGCGGTGGTCAGCGCCTGCCGCGGCAGCCTGCATGCAGTGACCGTCACCGGGCCCACCGGCGATCCGGTGTTCACCTGCTTCGGGATGCTCGACCACCTCGACCCGCCCACCGCACTGATCCAGGCCTGCGCCATCGGCGAGGCCCCGGCGGCTGGAGGCGGCGCGGCAAGCACCCGCACCCCGGCCACCACGAGCTGGGGGCTGGGCGAGTTGGTCTGCGCCGCGATGGACGAAGGCGCACAGCGCATCGTCCTGATCGGACAGGGCTGCCGGCTGGACGACCAGGGCGCCGGCATGGCCCGCGCCCTGGGCGAACGCATGCCCCACCGCAACGGCAAGCTGCTGGAGACCGATGTGGACTACCTGGCCGACCGCCTGGGCGGACGCCTGCAGGCGCACCACCGGCTGCTGGCATCCTTCCTGCCCCATGCCCGCGCGGTGGCCTGACGATCAGGCTGGCGGCTGAGGCAAGGGCGGCGCCGGGGCCGCCCCTGGCCCGTCACAGGCCGGCGCACTGGTCCTGTTTGGCGCTGGCGCGGTTGTCGGCGCCCGATGGTGCCGGCGCATTGCCCTTGCACTGCAGGTTGCCGCCCACCTGGTTGAGGTTCAGGGCTGCGCCGCCGCGGTTGTCGAAGAGCTGCACGTCACCGGCGACCTGCAGGCCCTGCAGCCACAGCAACCCGCCATGGGCCACGAGCTGCACCGAGCCGCCAATCCCTGCGCCCGCGAGGGTGACGCTCTGGCCACGGGCGATCTGCACGTTGCCGGTGATGCGGCCACCACTGAGCTGCACCGCGCCCGGGCCCTCGCCCAGCACGCTGCCCGCGATCTGGGCATCGCGGCTGCTGACCGAGGCGCCCGGGGCCAGCTCCAGGTTGCCGGTCAGGCGCGTGCCGTTCAGCTCGCACCGTGCGCCGGCCGGCACGCTCACATTGGCGTAGGTCTGCGTGCCCAGGCTCTGGTCGAGGCAGCTGACGTTGCTGCCAGGCGCGGCAGCCGAAGGCGGCAGCGGGGCAGGCCCGGCCGGCGGCAGCGGTGCCGCGGGCGGGTTCACCGGTGCCGTGGCCCCACCCGGGATCGGCGGCGCGAGGTTGCGGCACTGGTCTTCTGCCGACGCGGCGGTGTTGCCGCTGCCGCGCGGCTCGGGCTGGTTGTCCTTGCACTGCAGGTTGCCGGTGACCCGGTTCAGGTTCAGCAGCACGCCGCCGCGGTTGCCCATGGCCTGCAGGTTGCCGCCCAGCTGATTGCCTTGGGCGAGCACCGCGCCCGCCTGGCCGTCGAACTGCAGATCGCCGGTGATCCGGGTGCCGACGATGCTCGCGACACCGCCCTGGCTGATCTGCACCGAGCCGCCGACCGAGGACATGCCCGCCAGCAGCACGCTGGCCGCGCCGTCGGCCTGCAGGCTGCCCTGCAGCTGCACATCCCGGGCGTCGAGCACGCTGCCCGGGTTGAGCTTGAGGTTGCCGTTCACGCGCGTGCCCTGCAGCACGCAGACCTGGCCCGCCGGGACCTCGATCTCGCCGGCCACCGCGGTGCCCAGCGCCAGGTTGCCGCAGAGGTAGCGGCCAATGGCCGAGGGCATCGCGCCGGGCGGCAGCGTCGGTGGCGCGGCCAGGATCACGCGCATGCCGTCTTCCGAGGACGTCGGCGCGGTCGGGGCCTCCGGGCCGCCACCGCCACCGCCACAGGCGGCCAGGGCAGCGGCCACCAGCAGCGGCAGCAGGCGGGGCAGCGGTGCCGGCCCCGGGGTGGATGCAGCAAGCGGCGAGGAAGTGGGCGTCATGGTCGTTCCTTGGGTGTGTGGGCCGCCTGAGGGGCCGGCCGGGTGGATGGAACACCACAGACGGCGGCGGGCCGCTGTCCGTACATCCCGCGCGGTGATCGGCTGCAAGGGCGCAGGCTCCCACCGGACCCGCAGACACGACAAAGGGGCCTGCGCAGTGCAGGCCCCGGTGGGCGGCCACCTCAGCAGGTGGCCGGGATGCGGCGCGGATGCTCAGCAGCCGGGGTCGAGACCCGATCCATCGCTCACGGCGGCGGCGGCATCGAGCTGCCGCAAGGGTGTGTTGCCGCACAGCTTGGCCGTCCGGTCGTTCAGGCGCTTGGCCACGTCGGCCGGGGTCCATCGGCGCGGACCGACCTGGCCGCGGGGATCGGGCGCCCCTGCCGAGGCCATCACCAGGGCGGCCGCGCCCGCGGCCAGCGGCGTGGCCATCGAGGTGCCGCTCCACACGCCGTAGCGGCCGCCCGGCAGCGTGCTGGTGATGCCCTCGCCCGGCGCCGCCAGGTGCACCCAGTCGCCGCGGTTGGCGTCGACCCAGAGCTGGTTGCCCGCGGTGCTGGCCGTCACCGCCAGGGCACCGGCGACCGGCACCCGCTTGGCCTCGGCGGCCGGGTAGTGCAGCTCGGTGGCGCTGCCACCGTTGCCCGCGGCCGCCAGCACGACGGCACCCTGGCGCCCCACGCAGCGGCTGCGGTCGGTGTTGAAGCCGGCGTCGGCAAAATCGTCCTCGTCGTCGTCGTCCTTCACCTCGCAGGCCGCCAGGCGCATCGCGATCTCCAGCAGCCGGGTCGCTTGCAGGCCCCCGAGGCTCAGGTTGATCACATGGGCACCGTCGTCGGTGGCCGGGTTGCCGTCGGGGTCGACGGCCCACAACAAGGCTTCGGCGAGGACCCAGACATTGCCCTCGCCCGCCGCATCGAGCACACGCAGCGGCATCAGCCGGGCATCGGGAGCCGCCAGCGCCAGCAGGCCGGCGACATGGGTGCCGTGGCCCAGTGCAAGGCCCTGGTCGGCCTCGGCCGGGGTGTCGTCGTTGTCGACGAAGTCACGGCCCAGCAGGCGGCCATCGGCAGCGCGCGCCCAGCGACTCTCCAGGGCCGGGTGCTGCAGGTCTGCGCCGGTGTCGAGCACCGCGATCCGCACCCCCGCCCCGCGGCTGAGCGCATGCGCCTCGGCCAACCGCAGGCGCTGCGGCGCCCACTGGGCGGTGTAGGCCGAGGCCTGGCCGATGGCCCACACCGAACTGCGCCGCCCTTCGGGCGTGGAGCCCACGAGGTTGGGCTCGGCGTACAGCACCCGGGCATCGGCACGCAGCGCGGCGAGCACGGCATCCATCGACGCGCCCGCGCCCAGCGCGAGCCTGTGGATCGGACGCTGGCCGAACTGCGACAGGCGCCGCAGGCCCTGGCTGGCGGCAACGGCGTCGATGGCGGCACCGGGCCGCAGCTGGAGCACGACCTCGCTGGCGGCGAGCTGGGCCGGCGTGGCGCGCGAGCCGCCCGCGGCGCCGTTGCCCGTGTTGGCGGGCGCATCGCGGGAGGCGTCGGCCGGGTCGGCGCCGCCTCCGCAGGCGGCCAGGGCCAGTGCGAGGCAAAGAGGGAGCAGCAGTGCTTGGGTTCGCATCATGGGAGGGACAGGGTGATGGGAGATGGATGCACGGAGAGAGGCTCGGGCCGATTTGATACACCCAGGCGTCCGAGGGTCAACCCGCGGGTCGCCGGCGACGTGCTCAACCCGGGCCGTGCAGCACGAACGCAGCCCAGAAGAAGGGGTGCCGGCCGTCGGTCGCGCGGCGCGCCTGGGCCAGGCGCAAGGCGGTGGCCGGTCGGGCTCCGGCCGCCAGCTGGGCGTAGAAGTCGTCCATCAACGCGGCCGTGTCGGCATCATCGACGGTCCAGAGGCTGGCGAGCACGCGCTGCGCGCCCGCGAGCAGGAAGCCGCGCACCAGCCCCAGCACCTCGTCGCCCGGTGCAACCCGGCTGAGACCGGTTTCGCAGGCCGACAAGGTGACCAGCGACGCCCGCAGCGGCAGCGATGCCGCGTCGTGCAGGCTCAACTGACCATCGGCCAGGTGCAGGGCCGAGAAGTAGGGGCTGTCGGCCCGAAACTGGGCGTGGCAAGCCAGGTGCAGCAGATCGGCATCGGCCGCGTGCCGGCGCAGGGCGGCGGCGGTGGCGGCCTCGTCGAGCAGGACGGTCGCGGCGCCCGGGAAGCGCTCGGCGATGGCCTCGACCTCGCGGCGCACCTGCGGCAGCCAGGGCCCGCCCACCCCCAGGGCGAGCAGCCGGTTGGCTGCGCCGGCAGGCCGCTCATGCGCCAGGCACCACAACCGGGCGCTGGGCGCGAGGCAGAACTCATGCAGCTCCACCAGCCACTGGCGGCCGTTGTGCAATGCGGCGAAGGGCAGGTAGTGCAGGCTGCGGTGCGGCGCGATGAACACCCGCTGCGCCCCTGCCACCGCCGGTTCGAGGGCCTGCCAGCAGCTGCGGTGCAGGGCCTGCAGGTGACGCTGCGCCCGCTGCATCAGCTGCTGCGCGTGCGGCTCGAGCGCCGCCGGAGATCCCCGCACGGCGTCCAGCTGGAAGCGCAGCGACTCCAGGCGCTCGTCCAGGCCCGCCGACGTGCCGGTGACCCAGGTGACGCCGCCGCGCCGCACCACCACCGCGACCCAGCGCTGCGCATGGGCGCTGCCCAGCAGGTGGTACTGGACCCAGGCTTCGTCGGGCTGCAGCCGGGCCTGCAAGGCCTGCAGGCTCGGCCCGGCGGCGCGCGCGTCCGGCGACGGGGCCGCGCCGTCGATCACCTGGCGCCGCCGGTACGACTCCAGCAGCGCCTGCTCGAGTTGCAGCGCCTGCTGGTCGAAGGCGACCACCGCAGCCGCATCGCCGTCGGCCAGGGCCAGCGCGGCCTGGTCGCGGGTCCAGGTCAGGCGGGTGCGCAGCTCGGCGTCTGCGTCGGCGTCGGCCCGTGCCGCGGCCTGCTGGCCGTCTGCCGCCTGGGCCAGGCCCAGCGTCAGGGCACGCGCGCGGGCCTGCTCCATCGCCTGCCACAGGGCCTCGCCCGTGCCCGGTTCCTGACCGCCGGCCAGGTGCGCATCCAGGGCCAGGTCGACCAGCTCGTCGTAGGCCGCCGCCTTGTCGGCGCCAAAGGCGGTGCGGAATTCGTCTCCCGGCAGGCTGGCCTGCTGCGCCTCGATCACGGCCAGGCCCTGTTCCAGCCAGCCACGGGCCGTGTCGGCGTCGCCTTCCGCGCGGGCGAGTGCAGCCAGGCCCACCTGACAGCGCCAGCGGGTGTGGCTCGCGGCGCCGGGCAAGGCCAGGGTGCGTTCATAGCGGCGCCGGGCGTCGGCGCCACGGGCCAGGGCAGCGCAGGCGTCCGCCGCGAGCAGCTCGGCGTCGCAGTGCCAGCCGGGGATGGCCATGTCGGCGAAGACGGAAGACGCATGCAAGGCGTCTTCCAGGGCCTCTCGGGCCTGGCCTTGCTGCAGGCGAAGGGCCGACTGGTGCAGCCGCACGAGCATGGCCGAGGCGAGGTTGTCCTGCGCCGTGAAGCGTTCGCCGGCCGCCTGGAAGTCCTCGTCGGCGGCGTCCGCCCGTCCCAGGCGGGCCCAGGTCTGCCCGCGGTGCAACAGCGCGCGCGCATGGTCTGCCGGGATGTCGTGCTGGACGCAGCGCCCGATCACCCGCTCGTACAGTGCCAGTGCCTCGGGCAGCAGGTTCACCGCGAGGTAGGCATCGGCCAGCGTCAGCTC
>LNFM01015302.1_pt1 | contig 10074 bp, 8 predicted proteins | sample 596031 | NCBI WGS metagenome assembly LNFM01 (sample SAMN04254537, study PRJNA301005) | activated carbon metagenome | isolation source: dual media filters at the Ann Arbor, Michigan drinking water treatment plant | place: USA: Ann Arbor | reverse complement strand
CCCTGGATGCCCAGGCGCATCACGTCGCCCGGCTTCAGGTAGACGGCCGCGGGCTTGACGCCCATGCCCACGCCCGGCGGCGTGCCGGTGGTGATGAGGTCGCCGGGGTACAGCGTCATGAAGCGGCTGACGTAGCTGACCAGCTGCGCCACGCCGAAGATCATCGTCTTCGTGCTGCCCTTCTGGTAGCGATGGCCGTTGACGTCGAGGAACATGTCCAGCGCCTGCGGGTCGGGAATCTCGTCGGCAGTCACCAGCCACGGGCCCACCGGGCCGAAGGTGTCGCAGCCCTTGCCCTTGTCCCAGGTGCCGCCGCGCTCGATCTGGTACTCGCGTTCCGACACGTCGTTGACCACGCAGTAGCCGGCCACGTGCTTCAGCGCTTCGGCTTCAGTCACGTAGCGCGTCTTGCTGCCGATGACCACGCCCAGCTCGACCTCCCAGTCGCTCTTCACCGAGCCCTGCGGCAGCACCACGGGGTCGTTGGGACCGACGCGGCAGCTGATGGGCTTCATGAAGAGGATGGGCTCCTTGGGGATGGGCAGGTTCGACTCGGCCGCGTGATCGGCGTAGTTCAGGCCGATGCACAGGAACTTCTCGCAGCCGCTCCAGGGCGCGCCGATGCGGCCGGGCTTGTCGATGATGGGCAGGTCGTTCACGTCGACCTTGCGCAGCCGGTCCAGGCTGTGCGGCGTGAGCGTGGCGGCGGTGATGTCGGGCAGCACCGACGACAGGTCGCGTACACGCCCCTGGGCGTCCATCAGCGCGGGCTTTTCTGCGCCCTTGGCGCCGATTCGCATGAGTTTCATTCGGGGGTCTCCTCGGGGAAATTACATGGTCACCTGGGTGGTGCCGGTGGTGAAGGCCGATTCGTCGCTGCCCAGGTAGACCGCCAGCGCGGCGATCTCCTCGGTGGTGCCCAGCCGGCCCATCGGCTGGCGGGCGATGAAGGCGGCTTCGACCTGCGCCAGCGTCTGCCCGCTGGCCTGGGCCTGGGCGGCGATGCGGTCGCGCAGCGACGGCGACTCTACCGTGCCCGGGCAGATGGCGTTGCAGCGCACGCCGCGCGTGATGAAGTCGGCCGCGACGGACTTGGTCAGGCCGATGACGGCGGCCTTGGTGGTGGCGTAGACGAAGCGGTTGGGCACGCCCTTGATGCTGCTGGCGGCCGAGGCCACGTTGATGATGGAGCCGCCGCCTGCAGACAGCATGCCCGGCATCATGGCCTTGATGAGCCGGTACATCGAGCGCACGTTGAGGTTGAAGGCGAAGTCCCAGTCGGCCTCGGTGCACTCGAGCACGCTGCCGGCGTGCACGAAGCCCGCGCCGTTGAAGAGCACGTTCACCGCACCGATCTCGGCGGGCAGCGCGGCGATGGCCGCGGCGTCGGTGGCGTCGAGCCGGCGCGTGCTGATGCCGGGCGTGCCGGCCAGCGCGGCCAGCGCCTCGGTGTTGATGTCGGTGGCGATGACGCGCGCACCTTCGCGCGCGAAGGCCAGTGCGGTGGCGCGGCCGATGCCCTGGCCGGCGGCGGTGACGAGGGCGGTCTTGCCTTGCATTCTTGCGGTCAACGGAGGCTCCTGGAGTTGGCCTGACTGTAGGCCTTGCGCCGGTCCAGCCGCATCGCGGATTTCCTCAAGTCCCGGTGCTGCCTGCGGGCCTAGAATCGCGGCTCACGAGACCGAAGGCCTTCATGCTGACCTCTCCGTCACGCCGCCTCGTGCTGCTGGCCGCGCTGGCGTCGGGCGCGTGCCGTACCGCCGCAGCGCTGGAGCCGCCGGCCGGACCGGTGGTGCTCACCCTCACCGGCAGCGTGGCCGCGCCCAACGATGGCGCAGTGGCGCAGTTCGACATGGTGCAGCTCGAGCGACTGCCCCAGGTCAGCTTCACCACCCACACCCCCTGGTACGTGCAGGCGCGCAAGTTCACCGGTCCGCTGCTGCGCGACGTGCTGCGCGCGGCCGGCGCGCGGGGCACGCAGCTTCGCGCCCTGGCCCTGAACGACTACCGGGTGGACATCCCGTTCGAGGATGCGCAGCGTTTCGACGTCATCGTCGCGCGGCTGCTCGACGACAAGCCGATGGCCGTGCGCGACAAGGGCCCGCTGTTCATCGTCTATCCGTTCGACGCGCAGCCCGCACTGCGCACCGCGACCTACTACGGGCGCTCGGCATGGCAACTGCGGACGATAGAGATCCGCTGACCGCCGCCCGTTCGCGGGGCCTGCGCTGGAGCGCGGGCTGGCTGCGATCCATCAGCGCCCTGCTGGTCGTCGTGATGTGCGTGGTGGCCGTCGTGCAGTGGCGCCAGTGGGTGCTGCTGACCGGTGCGGCCAGCGGCGGCAGCCAGCTGGTGGCGGGCCACGCCTACCGGGCGGAGACCGAGTACCTGCGGCTGCGCGAGGCCTGGCCCCACGCCGAGCCCGGTGCCAGGACGGCCGACGCGGCCGAAACGCAGCTGCGCTACGAGATCTTCGTCAGCCGGGTGCGACTGCTGCGCGAGGGTGGCCCGCAGGGCATGCTGGGTGACAGCCCGCAGGCCCTGACGGTGCTGCAGCAGGCGGCGGACTTCATCGACCGGGCCGACCCGCTGCTCGATCCGGCCCGGGTCGGCGCCTTGCCCGACATGGACGCGCTCGCCCGCCTGCGCCCCGACCTGGTGGCGCTGGCCGATGGCATGCGTGCGGTGTCGATCGAGGCCGGCCGTCTCGTGGCCCACCGCGCCGAGCGCCATGCCGAGGACCTGCGGGATTTCAACCAGACCGGCATGGCGCTGACGCTGTTCCTGTCGGTGCTGACACTGGCCTTCGCCGTCGTGGCCATGCGCCAGCTCCGGCGGCTCGAGCAGCGTCGCCTGGCGCTCGAGGAGATGGCGCAGTCCCTGCGCGAGTCGCGCGCCGAGGCCGAGGCCGCCAACGCCGCCAAGAGCGTCTTCCTGGCCAACATGAGCCACGAGATCCGCACGCCCTTCCAGGGTCTGCTGGGCATGCTGAGCCTGCTGCGCGAGACGGGCCTGAATCCGCGCCAGCGAGACTACCTGACGACCGCCACCGAGTCGGCCGACCACCTGCTGCAGATCGTCAACGACATCCTCGACCTGTCGCAGCTCGAGTCGGGACGCCTGACGCTGTCGTACTCGACGGTCGACCTGCGCAAGCTGCTGTGCGAAGTCGAGGCGCTGATGCGACCGCAGGCCCAGCGCAAGGCGCTGGCGATGCACATCGACGCCGAACCGTCGGTGCCCGAGCGTGCGCTGCTGGATGCCACGCGCGTCAAGCAGGTGTTGTTCAACCTGCTGTCCAACGCCATCAAGTTCTCGGACACCGGCGCGGTGGTGCTCGACGTGCGTCGACGCGTCACCGAGGCCGGGACGCTGCTCGACTTCGTCGTCACCGACACCGGCATCGGCATGGACGCCGCCACGCTCGCGCGCCTGTTCCAGCGCTTCGCCCAGGGGGCCGATTCGCGCACGCGGCGCTACGGCGGCACCGGCATCGGCCTGGAGATCTCGCGCAACCTGGCGCGGCTGATGGGCGGTGACATCACCGCGCGCAGCCGCATCGGTGAAGGCAGTGCCTTCGTGCTCAGCATCCCGCTGCGCGAGGCCGCCGCCGGTGCGACCCCCGCCGTCGACGTGGAGGTGGAGGTCGGCGGCGCGGCGACGTCGCTGCGGATCCTGGTGGCCGAGGACCACGCGGTGAACCGGCAGTACATGGCGTCGCTGCTCGACAGCCTGAGCCACGAGGCGCACTTCGCTGCCGACGGGCGGCAGGCCGTGGAAGCCGCGCGTTCGCAGCGCTTCGACCTGGTGCTGATGGACCTGCACATGCCCGAGATGGACGGCATCGCAGCCACCCAGGCCATCCGTGCGATGCCCGACCGGGCCGCCGCCACCGTGCCGATCGTGGCGCTGACGGCCGACGCCTTTGCCGAGACGCGCGACCGTTGTCTGCTGGCCGGCATGAACGACTTCCTGACCAAGCCCATCGGCCCGCAGGCGCTGGCCACCGCGCTGCGCCGCCTGTTCGGCGAGCGTGCCGCGGCCGATGCGGGGCACGCCCCCCAGCGCGCCACCCGGGCCGAGCTGCTGCTGGCCCCGGGCCTGGCCCACGTGCTCGACCAGGGCGCGTTGAACGCGTCGCTGCAGGCGATGCCGCGCGAACGGCTGGTGGCGCTGATCGGGGCCTTCTTCGACGACGCGCCGCGCACGATGACCCTGCTGCGAGCGGCGCTGCGCGACGGCCAGCCGTCCGGGCTGCGCGACGCCGCCCATGCCGCACGGGGCGCGGCGCTGAACCTGGGCCTGCCGGCGCTGGCCGCCACCGCTGAAGCGCTGCAGCAGGGTGCGTCGCACCTGCCGGCCCATGAGATCGCACTGCTGGTCGAGCGTTTCGATGCGCAGTTGCTGCAGACCGCCGACGCGCTGCGCCGCATCGACCTGTTGCCGGTGCCGGACCCCGCGATGGCCAGGCCCGCGGTCAGAGAATGATGGGCTCGGGCTCCAGCCGGATGCCGAAGCGCCCGTAGACGCTCTCCTGGATGGCGCGCGCCAGTGTCACGACCTCGGCGCCGCTGGCGCCGCCGCGGTTGACCAGCACCAGGGCCTGGCGCTCGTAGACGCCGGCGCGGCCCACGCTCTTGCCCTTCCAGCCGCAGGCGTCGATGAGCCACCCGGCGGCCAGCTTCACGCTGCCGTCGGGCATCGGGTAGTGCACGATCTCGGGGTCGCGACCGATGATGTCGCGGCATTGTTCCTCGGTCACCACCGGGTTCTTGAAGAAGCTGCCGACGTTGCCGATCACGGCCGGGTCGGGCAGCTTGGCCCGCCGGATGCCGCAGACCCAGTCGAAGATGGTGCGCGGGTCCGGGTCGCCGTTGTGGGTCTCGACCATCTTGCGCTCGATGTCGAGGTAGCCGCGCACGGCCTGCCACGGGCGCGGCAGGCGGAACCGCACGCGGGTGATGACCGACTTGCCGGCCAGCAGGTTCTTGAACACGCTGTCGCGGTAGCCGAAGCGGCAGGTCGCGGCGTCCAGGGTCACGGTGCGGCCGGTGACCAGGTCGACGGCGTCCAGCGATTCGAAGCGGTCCTTCATCTCGACGCCGTAGGCGCCGATGTTCTGCACCGGCGCGGCGCCCACCGAACCGGGGATCAGCGCCAGGTTCTCCAGCCCGGGCCAGCCCTGGTCCAGCGTCCAGGCGACGGTGTCGTGCCAGTTCTCGCCGGCACCCGCCTCGACGATCCAGGCCTCGGGGGTTTCCGCCACCAGGCGGCGGCCCCGGATCTCGATCTTCAGCACCACCGCGGCCACGTCGCGCGTCAGCACCACGTTGCTGCCGCCGCCCAGGATGAACTTCGGCGCCAGGCCGTACTCGGGGTGGTCGACGATGCGGCGCACGTCGGCGTCGCTGGTGATGTGCACCAGGGTCTGCGCCACGGCAGGCAGGCCGAAGGTGTTGAATTCGCGAAGTGAGGCGCGTTGCTCGATTCGAGGTACCACAGGGGGAGCAGACATGGCAGAATTTTCCCATGCCCAGCTTCGACACTGTCCTGGAACCCGATCTGGTGGAAATCCGCAACGCGGTCGACCAGGCCACCAAGGAAATCGGCACGCGTTTCGACTTCAAGGGGTCGAGTGCCAAGGTCGAACTCGCTGAAAAGAGCGCCAAGGAGCGCGAACTCACCCTCTACGGCGACAGCGACTTCCAGATCCAGCAGGTGCGCGACGTGCTCGTGGCCCGCATGACCAAGCGCCAGGTCGACGCCCGGTTCTTCGACTTCAGCGGCAAGCCCCAGAAGATGGGCGGCGACAAGATGAAGCTGCTGGTGCCCGTCAAGACCGGCATCGACAGCGAATCGGGCAAGAAGATCCAGACCCTGATCAAGGGCAGCAAGCTGAAGGTGCAGGCGGCCATCCAGGGCGACGCGGTGCGCGTCACCGGCGCCAAGCGCGACGATCTCCAGGCCGCCATGGCGCTGATGCGCAAGGACATGGCCGACCTGCCGCTGACCTTCAACAACTTCCGCGATTGAACGCCGGCCGCACGCTGGCCCGGTGTCTCGCCGGCGCGCTGGCCGGGCTGTCGCTGGCCGCCGGCGCCCAGGGCGTGGCCCTGTCGGGCACCATGGGCGGGCGGGCGCTGCTGGTCATCGACGGCCAGCCCAAGATGCTGGCCGTGGGCGAGCGCTTCGCCAACGTCAAGCTGCTGGCCATCGAAGGCGATCAGGCGCGCATCGAACGCGACGGGACGGCGGCGTTGCTGCGCGTGGGGGCGGCACCCGTCAACCTGGGCGGCAACGCCCGCGTGCTGGGCACCGAGGTGGTCATCCCGGTCGGTCCCGGCGGCCACTTCATGAGCGAAGGCCGCATCAACGGCCGCCTGGTGCGCTTCATGGTCGACACCGGCGCCACGCTGATCGCCATCAGCCAGGTGGAGGCCGATCGCATCGGTCTGGCCTGGCGTGAAGGCCGCCCGGCCCAGGTGCAGACGGCCAACGGCCCGGCAACGACCCACATCGTCACCCTCACGTCGGTGCGCCTGGGCGACGTCGAACTGGCCAACCTGCAGGCGGCCGTGGTGCCGGCGTCCATGCCCTTCGTGCTGCTGGGCAACAACGTGCTGGGCCGCTTCCAGATGCGGCGCGACAGCGACGTGATGCGCCTGCAGTTGAAGTGAGCTTCGGATTGCCGCCCCCGTGGCGCCGAGGGCTGTGGCGCCTGGCTGGGTTGGCGGCCCTGGCGCTGGCCAGTTCGGCCTGCACCACTCTGCCCGGCCCCCCGCTGCCGGCCGACGACGCCGGCTGCCAGGCCTGGACCACCCGTCTCGACGAAGCCGTGGCGGCCGCGCAGGCCGCCGATGCCGAGGCCGAGCGCATCCCCGGTGTCGCCGGCCTGCGGGTCGACCGCACCGGGCAGGCCCTGCGCGACGAGGCCCGCCAGAGCAGCGCCGCCTTCGCGGCCTGGGTGCAGCGCGCCGCGGCGCTGGACCAGGCCGCGCGCGCGGCCGAGATCGCCAACCTGCCCGACGCGGCCTTCCCCCTGGCCGGTACGGCACGCGCCAACGCACCGGGCCGCACCGACGACTGCCGCCGCCGGGCGCTGCAGCGGTGGCTGGCGCCGGCGCCGCCGGCCCTGCGCGAAGCGCTGCTCGAACGCGCCCGCGTGCCCGATCGCTACAGCACCACGGCCCGCGCCCTCGGGCTGTACCCGGTGGCGCGCTGGCCCTTCTTCGCCGGGGTGCAGAACTGGCAGGACGAGCATTCGGCCGACATGGTGCGCTGGGCAACGCATCCTCCTGTTTTGCAGCAGTTCGGGCCGGCCGAGGCGGCGTCCGGCGATGCCGCCGCGGCGGCCTCCCCGCCCTGGCCACCGGCCCTCGACGCCCTGGGTCTGCCGCAGCCGACGCCGGCCGAGGCAGCACGGCTGCTGGCCTGGCATGCGCCGGTGTTCGAGATCGAGGTGCGGGGCGCTTTCGACCGCTTCGGAGCCCTGTCGTGGCCCGGTACCGGTCCACCCCGGGTGGACGCGACCGCGCCGGTCGTCTACCAGCGCCTGTCGCACATGCGCTGGCAGGGGCGCTGGCTGCTGCAACTCACCTACACGCTGTGGTTCCCCGAGCGGCCGGCGCGCTCGGCCTTCGACGTGCTGGCCGGCGCCCTGGACGGCGTGATGGTGCGCCTGACCCTGGACGAGCAGGGCCGCCCGCTGCTGATGGACACCATCCACGCCTGCGGCTGCTACCACCTGTTCTTCCCGTCCGCCGCGCTGCGCCCGCGCGACGACGCGCCGCGCCACGAGGAGTGGCTGTTCGCCCCCGCCCCGCTGCCGCCGCTGCCGCCTGCGCAGCGGCTGGTGGTGCGCCTGGCGTCGGCCACGCACTACGTGATGGGGGTGCACAGCCGCCCGCGGGCGGCGGACGCGGCGGCAACGGGCACGGGCTATGCGTTGCAGGGCGAAGAGGCCCTGCGATCGCTGCCGGGCCCCGGGGGCCGCCGCAGCCTCTACGGCCCGGACGGCCTGGTGGCCGGCACCGAGCGCGCCGAGCGCTTTCTCTTCTGGCCGATGGGCATCGCCAGCGCCGGCGCCATGCGCCAATGGGGCCACCACGCCACGGCTTTCGTGGGGCGGCGGCACTTCGACGATGCGGATCTCCTCGAGCGGCGTTTCGAGCCGGCGCCTCGCTAGCCAGGCACCCGGGCCCGGTCAACGCTTCGGCGGCCGGGCGGCGTAGAAGGCCACTGCCGCACCCACGCCCAGCACGGCCAGCAGCAGCAGCACCTCGCGGTAGCCCGGCACGGCGAGCAGCATCCAGGCCGTCAGCAGCGGGGCGGCAGCCCGCGACAGCAGCCCCACCGCCGACATCGCGCCGCCGATGCGGCCGATGTTGGCACGGCCGAAGTACTCGGGCACCAGGCCGCCGCGCACGATGGTCACCAGTCCGTTGGCGATGCCGAACAATGCCGCGAAGCCGAACAGCGCCCACTGCTGCGTGGCCAGCGCGAAGATGACCAGCGCCGCCGGCATGCCCAGCATCACCAGCAGACCGATCAGCCGCAGCGACACGCCCCGACCCACGCCCACGTAGACCAGCCGGCCCAGCACCTGCGCCGGCCCGATCCAGATCAGCACCGCCAGCGCCTGGGCCGACGTCCAGCCCTTGCTCTCGAAGGCCGGGATGACGTGGGCCCACATGGCCGCCGAGGCGAAGGCGTAGAGCATGAAGCTCAGCGTCAGCAGCCAGAAGGCCGGCAGGCGCAGCGCTTCCTGCAGCGTGGCGTTGTCTTCCGCGGCGTGGCCGGGCGGGGCGGCGGCGATCGCCGGGCCGCGCAGGCACCAGGCGTGCAGCGGCGTCACCACCAGCAACTGCACGGCGCCGATGGCCAGCAGCGCGTCGCGCCAGCCCAGCCCCGCGATGAGCGCGGCGCAGGCCGGGAACGACAAGGTGCTGGCGAAGCCGCCCACCAGGGTGAGCGCGGTGATGCCGTCGCGGTAGCGCGTCGGGTAGCGCTGCGTCAGCACGTTGAAGGCCGGCTCGTAGAGCGTCATCGCCATCGTGGTGCCCAGCAGCGCCCACACGGCGTAGAGCGTCCACGGCGCCTGCACCTGCGACCAGGCCAGGAAGCCCAGGCCCGACAGCAGCGCGCCCCAGGTCATCACGGCGCGGCCGTGGCCGCGGTCGATGGCCGCGCCGGTGGCGTAGGTGGCGGCTCCCCACATGGCCAGGCCCAGGGTGAAGGCGCCCATCACGGTGGGCTTGTCCCAGCCCTGGTCGCGCATCATGGGCAGCACGAAGGACGAGAACGCGTAGTACAGGGCCGCCCAGCTCAGGATCTGGCCCACGGCCAGTGCCGCCACCGTCGCGCGGTACCCGGGCCCGGCGGCAGGGCCTGGGGAATCAGAAGTCATCGCCCGATCATACGAAGGCGCCCACTGTCACGGCAGGGACAGCCGGGAATCGAACGATCGTGCGGATAATCGCTGCTGGGGTCTGTTCCCCTGCATCGGCAACGGCCCCGCGCGGGCTGCGGAGACAAGATCGATGGACCTGAACTTCACCGCGGAAGAACTCGAGTTCCGCAAGACCATCCGCCAGTGGGTGGCCCAGAACCTGCCCAAGGACATCAGCCAGAAGGTGCATGCCGCCATGCGGCTGTCGCGCGACGACATGCAGCGCTGGGCCCGGATCCTGGGCAAGCAGGGCTGGCTCGGCTGGGGCTGGCCCACGCAGTTCGGCGGGCCGGGCTGGAACGCCGTGCAGCGCCACCTCTTCGAAGAGGAATGCGCGCTGGCCGGTGCGCCGCGCGTCGTGCCCTTCGGCCCGGTGATGGTGGCCCCGGTCATCATGGCCTTCGGCAACGCCGAGCAGCAGGCGCGTTTCCTGCCGGGCATCGCCAGCGGCGAGGTCTGGTGGAGCCAGGGCTACAGCGAGCCGGGCTCGGGCTCCGACCTCGCTTCGCTGAAGTGCAAGGCCGAACGGCGCGGCGACAAGTACATCGTCAACGGCCAGAAGACCTGGACCACGCTGGGCCAGTACGGCGAATGGATCTTCTGCCTGGTGCGCACCAGCAGCGAAG
>LNFM01014866.1_pt1 | contig 10075 bp, 24 predicted proteins | sample 596031 | NCBI WGS metagenome assembly LNFM01 (sample SAMN04254537, study PRJNA301005) | activated carbon metagenome | isolation source: dual media filters at the Ann Arbor, Michigan drinking water treatment plant | place: USA: Ann Arbor | reverse complement strand
GAAGCGGAGTTTGCTTAAGAAGCGACCCAAAGCAGAACTTTGATCGCGAGCCATATGCTGATGCCAACCGTCGCCACGATCAAGAACGCGCCGATCCCGCCTAGCAAAATTTCATTCTCGATTTTCATGACGGCGGCAGCGTGTCGGTTTCTTCTTTGAATACAATGTAGCCGCCCAACAGCACACCCAAAACAAGCGCGCCCACGACCAAGGCAATGATTGTCATTCTCGCCTCCCCTGACAGGCGCGAATCCTAGCGGCGCTATTTCCGGTTGTGAAGGGTGCATAGACAAGGCCCCGCTGCTGCACCGCACAAAATCACCAACGACGCCGCCCGCCGGGCGGCTTTTTCTTTGGAGAGATAAATCCATGCAAATCTCGGCTAAAGGCACCGCCTTCATCGGCGGTCATGAAGGCACTGCGACCAAGGCCTACCGGTGCCCGGCCGGCGTGGTGACGATCGGCGTTGGCTTCACCATGGGTTCGAAGGTGTTCGCCGAGTTCTGGCGCGGGAAGTACGGCCGCGGCCTTCAGATGGGTGACACCATCGCCCGCGCCGATTCAGACCGGGTTCTCGCCCTGCTGCTCAACACCGAGTACGGTGCCGCGGTCACGGCCAAGGTCAAGACGACCGTCCAGCACCGCTGGGATGGCGCCACGTCGATGGCCTACAACTGCGGCCCCGGCGCGCTCGGCTGGCAATGGGCGAAGGCGCTCGCCGCCGGCAACATCACCGAGGCGGCGCGCCTGCTGCGCACCACGGCCGTCACCGCCAACGGCAAGCGCCTCAATGGCCTGGTGCGCCGGCGCAGCGAGGAGGCCCGGCTGATCGAGGTCGGTGACTATGGTGCCTATGCCAAGGCCGGGTCGGCCGCGAGCGCGGTGCCGCCGTCGATCTCGACGACGCCGGCCGACGTCAAGGTCTATCAGCAGCAGCTCGTCACGCTCGGCTACGCGCTGAAGGTGACGGGCGATTATCGCGCCGCTGACAGTGCTGCCGCCGTGATGAAGTTCCAGCGCGACAATGGCCTGCTTGAGGACGGCAAGGTCGGCCCTGCCACGCGCGCCACCCTCATCCGCGCGATCGAGGCCAAGGCGCAGACCAAGGCGACCGTCGCCGGCGGTGCCGGCGGCAGCGCTGGCGGCGCAACCGATGTGGCGACGTCGCCGGCGGCGCCGGACCTCAGCACGATCGACCCGTCCGCACTGCTGCCGGTCCTCTACTGGGGCGTCGGCATCGCCGTGGTCGTCGCCATCGGCTTCGTCATCTGGCGCTACCGCGGTGTCATCACCGGCCGCCGCGTCCCCACCTGATCCACAAAAACAGGAGTCTAGAACATGCTCACACTTGTCTGGTCAATCGGCGTCTTGCTGGCGCCGGTGCTGATCTATGTCCTCGTGATCCGCCCGCGTCTACAAGCGCGGTTCGTCGATACCTACGCCAACCTCGACAGTTTCTGGGAGCGTCTGTGGGCGCGCACGGTCGCGTTCCGCACTTTCATCGTCGGTACCATCGGCATCCTCGCCAGCGAGTTGCCGGCGTTCCTCGAGAGCGTGCAGATGTTCGACCTGTCCTGGCTGCCGCCGCAGTGGCAATCGACCATCCGCATCCTGACCATCGTCGCGATGATCTTCATGCGTGCGCGGGCGACGACGCCCTTTAACCAGCCGGAACGGTGACATGCTCGACTGGATCAACCCGCTCTATGCGTATCTCGGGCTCGGCGGCGGCGCGATCGCCGGCTTGCTCGCGATCGCATGGTTTTTTCCGCCGTTCCGAAAATACGCCCTCATGGCCGCCGGCGGCATCGCTGCCGGGCTCGCCATCTACACGAAAGGATCGAGAGATGCTGCCAAGCGAAAACAAGCCCAATGGGACAAAGCCGAAGGCAAGTCGGTCGAGCGTGGCAACCGGGCTCGCAGCGATGCTGAGCGCGACGTTGCTGCTGGCCGGGTGCGCGACAAATTTGACCGCGACGACATCTGAGGCGCAGTGCGCCGGCCGGGTGCCGATCGAATACAATTCGAAGAACCCGAAAAGCAACTACTACGCTGCACCCGGCCTGGCGAAGCGTCTGGCCGTCCAGAACCAGACCGGCGTCAACCTGCGCTGCAAGGCGTTCCAGTAGCGTTAGCGTAAAGCAGCGGGACGCCCAGCCGGTTGCAACGACCGGGCGCCCCTGATCACGCCGTGAGGCATGACCGACCACAACGATCGGAGAGGATCGCCATGGCTGAAACCGATGGAACCACGAACGGGATAAGTCCGCCATGGGGGTATCTGACGTGACCGGGAAATCCGAACACACCCTGTTGGTGGACATTTACCAAGAGATGGGCCGTATCGGCGGCCAAAACGAAATGATTATAGCGGAGCAAGCCCGCGCGGCTCAGGGGCTGCACGACGTGCAAACCGCGCTTCACAAGACCAGCGCCGAAGCCTCGGCCGCCGCCGCAAATGCTGCTGCGGTTGCGAAACGGCTGGGCGTGATTGAGCCCGACGTTACAAAGATGACCGCATTCCGCACGCAAGTCTCGATTGCCGTTATTTTCGTGACGGCCGCAGTGACAGGCGCGATTAATCTGATCTGGCTCGGCATTACGCACTTTGACCAAGCCAAGGCCGTCATCCGCAACTTCCTGCGGTAACAATCCCACCGACCCGACCATTTCGTTGGCATCACCGAAATGGTTTTTGCCAACCTAGGAGGCCCCATGCACCGCATTCTTGCGGCGGCTTTCGCGTGCGCTTTTTTCATGGCCGCCAGTCCGGCTACGGCGCTTACCTGGTGCCCTCAGGATCAATCCTATAGGCAGACATGCCCCGGCCAGAATAACCGAATCCAGAGTCACCCTAGGGCCGCCACGGGTACTGTTATCGTTGGCGGTCGTCCGGCTGGCTGCCCGCGCCGTTATTGCGGGTGCGCGACGAGCCTCAAGGTATTCGGCCGGATCGTCCCTGAACTAAACCTCGCGGCGAACTGGCTCCGCTTTCCCAGAACAGCCCCGGCGTCCGGCATGGTCGCAGCTCGCAAGGGGCATGTGTTCGTCATCAAGGAAGTCCTCGGGGGTGGGAATGTCCTCGCGTTCGATCCCAACAGCGGAAACGGGCGCACCAGAATCCATGTTCGGTCCTTGGCGGGCTTCCGCGTGGTCGATCCCCACGCCAGCAAGGTAGCCGGGCTATGATCGACTGGCGGGAAGCGGGCGGCTGGCTCGGCAGGGTCGCCTACCTCGTAATAGTTGCGAGCGTAATTATTTCGGGCATCCTGCTTGCGGTCCATGTCGAGCGGGCGAGGGCGCAGCACTCAAACCCGTGGCTACTGGAATGGATACCGGCCCGCTGCTGCGTCACCAATGACTGCTGCTGGGAGGTGCAGGCAAACGATCTGCGCTCCCTCCCGGACGACCATTGGGAGGTCAGGGCGACGGGGCAGGTTCTAAAGCGAACCGACTGGTCACCGGATGGCCGCTATTACCGTTGCGCCTGCGATCTTGTCGAGGGCAAGTGGGTCCGGCATGACAAGGCGAAAACGAACTGCGTATTCGCGCCGATGCCTATGGGTTGATATCGGTTAGCCTAGATTGCCCAAAAATATGGGAATTATATAGATGACTCCCTTTAGTCATCTTTCTTCGCTTTCGCCTTCGCGAGCTTCGCCTTTCGGCGCTTGCGCGAGCGTGCGGGTGCGCTCTTCGGCTTTGGCCGATAGCGCAGTACCTTGTCGGCAATCGCGTCGAGAATTTTGGGCGGATTCTGTTTCATTTACAGCGGCCCCCTGTCCGTATGTCGCCAAGCGTAATAACGGAACAGCGCCCAAAGCATCAGGCCAAGATTGTGTGTCGATTCCTTATTCCATCCGAACGCTTCGGCGACCGTCTGGACACAATTCTTTTCTTGTTCCCGAGTCATGCGATCAGCGCCTTATAGGTCAGGCGTTTGCCAGCAACGCCGTCAATGAAGCTGCCGAGGCGCTCCAGTGTGTGACGGGCCACGTTGCCGTCATTGAGCCGAAAGGCGAACTCATCCACATAGCGGCCAAGATGCTTGGCGCTGGCGTGATGATAGACGCCGATGAGGCCACGCTTGAGGACGGCGAACACGGACTCAATGCTGTTCGTGGTGACGCCATCGCGGACATATTCGCCTTGGCTGTGATTGACCGTCGCGTGATCGAAAAACAGTCCGCCCATATCACGGTAAGCGCCAGCCTCATCCGTGTGCAGCGTAGAACCGACCGCGACGTTCTGGACGATGATGTCTTGAATAGTCTGCGCGTCCGTGTTGGCGAGCTTCATGGCCTTGGTGCGCCCGCCTTTACCGCGCTCTTTCATGCCGAGCACTGCGGTCTTGCCAACTGTGCCGCGACCGGCTTTCAGCTTTTTGTGCTCGTGCTTGTTGGCCTCGATCCCGCCCACATAGGTTTCGTCAATCTCGACCAAGCCTTGCAGCATCGTCATGTCGCCGCCGCACGCTTCCCGGAGCCGATGCAGGACAAACCATGCGGACTTTTGCGTGATGCCGATTTCCTTGGCGAGTTGCATCGAGGATATGCCCTTGCGCGCCGTCACGAGCAGATACATCGCGTAAACCCACTTGTGCAGGGGAACGTGGCTCCGCTCGAAGATCGTGCCTGTGCGCACCGTGAAGTCCTCACGGCACTGATTGCAGCGGTAGAAGCCGCCTTTTCGGGTCGTGATCCGCTCGCCAAGTCCGCAGACGGGGCACTTGGGGCCTTCCGGCCACAGGCGGCCTTCAAGGTAAACCCGCGCCGTGTCTTGGTCCGGAAACATGGCGAACAGTTCAAACGTCGAAATCGTCGATTTGGACATGGATTAGACCCTCTTGCCGCTCGCGTTCATCCACCGGAACTGCGCAACGTGCTCTTCCAGTTCCACAATGCGCGCCTCGGTGAGATCGTCGTAGTAGGTATCGAAAAGCATCGCGACGAGGCGATGGAGCCGGTTTCCCGGCTCCACTTTCAATTCGCTGTTCAGATATTCCGGATCGATTTGCTGCATGGCTCAGTCCTCGCTGTAGGTTGCGTAAGCTTCCCGACCGGCCTTTTTGCAAGTGTCCTCATAGTGCTTAGCCGCATCCGAGTAGATCGCGTGCTGGAGATTGTGCTGGGGGCTTCCCTTGCCAAATCGTTCGGCGGCAAAGAACGCTTCTTCTGCGCATTCGTGCATCCGGTCGAGGCAGGCTTTGATTTCGGTTGTCATGTCCGTTTCTCCGTTTCCAATGAACGGAATGTAGATGACTCCCCCGCCCATGTCAAGGGAGTCATGTATATAATTCCCTAAATTTAGGCCGTTCCCGCGTCATCAAGGCTGCTCAACTTGTTCAAGGCATGGGGAGTATTCGAGATATTCCGCGATGAAATCTGGCGCGGGATCGTGGCAAGAGCAGATCGGCCGAAGCTTCCAACCCCAGTCGCAACCAGCGCAGCATTTCCCATGGCGGAAATAGAACGTGTCATGAAACTCCTGGATGCTGGTTGCTGTCATTTGAGTTTTCGGCCCATCAACGCTGATCGGTTACCGGCTCGCCCCATGCCATTTCGGCGCGCTGATGCCACTTCGCTATCAAGGCGGGCAGCAGTTCCCGAAACTGTGTAGTTGGGAAGCAGACACGCGGGCTGGTGCCGTATTCGCACAGGTCTGCCACGCACAGCATTTCCCGGATTATGTCGGCAGCCAGATCGTCCCGGCGGCGGTTCCCGTCGCGAATTTCGCAAAGCACCTCAATGGCGCATTTGTCGAACGCGCTATCATAAGAGCCATAAACGGCGGGGAAAATTTCCCACGGGTCGAAGTCGCCGGCGACGCCCATCATGTCGGACGACTCCGGCATCGGAAGGGCCAGGCTTGCGCGGACCTTTTCCGCCGCGTCAGTGTTCCGCTGCTCGATCCAGTTCATCGCCTCTATCCTTCTCTGTTCTTTAATGCCGCCGGATCGGCAAAGCGGGCGATGGTTTCCGCCGACTCATTCTCCTGCGTTCCGCAGTCGGGGCATTTGTGGGCGACGACACAATCGAGGTCACGGTCTACGACCGCGATACGACGGGTGCCTTCACCGCTCCGAAGGTCGGCACCGCACCGGCCGCAACCATGTTTGGTGATCAGTCGGTTGGCCATCAGGCGTTCTCCAAAATCCGGCGTTTCTGCATGAGAAAGGCTAGTCAGCATGGTGTTGCGGCTTTGATGAACTCGGCCGCGACTTGCGGGACAATTGCGTTGCCGTAGGCGCCGACAGCGGCCACTCGTCCGGGAAACCCATCAACCATGATGTCCACGCCGGATTTAGACCTACGGGTACTGCCATCCTTAAACCGGCGCGGTTCTCCGTAACGATCCCAGAAACTAGGCCGCCTACCCATGCCATCGGTTCCGATCCCGTCGCGTTCGGTGCCCGCCTGGCGCGGAGCAGCGTCGCTCCATCCCGCTTGATGAGGGTGGGCCACCCAATACAGCCGTTGTCTCGGGTGTGGCGCGCCGACGCTCGCAGCGCACAGATCGGCTCCCCCGCAGGCAAATCCCAATGCTTCCAGGTCAGCACGTACTCCGGCGAGCCATGCACGTCCGTCCTTGCTCGCAACCTGCTCTCCAAAGACGACTGTAGGTCGGCACTCGCGGATGAGGCTGTAGAAGATTGGCCACAAGTGCCTTTCGTCGGCGGTACCCTTGCGTCTGCCGGCTGTCGAGAATGGCTGGCAGGGGCAACTGCCGGTCCAGACAGGACGATCATCGGGCCAGCCGGCGAGCCTGAGTGCGTAGGACCATCCGCCGATCCCGGCAAAGAAATGGCACTGATCGAACCCGGCAAGGTCAGCAGGTCGAACATCGACAATTGACCGCTCATCGACATGCCCCGGCGCGATGTGACCGGCCTTGATAAGGTTGCGAAGCCATTGCGCTGCATACGGGTCGATCTCGTTGTAGTAGGCGGTCACTGGTGATTAGCCTTCTGCACACATGAATATCAGCCGCCGGAGACGGCAATCTCTGGACGTTCTCGGTCTATGGCGGCGCACACAGCGGACAACGCGGCCATCGAATGTTCGACGATGAACACGCCATCCGCAGCCGTGAACCCACCCGGCTTCTGCTTTGCGTTTTCGTACAGCGCGCGGGCCATCGTCAGCATCGAATTGTATTGGTCGCGGAGGGCGCGCAGGTCTTTCCGTGCTTGCTCCAACTCCCCTATCTCCGCTTGCGCGGGAGGGGTGGAGAGGGCGGCAATTGCACGGCGAACATTTCCAACGCCGGTTTTCATGCCCGCACGCATTGCATCCTCTGGTGGCAGGATCGCGCCGAGTCCTGTTCTCATAGCCTCAATCTGAGCTTCGTTGGGGCAGCCTAGGGCGTCCCAATCAAGCGCCCCCAACGCTTCCCTGATCTTGTCGTCCATTTCATGAGCCCCTGTCATGGCTGTGCGCCGGTACACATTCTTGCGTCGATTTTCATCGATCTTCTCGGCTAGCCCCTCAAAGCAATCGCAACAAAGGCCGGTGCCATCATTTCCGGGGTGCCGGATATGGCAGTGTCGGCAGCGTGGCGTTTCCATTTGCGTTGTCATGGCGTTAAGGCGACTGCGGCTCGTGAACGGCGGGCTGCCAATGCGTGACCGGCCCATCGTGAAACACGGTCCACGTCTTTCCCTGTTCGTTGTCGCACCGTTCTTCTTCGACCTCCTCCTGGAATACGTCTTCTCCGAAGCACCAGACAGGGCCATCGTATTGAGGGCCGTATTCGTGGTGGTCGTGCCATTCGCCGGGGCAGAAGCGCGCGGTCATTGCGCCGTGCGTTCGATGCCAAACCAGAATTTCTGTCCCGTCTCTCGGAGCAGTGTTGATGAGTTGCCAGTCGGCCATTGTCTGTCCGCTCCCTGCCGCGCCTAACGGTTCTTTAACCGTTCTCTAAGGCCCTATGCCATTGATCGAATTGACGACACGCTTAACCGCTCCGTACCGCTGCACGCTTCGCTCTCGCCTTTGCCCGGCGGACGAGCTTGCGCCTTTCAGCCCTCAACTCCGCAAGCTGGCGCTCAGCGCGCTTGATGGCTCGGGTGATGTCGCGTGCGTTCATGCGGGCAGCCCCAGTGAATGACCGCCCCGCGTGGGGCAGTTTTGGTGCAGTTATAGGTTGATGTTGCTTGATCGTTCAGGGTCCGAGACATGTTTAGCCCCTATAAAGAACAACAACTTAGGGGTACCAACATTCTCGCCTGGAAGCAAGCCGGATTTGATATTGAACGATAATTTCGGTGCATATCCGCCCCATGGTGCGTTTTAGATGTTTGCGGCACGTTCCTGGTGCTCCGGGTCGTGGTGGGCATAGGTCTTTTCGAGCGTCCTGACGGTCATCCCAAGGAACCCCGCCGCCTCGAATAGCGGGACGCCCTTTTGAGCCATCCACGTCGCGCGGGTGTGCCGCAGAGTGTGGCGGGTCACGTCCTTAAGCCCGGCAGCCTTGACGACCTTGCGCCAAGCGGTGTGCGGATCGGCTACCTGCCGGGGCGGCAAATGAGGGTGTTCCCGAAAGTGGCAAACGCAACCATTTCCACGGTCAAGGCGGTGCCAGCGGCGAAGGTGCGCCAGGATTCGACGGCCGAGCCGGACGCGCGGAGCCTTCTTGTTCTTCGACTGAGGGCCACGGCTCCTAATCAGGACGCCAGCGCGTAAGTCGATCTGGTCCCATTGAAGCGCCAGGATTATGCCCGGCCTTGAGCCGGTATAGAGGCCCAGCAGGATCATGCGGCGAATGTGCTGATAGGGCTTGGCGGCCCTGAGCAGCCGCGCCGCCTCTGACCGCGTAAGCCATCGCTCGCGCGGTGGTGGTTCATCCGGTCGCCAGAACTTCGGCATGATCGCCAGCGGGCCGAACTTTTCATGGCCGTGCCAATAGGCCGTGGCGGCGTGCAGGAATTTCAAATCAGACGCGGCGCTAGAGCCGCCACCGCGAAGCCGCGCGTACTCCCGGCATGTCTCAGTCGAGATATCGGTCGTCCGCTTGCTGCCCCACCACTTGAGCAGGCTTCCAAGAATGTACGCGATATTGCGGGCCGTCGCCTTGTGGGGCGCGACCTCGGAGCCATAGACGCTAAGCACGTCCGCGATCATTGGCGCGCTCGCTGGTTCGGGGTCATGCTTCTCCCCGATGTATTGCGCGAGATATTTTTCAGCCGCTGCACGGTCTCGTTCGCCGCAGCCAGTGCGGATTCGGAGCGTGCCGTCTCGGATGGTCCACTTCTTGCGTTGCGGATCGAGGTAAAGTCGCGGGCCTTTTGATCGACGCGGCATTTCGTGACCATCTCTCTAATGTCGCCTGGGGTCGTATAGTATCGGCGGCCGATCTTGTAGATTGTCAAGCGACGCAAAGTCAGCACCGTAAACCCAAAGTGTTGGGCGGCGTCCTGTAGCGTGATCGGGTCGGTATCGGTCGTCATTTTACGGCCCTTACACCATATCAACGCGAAATCGTGCGCAGCTTGGCTGATTTGAACGCGCGTTGGCTGAAAATCATGTTCAGCGACGTTGCGATCATGTCGGCGTCTTTCTTCGTTTGGCCACGGTCGCCGGGCTCGTCCATCTCCAAGTCATCGTCAACAAAATCCTCAGAGCAAATACAGACGCGCCGGTAGCTGTCTGGGCGATGGTCCCAAATCTCATACACGATTGAGCCGTCGTCCTGGTCGTGCCGCTCAACAACGAATGGATTGGCCGGGTCGTATGACTTTCTCAATGAGCGAACCAAGGAAGCCTCCTAATCGTCGGGTGTCAGATCGCGGTTCAGCTTGTAGAGGGCATGGGCGCTGTGGATGCGCGAGGCATCCGGCCAAGCTTCCTCAAGGCGCTCGTAAAGTTTCTCGCCATGCGCCGCATGAAAGCGGTCGAGTAGGGTATGAAGGCTGGCAACCGTCTCTGCGATCACGCCCACATCGTCGGCGGCTTGCTGTAGGTTTTTCATTTCAGGCCCCTTATGAGAGACAAACGCTAGAGAGACGAAGGGGGCTAAGCCCCCAACGCCCTCCGAATTGCGCCGAGCGCCCCTTCAATGTCACCAACGATGGTGT
>LNFM01013940.1_pt1 | contig 10075 bp, 9 predicted proteins | sample 596031 | NCBI WGS metagenome assembly LNFM01 (sample SAMN04254537, study PRJNA301005) | activated carbon metagenome | isolation source: dual media filters at the Ann Arbor, Michigan drinking water treatment plant | place: USA: Ann Arbor | reverse complement strand
TCACCGTCACGCGGCTGGTCTCGCGGTCGATCAGCAGGCCGAGATACAGCTCCCGCTTGATGTCGCAGCCATCTTCCACGAAGACGCGGGAGACCAGCTTGCCCTGCTCACCGGTCTGCTTGGTGACCAGGACATTGCCGATCATCGCCTCGGCCGCCTCGCGCACCGCTTCGATCGACTTGACGACGCGGACGCCGCCCTTGCCGTTCGGGTCGTTGGTGAAGCGGCCGGCGCCGCGGCCGCCGGCATGGATCTGCGACTTCACCACATAGACGGGGCCGGGCAGCTTCTTGGCCGCTTCCACGGCCTCATCCGCCGTCCAGGCCACATGGCCCTCGAGCACCGCCACGCCGTAGCGGCGCAGCAATTCCTTGGCCTGGTATTCGTGGATGTTCATCCGATTTCTCCGGCAAGCAGGGCGCCAAAAAAGCCGGAGGCACGAATGCCTCCGGCGGGCAGGATCAGACGCCGAGCGCCTTGAAATCCGCGATCAGCTTCTTCACCGCGTCGCAGGACTTGTCGAAGGCGGCCTTTTCCTCGGCCGTGAACTGCACTTCCATGATCTTTTCGACGCCACCGGCGCCGATCACCACGGGCACGCCGACGTAGAACTGGTCCTGGCCGTATTCGCCATTCAGCATCACGGCGCAGGGCAGCACGCGCTTCTTGTCCAGCAGGTAGCTCTCGGCCATCGCGATGGCAGACGCCGCCGGCGCGTAGAAGGCGGAGCCCTTCTCCAGCAGCTTGACGATTTCGCCGCCGCCATTGGCGGTGCGCGCCACGATGGCGTCGATCTTTTCCTGCGTCGTCCAGCCCATCTTGATCAGGTCGGGCACCGGCACGCCGGCGACGGTGGAGTAGCGGGTCAGCGGCACCATGGTGTCGCCATGGCCGCCCAGCACGAAGGCGGTGACGTCCTCAACCGAGACGCCGAATTCCTGCGCCAGGAACAGGCGGAAGCGGCTGCTGTCCAGCACCCCGGCCATGCCCACCACCTTCTCCGCCGGCAGGCCGGAGCGCTGCTGCAGCACCCAGACCATGACATCGAGCGGGTTGGTGATGCAGATGACGAAGGCGTTCGGGGCGTATTGCTTGATGCCCTCGGCCACCTGGCCGATGACGCCGGCGTTCTTGGTCAGCAGGTCGTCGCGGCTCATGCCCGGCATGCGGGGGAAGCCGGCGGTGACGATGACGACGTCCGCACCCTCGATGGCGGAATAGTCGCCCGTGCCGGACATGGCGCTGTCGAAGCCGTCGACCGGGCCGGACTGCATGATATCCAGCGCCTTGCCGGCGGCGACACCCGGAAAGACGTCGAACATGACGACGTCGCCCAGCTCCTTCAGGCCGATCAGATGGGCGAGCGTGCCGCCGATGTTGCCGGCGCCAATGAGCGCGATCTTCTTGCGGGCCATGCAGCGGTCCTTGCCTTTGGGTGCTTCGCAGGGATTTCAAGGCAACGCCCGTCAGGCGCGCGCCCTGCGGGGCTTCCTACTCCCGCCCTGCAGGCCGGGCAAGGCGGCGCTGCGTGTCATGCGTACGGATCGCGCCGGTTACGGCCCGCCGGTCGTCTCAGTCGATCAGGTCAGAGCGGCATGCAGCGGACGATGTCATCATGCCCGCGTGCCAGGGTGGCGAGGGTGCCCACCGGGCAATCCCGCTGCGACATGCTCATCGCCGGCAGCCCGGCCTGCCAGCCGGCCACGCCGTTGCGGCGGGAAATGGTGGCTGCGGCCGCGCCGCGCACCACGACGCCGCTGCGCTGCGTGCGCACATCGCCGCGGCGCAGATTGGCCTGGCGGGCATTGGCCTGGGTCCGGGCGGGGCGGGCGGCAGCGTTACGGGTGGCCGCGCTGCGGGCAGCGGGGCGCGCCGCGCTGGGCCGGCTGGCGGTGGGCGTCGCGCGGGTGGTGGTACGCGGGGTGGCGCGGGTGGAAGCGCGGGTGGTGGGGCTGGCGGCGGTGTTGGTTCTGCTCACCGAGGTACCGCTGCGTTCGTCCCGCCTTGCGGCATCGGCCGCCTGCGGCGCGAGGACAAGAACAGTCAGCAGGGCGAGCAGGATCGTCCGCATGCGAGAATAGTCCCCTAAGCAACACCACCCCGGCACAACACGCCGATGGCAGCCCCCCGAGCCTTCAGATAGCTCAATGCGGCGTACTAGACTGAGGCAACCGTGGCCTGTCAACGCGCATTTCAGGATGTTACGTGAGGTGGGCGAGCCCAAGCCAATCCTGGCTTTGCATCTCGTTAAGCCGGCTCGCAGTTCTTGCGAACATGGCAGCATTATGACCTTCTTCATGCAGCCGGTCCGGCACCGCCTGGGCGCTGGCCAGCAACTTCACCCGATGCTCGTACAGGGCATCCACCAGGGTGATGAAGCGCCGGGCGCGGTCGAAATTCTCCGGGTTGAGGCGCGGCACGCCATCCAGCACCACCGTGTGGAAGTGGGTGGCAATGGCCAGGTAGTCGGCCGGGCCCAGCGGCTGGCCGCATAGCTGCTCGAAATCGAACCGCGCCACGCCGCGCGCCGCCTGCGGCACCGCCAGGCTGCGGCCGAGCAGCGTCAGCCGGGTCGGCTTGCCGTGCCGCTCCCCGGTCAGTTCCTCAAAGGCCGCATCCAGCGCCCGCGTCGCCCGATCATCGGCCGGGACATGCCAGGTGGGCAGGGCGCGAACCCGGTCCCGGCGGTAATCCCGCGCCGCCTCCAGCGTCAGCACCTCCAGCCGGCGGGAGATCAGGCCGATGAAGGGCAGGAAGGCATCCCGCCCCGGGCGGCCCTTGAACAGGTCGGCCGGCGCGGTGTTGGAGGTGGCGACCACCACGGTGCCGCGGGCAAACAGCGCCTGGAACAGCCGGCCGAGGATCATCGCATCGGCGATGTCATGCACCTGGAATTCGTCGAAGCACAGCAGGGCGGCTTCCGCCGTGATGGTATCGGCCAGCGGCGGGATGGGGTCCGCCGTGTCGCCATGCTGCTTCTTCCAGGCGTGGATGCGCCGGTGCACATCCTGCATGAACTGGTGGAAGTGGATGCGCCGCTTGCGGGTCACCTCCGCCGTCTCGAAGAACAGGTCCATCAGCATGGATTTGCCGCGGCCCACCTCGCCCACCAGGTACAGGCCCATCGGCGTGCCGGCGGGGGCTTCCTCGGCGGCGACCGGCTTGCGGCGGGTGAAGCGGGCGAAGAATCCCCCCTTCTCCGGCTCCTCCGGATGCGGGTCGTAGCCCTGGGTGCGGCGCCACAGATCCTGCAACACCTCCACCGCCCGCGCCTGCGCCGGGTCGGCAGCAAGCGCGCCTTCGGCAAGGCGGGCGCGGTAGGTCGGCAGCGGACCCCCGGCGGCGGGATGCGGGCGATCATTCATGCAAGGCGCGATACCGCGAGGCGGGGGGATGAGACAAGGCAAGGCCAGAGAGAAGGTATTCTCCCCGAGCCCCTCTTCTATTTTCGGGAAATGGGGCAGGGTTTCCCTATGCCGAATGCCGCCCTGCTTTATGCGCCTGATGGATATGATGCCGCGCGGCCGAGGCTGATGGGGCGGCAGGCTGCGGGTGCCGGCTTCCTGGGCGGGCTGGTGCGGCATGCGGGGTTCGACCGGATGGTGGCGCTGACCCGCACGGCCGGCGACGCCACAGCCTTCCGCGCCCAGCTTGCGGAGCTCGGCGCGACGGTGCCGGTGGAGACGCTGGGCGATGCGGAATTCCCGCGCCTGGCCGAGACTGGCTGCCTGATGCTGCCGGGGCCGGATCTGTCCGAATTCGCCTGGCGCCGGCGACGCCTGGCGACGGCGCAGGGATTTTCCCTGGTCGGCATCACCCACACCATCGCCTCCGCCACCGCCATGGATTCGATCGCGGAGCTGCTGGTCGCCCCGGTGCAGCCCTGGGATGCGCTGGTCTGCACCTCCACGGCCGTGCAGGCGGCGGTGCGGCGGCTGTGGCAGGGTGAGGGCGCCTACCTCGCCCGCCGCACGGGGGCCACGCGGATCGAGGGTCCGGCCCTGCCGGTGATCCCCCTCGGCGTCGATGCCACGGCCCTGGCGCCGAACCCGGCGGCCCGCGCCGAATGGCGCGCGCGGCTTGGCATCGGGCCGCAGGATATCGCGGTGCTGCACCATGGCCGCCTGTCCTTCCACGCCAAGGCGCATCCGCTGCCGATGTTTTTGGGGCTTGCCCGCGCGGCGGCCGCGGCGCCTGCGGGGGCCAAAGTGGTGCTGATCCTGTCCGGCTGGTTCGCCGATGCCACGCAGCGCCGCGCCTTTTCCGAAATGGCGAAGGCGCTGGCGCCCGACCTCATCATCCGCCTGGTGGAGCGGCCGGAGACGACCACCACGCTGCGCAGCGCGGCGGATGTCTTCACCCTGCTGTCGGACAATATCCAGGAAAGCTACGGCCTGGCCCCGGTGGAGGCGCTGGCCGCGGGGCTGCCGGTGGTCGGCTCGGACTGGGACGGCCTCAAGGACACGGTGGAGCACGGCGCTACCGGTTTTCGGGTGCCCACGCTGCTCGCCGGGCCGATGTCCGACCTGGCGGCACGGCATGATGGCGGCGGCGACACCTATGACGACTACATCGCGGGCGTCGCGCAATTCACCGCGGTGGATGTCGGCGCGGCGGAGGCCGCCTTCGCCGCGCTGATCGGCGATGCGGGGCTGCGCGCGCGCATGTCCGCGGCCGCCCGCGCCCGGGCGGTGGCGCGCTACGACTGGAAGCCGGTGATCGGCCAGTACCAGGCGCTGTGGGCCGAATTGTCCAAAAGGCGCGGCGCCGGCCGCGGCGAACGCGCGGCAAGACTGCGCGGGGAGGACCCGGTGCCGCGCCGGCCCGACCCTTCATCGCTGTTCGCGGACTATCCGACCCGTCGCCTCTCGCCCGAAACCCGGCTGCGCCTGGCGCCGGGCGTCGCCGATGCGGCGGCCGCCACGGCGCGGCTGGTGGAAGTGGCTGGCCTTCCGGGCGGCGCGGCGCGGCGCGAATTGCTGCCCTCGGCCGAGCTGTTCCGCGCCGCCCTCGCGCCGCTCGATGCCGGCCCGGCCCGTGCTGGCGTGCTGGTGGCGGATCTGCAGCCGGGCCAGGCGCCCTGGATGGCCCGCGCCCTGGCCTGGCTGGTGAAGATCGACGTGCTGCGGGTGGAGGACGAGGCATGAGCATCCAGGCGATCATCTTCGATTGCGACGGCACGCTGGTGGACAGCGAAACCATCGGCGCCGCGGTGCTGGCGGAGGCGCTGGCCGAGGAGGGCCTGGCCATGTCGGCGGCGGAGGTGCTGCACGCCTTCCGCGGCCGCCGCATGGCCACCACCCTGGCGGAGGTCTCCGCCCTGCTCGGTCGCGCATTGGCCCAGGATTTCGAGGCGCGGCTGCGCGACCGCTCGGCGCGGGCCGTGCGGGCCGGGCTGCGCGAGATCGCCGGCGCCACGGCGCTGGTGGAGGCGCTGTCCCTGCCCTTCTGCGTCGCCTCCAACGCACCGCGTGCCAAGACCGAGCTGAACCTGACCGTCACCGGCCTGCTGCCGCATTTCGAGGGGCGCATCTTCAGCGCCTATGAGGTCGGGTCCTGGAAGCCCGACCCTGGCCTGTTCCTGCATGCGGCGCAGGCGATGGGCACCGCACCCGCGCATTGCCTGGTGGTGGAGGATTCAGCGCCCGGCGTTCAGGCCGCCCTCGCCGCGGGGATGCAGGTGGTGGCGCTGCTGCCCGAAGGCCTGGTGCCCTGGCTGCCGTCAGGGGTCCGGCATGTGACAGGGCTGCATGAGGTGGCGCGCCACCTCACCCTCCCCCGGCTTTAACCCCGGCTTCAACCCCGGCGCCGAAACCGCTCCACCGCGCTGACCAGCGCCGTCCGCACCCCCGGCTCCAGCGCCGAATGGCCGGCATCCGGGATCACCGTCAGCCGCGCCCGTGCCCAGGCGGCGGCCAGGTCGAAGGCGGTGTCGCAGGGGCAGACCATGTCGTAGCGGCCCTGCACGATCTCGGCCGGGATGTGGGCGATCTTGTCCATGTTGCCCAGCAGCCCCTCGGGCGGCAGGAACAGGTCATGGCGGAAATAATGCGCCTCGATCCGAGCCAGCCCCAGCGCGCTGCGATCCTGCGCGAAGCTCGCCACCGTCTCCGGGCTGGGCAGCAGGGTGGAGCAGGAGCCTTCATACAGGCTCCAGGCCCGCGCCGCGGGGGCATGCACCAGCGGGTCCGGGTCGCAGAGCCGCTTGAGATAGGCGGTCAGCAGGTCGCCGCGTTCCTCCGGCGCCACATGCTCGGCGAAGGCGGCCCAGGCATCCGGGAAGACGCGGCGCAGGCCGTACAGGAACCACTCCACCTCCGCCGCCCGGCCCAGGAACACGCCGCGCAGCACGCAGCCGGTGACGCGATCGGGGTGCGCCTGGGCATAGGCCAGCGCGAGCGTGCTGCCCCAGGACCCGCCGAACAGCAGCCATTTCTCGATGCCGAGGAAGCGGCGCAGCGCCTCGATATCCGCCACCAGATGCGGGGTGGTGTTGTCCCGCAGATCGCCCAGTGGGCGGGACCTTCCGGCGCCGCGCTGGTCGAAGATCACGACGCGCCAATGGTTCGGGTCGAAGAAGCGGCGATGGATGGCGCCGGCGCCGGCGCCTGGCCCACCATGCAGGAACAGCGCCGGCTGGCCGCGCGGATTGCCCACCTGTTCCCAATACATGACGTGCCCGGCCGAAAGCGGCAGCAGGCCGGTCTCGAAGGGGGCGATATCGGGATAGAGGTCGCCGCGGGGCATGCCTGCCCTTTACGGGGCGGGGGCGGCCCGAGTCCAGACGGCTTGTTACGCCGCCTCATGCGGATTCCCACAAAGTGACCCTTCGCCCCGGCCCCGATCGTCCCTAGTTTGAGTCCATGGCCGAGACCCCCTCGGCCGGCTCCCGTTCCGCGACCGCCGGCGCCCTGCGCTGCGGGGTCTGTGGAACCGAAAGCCGGCACCCCGCTTTCCGCCCGGCACCGCCCGAACAGGCACCGGACCTTGATCTTCGGCCCGGCGAGCCGGTGCGCTCCACCATGGCGCGATGGCTCCAGCAATGCCCTGGCTGCGGCTATGCCGCGCCCGACATCACCCGCGCCCATCCGGCGGCGGCGGAGGCGGTGCGCGCGGCGCCCTTCCGCGCCCTGCTGGCGGAATCCGGCACGCCCCCCCTGGCGCGGCGCTTCCTGGCCTGGGCGCTGGTGCTGGAGGAAACGGGCGCGCTGCATGCCTCCGCCGAAGCCACCTTGCATGCCGCCTGGGTGGCGGATGATCTCGGCCGGGCGGAATTCGCCCGCGCCTGGCGGCTGGATGCGGTGGCGCTGTGGCGCGGCGGCCCGCCGCTGGATTCCGAACAGACCGTGCGCGTGATCGACGCGCTGCGCCGGGCGGAAGCCTGGGGCGATGCCGGGGCCACCGCCGAAGCCCTGGCGCTGACCGACCCGCCGGAGGCGGTGGCGCAGGTGGTGGCGCTGGAGCGCCGGCTGATCCAAGCAGAGGATTCCGGGCGGCACACCGTGGCCTCCGCCCTGCCGCCGCCTTCACGCCGGCCGCATGTGACGCATCAGCGGATCGAGAAGCGGGGCGAGGGGATCTGGGCGCGGCTGCGGCGCTGGCTGGGCTGGGGCTGAGGACGTCCCGGGCGGTTTCAGGCCGGGCATGCAACTGGCTCCATGACGTCCGCATGGATCCCTGCCCTGCGGCGAAAGGGCCAATACCCACCCCCTTGCAACGGCCATAACCAGGGCCGATCGCGCCGGCGTGCACGCGCTTGGGACTTGCCGGCATGCCGTCGCACGCATAAAGTTATAATATAACATTTCGAGGATCAGCGTCGCCATGCTCCGGCGCACCATACTCTCCCTGCCGGCCCTGCTGCTGGCCGCCCCGGCGCGGGCACAGGCGCCAACGCAGGGCACCACGCCGCCGCTGGTCGTCGCCTCCTTCTCCATCCTGGGCGACATGGTCGGCCAGATCGCCGGTGATGCCGTGCGGCTGCGGACGCTGGCCGGCCCGAATGTGGATGCGCACAGCTTCGCCCCCCGCCCCTCGGACGCGCAGGCGCTGCGTGGCGCGGCGCTGGTGGTGCGCAACGGGCTGGGCTTCGATGGCTGGATGGACCGCATGATCCGCGCCGCCGGCTATCGCGGCCCGATCGCCACCGCGACGGATGGCGTCACGCCCCGCCTGATGGATGCGCACGCGCATGGCCATGACCATGGCGGCGCCGGCCGTCGCCACAACCATTCGGTCGGGCCCCGCCAGGTGCCGGACCCGCATGCCTGGCAGGATCTGCGCTTCGGCATCCACTATGCCCGCAACATCGCCGCCGTGCTGACCACCACCCTGCCCGCCCAGGCACCGCAGATCGAGGCCCGCGCCGCGGCCTATATCGCGCGGCTGGAAGCGCTGGATGGCTGGGTGCGCACGGCGATCGCCGCCGTGCCGGAAGCCCGCCGCAAGGTGGTGACCAGCCACGATGCCTTCGGCTATTTCGGCGCGGCCTATGGCATCACTTTCCTCGCGCCGCAGGGCATCTCGACCGAGGCCGAGCCGAGCGCCGCCGATGTCGCAAGGCTGATCCGCCAGATCCGCGCGGAGGGCATCACCGCCGTCTTCCTGGAGAATATGGGCAACCCCGCCACGCTGGAACGCTTGGCGCGGGAGGCAGGGGTGAGCGTGCAGGGCCGGCTCTATGCCGATGCGCTGTCGGAGGCCACCGGCCCGGCACCGAGCTATGAGGCGATGTTCCGCCACAATGTCGGCGTGCTGGTGCCTGCCATGCGCGGCGCGGCATGAAGCGCGCCCTGATCGCCCTGGCCACCCTGCTGCCCCTCGGCGCGGCGGCACAGGAGACCGCGGCGGGTTTCCGCCCGCATCTGGCGCAGGAGGTCGATATCGGCCTCTACACCGTGGGCACCACGCGGGCGACGGACCCGGCGCGGCGCGGCACCAGCAGCTACCTGTATGGCGAATTGGCCGCAGGCCTGCATCTGGCGCCGGGCTTCTCCCTCCAGGGCGTGCTGGCCTTCGAGCCGATTGGCGAGGGGGATGCGCTGGGCGGGTCGCCCGATGGCGGCACCACCTTCTTCCGCCGGCAATCCGCCTTCCTGGAGGCGCTGTTCCTGGAATGGAAGCCGGATGCGGAGACCACCTTGCAGGCCGGCCGCTTCGTCGCCCCCTTCGGCCGCGGCCACCATGACTTCCCGGGCATCCTGACGCGCATCCGCGCGCATGAGGTGAACGCCATCACGGACAGCCTGGGCGTCGGCGCCAGCCGCACCATCCTGTCCGATCCGTCCTGGGGCGAGCACGACATCTCCGCCGCCGTCTTCACGCTGGACCGGACCTTCCTGTCCTCCACCCTCGCCACGCGCCGGTCCTGCTGCAACGAGGCCTATGAGCGCTTCAACCGCAACACCCGCGCCCAGGGCGGGCCGGGCAATACCGGGCAGCTCGACAATGCCGTGCTGGCGCTGGATGGCGATGGCTTCGCCTGGGCGCCGGGCCTGTCCTACCACCTGGGCGTGCTGACCCGCGGCGCCGGGGATGACGGGACGGCGCGCGAATGGGGCTACACGCTCGGCCTGCGCTACGAGCAGCGCTGGTCCGCCACGCAGCGCACGCTGGTCTTCGCCGAGGGTGTGCAGTTCCGCAATGCCGCCGCCCGACCGCGCACCGAGATCACGCTGCTGAGCCTGGACCCTGATACCGGCGACGAGATCGAGGATGTGCTGGAGACCGGCCTGCGGGAGCGCCGCACCTTCACCACGCTGGGCGTGCAGCACCGCATCGGCGACTGGCGCGGCACGCTCGCCTGGCAGCGCGACCAGCGCAAGCGCAGCACGGAGACGCTGCCGACCGAGAACTACCTGGAAGCCTCGGTCGGCACCGACCTGCCCTACAACTTCAGCGTGGATGCCGGCTACCAATATGGCCGCTACGCACGGGAAGATGCGGCAGGCCTCGGCACATCGCACGCGCTGCTGCTGCGGGTAGGCTGGCGGGGGTTCTGAGGGGTAGCAGAGCCCCCACCCCAACCCTCCCCCGCAAGAGCGGGGGAGGGAGGGACCCGCGAAGCGGGAGGGTG
>LNFM01013938.1_pt1 | contig 10075 bp, 7 predicted proteins | sample 596031 | NCBI WGS metagenome assembly LNFM01 (sample SAMN04254537, study PRJNA301005) | activated carbon metagenome | isolation source: dual media filters at the Ann Arbor, Michigan drinking water treatment plant | place: USA: Ann Arbor | reverse complement strand
ACGACACGCCGGCGCTGTCGCCCGACGTGCTGCGCTCGAAGGCGCGGCGCATCAAGCGCGAGCACGACCTGGGCCTGATCGTGGTCGACTACCTGCAGCTGATGCAGGTGCCGGGCACCGGCGAGAACCGCACCAACGAGATCTCCGAGATCTCGCGCTCGCTCAAGGCCCTGGCGATGGAGCTCAAGGTGCCGGTGATCGCGCTGTCCCAGCTCAACCGCGGCCTCGAGTCGCGCACCGACAAGCGGCCGGTGATGTCCGACCTTCGCGAGTCCGGCGCCATCGAGCAGGACGCCGACATCATCATGTTCATCTACCGCGACGACTACTACAACAAGGATTCGAACGACAAGGGCCTGGCCGAAGTCATCATCGCCAAGCAGCGTAACGGCCCGACCGGCGCGGTGAAGCTGAAGTTCTTCGGCGAGTACACCCGCTTCGACAACCTGGCCCGGGATTCGGTCGGCAGCTTCGAATAAGCCGGCGGCGGCTTGCCCGCGGACCGCCACATTTCGCCCGCCGGCCGCCCCTCCGGGCGCGCGGACGCGGGCTACAATCCTGGCATGGAACCCGCCAGCCCAGCTTCCGGACCGACCAGCGCCAGCGCAGATGCCGTCGGCCAGCGCCCGACCCGGATCCGCGTCGACCTCGATGCGCTGAGCCACAACCTGCGCGTGCTGCGCGCGCACGCCGGCGTGCCGGTGATGGGCGTGGTCAAGGCCAATGCCTACGGCCACGGACTGGTGCCGGTGGCGCGTCACCTGCAGGCGCAGGGCGTCGACCAGCTCGGCGTGGCCTTCCTGGAAGAGGGTGTGGCGCTGCGCCGCGCCGGTATCCGGCTGCCGATCCTGGTGATGGGCGGCATCTTCGGCCCGCAGGCGGCGGAGCTGATCCGCGAGGACCTCGAGATCACCGTGTCCTCGATCGACAAGCTGCGGCAGGTCGAGGCCGCGGCCGAAGCGCTGGGCCGCAAGGCCACGATCCACCTCAAGATCGACACCGGGATGGAGCGCATCGGCGTGCACAGCTACCACGCCGGGCCCTTCATCGAGGCTGCGGTCGCGTCGCGCTGGTGCATGGTCAAGGGGGTGTATTCGCACCTGGCGTGTTCCGACGAGCCCGAGTCGCCGATGACCGCCCGGCAGCTGGAACGTTTCCTGGAGGCCTGCGCGCACTTCGACCGGCTGGGCGTGCCGATGCCGCTCCGGCATATCGCCAACTCCGGCGGCGTGCTGAATTTCCCCGACACCCATCTCGACCTCGTGCGCCCGGGCATCGCGCTCTATGGCGTGCTGCCTGATCCGTCCTCCCGGACGACGCTGGACCTGCGGCCGGTGATGTCCCTGGTTTCGCAGGTCGTCTACTTCAAGGTGGTGCCGGCCGGCCAGCCGGTCAGCTACGGCGCGACCTGGGCACCGACCGTGGACACCCGGATGGTGACGATCCCGATCGGCTATGGCGACGGCTTCCCGCGCGCGCTGTCGTCGCGGGGCGAGGTGCTGGTGCGCGGCCGCCGGCTGCCCATCGCCGGCCGCATCTGCATGGACCAGTTCATGGCCGACCTCGGCCCGGACGGCACCGCCTACAACGAAGACGCCGTGGTGCTGATTGGCCGCCAGGGCGACCAGCTGATCCGCTGCGAGGACGTGGCGGCGGCGGCGGGCACGATTCCCTACGAGATCCTGGTCGGCCTCAACGGCCGCATCCCCCGCGAATACCTCGGCGCCACCCTGTAGGAGGGCCTTCAGGCCCGAAGCCTTTGCCCTGCGTAGGAGGGCCTTCAGGCCCGAAGCTCCTGTGGGAGGGAATTCATTCCCGACGCTCTGGGCCAAGAGCGTCGGAAATGAATTCCCTCCCACAGCGGGCGAAAAGCTTCGGGCCTGAAGGCCCTCCTACAGGGGGTTCGTGCCATTTCGTGCACGATGGGGGCGCCAGACTTCCGGAATGTCCGTTGCCCTTCGAAACCTGGTCCTGGTCCTCGGCGACCAGCTTGATGCCGAGTCCTCGGTCTTCGATGACTTCGATCCTCACCTCGATGCCGTCTGGATGGCCGAGGTCGCGCACGAGGCGACCCAGGTCTGGAGCACGAAGCCGCGCATCGCGATCTTCCTGGCCGCGATGCGGCAGTTCCGCGATGCCTTGCGTGCCCGGGGCATCACGGTGCATTACCGTGCGCTCGACGAGCACGCCCATCCCGACCTCGCCTCCGCGCTCGCCGCCGACCTGGCCGCGCTGAAGCCGGCCAAGCTGCTGGCGGTGAAGCCGGGCGAGTGGCGGCTGGCGCAGTCGCTGCCGAAGGTGTGCGAGGCTGCCGGCGTGCGCTGGATCGAGCGGCCCGACCGGCACTTCTACTGCGACGCCGACGACTTCGCCGACTGGTGCGGCAAGCGCAAGGAATACCGGCTCGAGTTCTTCTACCGCTGGCTGCGCAAGCGCGAAGGCGTGCTGATGCAGGACGGCGAACCCGTCGGTGGCCAGTGGAACTTCGACCACGACAATCGCGGGCGCTTCGACAGGCGCGGGCCCGGCCTGCTGCCGGCGCCCCGCCGGTTCGCGCCCGACGCGACCACGCGGGATGTGATCGCAATGGTCGAGTCGCGCTTCACCGCGCATCCCGGCCGGCTCGACGGCTTCGACTGGCCGCTGACCGCGGCCGACGCGCAGCGGGCGCTGGACGACTTCATCGCCCACCGGCTGCCGCTGTTCGGCCGCTACCAGGATGCGATGTGGGAAGGCGAGCCCTGGCTCTACCACTCGCGGCTGTCGGCGGCGATGAACCTCAAGCTGCTGTCGCCGCGGGCCGTGGTCGCGGCGGCGGAGCAGGCCTGGCGCGACGGGCACGCCCCGATCGAGGCGGTGGAGGGATTCGTCCGCCAGGTGCTGGGCTGGCGCGAGTTCGTCCGAGGCGTCTACTGGCAGCGCATGCCGGGTTTCCTCGACGACAACGCGCTCGGCGCCGACGCGCCGCTGCCCGACTTCTACTGGACCGGCGACACCGACATGGCCTGCCTGCGCGATGCGCTGCGCCAGACCCTGGACCTGGGCTATGCGCACCACATCCAGCGGCTGATGGTCACCGGCCTGTTCGCGCTGCTGCTCGGCGTGCGTCCCCGCGAAGTGCACGCCTGGTACCTGGCGGTCTACGTCGACGCGGTCGAATGGGTCGAGCTGCCCAACGTGCTGGGCATGAGCCAATACGCCGACGGCGGCCGCATGACCAGCAAGCCCTACGCCGCGTCCGGCGCCTACATCCAGAAGATGTCGAACCACTGCGCCGGCTGCCGCTTCAACCCGGGCGAGGCCACCGGCGGGAAGGCCTGCCCGTTCACCACGCTGTACTGGGACTTCCTGGCGCGGCACGAGGCGCGCTTCGCCCGGCATCCGCGCACCGCGTTGCAGTGGAAGAACCTGGCGCGCAAGCCGGCAGCCGAGGTGGCGGCCATTCGCGGGCAGGCCGAGGCGCTGCGCGCCGCGCTGGCAAGGGGTTCACGGCCGAAACACGGGGTGGACGGGTAGGGTGCGGGAGCCTTCCTCCTGACGGAACCTCCATGAAGACCTGCCTGATCACCGGTGCCTCCGGCGGCGTCGCCACCGCGCTTGCGGTCCAGCTGCGCGCCGCCGGCTGGCGCCTGGCTCTGGTGTCGCGCCGCGCCGATGAACTGTCGCCTGCGGACGGTGACCTGGCCATCGCCGCCGATGTCGCGACCGAAGAGGGCGCGGAGGCCTCGATGGCGCGAGCGACGGAAGCCTTCGGGCAAGTGCCCGATGCGGTGGCCCACTGCGCCGGCGCGATCCTGATCGCCCCGATCGGCCGCACCACCGAAGCGCAGTACCGTGCCTGCCTGGCCGCGAACCTCGACAGCGCCTTCTTCATCGCCAAGGCCTACGCGCCGCGCGTGCAGAAGGCCGCACAGCCCGGCGCGCTGCTGTTCTTCAGCTCGGTGGCCGCGGGCATCGGCGTTGCCAACCACGCGGCGATCGCGATCGCGAAAGGCGGCGTCGAGGCCCTGGTGCGCTCGCTGGCCGCCGACTTCTCCGGCGCAGGCCTGCGGGTGAACGCGATCGCGCCCGGGCTGATGCGCACCCCGGCGACCGAACGCATGCTCTCGAACGAATCGGCGGCGAAGGCGATCGCGGGCCAGTACCCGCTCGGCCGCCACGGCGAAGCCGACGATGCGGCGGCGCTGGGTGCCTTCCTGCTGTCGGACGCCGCCGGCTGGATCAGCGGCCAGGTGATCGGCCTCGACGGCGGCTTCCAGGCAGTGCGACCCTACGTCAAGACCGCCTGAGTCCCCGCGATGGCCAATGCCCTGATCTGGTTCCGCCGCGACCTGCGGCTGGACGACAACCCGGCCCTGCAGGCGGCGCTGCGCGCCGGGCTGGCGCCGATCTTCGTCTACATCCACGCGCCGGGCGAAGAAGCGCCTTGGGCGCCGGGTGCCGCGACCGAGGCCTGGCTGCACCGCTCGCTGCAGGCGCTCGATGCCGACCTGCGTGTCCGCGGTTCGCGACTGGTGATCCGCAGCGGCGACAGCCTCGCCGAACTAGAGAAGCTGATCGCCGAAACCCAGGCCGAGGCGCTGCACTGGAACCGGCTGTACGAGCCGGCGTCGATCGCGCGCGACACCCGCATCAAGCAGGGCCTGAAGTCGCGCGGGCTCACCGTCGAGAGCCACAACGCCGCGCTGCTGGTCGAGCCCTGGACGGTGGAAACGGGCAGCGGCGATCCCTATCGCGTGTTCACGCCGTTCTGGAAGAACGCCCGGCAGCGGCTCGACCCGAAGGCGCCGCCGTCGGCGCCGGCGAAACTGCCCGAGCCGCCGGCGCGGCTGGCGGGGCTGGATGTCGACGACCTCAAGCTGGCGCCGCGCAAGCCCGATCCGCGCTGGGACACCGGCTTCTGGGAACACTGGCAGCCTGGCGAGGCCGGCGCCGCGGAGATGCTGGAAGCCTTCCTCGACGGCGCCGCGACCGGCTACAAGGAGCAGCGCAACTATCCCGACCGCATCGCCACCTCGAAGCTGTCGCCGCACCTGCACTTCGGCGAGATCTCGCCGCGGCGCATTGTCTCGGCCGTGCTCGCGCGCCGCTGGCCGGCGGTCGTGCAGCCCGACATCGATCATTTCCTGAGCGAGCTCGGCTGGCGCGAGTTCAGCCACCACCTGCTGTTCCACTTCCCGCACACCGCCAGCGAGAACCTCAATCCGAAGTTCGCCGAGTTCCGCTGGGCCACGCCCGACCCGGCCCGCCTGCGGGCCTGGCAGCGCGGCCGCACCGGCGTGCCGATCGTCGACGCCGGCATGCGCGAGCTCTGGCACACCGGCTGGATGCACAACCGCGTGCGCATGGTGGTCGCCAGCTTCCTGACCAAGAACCTGCGCTATCACTGGAAGCACGGCGCCGACTGGTTCTGGGACACGCTGGTGGACGCCGACCTGGCCAACAACACCCAGGGCTGGCAGTGGACCGCCGGCACCGGCGCCGATGCCGCGCCTTACTTCCGGATTTTCAGCCCAATCGCCCAGGCCCAGAAGTTCGACCCGGCCGGCAAGTACATCCGGCGCTGGGTGCCGGAGCTCGCCCGACTGCCGGATTCCGCGCTGGCGGCGCCCTGGGAAGAGCCGGCCCTGCTGCGGCAGCTGGCCCCGGAATACCAGCGCCAACCCATCGTCGACCTCAAGGCCAGCCGCGAGGCGGCGCTGGAAGCCTATTCCGGTCCCAAGACCAAGCCGCCCACCGAGCGTTGACGCCTGCGCGCCGCAGGCGGCATCCTGCCCACTCAACGGGGAGGGAACATGGCCGAGGCGCGCACCAAGATCCGCAAGTCGCCGATGTCGCGCGTGGACACCGCCTGGCTGCGCATGGAGCGGCCCACCAACCTGATGATGATCACCGGCGTGATGATGTTCGAGACGCCGCTCGACATCCGCACGCTGCGCAAGGTCATCGAAACCAAGTTCCTCGCCTATCCGCGGTTCCGCCAGAAGGCGGTGGACACGCCGACCGGCTGCTTCTGGCAGGACGACGCCGATTTCGACCTCGACTGGCACGTGCGCCTGACCGCGCTGCCGGGCAAGGGTGGCAAGCGCGAGCTGGAGCGGCTGACCAGCCAGATGGCCTCGACCCCGCTCGACAAGACCAAGCCGCTCTGGCAGTTCCACCTGGTCGAGCGGTTCGGCGGCGGCTCGGCCCTGATCTCGCGCATCCACCACTGCTATGCCGACGGCATCGCCCTGGTGCAGGTGCTGCTGTCGCTGACCGAGATGGGCATCGACCCCAAGCGCAAGGCCGCGCTGGCCAAGCGCTGGCTCAGGAAGGAAGAGCACGCCCCGGTGGCGCAGCGCGTCGGCGCCATCGACCGCTACATGCAGATCGGCGGCAAGATGCTCGAAAAGGGCATGGACTTCTACCGCGACCCGACCCTGGCCGCGGTGCTGGCGACCGAGGGCGTGGACATCGCCAAGGAGATCGGGCTCGCCCTGTCCCTGGCGGATGATCCGGAAACCGTGCTCAAGGGCCGGCTGGGCGTCAGCAAGCGCGTCGCCTGGGCCGACCCGCTGCCGCTGGACGAAGTGAAGTCGGTCAGCCGCGCCCTGCGCTGCACCGTCAACGACATCCTGCTGGCCTCAGCCAGCGGCGCGCTGCGCAGCTACATGCTCGAGCGCGGCGAACAGCTCGACGGCGTCACCATCCGCGCCACCGTGCCGGTGAACCTGCGGCCGCTCGAACACGCCAAGCAGCTCGGCAACCACTTCGGCCTGGTGTTCCTGGAGCTGCCGGTGGGCGAGGCCAACCCGATGCGCCGGCTCGAGCGCATCGCGGCCTCGATGAAGGTGCTGCGCAAGTCGCGGCAGGCCGTGGCCACCTTCGGCGCGCTGGCGGCGGTGGGCATGGCGCCGCCGGCGGTGCAGCAGTTCGCGCTGGAGATGTTCAGCCGCAAGGCCTCGGCGGTCGCCACCAATGTGCCGGGGCCGCAGATGCCGCTGTTCTTCGGCGGCAGCAAGATCACCGACCTGATGTTCTGGGTGCCGCAGACCGGTTCGATCGGCCTGGGCATCTCGATCCTGAGCTACAACGGCGCCGTGCACTTCGGCCTGATCGCCGACGCCAAGCTGATGCCCGATCCGGATTCGGTGATCCGCCGTTTCCGCCCCGAGTTCGAGAAGCTGCTCTACCTGGCCCTGATGGCCAAGTGGGAGGGCGAGTTCTGCGCCGAGGCCGCCGAGGCCCTGATGCAGGAGCTCACCTGAGCGCGCGGCGCGCCAGGCGCCTTCGCGCGCGTTTCGCGGCGTTCGCGGGATAGTGGCGTTCCCACCGGAGATTCCCCATGGCTGACCCGAGCTGCGACATCCCTGGCGCTGGCCTGCGCGTGGCGCCCGGTCAGGTGCCGGACCCCGCCGTGGACGTGCCCACCGCCGCCGACCGCGGCGAGGCAATCCTCGCCGGCGGCTGCTTCTGGTGCACCGAGGCCGTGTATCGCCAGCTGGCCGGTGTCACCGAGGTCGTTCCCGGCTACGCCGGCGGCGATGCCGACACCGCGAACTACAAGGCCGTCTGCAGCGGCCAGACCGCGCACGCGGAGGCGATCCGGATCCTCTACGACCCGGCGCAACTGAGCTACGGCCAGCTGCTCAAGCTGTTCTTCGCCGTGGCGCACGACCCGACCCAGAAGGATCGGCAGGGCAATGACGTCGGCCCGCAGTATCGTTCCGCCCTGTTCCCGCTGGACGCCGGGCAGGAGCAGGTGGCGCGCGCCTACCTGGCCCAACTCGACGCGTCCGGCGCTTTCGCCGCACGCCTGGCGACCCGGATCGAGCCGCTGGAAGCTTTTTTCGTAGCCGAGGCCTATCACCACGACTACGCGGCCAGGAACCCCGGGCAGCCCTACATCCAGTTCGTGTCGCTGCCCAAGGTTGCCAAGCTGGTGCAGGCCTTCCCCGACAAGCTGCGCTGAGTCACCGGCGCAGCGCGCGCCGCTGTTCCAGCAGGTCCTCGACGTTGTCGAAGCTGCCCAGGTGGGTGGCCTCGCTGGCGGTCAGCTCGTAGAGCTCGCAGGGCTTGGCGACCGGGCAGACCTTGGCATGCGCGACGTCGGGCGGGACGACACGGGTCTTGGCGCCGACCCGGTTGGGCTGCACCACGTCGAAGTCGCGATAGAAGGTGTTGAGCAGGCGACAGCCGAGATCGTCGCAGCGCCAGGTGGAGCAGACGCGTTCATTGCAGGTGATGATGTAGCAGCCCTCCGAACAGTCGTGGCTGTCGTCGGCGCGTGCCGGGGCAGGGGTGAGCGAGAGGGCGGCAGCTGCGGTGACGAGGCCGGCGAGCAGCAGGGCGAGTCCGGGTTTCATGGGTGTCTCCTGGTCCGTGGGTGCCCGGGCGCGGGATGGCGCGGGCTGGACTCAGGCTAGGCGCGTCGCATCGCCCGGTAGTCAGGGCATCGCCGCGTCGCCGGGTAGGACTTCCGCCACCGGCGTCGTGGGCCGCTTCACTCGCTTATTTCATCGTTGGCATGGTGAACTCGGCCTGGGCGCGCATGCCGGTCGGCCAGCGGGCGGTGACGGTCTTGAGCCGCGTGTAGAAGCGCACGCCGTCGGGCCCGTGCACGTGCAGCGGCCCGAACAGCGACCTTTTCCAGCCGCCGAAGCTGTGGAAAGCCATCGGCACCGGGATCGGCACGTTGATGCCGACCATGCCGGCCTGCACCCGGTGCGCGAACTGGCGCGCGGCATCGCCGTCGCGGGTGAACACCGCGGTGCCGTTGCCGTACTCGTGGCCATTGACCAGGGCCAGCGCCGCCTCGAAATCGGGCACGCGCACCACGCACAGCACCGGGCCGAAGATCTCCTCGCGGTAGATCCGCATCGTCGGCGTGACGTGGTCGAACAGGCAGCCGCCGAGGAAGAAGCCGTCCGGCGCATCGGGCACCGACAGCGCGCGGCCGTCGACCACCAGCCTGGCGCCTTCGGCGACGCCGGCATCGACGTAGCCGCGGACCTTCTCGCGGTGCGCCGAGGTGACCAACGGACCCATGTCGGGCTCGCCCCGGTCGCCGGGCCCGACCTTCAGCGACTCGACCATCGGCTGCAGTCGCGCCACCAGCGCATCGGCGGTCGCATCACCGACACAGACCGCGACCGAGATCGCCATGCAGCGCTCGCCGGCCGATCCATAGCCCGCGCCCAGCAGCGCGTTGGCGGCGCCGTCGAGGTCGGCGTCGGGCAGCACCACCATGTGGTTCTTGGCGCCGCCCAGGGCCTGCACGCGCTTGCCGTTGGCGCTGCCGCGGGCATAGAGGTACTCCGCCACCGGCGTCGAGCCGACGAAGCTGACCGCCTGCACGCGCGGGTCGTCGAGCAGCGCATCCACGGCGGCCTTGTCGCCGTGCACCACGTTGAACACGCCGTCGGGCAGGCCGGCTTCCTTCAGCAGCCGCGCCAGGATCATCGGCGTGCCGGGATCGCGTTCCGAAGGCTTGAGCACGAAGGTGTTGCCGCAGGCCAGGGCCACCGGGAACATCCACATCGGCACCATGCACGGGAAGTTGAACGGCGTGATGCCGGCCACCACGCCCAGCGGCGCATATTCGGTCCAGGAGTCGATGTCGCGGCCGACGTTCATCGAGTGCTCGCCCTTGAGCAGGTGCGGCGCACCGCAGGCGAACTCCACCACTTCCAGCCCGCGCGTCAGCTCGCCGCGCGCGTCCGCCAGCACTTTGCCGTGTTCGGCCGTGATGCAGGCAGCGATCTCGTCGGCGTGCGCCTCGAGCAGTTCCTTGAACTTGAACAGCACCCGCGCGCGGTTGAGCGGGGTGGTCGCGGCCCAGGCGGGGAAGGCGGCGTGGGCGGCGGACACCGCGGCATCGACGTCGGCCTCCGAGGCCAGCGCCACCCGGGCCTGGATCTGGCCGGTGGCGGGGTTGAAGACGTCGCCGAGACGAGGCCCGATGCCGGGGGAGGGTTGGCCGTTGATGAAGTGGTCGATGCGCTTCACGTTCCCCCCGGATCTTTCAATGAATGTAGGAGGGCCTTCAGGCCCGAAGCCTTTCGGCGAAAAGCTTCGGGCCTGAAGGCCCTCC
>LNFM01013937.1_pt1 | contig 10075 bp, 10 predicted proteins | sample 596031 | NCBI WGS metagenome assembly LNFM01 (sample SAMN04254537, study PRJNA301005) | activated carbon metagenome | isolation source: dual media filters at the Ann Arbor, Michigan drinking water treatment plant | place: USA: Ann Arbor | reverse complement strand
ACCGGGTTTGAATCCGGTCGATGCCGTGGCTGCTCTCCTTTTTTCTTGCCCATCATACATTGGTATATTGGGGCTTTGGTAGAAATACTGATAAAGTCTTTTCCTTCAAACTTAAAATTACCATCGGCGGTTGAAATAACCATATACCTGTCGTTTACTTTTATTACAGCCCCTGGTTCTACAACATCAGAAGGGTTAAAGCTTAATGCTTCAATTTCTTCAAGATGATGGAGGTGTATATGTACTTGGTCGTCCAATTTGTCACGTAACCTTCCTTCTTGTCTGTGGTGTGATTGGTCATCTTGATCTATGACATCATTTCTATTTAACATAGTGCCTTTTACAAATTCCAATAACCTGTCTTCGGTGTTTCCAATGGTATGAGATTCGTTCTCGATTAGAAATCTTTTTAATTTTCTTTTGTCCATGATCTCGTTTTTATAATTGTTCTGATACGATATGTTTTCTACAGTAATGAATATTGATTTAATACTTCCTTTGCGAGTAGTTAACCCTGGTATTTTACCTTTTCCACTTGTTTGTCAATTTCCCAACAACCTCTGCCTTCTTCACCGATAACATCAAATAAGTCAAGAATGCGCCTTGCAACATATTCTTCTTGAACCTGCTCCTGCAAAAACCATTGTATGAACTGAAATGTAACAAAGTCTTTCAGCTTGATACATTTTTCTGCCATATCGTTAAATAGTTGTGTTACATGAATTTCCATCTTAAGGGTTTGTTCAAATAAATCACGAAAAGAGTGAAAATCGGCCTTAATGTTGGTTATTTCGGGTGATATCGCCTGACCCCCGCGGTCATTAACATATTTGAATAGCTTCAACATGTGTGCGCGCTCTTCTTCAGCTTGTTTTGCAAAAAAACTGGCACTAAAGTCATAGCCGTGTTCACCACACCATGTAGACATCGCTAAATAAGTGGACGAAGCGTGAGCTTCTGTCTTGATTTGGTCGTTTAGTGCTTTTTCAACTTCCGCATTTAAAGAGATCTTTAGCAGTTTATCCTCCATAATTATTTATTGTAAATGGTTTTTACAACGTAGTCGAGATACCACGAGAATCCTTACATTTATTTTAGTTTTAATGGAAAAGATATTGGCGCCAGGTATTGCCTAATTACACTGACCAGTAATCGTGAGGGAAGGAAAAAGCAACTATAAATGCTATGTTGGTTGATGACTAGGTTCGGCCAAAGCTAACGGGCTAACATAATCTGGAACTTTAAAGCGCAGAAGACAGCGAGGTAATTATGAGTAACTAATCTTTAGTGGAGGATTCGTTGTGTTTTGTGTTGATCAGTTTTTGAAGCTGTTCTTTAAAACTATCATCTAATTTTAAATCACTTTTTTCCACGTCGGACAGTTTTTTTATGTATTGGTTGATCACAGCACTTTGTTTCGCAAAAACTCGGCACATTTCACATATATCCAGGTGATAGTCCAATTCTGATTTTTCCTTCTCCGTGATACCCTCCGCTTGTTGCTTTTCAATCAAAAATGTGGCTTTTCTGCAGTTGTCGAGCATATCTGTCTTTTCCTTATCGCTTAATTCATTCATAACCATTTGTTTTTTAATAATTTAAATCCAATTCTTCTGGACACAGTCTCTCAAGTTTACTTTCGCTCGATGGCTAATCACCCAAAAATTTGAAGACGTTATTTCCAGCTGGGCACAAATATCATCACTTGATTCTTCATCGATGTGTTTCATCGTGAATACGGATCTCCATAAGGGTGGAAGTTTTTTCAGGCAAGATTTTAAAATGCCGTCAAATTCTTTATTTTCCAATGCAACACTTCCTTCTATGGCGAAGGGTTCTGGATATTTCCCCTGTTTCCAATGTCCGCTTTCTTCGAAAAACTCATCTGTATCAGAACTGTCAATTGATATGGTGTGTTTATTTAAGCTGCTTGACTTTTTTCGATAGACATCAAATATCTTATTTTTTAAGATGGCAGTAAGCCAGGTTTTTTCAGAACTTCGCCCATCGAATTTTCCCCATCCCTGCAATGCAGCCAGGAAAGTTTCTTGCACCAGATCTCTGGCAAGTTCCTTGTCATCTATTCGCGTACTTGCGTAGCCGTACAGATAATCGCCATAATTCATCACCCATAAGTTTGGTCCCGCATCTTTTGATTCCGGAGCGTTGCTTGCAGTCAGCATAATATTCAATGATACCGTTTTAAGTTAGAATTCATGAATGCTGTATACCGCGCTACCAGTTGCCGGTAATCCAATAGATTACTTGCTTCATTGACTATCTTTCACTTATTCGTTTAAGTGTTAGTCGGTACCACGTTTACAACCTTACAATCTCTTTTTGTTTTGTCCTGCAATAAATTTAAGCAAAATAAAAGTGAATGGAGTTGGTATTCACGCCAATATTAAACGATAAGAGTTTTAGCATTCATAATTTCATCGGGTATTACCATCCTGATGTATCCAAACTTACATCAATATTTAAACCTGGTTCCCTCTTTAGCATCTTCTAACAGAATGTTCAAAGTTGCTAATCCGTCACGTATCTGATCTGAGATCACATAGTTTCCGTTGGTCCTCGCAGAATCGCGCATCTCTATCAACAATTTAATAGTTCCGTCAAGTTTATCAGTATGTGAACCGCTAGCCATAGCTGGTACCCCTAAACCAAGTACATCGTAAATGAAGTCGGACATCACGTTGGTAAGAAGGTCGAAATCGGCTTGAGTTAATGTAGCCGATTTATCTTTCAACAGATTGATGAAGCTGACACCTTCGAAAAGATGTGAAATCAGGATTGGAGTATTAAAATCATCGTTCATTGCCTCGTAGCAACTATCCGCCCAGGCAACTATATCCAGCGTGGACACCTTGCCAGCCTCTACCTTAGCCAAGTTTTCAACTGACTTTAGAAGTCGGTTATGGCCTTTTTCGGCAGCAAGGATCGCTTCGTCTGAAAAGTCCATAATGCTGCGGTAATGCGTTTGCATCATTAAGAACCGTGTAACCGAACCTGAGAATGCTTTGCTAACCAAGGTACTTTCTCCACTCAGTATTTCGCGTGGCAAAATGTTATTGCCGCTCGACTTTGCCATTTTTTTTCCGTTCAAAGTCAGCAAATTAGCGTGCATCCAGTAGTTGACGGGTGCATGGCCCGTGTAAGCTTTCCCTTGCGCGATCTCGCATTCGTGATGTGGAAATTTCAGATCCATCCCTCCACCGTGTATGTCGAATTGTTCGCCCAGATATTTAGCACTCATAGCGGTGCACTCTGTATGCCAACCGGGAAAACCATTACTCCAGGGTGAAGGCCACCGCATGATATGTTCTGGCTCAGCTCGCTTCCACATAGCAAAATCCTGATCGTTACGTTTATCAGATTGCCCGTCAAGCATTCGGGAATTGCTGACCATATCTTCAAGTTTACGGTTACTAAGCACACCATAATCATAATTCTGATCGTATTTCGTTACATCGAAATAAACCGAACCATTTGATTCATACGCGTAGCCGCTGGCAATAACCTTCTCAATGATAATGATCTGCTCAATGATATGCCCGGTCGCTGTTGGTTCAATACTTGGAGACAACAAATTAAATTGTTTGAGAGTATCGTGAAAGTCGACAGTGTAGCGCTGAACAATCTCCATTGGTTCAAGCTGCTCCAGACGAGCCCGCTTAGCAATCTTATCTTCCCCTTCATCAACATCATCGACCAGATGCCCAACGTCAGTTATGCTTCGTACGTATCGTACCTTGTACCCCAAATGCAGAAGATAACGATAGATCATATCGAACGACATAAAAGTCCTGACGTTGCCCAGGTGTACGTTACTGTATACTGTCGGGCCGCAAACATACATACCGACATGACCCTGTTGTATCGGAGTAAATGTCTCTTTTTCGTTGGAAAGAGAATTGTAAACTTTCAGCATTTAATCTGTCTAAGGTATAGTTTCTATGCTTTATCTATCTGAAAAACTTCTCCGGTTTGGATTGAAATTCTTAAGTTATACTTTTTAAACCTTTCGATTAAATCACTTCCATCAATTAAATCAATTGGAGGCTTCCCTTTAGCTTTTGCTTGTCTTTTAGCTTCACGAGTAAAAGAACCAGTGGTTAACACTAAGCCTTTGTTGGTCTCACTATCCATAGTATCACGAATCAGTTGAATTATACTATCGTGGACAGTCCCAACGTGTTGCTTTCCCAAAAAAACAAAATGATACGAGTTGAAAATCCCTAAATCTATCGTTCCCTTAGCTCTTACACATCCTCCAACTAGAACAGATTCCATATCAGTAAGACCTAATGGTGCAAAATTAGTAAGGCCTAATGGCGCAAAAAACGTACGGCAGAAGTTTTTAAACTGCGCTGCAGTTAATCTGTTTATGATTGCTATTTCGTTATCATCTAAGAAAATGGAATTCTTCATCGATATAGTGCTTGCGTGTTTAACAGTCGAGAATTGCTATATCAAGTTTCGATCAACATTACGGCCCCTAAACCGCCATCTGCGCAGACACTGATTAGGGCTTTTTTATTTTGTCCGGCAAAATGTAATTGTTTTAATGTTTGGCTAATTATTCTTGCACCAGTAGCACCAAACGGATGACCCATTGATATACTGCTGCCTTTTAAATTCAGCTTCTCCATAGGGAATTTTCCTAAATTCGATTTTATTCCCATTTTCTTTAGCCGCGCAGGGTTTTCAAGAGTATTTATTGTTGAAAGTACCTGAGCGGCAAAGGCTTCGTGAATTTCCCAAATATCGATGTCGTTATAAGCAAGACTGTTTCGCTCCAATAATCTAGTAATAGCAAATGTCGGCGACATCAGAATACCTTCTTCTTCAATATTCACTGCTGCCATTTCCCAATCGGTTAATTTTGCTTTGTAAGGGGTATTAAATTCATTGATCCTATTTTTCCCCGCTACCCAAACTCCTGCAGAACCATCAGTAAACAAACTTGAGTTGCCTGCGGTAATAGAGCCTTTGCCAGATTCCCGGTCAAACACTGGCCTGAGTGTTAAAAGCTTTTCTAACGTTGTATCTTTTCTTGGAATTAAATCTTCACTTACGTTAAATGCAGGAAATATCAGATTGCTAAAAAACCCTTCGCTTTTTGCTTTAAAATAATTTTCATGGCTGCTTAGCGCTAACTCATCTTGGGCCTTACGGGAAATTCCAAGACGCTGTGCAGTGATCTCAGCATGCTGCCCCATACTTTTTCCGGTAACTCTGTTAACACCCGGGGGAACGTATAACTTGAATTTGAGAAAGTTTCGTGCCCATTTAACTTTATCGATTATCCCTCGCATTCTACGGTATTGTTTAAGCCATTTTGAGGTATCGTTTGAAAGTCCAAGCTGTACGTTGGAAGAACTCTCGACTCCGCCAGAAATCCCAGTCTCGTCATCCGTTAACATGGATGCAAGCTGAATGGTTGACAACATGCTACTAGCACATGCCATCGTTGTGGAAAATGCTACGGTTTCATCCACCAGTTCAGATTCTAAAACAATTTCCCTGGCAATATTGCTGTATGTAAGATTCGGAATAACGGTCCCCCACGCTAAATACGTTGGACTTATCTGCTCGCTCTGCTTCATACTGTTTACCACAGCCACTGATAAATCGATAGCTGAAACATCTTTTAACTCTTTGTTTTCCTTTACAAATGGAGTTCGCAAGCCTGCGGCCAGCCAGATTTCTTTATTAATTTTTTTCATGTCTTTTATGCTTGAATAGTAATGCTTCTTAGTGCGTATTCGCTAACAACAACTTCGCTGTTATCAGGTATTCTATTTTCATTCACAAGTTCCAATCCCAGGAATTTTCTATGTCGTCTTTGTAGTTGCCGTTATTACTATTGATGTCGATTCCTTTTAAAATATTTTGATACATCAAAGCTTGTTTTGGACTTAAATATTGCGTGGGCTGTTTTTTATACGGGATTGCAACATTGATCTGTGTGCGTTGAGCTTTGCTTAGTGGCAAAGATTTAAACGATGATTTTGATAAATAATATTGTGGACTCTTGTCTATTTTGTAATGCTCATGGCTATCTATTGGAAAAAATCCTTCTTCTATTGCAAAGTTGTTCAACTGCGTTACGCTGACCTGCGAAGCATCGAAATATACCTTTACGACTTCCGCTATGTCAACCCAACCTGCTTCGGTATATTTTACGGCTGGATGAAGAGCCAGTGACGTTTCGCCTGACCAGAAACAAGGTGTTTCGTAAAGGGTGGTCTCTAAGTTACCATACTTGATTTTTAAGTCTTGTCCCAAAAGCATCGCGTATTTGGGGATAGGGTTTCTTACTTTATTGAGCACGTCAATCAACTTATTGTAAAGACTCGATGGGTGGTAGTTATTTTCGAGTTTAGGTATGATATCTTTCCCCAAGTCGTCTACAAAGTGAGCTACTGGATTGTTCCAAGACGGCTCATTATATAATGCCAGTATTTCACTGTCGTGTCCAGGTATGTTATTATAAATGGCTAAGGGGACGAATTCATTTTCAATGAATTCTACCATGAGGGGATGGCTTAGAACATCCCTTCCAAAATTGACACATGTAGAACATCCTGGAATTTCCTGAAAGAACAATAGTACCGGTTTGTTTTTAAGCTTGCTTTCGCTCAAAGCTGTCTTATAGTCTCTTAACCACGATACTTTTCCTAATTCTATACGCTGATTTTTTGGATTCGTACGGGTTTCCATTTGTGGCTCCTTTTATTTTTTCCTCTTTTAAAACTATTCGGCAAAATGATTTACTGTAAAGACAGCCGGAGCATTAAGTGCTGTTACGCTGCACTTGCATATCTATTACTATTCATAAAATCCTTTTTTCTTAATTCCTGTGATTATCTGGATGTATGAATACTCTCATTACAATTATTCGGGCACTCTTCCATAGCCGTTGTAATCCTGATGGTAATCTTCGGCTTTCGTAAATGTTTTCAACGCACTTAATTCGGTTAATACTTCTCTGTTACTTGTTTGAGCTATTTCGGTAAATACTTTTTCCGCTATTTCTTTTTGTTCAGCATTATGATACAATACAATAGTACGATACTGAGATTTGCTATTTAGGTTATTGTAATTTCTACTGGAGTAATCGTACATTTTCATAAACTTGCGCAACAGCTCATCATAGCTTATTCTATCAGCGTTAAATTCTACTTGAACGACTTCTGCGTGCGCAGACCTTCCTGCACAAACCGTTTTGTAATTGGGATTGGGCGTAGTGCCGCCAGCATAACCAGATATAGCATCTATAACTCCCGGAATGCGCTGTAAGTTTTCTTCTACTCCCCAAAAACAACCACCACCAAATGTTGCTAATTGTGTACTCATTTACTTTCCTTTTTTTATTATACAAAGTTACATCAGCTACCAGGTTACTACGCTAGTCCAAACTTCACTACTGTTTATCAATTCGTCCCGCTATTCATAGTTGATAGTTTTTGAGATTATGGTTTAAATGAATGAACATCTAACTAACCAATTCAGTTTGGAAGTACACTTTGCCCTCTACCGTTTTATGTACAGGACACTTAGAAGCTATTTCTTTTAATTTATTAGTTTGTTCCGGAGATAAATTGCCAACAAATTTTAACCTTTTATGGATAAAATCGAGTCGCCCCATTGCTTCTGGTTCAGGGTTCTCAATTTCTTCAGCGTGCTTTTTGGCATAACTGAGATACACATACACTTCTTTTAAATCCCATTTTTTTCGTTGTGCATAGAGCTTTACGGTAAGTGCAGTACAAGAGCCTATCGCGGCAATGAGAAATTCATACGGTGATAAGCCTAAATCACTGCCCCCAAAATCAATCGGCTCGTCACCCAAAATATGGTGCGTTTTAGTATAAATATGATTGGTGTAAGGCTCCGATGCTTCGTGATAGACTAACACTTGCTCACCCTCTACATTTTTGAGCATCATTTTTTCATTAGTTCGATTTTCCGCTATTGGTACGTATCGTTCTACCCAGCTTGCAATAACATTCGCGATGTACGCTGCATCTTTTTTATTACTGACTAAATGGTCAGCTCCATCAAGACTGACAAAACTTTTGGGATGAAAGGCATTGTGGTAAAGACTTGCTGCATTTTCAATATTTACAATAGTATCTTGCGGCGAGTGCATTATCATTATGGGCTTACGCAATTGTTTTATTGCTTCTTCTAAGTTGTGAGTCTCTAGATCATCTATAAATTGTTTACGAATGGTAAAGGGACGGCCGCCAATACTTAACGTGGCATGGCCTCTCTTATTAATTATCTCATCAAGGTTTTGAAAAAGCCTGGTAATTTGTTTTACATCGGACGGGGCACCGATAGAGACTAGGGCTCTGATATTTTCCAACTTTGAAGCAGCAATAATAGCAGCAGCCCCACCCAATGAATGCCCGATGAGTATTGCAGGAGCAATATAATTTTCGGTCAAGAAACTATTTACATCCTCCAGATCCGAAATGTTATTTGAGAAATTGGTTTCAGAAAAATCGCCTTCGCTGTGACCCAATCCTGTAAAATCAAAATTGAGTACACTGATTCCTCTTTCGATAAGTTCGTTCGAAATGTTTTTTACCGCGAACCAATTCGAGGAACAGGTAAAGCAATGAGCAAATATGGCTATCGTATTTATTTGCTCATTAACAGGAATTAGCAGATGACCAGCCAGATTTTCGCCAGCTCTGTTCACTATTTTTAAATTAATTTTTTTCATACAGTGTCGAAATATTTATTTTACCAATCTTAATCCACAATATTGCCAACGCATATTTGGATGAAAAAAATTACGATACGTTTTTCGGCTATGCCCATCGGGTGTAGCCACCGAGCCACCACGGAGGACCATTGTGTTTATCATAAATTTTCCATTGTATTCGCCCAAGGCACCTGGCGCTTTGCTAAACCCTGGGTAGGCGAGGTAGGCTGAGTTTGTCCATTCCCACATCTGCCCCCAATTCAATTTGTCGGCTGCAATTTCCCACTCCGCTTCTGTCGGCAATCGCATTTCTTTCCATTCGGCATATGCCCAGGCTTCAAAATAGCTTAAGTGAAATACAGGTTCTTGCAAATTTATTTTTTGCAGTCCATCGAAAGTATAAGTATACCATTCGCCTTCTATTGAGTGCCAATACAAAGGCGTATTTATCTTGTTATTATTTATCCATTGCCAACCTTCATCGTGCCAGTAATTAAAATTGGTATAGCCGCCAGCATTTATAAATTCTATAAATTCTGCATTGGTAATTAAGCGGTCGGCAATTTCAAAATCGGCTATATATACTTTGTGCCTGCCCAATTCATTGTCGAAACAAAATTCTGAACCATAATGGCCAATCTCGTATAGCCCTGCATTTATTTTTATAAACTCATTTGGCCCCGATTCGATTTTAGGAATAAACAATTTGCCAGCATACTTTGGAAATGTTGGTTGGTTTCCTAAAATGTATTTTATATCATAAACAAATAGCTCCTGATGTTGCTCTTCGTGATTGATACCTACTTCTATCAGCTTTAAAATTTCTTCAATTGGATTCGTTGCTAAAAAAAGTATAACCGCATCGGTTACATATTTTCTGTAAGCGTAAATTTCTTGTACCGAAGGCCTTGTCATTAACCCTCTTATGGGGCGTAATACCCTTTTGCCGGCATTGTTATAATAACTATTAAAAAGAAAGGAAAAATCGTCATCATAAACCTTGTAGTCTTTGGCGTATTTTGTTAAAATAAATTCTTCCCAGAACCATGTTACATGAGCTAAATGCCATTTAGGTGGTGAGGCAAATTCACTTGGCTGCACAGAATAATCTTCAATCAAAAGTGGCTTTGTGAGTTCCTCTGAATATGCTCTGGTTTGAGTAAATTTATTTAAAAGTTGTTGAAGCATTTTTAAGTTTTTACAATTTTGAATTGTTTGTCAATGTTTCATTAAAATATAATCTGCAAATAGCTTTTTACTGTCCAGTATTTTATACTCCCACGTAATATCTGTTTGACTTAAAATATTCCTAATAATTTGATCATTATATTTTCGGGATATTTCAGTTTG
>LNFM01013935.1_pt1 | contig 10078 bp, 9 predicted proteins | sample 596031 | NCBI WGS metagenome assembly LNFM01 (sample SAMN04254537, study PRJNA301005) | activated carbon metagenome | isolation source: dual media filters at the Ann Arbor, Michigan drinking water treatment plant | place: USA: Ann Arbor | reverse complement strand
ACGCGCCTGCGGTCCGCTCGCCGCGAGCAGCACCGCGATCCAACGGCGCAGCGCGTTGCGCCCCACCAGCGCGATCGCCTGCCGCACCGAGTCGACGCCCGAGGACCCGTTGGCGGCCGAGTTGGCGATGCGGAGCAGCTTCATGGTGAGCGACGGGTCGGCGGCGAAGGTCCGCTCGAGGTCGCGGAGGTTGAACTCCTCATCCGCGAGCCGGTTCATGGCCTCGGAGAGGACCGCGATCTGCGGCGAGAGCCGCTTGCCGGTGACCAGCTCGGGGCGCGCGAAGTAGTAGCCCTGGAAGAGGTCGAACCCGGCCGCCCGGCAGGCGGCGTAGACCTCCTGCGTCTCGATCCGCTCGGCCAGCACGGGGAGGCCGCGCTGCTTGTAGCGCGCCACGTCGGTCGCGAGCACCGCGGGGTCCTTGCCGAGCACGTCGATCTTCACCACGCTCGCGAGGTCGAGGAACGGCGCGAACTGCGGCGCATCCTCGAAATCGTCGAGCGCGACCTCGAATCCGTTGAGCGAGAGACGCTGCATGGCGGCGATCGTCAACTCGTTCACCGGAACGGTCTCCAGCACCTCGATCACGACCGTCGACCGGTCGAGCAGCGTCCAGTCGTCCTCGAGCAGCGCACGCTCGGGCAGGTTGATCCACGCGCGCGACGCCCCGACGAGTTCGGTGAGGCCGATGTCCACGAGCGCGGTCACGATCGTCCGGGCCGACATGGTCGATACGTCGGTGGCGCCGGCCGAGTCGCTCGTCGGCGTCTCCCGATAGAGCAGCTCGTAGCCGACGACGGTCCCCAGCGTGTTGAAGATCGGCTGTCGAGCCACGAGAGCATCCATAGCTCTCAGTGTCGGCGCGCGCCTGCGGGACATGAGCGATAGATTGACCGGATGCCACTCCGGCCGGGCGTCGCGCGAACCTGGTCGTCGGGCGTCCTGGCGATGGCGGCGTTCGCCCTCGGGGCATGCCGGCCGGGCGTCGGCACCGACCTCGACGACCGTCCGCCGACGCACGAGTACACCATCGCGCTCGACTCGCTGCGCATGCGCGACGGCGTCTGGCTCGCGGTGACCTGGTGGATCCCCACGCCGCGCACGCCGGGTGAGCGATTCCCCGCCCTCCTCGAGCTGCTGCCCTACCGCAAGGACGACGACTTCTACGCGCGCGACTTCCCGCTCTACGACTGGTTCGCGCGCCGGGGCTTCCTCATGGCGAAGGTGGATGTGCGCGGCACCGGCGGATCCACCGGCGCGCTCCCGGCGCGCGAGTACTCCGAGGAGGAGCTCGCCGACGCCGTGGAACTCATCGCCGCGCTCGGCGCCGACCCGCGCGGCAACGGCCGCGTGGGGATGTGGGGGATCTCGTGGAGCGGCTTCAACGCGATGCAGGTGGCGCTCCGGCAGCCGCCGGCGCTCGGCGCCATCCTCGCGGTGCACGCGAGCGACGATCTCTTCCATGATGACGTCCGTTACATCGACGGCGTGCTGCATCTCGACCGCTACGCGCTGCAGATCGACCACGGCAACGGCCTTCCGCGTACCCCGGGGTACGCGCTGGACTCGGCGTACTTCGCCGACCGGTTCGACCGGCGGCCGTGGATCCTGACCTATCTCGCGCAGCAGGAGGACGGCGACTTCTGGCGGGCGAACGCGTTGCGCTACCGTCGCGACGAGCTTCGCGTGCCGGCCTACTTCATCGGCGGATTGCTCGATGGCTACCGGGACACACCCATCCGCGCGCTCGCGGACCAGCAGCAGCGGATCCGCGATGGAGCGAACGACTCCACCGTGCGCGTCTCGCCGCTGAAGGTGGAGATCGGTCCGTGGAACCACTCCTGGCCCGACATCGGGACGCCGGGACCGAACTATGAGTGGCGCGTGCGTGCCGCGCAGTGGTGGGATCGTTGGCTGCGCGATCGCCCCTCCGACCTCATGAAGGAGCCGCCGCTCCTCATCTTCCAGCGGGAGGCCCACGCACCGGACGCCGAGCTGGAAACGACCCCTGGACGCTGGCGCTACGAGGACTGGCCGGTCCTCCGAGGACGCGTGGTCTCGCTGCCCTTCATCGCACCGCGAGCCGGCCCGTCGTGGGGAGAGCTCCGCTACGCACCAAGCGTCGGCACCGCCGCCGGCGAGTGGTGGGGCGAGACCACCGGCGACATGACACCGGACGACGAGCGCAGCATCACCATCGACTTCGATCCCGACGGCCGCCCGCTCGTGATCGTCGGCATGCCGCGCGTGACGCTGGTGGTCCGGCACGGCGCCCCGCTCGCGCACTGGGTCGCGCGCCTCGAGAGCGTGAGCCCCGACGGGCGGTCGGCGCTCATCACCGGCGGCGCGATCAACGTCGCGCACCGGCGTGGGACCATGGCGCCCGCGCGCGCGGTGGTCGGCGGGGTGGACACGCTCGTATTCGACCTGCACTTCACGACGTGGACCCTGCCACCTGGTCATCGACTGCGACTCGCGCTGGGCAACGCGCAGTTCCCCATGCTCTGGCCCACGCCGTATGCGATGACCAGTGCGGTCGACCTCGCGTCGTCACGACTCGAACTGCCGGGCGCGCCCGACGAAGGGCCGTACAAGGCGCCACGGCTCCCCGCGCCGCAGCCCCGCGCGCGCCGCCCCGACGTCACGGCGCTCGCCGACTCGAGCGCGGGCCCGATCGTCACGCGCGACAGCACGGGCCGCACCGAGGTGCGCTGGTACACGGCCGGCGCGTGGAGCAAGGGCGCCACGCGGTTCGACGAGCGTGAGGAGGAGACGTACGCCGTGCGCGACGATGACCCGGCAGGCGCGACGTTCAGCGGCCGGAAGTCGCACCGCATCGCGATCGGCTCGCGGATCATCGAGGTGGTGACGCGCATCGAGGTGCTCGGCTCGGCCGAGCACCTCGATGTGACGGTCACGCGTGACCTCAGCGAGAACGGGCGGCCCCTGCGCCACAAGGAGTGGCGCGAGCGCATCCCGCGGCGCTGGCACTAGCCGCCGCTCGCCGCGGTCACCACGCCGCGATCACCACGCCGCGATCACCGCGTCGCCTTCGCCAGGTCACCCACCGCCGTCGCGGCGACATGCGCCTTGGGCTCGTCCTTCGCCCCACGCGCCTCGCCGTGCATGCGCGACGCGAGCGCATTGAGCGCCGCCGCACGCGCTGATCCCGACTGCCGCTCCGCCGCGCGCAGGTCCGCGCGCGCTGCCGCGATCCGCTCGGCCGCGAGCCCCTGGTTCCGCTCCAGCTGGTCGAGGTAGGCGCGCGCGAGCGCGAAGCTCGGCGGCCAGACCATCTGCGGCTGGGTCTGCGCATTGAGGTGATCGAACCGCACCGTCTTGGCCGCGTCGATCTCGTTCTGCGAGATGTGCGCGCTCGGCACCAGCTCGAAGATGTCGAGGCCGCGCGCGATCTCGCTGCTCACGATCACGCCGTTGTACCAGTACACCGACCACGAGCCGCCGCTGATGAGGCGCTCGGCGCTCACCGGCCCGCGGTCATGGTACGCGATCTCGATCGGCTTCTTGGGGTCGGTCCAGTCGAGGATATCGATGCCGCCCTGGTACCAGCCCTGCACCATCACCTCGCGCCCCGGGATGGGCAGCAGCGAGCCGTTGTGCGCCACGCAGTTCTCCTGCGAGGTCTGCGCCGCCGGCATCTTGAAGTACGAATGGAAGTTCATGGTGGTGCCGTCGATCGTGAAGATCGCGTCGGCGCCCCACTCCATCTTGTCGGTCGCGCGGCAGCGCGGGGCCGATCCGCCGCCCCACTCGTCGGTGAAGAGCACCTTCTTGCCGTCGTTGCTGAAGGTGGCCGAGTGCCAGAACGAGAAGTTGGAGTCGGCCACCGCACCGATGCGGCGCGGATTGGCGACGTTCGTGATGTCGAGCAGCAGGCCGTAGCCGCCGCAGGCGCCACCGGCGAGGCCGATGGCCGGATACACCGTGATGTCATGGCACTGCGTGGGGCCTGTGCGCGAGCCCGCCGGACGACGCGGCGGTCCACCGCCACCCTGCGCGCCACCAGCGGCCGCACGCGCGCGCTGACGCGCCTGCGCCGCCGAGTCCACCGGCTCCGCATGACGCGGCGGGGCGTCGAGCCCTTCGAAGATGCGCGCGCCGCTCACCACGGCCGCCGCCGCGGGATTCTTGAGCGGCACCTTGATCACTTCGATCCGGAAGAACGCCGAGTTGGGATCCTCGTCCGGAGAGAGCGCGGAGCAGCCCGGCAACTCCTCGGCCGAACGGACGCCGGCCGAGCCGGAGATATAGATGTAGACGTTCTCCGTGTCGCGCGGATCGTTCACCACCGTGTGCGTGTGCGAGCCACGGCAGGTCTGGACGTTGGTGATGTACTTCGGGTTGGTGATGTCCGTGGCGTCGAAGATGCGCAGGCCACGCACGCGCACGGTGCTCACCGGCTCCGGCACACCCTGCGTGCCGCAGTCGGCGCGGCCGGTGAGGCCTTCAGCCGAGACGAACAGCAGGTTCCCATAGACCGAGACGTCGCTCTGCGACGCCGGGCAGAGGAAGCTCTTCTTGAGCGTCGGGCGGGCGGGGTTGGAGATGTCCCACACCATGAAGCCGTTGTAGTTGCCCTGGATCGCGTAGTTGCCGATGAAGGCGAGGTCGGAGTTGGTGACCCCGGCGAAGCCCTCGGGCGACGGCGAGTTGGAGATGAGGCGCAGGTTCCAGGCGGCCTCGCCCGCGTCGCGCAGGCCCGGCTTGAGTCCCACGCGCGGGTCCGGGCTCGGCGGGGTGGGTGACATGCTCGCCATGGCGCTCGCCGACGCGGCGGACGGCATGGCGGTGGAGCCGGAGCCCGCGCTCGCGCAGGCGCCAGCGAGCAGCGCGGCGGCAAGCGCACCGGTGGCGCGCAGTGGAGCGATGCGCGCGGCCGGTCGCGGGGGGAGAAGGAACGCCATCGGGACTCCTCGAGTGGGGGTGGTGGACCGCATGGAGTGTGCTGGTGCCGCTGGGCGCTACCGGGAGCGCGCGGCATCGCCGCGCGCGTCGAGCATCTGCTGCATCCGTGCGATCTCGGTGGACTGGTCGGCGTACACGTCCGACGCGAACCGGAACACGGTCTCGTCCTGCGCCGCACCCGGCGACGCGAAGAGCGTGTTCACCATGGTGATCGCGCCCTCGTGGTGCTGGATCATGAAGGCGAGGAAGAGCTTGTCGAACTCGACGCCGCGCGCCGCATCGAGCTGCTTCAGCTGCGCGTCGGTGAGCATCCCCGGCATCATCATCTCGTGGTCCATGCCGTCCATCGTCATGCGCATGGGGCCGGCCGTCGCCTCGGGCACGCGTTCGCCCTTGTCACGCAGCCAGGTCTGCATCAGCTCGATCTCGTCGTTCTGCCCCACCACGATGCGCTCGGCGAGCCGCTGCAGCTCGGCGCTCGCGCCGTGCGTAGGCGCCCACCTGGCGATGAGCACCGCCTGCGCGTGGTGATGGATCATCCCCGACATGAAGTGCACGTCGGCCGGCGAGTGCGGCATGGCGGCGATGCCGATCGGCGCTGGGGGCGTGGGGCTCGCGCCGCGCATCGCCGGCGCACAGGCGGCCGCGGCGACGAGGAGGATCGTGAGGAGGGGTGGCTTCATAGGCTCTTGAACTCCAGTCGGACCTTTACGCGGTCGCCGTCACCCTTGTTGCCGCGGACCTTCGCCGGGACGGCGAGGAGCGTGCGGCCGTCCTTGCCGCGCCAGACGCTCGTCTCCCATGAGGTGCCCTCCACTGTCGCGCGCACCGGCGTGCGCCCCCAGCCGTGCGTCACCGGCGGGGCGTACTTGTCGGGCACCGGCGCGAAGTGCCAGCCGCCCTTGCCCGGATACTTGAAGAGCACCGCCGTGAAGCTCGCGCCGTACGTCGCCATGTCAACTCCACGCCCGCGAGGGGCCGCGATCAGAAGCCGCGGCCATCTCGCTGCGCCGTCCGCAGGAAGGCCGTGAGGAAGAAGACGCCGAGCGTGAGGTCGAGCAGGCCGGCGCCGAGCATCCGCGAGTCCAGCCGACCCTGCTGATGGAGCACGATCGCCGGCACACCGAACGCGAGCTTCTCGACAATCGTCACCGGCATCAGTGCGCGATACCGGGCCGGGTCGCGCGCGATGACGAGGAACGCGAGCTGCCAGGCCACCGCCACGCCGGTGAAGCCGTAGAAGTACTCGGGGTGCGTGATCGCCGGCGGGGTGCGCAGGCCGATGCGACCTTCCATGAAGTACTGCGGCAGCAGGACGAGGAGTCCATAGACCGCCGCGACGGTGTACACGCGGCGAGCGAAGCGATCGGTGTGGGACATGAACCGGGGGGAGTTGGGGGATCGGTCGTGTCGCGAAGGTCTAGGCGCCCGGTGACTCGCGAATGGGACCGGGTGGCAACGGCCCCTGGTCGGGGCGCCACCAGGTGTCGGGGGCGCGCGGTTCCGGCTGGCGCGGGCCGACGTTCTGCGGGTCCACCGCCGCGAAGATGAAGTTCTCCGACGCCACCGGCGAGCCCGCGAGCCGCCGCAGCATGGCGAGTTGGCCGGCATGCGTCATCGCGTCGGCGAGCGGACCCTGGAGGAACTGCTCGTCGGTGATGGTCGCGAGCAACGACCCATCGGCGAAGTCGTCGCGCAGCCCTTCGAGCGTCGCGTGGAACCGCTCGAGCTCGGCGTCGAGGTCCGCGAGCGGCGGCGGCGCGAACTCCCCGCCGCGCAGGAAGGTGCGCGCGTAGCCGACCACGCCGGTCATGTGCCAGAGCAGTTCGTACGGCGTGCGCACGCCGGGCGCGGCGCGAAAGGCGCCGAAGTCGGCCGGGGCACCACGCACCGCCTTCTGCGTGCGATACGCGAGTGCGGCGAGGAAGTGCTGCAGGAGCTTCCGGGAGTCCGTCATGAGCGGGAGGAAAGCAGCGTCCAGTGGGCGGTGTGCGGCCGTTCAGTCCCCGGCGAGGAGGAAGACCAGCAGCCACCTTCCCTCGCGGCGCTCGAATCGCAGTCGATAATCTACCGCACTGCGGATCTGGTCGGCGGCCACGTACCCGATGCCGTCGCCGCGGAGCGCGATGGCCGTCCACGTGGTCTCGGGGTCGTAGGGACCGGCGCGCACGATGTCGAAGCTGAGCCGCGCGAGGACCGCGCTCGTGGAGTCGCGCCCCGCGTGCACCGGTGCGTCCGCGGCACGCACGATGAGGTGCTCGAAGGCATCGAGCGAGTCGGGGAGCGCCATGAAGGTGTACGGGGCCGTGAAGGCGTCAGGGCCGGAGAACCGGCCACCGTGGCGCAGGACATCGGCGAGGATCGCCCACAGCTCCGAATCCGGTTCACCCAGCCGCCACTGCGCGCGGAACTCCGCGGCGCCGTCGTTCCCGCCGAACGAGTTCTTGATGTCAGGCGCGACGATCGCCACGAGCGCGGCGGTGTCGCGTGCGGCGACGATCCGCAGCACCGAGTCGCGGAAGGCCGCGAAACCGGAGTCGTTCGGCGCCTCGTCCACGGGGAGCGCGCTGCCGTACGTCGGGACGAGCGCTGGTGCCGCCGCCGAAGGCTGCGGTACCAGCACCGAGTCGCCGACTGCCGACGATGGCGGCGCGGAGGTCGCGATCGCGACTCCCGCGGCGGGCGAATCGGCTGGTGCATCGGCCAGCGTCTCGGCATCGCGCGTTCCACAGCCGAGTGCGACGATCGCGACCAGCAGCGCCCGGCGGCGCACCCCGAATCTCACGACTTCCATGGAATGCGGTCCTCGCAGATCAGGAGATGCCCCGGCTCCCACCTGATACACCGGTCGCGGCCTTCCGCTGGCCACCGGATTGTCTCAGGATATCACCCGGCACCTGTGCACGACACCGGCTCTCTCCGGACTCCCACGCCCTCGCCCGCCCCGCCCATGGACCGCCGCGCCGCGCTCCGCTCCCTCTCCGCCGCCGCCCTCGCCGTCGCCGGCGCGCCCGCCATCCTCCGCGGCCGCTACCGGCTCTTCGCGCAGGGCGCCGAGTACTCCGCGCGCACCATCGCCCTCATGCGCGAGAGCACGGTCATCGACATGCTCAATCAGTTCGCCTTCGACGACACGCGAACCGACACCGTGGCACGCGCCGTCCGCTGGCGCCGCGACCCCGCGGCCTTCACCGCCGAGCACTTCGCCACCTTCCGCGACTCCGGCGTGCACGTCCTCGCGCTCGGCAGCGGCCCCGGCACCTACGAGGGCATGCTCCGCTTCTTCGCCGAGTGGAACGGCTTCATCGCGTCGCACAGCGACTGGTTCACCCGCATCGACGAGACGCGCGACCTCGCGGCGGTCAAGCGGTCAGGGAAGATCGGCATCATCATGACGACGCAGACCTCGGATCACTTCCGCACCGCGGAGGACGTGGACCTGTTCCACGCTCTCGGCCAGCGCGTCTCGCAGCTCACGTACAACATGCAGAGCCGCACGGGCGCGGGGTTCCTCGAGAACAGCGACGGCGGGCTCACCGCCTTCGGGGCCGAGCTCATCGCGCGCATGGAACGCGTGCAGATGGTCGTCGATCTGTCGCACTGCGCCGACCGCACCACCCTCGACGCCCTCGCGGTGGCGAAGCGCCCTCCCATCTTCACGCACGCCTCGGCGCGCACGCTCCTGCCGGACTGCATGCGCTGCAAGACCGACGAGGCCCTCACGCGACTCGCCGCGAAGGGCGGCGTGGTGGGGATCCCGATGATCCGCTTCATGATCCGCCCCGCGCCGCCGGTCACCGTGGAGCATGTGGTGGATCACGTGGACCACCTGATCCGCCTGCTCGGCGCCGAGCATGTGGGCATCGGCAGCGACCTCGACATGGCGGGGCTCGCGAACCCGATGAGCGACAGCGGACCGCCCTCGGTGGTGAACCAGCCGAACTTCTCGCGCTACAACGCCTACTTCGCCGAGAATGGCGGCGCCCATGTGGACGGACTCGACCATCCCAAGCGCCTCTTCGACCTCACTGAGGCGCTCGTGCGCCGCAAGCACTCCGACGCGACCATCAAGCTCGTGCTCGGCGGCAGCTTCGCGCGGGTGCTCGGCGACGTCTGGGGCTAGGGCGCGATCCGGGTGATGGTCGGCACGCGGTCCGTGGCCGAGACTTTCGATCGAAGAGCTCGACCAGCGCCCGCTCTGGGGAACTCCTCCTCGTGCTACCCTGGCGGACCGCCGCGCGTCAGCACGGGCAGGTACTCCTGCCAAGGCCCCACCTCGTCGCGATACTGCTTGGCCATCACTCGCGCGATCTGCGCGACATGGCCGAGATCATGCGCGACCCAGGTGGCCAGCAGCTGCCGGAGCGTGACGCGCCCGAGGGCGGGATGTTCGCCCTCGAGCGCGAACTCGCGCGCGGTGAGGCGCCAGCCGCGCAGCGTCACGAGGTTCCCGGCCCGAAGCGCGGCGAACTCGTCGAGGAGCTGCGTGATGCTCTTCCCCGCACTCTCGTGCACCTGCGCGAAGCGGTCGTACGGCGCGAGGCGTCGATCCTCGCGCTGCGCGAGGATGATCCGCGCCCGCGGGATCCAGTCGGCGCGCTCGCCGTGGACGAGATGGCCGACGTTGTCGAAGGCCGTGAACGTATCGGGGCCTTCGTGGCGATGGATCCACGTGTCAGGCAGTCCGTCCAGCAGCGCGCGGAGGGTCGCCGGTGTTCGGTGCAGCACGGCGATCGCGTCGTCGAGGTCGAAGGTCATGTCCCGCTCCGACCGCGCTCGTGGGCAGCCCATCGCTCCCGCGTCAGTTGCCAGACCATCGTATCGCGCGGCGCCCCGGTCGGCGTGACCGTGTCCGCGCGAAGCGTGTCGACGTGCGCGAATCCCAGCTTGCGCGGGATGCCCGCACTCGGCGCATTGCGCGGGTCGCAGCGGATCTGCACCTGTTCCACCTCGAGTCGCTCGAATGCCACCTGCACCAGCGCCGCGGTCGCCTCGGTGGCGTAACCGCGTCGCGCATGCGAGAGCCCCACCCAATAGCCGATCTCCACGAAGTCCGTCCCGCGCGGATGCAACCCGGTCCCGCCGATCGCGGTCGCGCCGTCGCGCGCGAAGATGCCGAAGACCGCGTCCTCGCCGGCCGCATGCGCGGCCG
>LNFM01028122.1_pt1 | contig 10079 bp, 9 predicted proteins | sample 596031 | NCBI WGS metagenome assembly LNFM01 (sample SAMN04254537, study PRJNA301005) | activated carbon metagenome | isolation source: dual media filters at the Ann Arbor, Michigan drinking water treatment plant | place: USA: Ann Arbor | reverse complement strand
CAACGTGAACGACTTCCGGGCCGTGCTGGTGATCTGACTCGGGAGGCGCATTTCCGAGGCTGATGCTGCCTTGGCTACGATGGCGCCGATCGGCAAACTGCAGTCAATCGCCATGGGAAAACTTGAACAACAAATCGCCCTGAGGTAGTTCCTTGCGTCGTGGCAGGAGGAACATCTGAGGTAGATGCATTTAAAGACTTCTTTAGGCGTCTATCTGCGCGAAAAAAAGTTCAGCTTCATGCGCAAGGCGCTCCAATTGACCGGCCTCGATAAGAAGTGAACCTTGTGCTGTCCAAAGTCGAGCATTTCCATAGTCGGTGATTGCGAGCTGGAGAGTGACATGCCCCATCGCATCCGAAGTGGCTTCTATCTCCAACTCACCGTCGAGGGCAGTCCAGGATTTTTTGCCCTTCCAGCCATTCCAGTTGACCGCCAGATCGTTGAACAACTGCGTCGGAGGATAACCAAAGGCTGGATTCTGAACCCTAACGCTTGCTTGGAAGTCGTGGGCTTCAAGATCAATGGCATACGAATCAAGCCAACCGTCATCGCCATAGCGTTTCGAATGAAAAGTTGCTTGGATAGCTGGATCAGACCCGACAACAAATTTGTCCATGAGACACCTGAAGTTGGAGCCAACCGGGCCACGAAGGCACTAGGACAGACCCGGGGTGGTGAAAATGTACTGCGTACCTCCACACGACCAACGATATCTACTTTGACACGACCGGCTGTTGGGCCGCTTTGTAGGTCGTCGGTGGTTGTCCGCTTTGGGCCCTGAGCGGTACTTCGCCCACATTCCACAATGCGGTGCTTGAGGGCTGAAGTGTCTTGGTATCCTGTGCGTCGGCCGTGCCGCCCGCCGCTGCTGATAACACAAACGCCTTATCGCAGTGGACGCTGGCTTTCTCGTTCTGTAGTCTGCACTTTAGGTAGTGAATTGGCTCGCACTACGTATCGTGCGGGCGGGGCCACTGTAGTGCGGCGTGTGGTGTCTCACGCAAGAGCCAATAACTGTGCGAAGGAACAGGCTGAAGCCGCTAAGCTCTCATTAGCAAGATGCTTTTGCATTCTGGCTGCCCATTCGTACCGTAGCCGCCATTGATCCGTAAAGTTTCTGCGAAATGCCTTATGCTGGATTAGAAAATCTGAAATGTTAGAACTGTATTTCCTTATTGCTGTGGCTGCTGCTGGACTGGTGATTGTGGTATACATTGAGTATCCAAAGACATTTTCTTCAACAGTCTGCATCTTCGTTGTTTTCTATCTTTGGCTTGAGTTTTATTATTTACCACAAAGAGTTCTTTCCGCTGTTCCATCTGATTTTGGTGTGGAGAAAACACTGTATAGAAAAGAAGACCTTGATGGTTCTGGGATTGCTGTATTTGAGTTGCCAGATGAAACCAAAGATAAAATAGAAAGATATGGACTTAAGTATCTAGATGGTGCAAACAAGAAAAATAGTTCGCGATATACTGATGACGGACTTTTCGAAAATTGGGGGGAAACACCAATATCAATTAACGAAGCGTGGACGGGCCCCGTGATGGACGGAATACCCGCGTATAAAACCAGCATTCCACAGATTTCGAATTATCTTAGTCGTTACAACTCAGGGCTAAATATTGATTCGCAAATTGAGCTACAGATAAACAGTGTTATTCAAAGCAGAGGGAGCTATTTTGCTTATCAAAATGTTAGGCTAATTATAGTAAGCCCAAGTGAGAGAGTCATTGTCTACGCATATAGCCGCTGAGTTAAGTCGGGAGCGCAGCAGAACGCCAGCGTTAGACCGCACGAACACGCTTGGGACCGCGCCGGAGGCTTTCATCACCTTGACGGGCCGTTTGGCGCTGAGACCATCAACCAGCTTCGTCGGCCGTATCCTTGAGCGCCGATTACTACCATCAGTCGAGTGACTGCTTTCCCGTTTGGCCACCGACCGCAACTGGCCGAAAGCGCCATGCTAGGTGCTCTATCGCAAGATGGGTGATTTGGGTGGTTGCAGGTCAATCACGGTCTGTACGCCGGCATGAAGAGACGTACCAAGAGGATGTCGTTCGGTAGGGCAGTCGCTACAGTGAGCAAAGATTTCGATGTGGTCCACGAATCCGCTTGGGTCGAAGAAGAGTGTCGTCGAGGCGCACGCTTCGAGCTCAATCGAATGAATTTCCGGACCGTCGATTGCGAAACATCCACTGGCAATCAACCCCTTCATTGGCGCGACCAGGGCGGCGGGCTGGAGCCCAACAAACACGCCACCCCCATTTGTGAACTCTCTGTGCGTGACCTCGGCTCCCAAGAGTTGGGACTTCAAGGCGTCCGCGTTAACAGGATTGCGTGCGATAAACCAATCACAGATTGCGTATTCAAGGTTCTCCAAGAAACTCTCCCGATGTCCGCTTCTGGCCGAAAGCAGAAAGCCAGCCAAGCGTACCCCAAGTCCGACAGCATTTTGAGCGGTTGGTGAGTTGATCCGCTCAAGCATTCGGGCCTCCGAAGAATCGTGGAAGCCGGTTGGTCAAAGTCAGGCACCGATTGCGGCCTGACTGTCGAGATGAACGGTAGAGGATTCATGCCGGAGGGCTCGTCGCAAGCACTTTGGAGCAATCGCACTGCCTTTCGCCTGCTTTTGCGCGCCTTGCCATCCCGCAGGGCCAATAGCATCTGCCCACACGGCGGTCTTTCGGGGTCGTCACTCGTGGCAGTCGCGGGAGGTGCAAGCCTTTACGCGTTCAAATGCGGTGGCTTTGCAACATGCGGTTCTCGATTCCTGGGCTCACGTTCGCGCTGTTCGTCGCCCTCCTCGGCGGGCCGGCCCTGCCAGCAGGCGCCACGCCATCACCCCACATGCCAGGTGTCGCTGCGTTGGCGTTGGCCCGACAGGTGATTGCCGCGGCAGACCACGGAGGCCTGCCTTTCGCTGTCGTCGACAAAAAGGCTGCTGTGCTCACGGTGCTGCTGGGGGCGGACCATGGCGACCGGGCCGTGCCGGGCGTAGGGGCACGCACCCAGAGCGGACAACTGCGAAAGGGCGACCGGGTGACCACGGCAGGCCGATTCGTCTCCCAGCCTGGCCGCAACCTCGCGGGCGAATCCGTGGTCTGGATCGACTACGACAGCGCGCTGGCCATCCACCGAGTGCGCCCGGGAACGTCGCAGCAGCACCGCGCGACGCGCCTGGCCTCGGTAGATCCGCAAGCGCGCCGCGTATCGGCCGGCTGCGTGGTGGTGCCGGTGGCGTTCTATGAAGCTGTCGTATCGCCTGTGCTGGGTCGCAGCCGCGCTGTCATTTACGTGATGCCTGAAGCCGACGGGGCGGCGGACGAACCTTTGGCCCCCAGCAACGCCTGAGTGAATTCTCTGGCTGCCTAGGGCAGGGCCCGGCCGGCGGTTACAAGTCGGCCCGCCGGATCGTTTCTAATGTCGCCTGGGCCACGGGTCTTCCCGCCTGGTCACCGCTGACGGGCGTGCACGCCCCGACAAGTCGGCAACCCACCCTGTTCTTGATGCCGTTTGCGCCTGTGGGGCGCCAAGGAATGCTTTTTTGCGCAGCAACTTCAACCGCTCAGCCCTGGTGCGCCAGATCGCTGGCTGGCAGCCCGCGCCGACGGACCTGCCACGCCAGGACCTGGCCGAGCGCCTGGGCCAGTGGTTCAACGTGGCCGATGCCATCGCGCTGAGTTCGCTCCACCAAGCCCTGCCCGCCGTGGCACGCGCCCGGCGCCCGGCGGTGTCGGCGAGCGCCTGCAAGGTGCAGGCCGAGCTGCAGCGCGTGCGCGCCACGCTGAGCCAGGCCATCACCCGCCCACCGCTGGCGCCGGGCGATGAGAGCACCGACGACCACGACGCCGGCTTTGCACCGCACCACCAGCGCTGCCTGGAACAACAGCGCCGCATGGACATGAGCATCGAAGCGCTGCGCGACCATGTGCGCAAGACCTTGTCGTTGACTTCAGCGCGGCTGGCCCAGCTCGCCGCGCTGGACGCCGTGCTCGAGCCCATGCTGGGCGGGCGCGAACAGCGGCTGCTGGCCACGTTGCCCGGCTTTCTCAAGGCACGCTTTGCGCAGCTGCGCCAATCCCACCCCGGCGGCTGGCAGCCGCTGTTTGAACACGAGCTGCAGCAAACGCTGCTGGCCGAGCTCGACCTGCGGCTGCAGCCCGTGGTCGGCATGGTCGAGGCCCTGAGCCAGGAAGTGACACAACATCCATGAATTCGAACTCCGCGAACCGCCTCTTCGTCCTCGGCGCCTTTGTCCTCGGCGTCATCGCCGTGGTCTGGGTCGGCCGGGGCTTCGTCGGCACCAGCGCCATCGCACTGGCCATGACGCTGGCCATCGGCGCCACCTACCTCGTGGGCGCACAGGAGATACGGCGCTTCTCCGCGCACACCGCTGCGCTGGCGCAGGCAGTGGCCGAGGTGCCGCAACCACTGGAACAGTTGGGTGATTGGATCGCCCGCCTGCCCCCCGCGCTGCAAGGCCCCGTTCGCTCCCGCATCGAAGGGGAGCGCAGCGCCTTGCCCGGCCTGGCGCTCACGCCGTACCTGATCGGCCTGCTGGTGATGCTGGGCATGCTCGGCACCTTCCTGGGCCTGGTCGTCACTTTCCGTGGCGCCGTGTTCACGCTGGAGGGCACGGCCGATCTGCAGGCCATCCGCTCCGCGTTGGCCGAACCCATCAAGGGCCTGGGGCTGGCGTTTGGCACCTCGGTGGTGGGCGTGGCCACCTCGGCCATGCTGGGCCTCATGTCGGCCATCAGCCGGCGCGAGCGCCTGCGGGTGGTGCGCGAACTCGACGCGCAAGTCGCCACCGTGTTCCGTCCGTTTTCGCTCGCGCACCAGCGCAATGAGACCTTCAAGGCATTGCAGCAGCAGGCCGGTGCCCTGCCAGCGGTGGTGACCCAGCTGCAGGCCCTGATGGAGCAGATGGAGCGGCGCGGTCAGCAGCTGGATGATCAGTTGCTGGCGCGTCAGGAGGCGTTTCACCGCGAGGCGAACGCGGCCTACCAGGCGCTCGGCCAGTCGGTGGCGCGGTCGTTGGACGAGAGCCTCTCGGCCAGCGCGCGCCTGGCGGGCGAGACGCTGCAACCGGTGGTGGAGAACGCCATGACCGCCATCGCGGCCGAGTCCACGCGCCTGCACGAGCGCGTGGGGCAGGCGGTGCAAACGCAGCTCGGTGAACTCGCCAGCCGCTTCGGTGCCACGGCCAGCGACGCGCTGGCGGGCTGGACCAGCGCCTTGCAGCAGCACGCGCGCAGCGGGGAGGCGCAGGTCGCGGGTCTGGAGCGCTCGCTCGCAGTCTTCAACAGCAGCTTCGAGCAGCGCTCGTCGGACCTGATCGTCCGCGTGCAGGACACCGCTGCGCGCGCGCACGCCGAGCAGACCGCCGCCGAACAAGCGCGGCAGACCGCCTGGACCCAGTCCCTGCAGGCCCTGGCCACCACCGTGCAAACCGAGTGGCAACAACTCGGCGCACAGACCTTGGCGCAGCAGCAGGCCGTGGGCCAGACGCTGGCGCAGACCGCCACGCGCTGGCGCGACGAGCTGGTCGCCTTGCGCAGCGAGGAAGCCACGCGCGGCGAGGCGGCTGTGCAGCGCCTGGCCGAGCTGCAGGTCTCGCTCAATGCCCAGGTGAGCACCCACCTGAGCGCGCTGGGCACTGCGATCGAAGCGCCGATGGCGCGCCTGATGGAGGCCGCGTCGGAGGCGCCCAAGGCCGCGGCCGAGGTGATCGCGCAGCTCAAGCGCGAAACCACGCAGCTCGGCGAACGCGACAACCTGGCGCTGCAAGAGCGCACGGCCCTCATGAACAACATCGGCAGCCTGCTGCAGACGGTGCAGCAAGCCACCGGCGAGCAGCGCGCGGCCATCGAATCGCTGGTCACATCCGCCAGCAGCGTGCTCGACCAGGTGGGCCGCCAGTTCGCGGAGACGGTGGGCGCTCAGGCCCACCGCGCCGACGACGTGGCCGCGCAGGTCAGCGGCAGCGCCATCGAGCTGGCCGCGCTGGGCGAGGCCTTTGGCCACGGCGTGCAGCTCTTCGCCGCCACCAACGAAAAACTCATCGACAGCCTGCAGCGCATCGAAGCGGCGGTGGGCCAGTCGATGCAGCGCAGCGACGAGCAGCTGGCGTATTACGTGGCCCAGGCGCGCGAGGTGATCGACCTGAGCATCAGCTCGCAGCAGGGCATCGTCGAAGACCTGCGGCGCCTGCGCAGTGACCAGATGCGCCCGGTGGAGAGCACCGCGTGATGACCGGGCTGGACGACACCCTCGACGATGTTGCGGACGATCAGACCGCACCGGTCTGGGCCGTGTTCGGCGACCTCATGGCCGGTCTGGTGGGCGCCTTTGTGCTCATCCTCATGGGCGTGCTGGTGGTGCAGATGGACCTGGTGGCGAGCCTGCAGTCGGAGGTGCAGAAACGGCAGCAGGAAGAGGCCCGCCGCATGGCGCTGGAAAAGGCGCTGGCCATTCCGCTGCAGAGCGGGCGTGTGACGCTGAACAACGGCCGCATCGGCATCAGCGGCAGCGTGCTGTTTCCGTTGAACTCCGATGAACTGCGCCCTGAAGGTCGCCAGGTGCTCAAGAGCCTGGTGCCGCCGCTGCAGGTGTACCTGGGCGAGCGCGACGAGATGCTGATGGTCAGCGGTTTCACCGACGACCGCCCGGTGCAGGCCAACAACCAGCGCTTTGCGGACAACCTCGAACTCTCGGCGCAGCGCGCGCTCACCGTGACCCGCGCGCTGATCGAAGAAGGAATGCCGCCGCAGCGCGTGTTCAGCGCGGCCTTCGGCGCCGAACAACCCGTGGCATCCAACACCGATGAGAAGGGTCGCGCGCTCAACCGACGGGTGGAGATGGCGCCTGTGCCCAAGGCGGCCAACGCCGTGAAAGCGACCCCGCGTGAGTGACCCGGTGCATGACCATTACGCACAGGCCTTGCGCCGGCGCATGCTGACCGCGCCCGAGGCCGTGCAGCGCGTGTTGCAGAACCGTCTGCAACGCGCCATGGCCGGGCGGGCGGAAGCCGCTGCATCCGCTGCGCCCGTCGTCGATGTGAAAAAAACCGTGTCGCCACTGGCGCGGCTCAATCAGAGCCTCGCCGCCGCCACGCAGGCCGGCCCTGACCTCAGGAGCGCAATGCGCTTCCAGGAGACCTGGTCGCGCATCTGCGCTGAAGACGACGTGACCGAAGCCGTGCAGCGTGGTCCGGAGAACGCGGGTCCGCTCAACTCGCACCGGCTGGTGCTGCGAACCCTGGGCATCATGCGCGACCTCTCGCCCGATTACCTTCGGCGTTTCATGACGCACGCCGATACGCTGCTGTGGCTCGAGCAGGCGCACGGTCGGCTCAAGGAACCGCCAGGCAAAACAAAGCCCGCCAAGGCGGGCCGTGTGAAACGCTGAGGGTCAGCGATCCGGGTGGAAGGTTCCGCCCGGGCCGCTGCCACCGGCTCAGATCTTGGCGGTGGTGATGAAGCTGTCGTAGCGCCACTCGGAGAAGCGGCTCCACAGGATCTGGTCGCGCTGGAAAGCGCGCATGTCCTGGTGGATCTTCTTGAATTCGGGCGACTTGGCCTCGTGCGTGGCGAACACCTCCATGGCGGCCTTGAAGCCGGCGTCCATCACGTCCTTGCTGAAAGGCTTGAGCTTGGTGCCGCTGCCCACCAGGCGCTTGAGCGCCACCGGGTTCAGGGCGTCGTACTTGGCGGTCATGTCGCGCGCGGCCACGGCACCGGCGGCGCGCACGATGGCCTTGTTCTCGGGCGACAGCGCGTCAAACGCTTTCTTGTTGATGAAGAATTCCAGCTCGGCGCCACCTTCCCACCAGCCGGGGTAGTAGTAGAACGGAGCCACTTTGTTGAAGCCCAGGCGCTCGTCGTCGGCCGGGCCGACAAACTCGGTGGCGTCCAGCGTGCCTTTTTCCAGCGCCTGGTACACCTCGCCAGCGGGCATGTTTTGCGCCACCACGCATCTTCAGGCCCTTGAGGTCGGCCACGCTCTTGATTTCCTTGCGGTACCAGCCACCCATCTGGGTGCCGGTGTTGCCGGAGCTCATCGAGACCATGTTGAACTTGCCGTAGAACTCGTCCATCAGCTTGCGGCCGTTGCCGTGTTCCATCCAGGCGTCCATGTGGCGCGCGGTCAGGCCAAAGGGCACAGCGCAGCCGAACGCGAAGATGGGGTCTTTGCCGGTGAAGTAGTAGGGCGCGGTTTGCGCCATTTCGATGGTGTTGTCCTGGATGGCGTCAACCACACCGAAGGCGGGGACGATGTCGCCCGCGGCGTGCACGGAAACTTCGAACTTGCCGCCCGAGAGGGCCTTGACGGTTTCGGAGAACTTTTCGGCGGAACCGAAGATGGTGGGCAGCGACTTGGGGAAGCTGCTGGCCAGGCGCCAGCGCACGGCGGCCTGTGCGTGCACAGCGGGTGCGATACCGGTGGTCAACACGCCGGCGATGCCAGCGTTCTTGATCAGTGAACGACGATCCATTGAATGAGTCTCCTGAGGAATTGGTCGGTGGGCGCGCAGCTTTGTCGCATGCCCGCGAGGGCCACCAGTTTGCCATCCATGACTTCACTGATCTGCGCTGTGCTGAGCCTGGAGTGACATCAGTGCCAGCACAGGCCATGCACCTCCCGTTAAATACTTCTAAAGTATTAATATCTGCAAGACCTTCATGTCAGTCTCCTTTACAAATCAATCGATCAGCTGAGATCAAGCGAAATCAAGCACTTGATATTGATGGAGTTTTTTCCGTGGCACGACGTTTGCTAAAGCGATCAAGTCTGGCAGGGGGAGTTGCCGGTCAACCACTCAAATGTCTGTCTCAACCAAAAGGACTTATTGTGAAAAACCTGCTCAAAACCCATTGCTTGACGAAGGCTCTGGCGGTCGGCTTACTGGCCCTGGTTTCTGTCGCTCAGGCCCACGCTGCGCCCGGTAGCATCTTCTCTGCAACGAGTGCCATCATCAACTCGGGCGGGCCTGGTTTCGGCTCGATCAACGACACGTTCAACCAGAGCGGTTTGTCCAGCGGCTACACAAGCGGTGTGACCAACTTCAACACCTACCTGGCAACGAACCCTCTACACACCTTGGCCTTCGCCGGCAGAGAGTGGTTCGGCAACAATCCCTCCTCCTCCGCGAGCGTCACCTACGACTTGGGGAGCCAGAAGTCGCTGGATGGGCTCGCTTTGTGGAATGAAGAGTCCTCGGGGATTGGACTTCTCGATCTTCTTTTTTCGACTGACGGAGTCAGTTTCTCGTCCTTGGCAATCGGCTTGACGCCCTTTGACAACCCTTTTGCTGACTACCCCGCTGAAGTTTTTTCGTTTGGGGCTATCAACGCTCAATTCATACGTTTTGACATGTCGCGTTGCCCACAACAGAACCCCGGCACCTTTAACGCTTGTGCTATCGGCGAAGTGGCTTTCCGTGAAGCAGGGGACCGAAATGATGTCCCTGAACCTGCTTCACTGGCACTGTTGGGTGCGGGCTTGTTTGGCGTGCTGATCGCTACCCGCCGTCGCCGTGCTTGAGTAGCAGCGAGATCCGTGGGTTGGTTTTTTTCTGTCTCTATCTCCGTTGCCGTGGTGATAAAGATTGACCGACCCATGAGGTCACCAGTTCAGTGACCAGCAGTATCTGGTTTCATTGGTCTATCCACCTGCCCCAACGGGTGGGGCTCGACGAGGTGATTTGCACTGTGGTTACCGGCGGATCTTCCAACCCGACTTGAACACCCACCACACCACGCCCAGGCAGGTGAACAGGAAGGCCAGCGTCATGCCGGTGCTCACCGCAATGTGCACGTCGGCCGCGCCATAGAAGGCCCAGCGCAGGCCGCTGATGAGGTAGACCACCGGGTTGAACAGCGACACCGTCTGCCACAGGGGCGGCAGCATGTTGATGCTGTAGAACGCACCGCCCAGGAAGGTGAGCGGGGTGATGATGAGCAGCGGGATCACCTGCAGCTTCTGGAAGCTGTCGGCCCACAGGCCGATGATGAAACCGAACAGGCAGAAGGTGATGGCGGTCAGGATGAGGAAGCCCACCATCCACACCGGGT
>LNFM01013931.1_pt1 | contig 10081 bp, 22 predicted proteins | sample 596031 | NCBI WGS metagenome assembly LNFM01 (sample SAMN04254537, study PRJNA301005) | activated carbon metagenome | isolation source: dual media filters at the Ann Arbor, Michigan drinking water treatment plant | place: USA: Ann Arbor | reverse complement strand
GCCTTTGAATTCCGTTCCTGAGTCGCAGAGATATGTAAATCCAGCATCCTCAAAACCCATCCATTCAGGACCTTCTCTTTGAATTAAAGTATCGTGATTTCCTGCTATACATATTTTTTTCCCATATTTTTGATTCCGAATCCAATTATAGAAATCCAAATATTCTTGTTCATCCGATATGCGAACCCAGTCTCCCGCCACAATCAAAAGATCGCCACCTTCGAGTTTCGGATAGTGACCGTGCAAATCTGAAATGCAATCAATGATCATAATCTGCTTTTATCTCTTTTAATTTATTTTCAAGATTTTGTAAACTTTGAGAAACATAAAGTAGAGCGTTTTCATACTGTTGCCAATCTTTATCAATTTTATTAATTATAGATGGATCTAATTTTGCTAATTTACGGATTGAATCATGGACACCAATTTGAGCGTTTCGCAATTTATTGCGGCCATGACCTACACCTAAATAAAAAGACACAATCATAGACGCCATCCACAAAAAAATCATTTAACCTTCCCATATTCTTGATTCAACAGTTTGCATAAGGCTTTTGCCGTAGCAAATGTTTCTACTAGTCCATATTCCGTATTAATATCTATCGTTATGCCAAACTCTGCGTCCGTGATTCTGATAGAATTTGGATGATGGGGATGTCGATAAATTTTATCAACAGTCTCATCACAAATTAAGAAAAAAGGGTCACCTATTTGTTCTATTAGTTTTTCTGGATCTTCTTCGCATTCAATGATCATTTTCTTCTATTTTTTTTAAGCAATTTTAAAGCTTTTCATGCCTGTTTATTCTCGGGCTCGACGAACTTCCCTCGTCTCTTAAGGGAATAATTAGAAAAATTTACCCATTGATCTTCATATTGCTTAAAACCTTTATCGCAAGCTAATTTAAAAACATTAATCATTTCAACTTCTAGCTGCATAAGGGTAGTTTCAATAAGAACTTCGTTAATTTCCTTAGAAAGATCAGGTTTGAAAATCATTTTGTTTACCATATCTCTTCATCCCCAACCATAGCCTAAATTTACGAGTTAAGCAATCGCAATAATGCTTGCCTTCTTTGTGAACTGTAAGATTAATACGTCCTTTTTTCTTACAGTATTTCTTTTTGCTTAATGCTTTGATTTTCACAAATTTCACATTTCCAAATAATTTCCCAACCCATTTCTTTTTTAATTGGGTCTTTAATCCTTCTACCAGTCAAAATGGGTTTTCTCTCATGCAAAAGATTGCATTCCACCCACAGAATGGACAAATCCATAGTTCAATAGGTTCGTTTGAACAATTAGAATTAAGGCTTTTGCATGTGGGATTTTGACAAAACCAATCACAATCCCAACTTTCTGTTTCTTCTGTAATTGGGTCTTTCATCTCAATTACCAAATTGGTAGCATTTTCCTGACGCCACGAAAATGACATGTTCATCTATTATATGGAGGCCCATTTTTTTTAAATTCAACTGTATATTGACTTTCTAATATTTCTATTACAGCTTTTGCAAAATCATCTGGGGTTGCTTTTGGCCATTTGCTTCGGTTAAATTCTATTTGTCCGTTTTTGTTAAGTGCCATTACCCAATCGTTCCCTGTATTAAATTTAATCATTAGATCTTTTTCCTTATTTTTCACAAAACTCCCTGCAATTACCAAGTTGGCAAATTTTGGATAATTTCCATCCATTTTTTGGTTAATTCTTCATCTTCATAAATATTAACTCCATCTATGGCTATTCCCCAACATTGATCAAGGGATGTAAATGGAATGTAATCCTTTAATTTAGAAAAGTCCTGCATGAATTTGGGCATTAATTCTTTATCTCTAATATTTAATTTCCAAGGACCGAAATAAATTCCTGTTTCTGAATCATATCCACACCATTCAGTTAATAAAGAATTGAAATCGCTATCTTCAGTATAAATGCAATCATAAAACGAATCCTCTTCCTTCACGTTCATTTTATATGCAACAAGACATCTTTCACTCATACCAACATCTTTATTTTCATTCTTTTGCCTGACGCCACGAAAATGGGAGAGGAAGGATTCGAACCTTCGTAGTCTGGGCCGTCACCCAGCGCTTTGACCATGTCTATTAGGGTGCACTTCTAATAGCTCCAAACTACTCCCCCAAAAACTCCCCTAACTTTAATTGTCCTGTGCTCAGGATAAAATGCCATGCATCTGGATTACTCACATTGATCTAGGGGCGTATTTTTTTCTCTAACTCTTCAACTTTTTTTTCTAAAATTTCAATTCGCATTTGATCATTAGATTGCCATAAATTAGGCCATTTTAATTGTAATAAATATCCAAATAATATCATTATTGATATAATTAATAAAAAAGGAATTATGAATTTAAAAAATCCCATAAATTAACACATCCAGTTATTCATAACATTGATCTAGGGGCGCAATTACTAACTTCAAGCATCTGATCTACTAAACTTTTGCATTCCGCTTCAACAAAAGCAATATTTCTATATGTAACTTTAAAAAGAAATTCGGATATTGGAAATTTTTCACTTAATTCTTGCATGGTTTGTCTTATTTCATCCAAACGAGAATCCTTACATTGTCTTTTAAATGCTTCCACTGAAGGTACAAGATCTCTGGAATGAGCGCAATCAAATCCAATTACCCAATCAGATCCTTCTTGTCGATAATAAGTTAATCCTCCATGTACATCCCCATCTATTCCTTCCCAATTTTTACTATACCATGGATGATTAGGAGGCACAATCACATAACCGCATAAATGACCCCCAAACAGTGAAAAACCATTTTTATAATCGAAGCATCTTTTTATGTCGCATTTCACATCTTTGTAATAAAAGGTTACTTCATCTGGCTCCTCAACCCATTCGCCATAACCCCAATGCTTAAGCTTTATATCGGGTGGAATAATTACTCTTTCAGTTCGATTGGTCATAACAAATTACTTTCTCTTGTTTAATTGTCTCCTCAAAATCTCAGAACATATTCCAGATAAAATGTTGACGTCAATAGATTCATTATTATTTAAAAATTCTAACAATTCAACATCCGAATATTCTTTTAAAGATTTCATTTCTAATCCCAGACTTTGCATTGCCCAACTTATCTTATTTTTCATAACAACACCATTGTTTTCATTTCATCCATTTGATCTCTTAGCTCCTTTAACCTTTCAGTTCGATTGGTCATTTTGCAATCCCTTATACCATTTTACAAACTCTTCTTTTTCTTCTTCAGAAGGAAAGCAGCTGTCAAATTGCTTTTGATACTCTTTCTCATACATGGCAACGAATTCTTTTGCTGAAACTTTACCCCATGCATGTTTTATTTTCTCAAATGGCTTGTAATACCTAATATACGCATCGGGTAATTCAGGAAATAACTCATGAAATGCAGGAAAATCAGCAATTGCACGCATTATTAAATTTGTAGGCAGAGAAAGCATATTAACAATAGTTAATCTTGGGTCATCATTCAGCCATTTATGGAATAACTGAAAAAATTCCTGATTCATTTGAGCGCTTTTTTTTGCGAACTCTGCATTTAATTGTTCAAGTTCTTCGTAATTCATGACAACACACACCTTTCCCAAGCATCTTAATCACTCATTTGATCTAGGAGAATTATTAAGCAACATATGCACTCTCTCACAAGTTTGTAAAACAAAATCTTCTTTTATTGCAGTATCTAACCCAGATTCACAGACAAATTTTAGTGTCCACATTAGTTTGCTAGCAAATTCATATATATCGTCTGGAGCAATGTTTTCTCTTAAGTAATTTAAATGAGCCTCTATAAATTCATCATTATTCATAACAAGATTCTATTTTTTCCAATTGTTTTCTATCCATTTTTCATGCGTTTTTAACGAACAGGGAGTACAGCAGACTTTTGTTATGCTACAACCGTCTTTGTCCTGATAAAAATATGAAACGATCGGGAGCATGCTTTCATCCATTTCTCTGTGACAAACAGTACACATTGGGCCATTAAACATCATAACAACACGCACCTTTCCCAAGTATTTTTCAATAATGGTTTTACTTCTGCAACAACAATCCCTATTTGCCTGCTCAATTGCTGCTCTTTATCTAAAACTACTTCGTATTTATGTGCTGGAATATGGCTTGTCTTTGTCACGGTAGCGGGCGATGAAGGGCGAAAAGGAACGATCGGCCTCTGAACATAATTCTCAACAATTGTTGCTGTCCTTTCTATGTAATTGTCTTTTTCAGGATGTTGTTCGGCATAAGCGAGCAGCTCATCGCCAAGGTCAATAGGTGGAGGTTCTGATGGGGCTTTAATTGGGTTCATATTTTAGCTTTGTGCCATAATATTAATGCATATACATTAACTAAAACCACACATAAATAAAAACTTTCAGAAAAAGATAAATGAAGAAGTCTAGATAATCCTAGCTGAATTGTCCCTATTGCAATTGCATTATAATTTTCCCTTATCCATTCCATATCAATCCTTAGGTAGTTCTGGCAACGGCATCCATTGTGTAACTATTTGTTTTTTGTACATTAATCCTTTTTTACCTATTGCTCCCCAGTATTTACCAATGTGATTCCAATATAAAACTTCCATAGTCTTTGCTTTATATTTTAATAAACATAAAACAGGTTCACCTGGCAATGGCATTTTGTCTTTAATTTTTATGAATTCCATATTAATCCTTACCATCTCTATTAATCTTTTCATGGATAGCCTCAAGAATCCATGCGTTTCTTGTAAGCCCCGGTCTTTGAGTAAGAGCTGTCTTAATTTTCTTTAGCATTTCTGAAGATATTCGCAATGTGATTTTTTTCCAATCTTGTTCAGTTAGCACATCATCTGTTACGCTACCTCCTTTGGATATTATTGCATACCTTAATTCATCTAATACCTGATCATTTTCTTCATTTTTCTTTTTTACTGTCATATATATTCCCGATATATTTTATACATATTTTGTGTGTCAGAATGACCTCTTCAAGATATCCCCGTGATATATTAAAGACGCAAATTCCCATACCTCGTTACAAGCTTTGTCATCTGGTTCAGGCATCTCAAAAACTGATTTTCCATCGCTTGCAGCGTTAGCGAAAGCTTTCCGATTCCCAATTACCGTTTTTAATGGCTTTAATATTGGATATTTTGAAAGGATGATGTCGCCTGCGTCGATATTGTCTTGACCTCTCGAATCCCCACGATTAATGATGTGATAGCATTCTAAATCTGGGTTAACTGTTTTGATTTCTTCAATCAGTTTTTTTACTCTATCAAGAGTCCACACATCAAATGAACGTGGTTGAAAGGGTACGATAAATTTATTAGCAATCGTTAGGGCCGAGCGCAAACTTTGCGTATCTCGTCCTCCTGCATCAATAATAATATCATCGTAATTCCCTTCCAAATTCCTAATCTGACTAAACACATTATTTCCAGCTAAAGCAATAGTTGGAAAATCGGCAAAACCCCTTTGTTCTGCCCAATCAGATGCTGATCTTTGTTCGTCGGCATCGACTAAAAGAATCTTTTTTTTTAGTTTATGGCCAACCACCGCAAGGTTAACTGCAAGGGTGGTTTTCCCTGTACCGCCTTTAATGCCGCCTATGACGATTTTCATTATTTTCTCCTTATTTGTGATATACAATAGACCTATTTAAGGTATATTCTCAACTGCTTTTTTCCCTATTTTTGGCATTTTTCTTCCGTAGTGCATCTTGCTTAATGGATTTATATACTTCTCTAATTTCCTCTTCAGAAAGATCTCCCTCTTCCTTTTTCATAAGGTCTCTTGGGCTATGCAAATACTTTTGTACGCAGTCATAGACAAATGAATCTGCAAACATTTTGCCTTCTGAATAAAGCCCAAAATTCTCTTCATTAGGAAGAGTCCAAATAATTGTTACAGTATCTGGGTCTTTTGGATCAACTCTTAACAAAGTGGTTCCTGGTAATGGCTCAGGTTTCGTTAATCTTGGTTGATGATACCATTTCTTTACGCCCGATACGTCATCAACTCTTTTCACAATTTGATAGATGTAGAATTTATGATTCTTAAAGGGGTTTGAAATGATGATGTTTTTTATCGTTTCGCAATAATCCCTCTCTGAATTTTCCTTCCAGTAGTACGTATTGTCCCATATTTGGTTCTTGTTCAAATAAAAACTTTGCATGTTATTCTCCGTTATGCTATTTAAAATTTTAAGTTAACGAAACGGAAGCGCATCCGTCAACGTTAATTTTGACGTAACAGCTCTTCGTCAGAGCATAGGAGAAATCCATGAATGAAGGCGTTAAAGAACAGGAAGTCGCTTTACCTGAAAAAGAGACTCAAGCTCAGAAAGAGCTTAGTGATAAGGAACTGAACTTTCGCAGATTGGAAGCTGCAAGAGAGCAAGAAAAGGAAGCCCGAATTAGGGCTGAAATGGAAGCTCAAATGCTTAAGCAACGAATGGCAGAAATGACAGAAAGGCTTCAGCCTCAAGAGCCAGATCCTCTTGATGGAGTTGAAGATTATGTCGATCCTGCCAGGTTAAGAGCCAAACTCGAAAAGGAAAGAGCCGCTTTTGAAAGAAAGGCAGAAGAAATCGCTAAGAAAACTTATGAGAAGATTGAGGCTCAAAAGGCTGAACAAGAAAAGGGTAGGTTTCTTGAAAGATTGAAGCGGGAATTTCCTGACTACGATCAAGTAATGAATGACACTAATATTGTTGAGCTTAAAAAGATCGATCCTGTGTTTTTGGAAACTGTTTCAGCAGTTGAAGACGAATATACGAGACGGCTTATGGCTTACAAGAAATTGAAAAGTCTGCCTAAACCTGAGGTTAAGCCATCAATTCAGGAGAAAGTAGCAGCGAATCAACAAAATTCCTACTACATTCCTCCAAGCTCGGGCACACCCGCCGGAGTGGAATTTGATGTTAGCTCTAAGGAAGCTCGAATAAAAGCTTATGAACGTCTGAAAGCAGCCCAGCGCAGTCCGATCAATAACGGTCAGGCTCATAGGTAGAGTTCTTTTTCTCTGATCGTTACGCAAACGTATGCCGCAAGCGTGCGTTTGAAATTGTTAACGCAGAGGAAACATGTCAATTACAACAACATCTAACTTACCACCACCGATTTTACAATCGTTGGCTCCAGGTATGCTCTCTGTTCCTACGCCGAACTTTAACTATATAATTCCGGCTGAGAAATATAGCATGCCAAGACAAGGTGGAACAACTATGCGTTTCTTACGCCCAGTTGCACTCCAACCCCCTATTGTTCCACTTGGAAATTCAGGTATTGAACCTCCTTCTCAAGTTGCAACAAGAAATATCATTGATGCCGCTATGTCGTTTTATGGAACGAGCGTCATCCTTAACGAACAAGTCGTCATTCAAGACCAAGATCCAGTGCTCTCATGGGTAACTGAGCGTCTCGGCGTTGCAATGAGACAAGCTGAAGATATCATTCTTCGTGATTATCTCATGAGCGTTGCTAGCGTATATAACTGCGTTGGTGGTACTAATGGCGATAATCCTACGGATTTAACTGTTAGAGATTTAAGCGCTGTTGCAGCTTCTTTAGATACTGCAAATGCCTTCAAATTCTTAAGCGGGAAGATTGGCGAGGATCGTTTCGGTAGCTCACCAATTCGAAGCGCTTATTTTCTTTTATGTTCGACAGAATTACAACCAACTTTTGATGGTATGGATGAGTTTACATCATCTTGGAATTATCCTAATCAAAACGACGTAATTTTGAGTGAATATGGCTCAGTGTTGAATTTTAGAATTTTAACAAGTTCTGAATCCGCAGTTGAAGTCGGTACATCTATGAACGGTAACAACGTATTTGACAACTTAGCTGTAGCTAGAGAGTCATATGCTCACATCGATCAGGATGGGTATTCATCTCAATTGATCTATAGACCACCTATTTTTAGTGGGCCTTTAGCATTGAATGGAACTTTGGGCGTCAAGTTTGCACAAGCACAAGCTGTGTTGCAATCAACTTGGCTCCGTAACGTACGTTGTACACAACTAGTATAGAGGTAATTATGACTGAATATAGTAAAATATCTGAAGGCGTACTTACCGCAACAGCTGCAACACCAGTTTTTGTAAGACTACCTTACAAGCCAAAATTTTTCGAAATTTGGAATACAACTGAGTGGGGTTCTGCCAACGCTACACCGCAAGTTCAATATGGATTTGGATTTTCTGATGAAGCAGCAAATAGAGCTTACATTTCAAGAAACGCAACAGGTAATAATGACATTGAAAATGCCATTTTAACATCTGGTGGTTTTCGTTTCTTTGATGGTGGCGATCCTGCTTTTGGGCCAACAGTAAGCACAAACGGCTCTGTTTCACAAGCCGCAGCCGCTTCAGTTAATATTGATAGTCACGGTTTTGTAACCGGGGATACTGTATGGTTGTTTGGAACAACTGGCATGCTTCAAATTGCCGGCATTCCTTACACAATAACAGTGACGGGAGCCAATACATTCACGATCCCTGTGAATTCATCTGGCTTTGCTGCCGCAGCTACTGCCGCTCAAGCAAAATTATGGTATCCATTAGCGATTCCTAATTTAGCCGAGCCTTATCTCACATATATCACAGCGATTTCAACAGGAACTTCCACAACAATCACTACTTCGGTAGATCACGCATTTGTTGTAGGTCAACAGGTTTCTTTTGTTCTTCCTGAGGAATGGGGAATGAGTCAATTAAACGGTTTAACAGGTTTTGTAACAAGTGTGCCTACATCAAATAGTATTGTTGTAGACATTAACTCGTCTGCCTTCACTGCATTTGCCTATCCGACAAGTGCTGTTGCCGCAGCGGGCGTTACATTCCCACAAGTTATCCCAGTTGGTGATTTGAACTTTGGATTTAGTGGTCCTACGATCTCTGAACCAATAACAATCCCTGGCGCATTTAGTTACACAACATCTGCCGGTGTTTTGATAGGCGCAAGCTTACTCACAAACGTTTCAGGTGGTGGAGCAACTATCCGCTGGAGGGCTGAATATCCAGATCAGTTTACTGATGATAGATAACAAATAGGGGCTGTAATGCCCCTAAGGATTTTATAAATGTCGAGCTTAAGTAGCTTATACGTACCTTTTACTGTAGACATAGCCGCAATTTCCTCATCAGGAATAAATACGGTGGTGACTACCGATGAAGACCACGGATTCGTTATTGGAAATCTCGTCACATTTCAGATCCCTCAGCAATGGGGGATGATTGAACTCAATGGGCTAAGCGGATTTGTAACGGCAATCACTGATGACACAGTCACAGTGAGACTCGATTCACAAGCGTTTAATCCATTTGTCGTTCCTGCGGATGCTGATGAAATATCCCCAGCTCAAATAATTCCCGCCGGAGATAATAATTTTGGTTATCAATCGGTCGGTCAAGAACAACCAGATAGCATTTCAATACCAGGAGCATATAGAGCTCCGTTAACAAGATAAGGAAAATTATGGTTAAAAAAGAAGTAGTTGAAAAAGTGGCAAATTTACAAAGCGAAATGAGTTCGCTTACACAAGAAAAAATTCAAGAAGTTGCCCCTAAAGCTATTGAAAAAGGTTTAGAACTTTCTATAAAAGAAAGAGCAAAGCTTGAAAACGCCAGATATATTGAGCCATCAAGAAAAATGAAGGCTGTAGGAAAATTAAAAGAAGAATGGCGAGCAAAAAGAGAAAAAGATTGGGAATATGTCAAAGGTATTTACCAAAACGAAAATGAAGGTGGCCGCATTAATAATGAGCCAAAAAAATTCTGGTTTCTTAAATGGCCCGGTGATCCAGATTGTTTATGGGAAATTCCGGTCAATGTACCTGTATATGTTCCTCGCATGATTGCAAAGCTTCTTTCTGGTGAACAGGATGAAGACACAGGCATTCAAGCCATGAAATTCCATACATTTGATTTTGTGGATCAGCCGCAGACAAATTTTAGACCCGATTCATTTACACATGAATTTAGACCTACAGGCACTCATTATACAGGTAAATTCTCACCATTGGGAGCCTTTTAATGACTTTACCGGCTGTCACTGGATCAGTTCTTGGTGATAT
>LNFM01013930.1_pt1 | contig 10081 bp, 9 predicted proteins | sample 596031 | NCBI WGS metagenome assembly LNFM01 (sample SAMN04254537, study PRJNA301005) | activated carbon metagenome | isolation source: dual media filters at the Ann Arbor, Michigan drinking water treatment plant | place: USA: Ann Arbor | reverse complement strand
CCGCAGCGTGGCCTCGACGACGATGCCCAGCGTGCCCTCCGAGCCGATGGCCAGGTGGCGCAGGTCGTAGCCGCTGGAGTTCTTGACCAGGCCGCGGCCCAGGTCGAGCAGTTCGCCCGTGCCGGTGACCAGCTTCAGCCCGGCCACCCATTCGCGCGTGTTGCCGAAGCGGATCACCCGGATGCCGCCGGCATTGGTGGCGATGTTGCCGCCGATGCTGCAGCTGCCGCGCGAGCCGAAATCCACCGGGTAGACCAGGCCCTGCGCCTGCGCCGCCTCCTGCACCGCCTGCAGCGGGGTGCCGGCCTGCACGGTGAGGTGGTTGTCGACCGGGTCGTAGCCCAGCACCTTGTTCATGCGCTCCAGGCTAAGCACCAGCTCGCCCCTGGCCGCCACGGCGCCGCCCGACAGGCCGGTGCGCCCGCCCGAGGGCACGAGGGCCACGCCGTGTTCGAAGGCCCAGCGCACCACGGCCTGCACCTGGTCGATCGAGGCCGGCAGTGCGATCGCCAGCGGGGCCGGCGTCCAGCGCCGGGTCCAGTCGCGGCCGTAGTGCTCCAGGTCGGCCGGCTCGGTCTTGAGCAGCAGGTCGGGGACGGCGGTGCGCAGCGAGCTCAGGCGGGGGTCGGTCATGGCGGCGTGTCGGGGCTAAAGGGTTGTTGCGGTGCAATGCACCCGACCAGCATAGTGCAGGAAGACGCCCCGCATGCCGACCCCGACCCCCATGACCTCCGCAAAGACCTCGTTCCCCCGGCAAGACATCCGCATCCTGCTGCTCGAAGGCATCAGCCAGAGCGCCATCGACGTGCTGCGCGGCGCCGGCTACACCAATATCGAGCACCACGCGAAGTCGCTGCCCGAGGCCGAACTGCGCGCCGCCATCGGCGAGGCCCATCTGGTGGGCATCCGCTCGCGCACCCAGCTCAGCGCCGAGGTGCTGGCCGACGCCCGCCGCCTGATCGCCGTGGGCTGCTTCTGCATCGGCACCAACCAGGTGGACCTGGAAGCCGCGCAGGCCGCCGGCATCCCGGTGTTCAACGCGCCCTACTCCAACACCCGCAGCGTGGCCGAGCTGGTGATCGCCGAGACCATCATGCTGATGCGCGGCGTGCCGCGCCGGAACAGCGAATGCCACCGCGGCGGCTGGTCCAAGACCGCCGAAGGCAGCCACGAAGTGCGCGGCAAGACCCTGGGGCTGATCGGCTACGGCCACATCGGCACCCAGGTCGGCCTGCTGGCCGAAAGCCTGGGCATGCAGGTGCTCTTCCACGACATCGAAACCAAGCTGTCGCTGGGCAATGCCCGGCCCGCCGCCAACCTGGCCGAGCTGCTGGCGCAGAGCGACGTGGTGAGCCTGCACGTGCCGGAAACCCCGGCCACCCAGAACATGATCGCCGCCCCGCAGCTGGCCCGGATGAAGAAAGGCGCGCACCTGATCAACGCCTCGCGCGGCACCGTGGTCGACATCGAGGCCCTGGCCGCAGCCCTGCGCAGCGGCCAGGTCGGCGGCGCCGCGGTGGACGTGTTCCCGGTGGAGCCCAAGGGCAGCGACGAGCCCTTCGAATCGCCCCTGCGCGGCATGGACAACGTGATCCTGACCCCGCACGTCGGCGGCAGCACGCTGGAAGCCCAGGACAACATCGGCACCGAAGTGGCGGCCAAGCTGATCCGCTACAGCGACAACGGCAGCACCCTGTCGGCGGTGAACTTCCCCGAAGTCTCCCTGCCCGGCCACGTCGGCAGCCGCCGCATCCTGCACATCCACCGCAACGTCCCGGGCGTGCTGTCCCTGGCCAACGACATCTTCCGCGACCAGGGCATCAACATCGATGGCCAGTACCTGCGCACCGATGCGAAGGTGGGTTACGTGGTGATGGATGTCACTGCGACGGAGCAGCAGGCCGACGAGCTGCGCAAGGCCCTCTCGGAAATCCCGGGAACGCTCCGAACCCGCGTCCTCTACTAACCCCACCCGCTCTCTGTAGGAGGGCCTTCAGGCCCGAAGCTCTAAACCTTGTAGTAACCCCGATACCACTCCACGAACCGCGCAATCCCCTCTTCCACCGCCACCTTAGGCCGGTAACCAACGTGCTTGATGAGATCGGAAACATCGGCCTCGGTATCGGGAACATCGCCAGCCTGTAGCGGCAACAGCTCGAGAATCGCCTTCTTCCCCAGACACTGCTCCAACACCTCGATATACCGCAGCAACTCCACCGGCTGCTCATTACCGATGTTGTAAATCCGATACGGCGCCACGCCACTGGTAGCCGGATCCGGCGCCAGCCCACTCCAGTCCGGATCCTTCCCCGGCACCGTATCCAAGGCCCGCACCACCCCTTCAACAATGTCATCCACGTAGGTAAAGCTGCGCTTGTGATGCCCGTGGTTGAACACCTTGATCGGCTCACCGGCCAGGATCGCCTTGGTGAACAGGAACAGCGCCATGTCCGGCCGCCCCCAGGGCCCGTAAACGGTGAAAAAGCGCAGACCCGTGCAAGGAATGCCGTACAGGTGGGCATAGCTGTGCGCCATCTGCTCGTTGGCCTTCTTGGTGGCCGCGTACAGGGTGAGCGGGTGCTCGGTGGGCGAATGCTCGGAGAACGGCATGTTGAGGTTGGCGCCGTAGACCGAACTGGTCGAGGCGTAGACCAGGTGCTCGACGCCGTGGTGGCGGCAACCCTCGAGCACGTGCAGGAAGCCCGTGACGTTGCTGGCGACGTAGATATGCGGGTTCTCGGCGGCGTAGCGGACGCCGGCCTGGGCGGCGAGGTTCACGACGCGCTGCGGCTTGTGCCGGGCGAAGACAGCTTCGACCGCCGCGCGATCGGCGAGATCCGCGGTGACGTGCGTGTAGCCCGGCAGCGCCTGCAGCCGGGCCAGGCGGGCGTGCTTGAGCGTCGGGTCGTAGTAGTCGTTGAGGTTGTCAAACCCGATGACCTCGTCACCCCGGGCCAGCAGGACCTGGGCGACGTGGGAACCGATGAAGCCGGCCGTGCCGGTGACGAGGATTCGCATGGGTGGTCCTGCTCCGTTGAGCGTTCTACCTGCAGGCCGCGAGGGCATCAGCGCTCGTCAGGAGCTTGCAGGGCAAAAGGATTGAGGAACTGCCGACCCCACATCGCATCGCGATCGACCGGCCCCAGGTTTGCCTCGTCGCAGACAGCACGCCAGTGCTCGCGAACGCAGGCCAACTGCCCTGCAATGATGGCCCGCGCCTCCCCGGAGGACAACCGGAACTGCGGCGCCGCCGCCAGGCAAGTCGACAGTCGGCTGAACCTGTCGTCGCCGACGATCTTCATCGCCTGCATCGCCTCCTGCCCCGTGCGCAGCTGCGGACAGATATCAAAGGCAGGCGCCAGGGACAGGCTGCTGCCGCTCCAGAACGCGGCGTGGTTGCGGGCATGGTCGTCGGTGTTGCCGCACAGGATGTTGAACACCAGGCGGCCAAACAGTTCGCGAAGATCGCGCAAGGGGTCGGTGAAACGGTGGCGAACCACTTCCGCCAGGTCCTGGTAACTCGCATAGGCCGCCATCATTTCGTCCAGCCCGAGCAGCGTCAGCGCCGACACCATGCCGCGGCGTCGCCAGCCCGCCTCGTGCCGGCTGCGGTCGAAGCGCTGCACCAGCAGCACGTCCCGACCCGCCGCCTGCACCAGCCTGACCGGCGCGACGTCGAGACCGGCCAGGGCAGCCAGGCGCATGGCCACGAACTCCGCCTTCACCACCGGGTACAGATCGGTGGAACTGGAGAACTTGGCAATCCATTGCACGCCTTCGTCGAGCAGCGCGGCCTTTGGACGCGCGCCACCGATGGAGGTTCCATGCTGGAGAACCGTCGACAGCTCGGGCGTCAGCGGCAGCCCCTGCTCGATCAGGGACGCAGATTGCAGCAGTTGCTCCAGCGTGGCGCCCCCGCCGTCACGGTCCACGTACTCCGTGGCCGATGCCTGGAAATCCAGCGCCCCGATGCGGTTGGATGCCGACGCCAACAGATAGGTCAGCTCGCCCAACACCGCCGGATCATCGCCGCCCCGGAAGCCACGCTGATGCAGGATGACCCGGCGACCCCAGGCGTCCGGCGCGGCATCGCGCAGGCAGCCGGGCATGGCCAGCCCGGCCGGCAGCGGCAACAGCCCGGCCTGCAGCGGCAACTCCGGCAAATACAGGGCCATGCGATCGCGGCGCTCGAGGTAGCTGCGGCCGTAGTTGAACTGCAGTCCGGCCGGGGTCGGCGCAAGCCGTCCCGCCACGACCGGTGCGTCGCGCTCCGGGAGCCAGACCCAGACGTAGGCCTCGGGGCTGGTCGCTTCAGAAGTCATCCTTCACCCCTTCGCCGGAGGTGTGCACGGTCTTGGGCAAGAGCGTAAGCCGGGCTTCGTTTTCACGGCGATGCGCCTGCAGTGCACCCAGCTCGGGCGCGAACAGCGGCACGCCCAGCAGGGTGGCCAGCTCGAACACCACCCCGATCTCACAGCGCGGGTCGCCCTTCTCGATGCGGTGGAGCATGTCGCGGGAGATGCCGGCGCGGTCGGCCAGGTCCTGGGTGCCTATCTGCCGCTGGATGCGTGCGGCACGTATCAGCCCGCCCAGGAGGCACAAGGCCTCCCGGCTGTAGCGGGAATATATGCGGGGGGTGCGCCGTGCCATGCGGTCACGATAGTCCTACTCATAAGACGAATCAAGCAATACGTCTTATTCATAGGACTATATCTGTGCCCGAAGTCGCTCCAAGTAGCTTACGGCCTCCACGCCACCCTCTTCCGGCGCCCAAGGCGCGGGTTCGCGGGGCGCCTGGGGATCGAACGGCCCAGCCTTGGCCTCGAGCAGGATTGATCCCGGCGCGAGGGACAGCACGGTGTTCCAGTAGCCCGCCGCCACATCGACCCCCGCCGCCGGCGAGCCTTGGCCCAAGCCAAAGGGCTGCACCTGGGTTACGGCGCCAACATCGTCAAACAGCACCAGCGCGAAACGCCCCCGGACCGCCATCAACAACTTTGCACGCGGTATCAGGCAATGCCGGTGCGGGCGCAGATAGCTTCCCGGCTCGATCGCGTTGAGGAAACGCTGGCAGGGATCGTCGTAGTCGGAATGGATGTTGTGGTGCTGGCGCAGGCGTGGCGACGCTGCGGCGCGAGCCGAAAGGTCGTCGAGGAACTCGGTTGAGAATGCCTGGATGCCGCAGGGGCTGTCCGCCATCGCCATCTTCGCCTCTTTGCCGCCTATCCGGCCGCCGGCACCAGCCCTGCAATGACCTGACTGGCCGCAGCCCCTGGCGAAAAACATCTTACCGCCACACTGCGGCCGCTATCGCCCATCCTTCGCCGCAATGTTCCGTCCTCGGCCAAAGCCACGGCATGCCGGACCAGCGGCGACGCATCATCACCAGCAACGACAAACCCAAGCTGCTCGTCGAGGATGAGTGCCTCGAGGTCGTTGCCGGCGTTGATGCGCGCAAGCACTGGCAGGCCCGCATGCAGGTAGGTGATCAGCTTCCCGGGGATGTTGTGGGTCTTGTGGCGGGGATCTAGCGCAATCAGGCCCACATGGCATTGGGCCAGGACGCCGGGGATCTCGCTGGCATCGACCTCGTCAATGAACTGGATATTGTCCAGCCGGGCGCTCTGTACCTGCTCCCGCAAGCGAGGGAGCTCAGAGCCACGACCGACAAACAGGAAGCCAATGTCCCGACGATGCTGCAGGGCCATTGCCAGGTCCAGCAGGGCATCCATGCCTTGGGCCGCACCCATGTTTCCGGTGTAGGCGAATATCGTGCGGCCGGCCAACGAGCCCTTCGACAGGTCAACCGAAGTGGGCGCTGCTACGGGCTCCGCCATCCAGTTGCTCAGCACCTCGATCCGGGCACACGCCGGGGCGTCCCTTCGAACCAGCGGCGCGTTGGCCGGTGTCTGCACGCCGATGACATCGGCTGCGGCGTACTGGCCGCGCTCGACCCGCTTGAAGTACCGATAGACCGGCCCGTCGCGCAGCACGCCGGCATCCAATGCCCAGTCAGGGAACAGATCGCGCAGCACCAGATAGGCGCGACAGCCATGCCTTCGCTTCAGCCGGCTGACCAGCGGGCCCAGGAAGATGGTGGGTGAGTACCAGACCAAACCGTCCCACGAGGTATCCGCATACGGACTGCGAGCCAAGCCGCGGAGCAGCGCCCAGGGCAACCACCACTCCGCCAGCGCCCTGCGGATCCGGCCCACGTCCTTGGTTCGCGGCGCCGCGACGCGGATCACCGGCGTACCGTCCAGGTCATCGACAACCACCGCGGCGCCCAGCTCCTCACCCGGAACCAGGACCACCGGCGAATGCCCCTGGTCCCGGAGCGCACGAACAAAGTCGCGCATCATCCCGGCCGCGGAGATCCGCGACGGCGCGTACACATCCATGACCACCAGTACCTTCATGCCTGTTCCATGGCCTGGTGCCCGTCAGTACTTCTTCCAGACCACGCGGTTCACATAGTCGACATAGCTATGGATGATCCGCACGACCTTGTCGGAGACATTCGGCATGCTGTAGTCCGCCACCTGCCTGAGGCTGCGCTGCGCGCCGCTGGACTGGGTCTCCAGTACCGCCAGCGCCTGCATCACGCGCTCGGGGTTCATGCCGACCATCATCACGGCCGCCTCCTCCATACCCTCGGGCCGCTCGTGGGCGTCGCGCAGGTTCAGGGCACGGAAGTTCAGGATCGAAGACTCCTCATTGATGGTACCGCTGTCGGACAGCGTCGCCTTGGCTTCGGTCTGCAGCCGCACGTAATCGGCGAAGCCCAGCGGCTTGAGCAGTTGGACCCTCGAGTCCAGGGTCACGCCCATGGCCTCGATGCGCTTGCGGGTGCGCGGGTGGGTGGAAACGATCACCGGGAAGCCGTAGTGCGTGGCCAGGGTATTCAACACCTCCACCAGCCCACCGAAGTTCTTGTCCGAATCGATGTTCTCTTCGCGGTGCGCGCTGACCACGAAGAACCGTCCCGGCTCGAGCCCCAGCCGCGCCAGCACATCGGAAGCGGCAATACCGTCAGCATAGTGAGCCAGCACCTCGCACATCGGGCTGCCGGTCTTTATCACCCGGTCGGCGGGCAAGCCTTCGGCCAGCAGGTACTCGCGGGCGATGTCGCTGTAGGTCAGGTTGATGTCGGCGGTGTGATCGACGATGCGGCGGTTGATCTCCTCCGGCACCCGCATGTCGAAGCAGCGGTTTCCGGCTTCCATGTGGAAGGTGGGGATCTTGCGGCGCTTGGCTGGGATGACCGCAAGGCAGCTGTTGGTGTCACCCAGTACCAGCACCGCGTCGGGAGCCACGTCGGCAAGCACCTGGTCGACGGCGATAATGACCTTGCCGATGGTCTCGGCGCCGGTCGCGCCGGCGGCTTCCAGGAAGATGTCGGGCTTACGGATGCCCAGGTCGGCGAAGAAGATGCCGTTGAGCTCGTAGTCGTAGTTCTGGCCTGTGTGGATCAGCACGTGGTCGCAGTGCGCATCCAGCGCCGCAAGGACTCGCGAGAGGCGGATGATCTCGGGCCGGGTTCCTACGACGGTAGCGACTTTCAATCGGCGCATTTGATATCCCTGTTCATTGCGAGGCCGCTGCAGTGGCACGCGGCACCAGGACGAAGCTGTCACGACGACAGCTTTTTATGAGAAGCAGTCGCCTGGGAAGTGAAACCGCCTCTTCCTCACCGCGCTTGCTGGCCACCACCTGCCAACCCGTTTCTTCAAAGATGCCTACCCAGTCCTTTGCAGCGCGAAAACGCACGCCGACGCCAAACGTATTGGCATTGAGGGAGGGAACCACGCGCGAGACCACCTTTCCGATCGCGGAAAGGACCGAGCTGGACGTGATCTCGAAGATCAGGCGACCGGAAAAACCCTCGAACAGGAAAGACTCGTAGATGTACTCATTCACGAAAACCCGGACATCCCGGCCTGACCACACGCGCAGGGAAGCGGCCTGGAGCTCCCTGGTCCTTGGATCCGTCGAAGCGACCAAGTGATGCAGGATGAGGTTGAAGCAAACTACGGCCTCGTCCCCGGCCACCGCAGGCGCGAGCGCATCGCCCAACTGTGCATCGACTCCATTGCTCAGGGCCTTCGCCACTGAAATCGGGTCAGCATCGATAACCCGCGACCTAAGTCCGGTTCGATGCGTCAATGCGCCGGCGAAGAAACCGCAGCCACCGCCCATGTCCAGCACCACCCCGTCGCCGCCCTCTGTCGCGGGCTGGAAAAGTTCGACAAAGTGCTGGAGCTGCGTTTCGACGAACAGGTCGTGATGAAACAGCTCGATCTGGCTGTCCGCCAGCCGGCGTTGGTCATTGCCGCTATCCATTCGACCCTCCTCGGCAATACCTAGTAGACGGGAGACGCGATGGTATCCGGCCGCGCGCGGTCGAAGTTCTCGTTCGCCCACAACATGACCACAAGCTCATCCTGGCCGATGTTCGTGATGTCATGCGACCAGCCCGGTATGGTCTCGACGACCACCGGATCCTCGCCGCAGGTCTCCACCTGGTAGCGCTCATCGGTGACGATATGCCGGAACTTGAACAACGCGCGGCCCTTGATGACCAGGAACTTCTCGGTCTTGGTGTGGTGGTAATGGCCGCCGCGGGTGATCCCGGGGTGCGCGGTGAAGAAGGAGAACTGGCCCGAGTCCCGGGTCTTGAGCATCTCCACGAACATGCCGCGCGGATCCGAGTGCTTCGGGATGCCGTAACTGAAGGCTGCAGGCTCAAGATAACTGACGTAGGTGGCGTACAGCGCACGGACCAGGCCGGTGCCAACCGGCTCGGTGACCAGGCTCACCCGTACACCGGCGAACGCACGGATCTGGTCCGCAAGCTCGCCTACGGTGGTCGCGTAGACAGGCGCAACTTCCGGCCTGGCGAGGCCGGCCACAGGGGCGCGGAGCCGATCGATGAAGGCTTCGACCACATCATCCACGTAGACCAGGCTGACCGGTGCCGCCGGATCGTGGACCTGGATCGGCAGCCCACGGGCCAGGTTGTGGCAGAAGGTCGCAACCGCGGAGTTGTAGTTTGGCCGGCACCACTTTCCGAACACATTTGGCAGGCGGTAGATCGCGACGGACGCCCCGGTGTCCGAGGCATAGGCGGCCAGCGCATCCTCGGCGGCGCGCTTGCTCAGGCCATAGGGGTTGTCCCGAAGGGCCTGGGTGGATGACGCGAACAGCACCGGGAGGGTCCGGCCAGCCTGGCGCAGCCGCGCGGCCAAGGCGGCCGTGAAATCTCCGTTGCCGGTGGCGAACTCGGCAGGGTCCTGGGGCCGATTGACGCCGGCAAGGTGCACCACGGCATCCGCATCAGCGATGGCGGCCGCCAGCGCCGCTTCGTCAGTGGAGCGGGTGACCTTCAGCACCTGGAAGTCGCCACGCTCGCACAGGGCGGTGCACAGGTTCTTTCCAACGAAGCCATCGGCACCGGTGACCAATACCTTCATGGCTCAGTCCTCCGCCCGGGCCGGCCGGCCAGCCACCAGGTCGCGGACGAAGTCCAGCTTCATCAGGAGGGTCTTCATACCGTCCACGTCGAGCCGGGTCGTGTTGAAGGAGTTGTAGTCCTCAGCGGCAGTGATGCGGGTTTCGCCCTTCTCGACAAACTTGCCGTAATTCAGGTCGCGCAAGTCGGGCGGAACGCGGTAGTAGTCGCCGAGATCCTCGGCGGCCGCACGTTCCTCCCGGCTCAGCAACGTTTCATGGGCTTTCTCACCATGACGGGTGCCGATGATCTCGATCGGGTGGTTCGGCCTGCCGAGCAAAGAAAACAACGCCTGCGCGAGCGTGACGAGCGTGGCCGCTGGCGCCTTCTGCACGAAGATGTCACCGCTGTTTCCATGCTCAAAGGCGTACATGACCAGGTCGACGGCATCGTCGAGCGTCATCATGAAACGCGTCATGGCAGGGTCGGTAATCGTAATCGGCTTGCCTGCGAGGATCTGGTCGACAAATAGAGGGATGACCGAACCGCGCGAGGCCATGACGTTGCCGTAACGGGTACCGCAAATGGTGGTGCGTGCCGGATCAACATTTCTGGATTTCGCGACGAACA
>LNFM01013928.1_pt1 | contig 10081 bp, 8 predicted proteins | sample 596031 | NCBI WGS metagenome assembly LNFM01 (sample SAMN04254537, study PRJNA301005) | activated carbon metagenome | isolation source: dual media filters at the Ann Arbor, Michigan drinking water treatment plant | place: USA: Ann Arbor | reverse complement strand
TCGCTCGTCTGGGCCGGCAGGGGCCGGCCGTGGCACCGTTGCTGGAATGGGCGGCCGGGCCGGGGGCGGTGGCCGACGACGCGTCCATCCGTGCGGCACTGGGCCTGGCGATTCCCGAGTATGAGATTCCGGTCCCCGCGGCGTCCCAACCGCGCCAAGCCTGATGAATTGGGGCGTCTATGCTGGTCGGGGCTGGGGCAGCCTTCCCGCCACAGATTCATCGTTGGCGTGTTGGTCCGGCCCAAGCAGGCGGCAGCGAACCTTCGCGGACTGCTGGAAAAAGGTCGAGTCCAGCAGAAGGCCGGCAACATGCAGGTCCTGACGCCCGGCCTCTTTTGCGCGCAAATAGCCTCGCAGGACGCCTTCATGCTGGAATCCGAGCTTCAAGGCCGAGCGGAGCGCGATCTGGTTGTCGGGGTAGAAGTACGCCGTCAATCGCTCGACACCGGCCTTGCGGGCGAGAAATCCGAACGCCAAGTGCGCGGCCTCTGCGCCGTCCCACACACCGTGATCGCCTCGAAGGCCAATCAGCAGTTCGCCCCGACGGTGGGCCAGATTCAAGTTGACGACGCTGAGCAGACCGATCGTGCCGGATTTGGAACTGATGCTCCAATGCAGCGCCTTGGATTCCGACACGATTGAAGCCTGCTCGCGCCGCAGGAGTTCAAGGGTCTCTGCTTCGTGAGCAGGCAACGGCGGGGCCGTTCGGTTGAACCGCGCCATGAAATCGGCGTCGGCCCAGCAGGAACGAATGAACTGCAAATCGGATGGACCGCGGCGTGCCAGCTGCACGCGCCGACCCGTCAGGGGCTGCCACCACAGCGGCTCGTGGTCACGGGCCAGTTGCAGCAGGGCCCGATCGTCCGGGCGCGCTTGGATCATCGCCTCGAGCACCCGCCTGGCAGCGGCAAATTCGCCCTGCAGTCGCCACTGCCGCAGCTGATCGGACAGCGATACCGACGCAGGTCGAATGGACGTTGCCGGAGTTTGGGGCTCGGCACGCGTCCGCTCGCGTCCTGGGTCAGGAACCATCCGAGAACGTCAAGCCCGCGCGTGCAAGGCCGATCAGGTCGATGTTCGCGGCGTTGAGCTGGCTGTCCGCGGCGAACAGTGTCAGGCTCGTGACGGTCCACGTGTTGTTGCTCAGCTGGTCGACGTAGGGTTGTGCCTGGGCCGCGGAAGGCGTGCTCCCGTAAAGGTTCGTCCAAAGCAGCGAAACTACGTCGGCGGGAGAGCTGCGGCCCGCTTCGGCCAGCGCCAAGCTCGCCAGTTCCGACGATGTCAAGCCTTCGTCCGCGAACGACAGACCGACGCCCACCATTGCAGGGATCTTCAATGACGCCGCGCCGAAGACAACGCCCATCAGCTTTGCCACGGTGCCGGCAGCGCCATCAATGTCCAGGGCCACGTTGGCGTTGCTGAAGACAAGCCTTTCGATCGATTGAAGGCGGTCCGTGCCATCGTTGCCGACGCGGTCCCGAATGACGAAATCAGTATCGCCCGGCGCAAAGGTGTAGTCGGCCCGGGGACCAGAGAACACGGCGGTATCCAGGCCGCCAGCACCGTCGATGGTGTCGTTGCCGCCGGCTCCAATGAATCGGTCGGCTCCGGGCCCGCCCTTCAGCACGTTGGCGGAATCGTTGCCGGTCAGCGTGACCGGCGAAGTACCGCCTGCCGAGAGGTTCTCGACATTCGGCAGCAGGGCCAACGAAAAGCTGAAATCGACGATCAGCGAATCGATCCCTTCGTCGGGAAGTTCAACGACCGCATCGCCCACTTCACTCAGAACGTAAACATCGTTGCCCGGGCCTCCATACATCCAGTCGATTCCGCCGCCGCCATCCAGCAGGTCGTCGCCCTGTTCGCCGTACAACACTTCGGGCCCGTCTCCGCCCTTGAGCTGATCGGCCATGGCCGTACCTGCCAGGATAGTGCCGCTTTCCCCTGGGCCAGCCGCCCGCACGCCATCGGCGAACCTGAAGAACTCGACCTGCGTCAGGGTATCGACGCCGTCGCGATTGCTGCGCTGGTCCGTCACGGTGTAACGCTGGGTGCCTTCGTCGTAGCTGATCCTGTACTCCGCACGACTTCCCCGGAACACGGCCGTGTCGATGTCGTCGCCGCCGTCGATGGTGTCGTTGCCGGGTCCGCCCGTGATTTCGTCGTTGCCCTTGCTGCCGTGGAGGGTGTCGGAGCCAGGCCCGCCGAGGATCACATCGGCGTTGAGCGTGCCGCGGAAATTGATGCCGCTTTCGCTGTCGGTGGCGGGGGTATAGAACACGATGTCGTCGAAGACGCTGGCGCCTGCCGTATCGGTCGCTGCAACGCGCACGTTCAGGTCGGGTGAGCTGCTTGGCGGTGTACCAGTGAACCTGCGTGATGCGGCTGCAAACGTCAACCAGGCGGGAAGGGCGGTACCGTCTTCGAGCCGGGCCGAGTATGTGAGCGCTTGTCCGTCCGGATCCGAGAACGTGTTCGCCGGCACCAGGAAGTCGACCGCGCGGCCTTCGACCCAGTTCTGATCAAGCAGGGGCACAGACACCACTGGCGCGCGATTTGGCGGCGCGGCTGTCGTGATCGAGAAGTCGTCAGTGGCTGCCAGCCCGGCGTTGTCGGCGCCTCGGACTCGAATCATCAAGTCAGGCGATCCGACCGGCGGTGTCCCGGAGAAGCTGCGCAGCGTGGCGTTGAACGACAACCAAGCAGGCAACGCCTCGCCCGAGGTCAGAGTCGCGCTGAAGCTGAGCGCCTGTCCCTCCGGGTCTGAAAAGGCACTGGCCGCGAAGCTGAACTCGAAGAGCTGCCCTTCCGTTGAGGTCTGGTCGGCCAATGGTGTGCTGACCACTGGCGCCCTGTTCAGGGGAGGTGCCGTCAGGATCGTGAAGTCATCGGTGACGGCAAGGCCCCAGGAGTCGGTAGCCCTCAAGCGGATCGTGACATCGTCGGCGCCGATTGGTGGCGTGCCGCTGAATGTCCTGTTCGTCGCGTTGAAATTGATCCAGCCGGGCAGCGGGCCCCCACTGGGCAGCGCGGCCGTCACGGTCACGGGTTGGCCGTCCGGGTCGGTGAACGTCGTCGCTGGCACCACGAACACGTAGGGCTGCCCTTCGACCCATTGCTGATCGGCCACAGGCGCATTGACCACCGGGGACTGGTTGACGAGATTGACGGCGTCGCGGTCTTCCCGAATCGACAGCGAGTGATAGCTGAACCGGCTGCCCTGATTCCAGCCCGCATCGACGTAGAACGTTCCCGAATATGGTGCGCGCCAAGAGTAGGTCGCGTCTAGGCCGTAAACGCCGCCGTCGACATACGTCTCATCGGGAGGATCGTCAGCTTCGTTGTTGGCGCTGACGGCATTGCCGTCGCGGTCGTAGATGAGCAGATTGACCGGGTCGAAGTAGCTCGTGCTGATCAACTCATAAACGGCGCCTTCGAGAGCCGTTATCCGGAACAGTTTGCGCTGGGACGCATTCGGCGCCGTGCCGCTCACCGTCGCACCGTAGTCCCAGCCACCGACGCCACTGGTGATGGCACTCAAGTTGAGCGCGATTGCCGCGCTCATCGCCGCGGGAGTCAGGTCTGGAAACTGATCAAGTGTTACGTAGTCAGCCATGGGATCAGTGGGTCAAGGACGCAGGAGGTGTCGAATGGAGTCGCTCTATGCGCAGCCAGCGCGGCGGCGTCGCGGTCTCCGGGAGCCGAGAACTGGACTATCAAGGTCCCGCTTCTGACTTTACCCGACGGCGCAAGGCGAACCTCGTGCAGCAAGACAGTGAATTCGTGCCAGTTCCCGCTCGAAAAAGGACTGCTTGCGGATGAGCGAAGCGGTCCGCGACTGATGGCAGGGAAGGCGGGCGAGAAGCCCATGGCTGTGTACACGGCACTCAGGCCTTGGCCGGAACCACCTTGCCGTCCGCCGCCTGCTGAAGCTTCTCGGGGGAGTGAACCACCAATTGGTTGCCGATCCGAGCGACGACGTTCAATCCTTGCAGGAACTGCAGTGTGCGTGTGACTGTTTCGCGGCTGGTATTGACCATGATGGCGATTTCCTGGTGCGTCGGCGGCATCTGGATCACGACCGTTCCTTGGTGGGCGGTACGCGTCATCAGAAGCAATTGAGCGCATACCCTCTGGAACGAACTGGGTAGAGCCAGAAGAGCCCGCTGTCGCGTGGCTTGACGCATCCGCTCTGCCATGCGCTTGGAGACCGCCTCTGACGCCTCGGGGGTCGAGAACATCAATTCGCGGGCTCGGACCTGCTCCACGATCAGGATGCGTGACGGCGCTACGGCGATCACGTACTCGGCTGCCGCTTGGCGATCGATGACCGAAAGTTCGCCGAAAAAGTCTCCCTCGTCGATGAAGTGGAGACCAACTTCGCGGCCGTCCAGCGTGAAATCGACAGACTGCAGGCGCCCTTCGATAAGGAACCCCAACCCGGCTTCGACCTCGCCGCGCTTGATGATCACCTCTCGTCTCTCGACCGTGCGCTCATTCAAGACCGGTGCAATCGACGCCAACTGCTCCAGGGCGAGGGTGTCGAAGAGGCGAAGCGACTGGAGGATCGGTACGAGAACCGGCATCGGTGGTCATGAGAACCGGGTGATTGTGCGGCGGGGATTTCGCCGACCCATGTGATGCAGGGCACATCACCTGGCGTCATTTTGCTGCAACATAAGAGCCATGCAGATCCGTACAACGGCTTCGCCGTGCAGGAGCGCCTTATGACACCTCGACGAGCTTCTCCTGTAGGGGCACTTGGTTGCGCCTTGCTGACATTGGCGGCGGCGGCAGGGTTTTCGCCCAACGTTTTGGCGGCGGCGCCGGGTGCTGCTTCTGCAGTGTCTGTGGGGCAGATCAGCTTGGTCATTGGCGACGCCCGAGTCACCCGTGGCGATGGCTCGCAGGCGCAGTTGCGCCAGGGCGGCGATGTCTTCGTCGGAGACAAGGTGCGGACTGGAGCGAACGGCCACGTTCACTTACGTTTCGTCGATCGTGGCGCTGTGAGCATCAGGCCCGACAGCGTCTTGGAAGTTCAAGCCTATCACTACGACCCCGCTCGACCGCAGGCCAACGAAGTGCGCCTCAGGATCGAGCATGGAACGGCTCGATCGATTTCCGGCGCCGCAACCGAGATCGACAAGTCCCGCTTCAGGCTGAATACCCCTATCGCTGCGATCGGGGTTCGGGGCACCGACTTCATCGTTCAGACCAATGGCGAACAAATGCGCGCAGTGGTCGCGCAGGGCTCCATTTCGGTGTCGCCACTCGGAGCTGGCTGCTCGGCGGCAGGTCTGGGACCCTGCCAGGGCGAGCAGGCGCGTATTCTGTCTTCCGAGATGGGCCGGCTGATGGTTGAGTTGCGCCAGGCGGACGGCATGGTGCGGCTCGCTCCGGCAGTGTCGGCGCTGCTTCCGCCCCTGCACTTCGCAGACGCAACGATTCGAGAAAGGGCTGCCGGTGAGGCCGCTGCACGAGCAAGCGCGCTTGCCGCTGCCCAACCCTCTGCCGACCTGCACGGGCGAAGCAACGACACCACTGTAGCGGACCTGCTCGCCATCTCACCGGTCGGACGATTTGATGCTCGCGCGCTGAACAGCAAGCCCGACAGCAACGCGCAGCTCGTTTGGGGGCGCTACTCGTTTGCCAGTCCTGGCTTCGACAACATCAGCGTTTCCTACGGCAACGCGAGCCAGGGCCGACAGCCCACGGTAGGGGATTTGGATGGCGTGTTGCTCCGGGCCGGATCCGTTGCGACGTCTCAGGGCGATGGTCTGTCTGCCGAGCTTGGACGGGTCGACCTTCGGTTGACAAGGGCGCAGGCCAGTTACGAAAGCAATGGGCGCGTGGAGCCGGCTTCCGTAGATGGGGGCACCCTGGCTCTTGATTTCGGCAAGCGCACGTTCGCGACTGCGCTGGCCATGTCGTCTTCGTTGACTGGTCGGGTCGAGCTTCGCGCCGGCGGCCAAATCGACAGCCGGGGCATCTTCAACGCTGGTGATGCCGAGCAGCGAGTCTCTGGCGCGGTCGGGTTCGACGGCAGGGAGGCAGGCTACCTTTTCGAGCGTGTCGTCGGCGGCGGGCTGTTCAAGGGCCGGACACTCTGGGGCAAGGGTCCCTGAATCGCGGCTGATTGCCTACCCTTCCCGCACACACCGGATCGCCCAGACATGGCCTTTCAGCGAGCCCTTGGGGGAAGATCGTGGCCCCGGGGGCTGGCCGCGGCGCTGGCCATTGTGCTGGCGGCATTGCTGCAGTCGTATGCAGGGCCGGCACTCAGCGTAGCGGAGCGTTTTCTTTCTGACCTGACCTGGAAACTGTCTGCTGGCGTCTCCGACCGTTCTGAACGGCGTGTGGTCGTCATCGACATCGACGAGAACAGTTTGCAGGAGTTTGGCGCATGGCCGTGGCCGCGCACGCGTATCGAAGAGCTGTCGCGCAAGCTTGCCGAGTTGGGCGTCGCGATACAGGTGTTCGACATGGTCTTTCCCGACTCCAAGGAGGGCGACAGCTCTTTAGGAGGCGTTTGGGCGGCGAACCCGGTTGTGGTGGGCCAGATCATTTCGGTCGACGCCAACGTGACGGCGCGGGTGGGCAAGCTTGAGGGGGCTGTCGGTGCGGGCGGTTGCCCGTCCTTCGTCGCGGGGAGCCATGGTTTCATCGCAACCACCCAGCAGCTTGTGCAGACGGGCGTGCCGGTCGGTCACATGACGCCGCGTTTTGAACAGGATGGTGTCGTGCGGCGTTTGCCGGCTCTCATCTGCCACGACGGGCGAGCCTATCCTTCTCTGGCGCTGACCGCCCTTTGGCGCCTGGCGCAGCCGGCTGAACCCAGCCAACGGCTGGCGCCGCCCGACTGGATGGCCGGTCCAAGCGCAGGTCCGTTCGACCTGCTGTCACCGCGTCGCTCCCTGGTCAGCGCGAGCCTGCCGGATATGATCGTGCCGCTTGAAGCCAACGGTGACATGCGTGTGCCATTCCGTGCTTCGCGGCAATCGTTCATTTCGGTGGCAGCGGCCGATGTTCTGGCCGGACGTGCCGATGCCTCCTTGTTGCGAGGAGCCGTTGCCCTCATTGGCGCCACTGCCTTTGGGCTTTCCGACGCGGTATCGACACCGCTGGCCCCGGTAGCTTCGGGCGTCGAAGTCCATGCTTATGCGCTGGTAGGCCTGCTCGATCACCGCATTCCCTATGTTCCTGCAGGTGCCCAGGCGATGCAGTGGGGTCTGGGCTTCCTGTTCCTTGCCCTGCTTTGGGCTTTGACCGGTCGGAGTGCGGCCCCGGCGATCAAGCGGATTCCTGCTGCTGGCGTAGCCTTGGCAGTCCTCGCGGCAGCTCTGGCCGTTGGAGTGCAGTTGGCATCGGATCTGGTGGTTCCCTGGGCCGTTCCTGCGCTGACGGCGCTGTTCGGCGCCGTGTTGCTGGCCGCCGCCGAGCACGCCATGACGCTTGCGCAGCGCGAACGTCTTTCGGCGCACCTGAGTTCCTACCTGCCACAACCGGTAGCCAGGCGACTCGCCGCCATGGATCCGAGCGGTTCCATCCAGGTGGACAAGCGCGAGATCAGCGTGTTGGCAGCAGACATCCGGAACTTCTCGGCATTCGCGGCGCACCGCCCACCCGACGAGACCACCGCACTTCTACATGCTTACTTCTGTACCGCTGTTGAAGTCGTCGAGCGGCACGGGGGCGTCGTGGAGGCCGTCGTTGGAGATTCGATCCTGGCCGTTTGGAACGCATACTCCGACTGCGCCGATCATCCTCAACAGTGCCTGAGTGCGGGCCGCGAACTGCTCCGTGAGTCCCGAGGCCTGCTCGAGCTGAAGGAACCGGTCCTGGACACTGATCTCGTGCAACCCTTGGCATTGGGCGTCGGGCTTGAATCCGGTACCGCGGTTGTGGGTTCGTTCGGCCCTCAGCGGCGTCGGGCGCACGCCGCGCTGGGGCAGCCTGTCAGCGTCGCCGTGCGGCTGCAACAGATGACGCGTGATCTTTCGTTGCCGATCCTGATCGGGCCACAATTGGCCTCGGCGCTGCCTTCAGGAAGCACCGAGCCGCTGGGCGACTACCTTCTGGAAGGCTTGGCGCAGCACTGCACGATTCATTCCCCGGTGGGGTGGGCCGATCTGGTATCACCCCAAATGGGTTGGCGGCCTGCCACGGACTCCGATCTCGAACCCGACCCATGGTCTTCCGTTTCAATCCAACTGCACCCCGGTCGCTCGATGTCGGCTCCTCCCGCCTAGTCGCTCTGTCATGTCGCTGACGGCTCGTCCGGCGAGCTCGTCAATGACTGTCCCGTGCATGGTTCGCGCGCTGAAGCTGAGCCTGCTTTCGGGGTTGCTCGTCGTGGGGGCGCTCAATTGCAAGGTGCGTGCCGCCGCTGCACCTCCCACGGTCTGCGTGCTGATGGCCTCAGCAGAATGGCCGCAGAGCCGCAGCGACCGCCAGCGGATGCTTCGCGACATGGACTCGCTCAGCGAGCGCTGTGACGGATCTGCCGCCTTCCTCGCATTGCTTGGCGCACTTTGGCTCGAAGAAGGGGAGGCGGCGCAGGCCATGCTCTGGCTGGAGCGGGCCATCCTGCTGGACCCAGCGGTGCTCGGCGCGCGAGTCGATCACGCACTGGCCTTGGCGGCGCTTGGCCAGCCAGCGGCGAGGGATGAGCTGCTGGGCGCTTTGGCATCGAGGGACGATGTCCCTGCTTCGGTCATTCGTCGACTTCGTGATTCAGCGCTGCCTGCACAGGCCCTGCAGACGGCAGACACACCGGCCCGGATGGGCCGTTGGCTTCAGCGGGGTGAAGTCAGTGTCAAACACGGCAGCGACAGCAACCTCGACCGGTCGCCGGCCCTCGATGGCATTACCCTGACCTCGCCCGACGGGCCGATCGAGTTGCCACTGGCCATCCCCCTGCGGCCTCGGGAAGGACAGGCGAGCGTGGGCGAGCTGGCCTGGCGCGTAGCCTATGACACGGGTCAAGGGGCACTTTGGCAGCTGAGCGCCGCACTGGCAGCGCGGCGCGCCACATCCGAGTCGGACACCGACTGGCAGTACCTTCAGGTCAGGGTCGATCATTGGCGTGCATGGGGGCCATGGCGCGCGCAGCTTCAGTCTGCGCTGGGGCACTCAACCGGTCCGCTCGACGAGCCTTACTCCGCCTATCGGTTCGGGGCAGCCCTCGAATACGACCATGGGGCATGCACGGGCCGAGCTGCCCTCGAAATCGAAGCCCGCCGCCTCGTCTCCAGTCGATACCTGGATGGCGACCTGCTGGGTGGCCTGGCTAGCTGGGAGTGCCGGTTGCCATGGGCGCCGCACTGGCAGGTGGGCGCCGAGGTCAAGGCGTCCTCAGACCGTCCCAAGAGTGCCGAACGACCGGGCGGGCGGCAACGCCAGGCGGGCGCGACGGTACGGATCAGCGGCAAGGTCAGCGGCTTCGACGTCGAGCTCAGCGGAAACCAAGTTCGAGCCGACGAAAACGAAGGCTTCAGCCCGTTGCTTCAGAACAACGCGCGGAGAAGCTTCCGCCAAAGCAGGTTGAACCTCGAGATCTCCCGCCCTGTCAGGTTGCCTCCTGTGGGGCCTGCGGTGCTGTTTATACAGTGGAGCGACGCTAGGCAGACCAGCAACATCGAGCTGTTCTCGGATGCCGGTACGAGCGCTTTTGCAGGCCTGCGGTGGCGCTGGTGACGCCGCAGCATGGCGCCAGCACCCGCCAGTGCCCGAATCTGGGGTTAAACAGCCAAACCCACGTGGTAACATCCGCCGCCCTATGAGAGTCGTTGTTTTTCGCGTAGACGTCGGAAGTTGTTTCCATGCAACGCCTTTCGATATGCCTTCTTGAAGTGATGGCCATCACATGGACGCCGCTTCTCGATAGGCAAACTCCGCTTCATGCAGAATTCCCACCCGGTTCGCGCCAGCATCTACTTCATTCGCCCACACGGCGAATGCCGGGTGCTGACGCGAGTGCGGGTGTTCATCCAGACACTCGTGCTTGAGTCATACGGCTCGCGTACCTTCCCCCAAGAACGATTCATTCGCTAATTCCATCAGGAGCATTCCGCAATGGCAG
>LNFM01025444.1_pt1 | contig 10083 bp, 10 predicted proteins | sample 596031 | NCBI WGS metagenome assembly LNFM01 (sample SAMN04254537, study PRJNA301005) | activated carbon metagenome | isolation source: dual media filters at the Ann Arbor, Michigan drinking water treatment plant | place: USA: Ann Arbor | reverse complement strand
GAGGTCGTCGGTGACCTTGAGCACTTCGTGCATCACAAACTGCATGTCTCGCAGGGGCGGGTTGTAAACGGGCATGGGGAAACTCCTGTGCTGGATTTGCGAAAAAACGAAAGGGAAATCAGCCCTGCGTGCGTGCAGCGGCTGGGGATTTGGTGGCTGTCTTGCGGGGCGCGGGCGCCTGCGTGTTGCCGAAGCGGGTGACGATGTTTTCGAACGCGCGCACGGCGCGGCTGGCCGAGTCGGGGCTGCGCAGGAAGCGCGCTTCGTAGTGCAGCGCGAGGATCAGCGCGTGGATCTCGAACGCCATCTGCGCGGCGTCGGTGTCGGGCGCCAGATGCCCTTCTTCAATCGCGATCTCGACCGCGCGGCGCATGGCGCTGAGCCAGGTGTTGACCGAGCTCGCGAGTGCGTCGCGCACCGGGCCGGGCCGGTCGTCGAACTCGACCGCGCCGCTGATGTAGATGCAGCCCGAATCGATCTCGACCGAGGTCCGCTTCATCCAGTTGTCGAACAACATGCGCAGGCGCGGCAGGCCGCGCGGCGCGTTGATGGCGGGGTAGAACACCTCTTCTTCGAAGCGTGTGTGGTACTCGCGCACCACCGAAATCTGCAACTCCTCGCGCGAACCGAAGTGCGCGAACACGCCCGACTTGCTCATCTGCATCACCTCGGCCAGCGCCCCGATCGACAGCCCTTCCAGCCCGATCTGCGTGGCCAGGCCCAGCGCGGCATCGACGATGGCGGCCTTGGTCTGCTGGCCTTTTTGCAGCGGCTTGTGGGCCGAGGTGTCGGCGCGGGGACGGCGGGCGGAGGGGGTGGTGCTCATGCGTGGCGGGAGGGGTTTTCCGAATAATCGAACGGTCGTTCTATTTTTACCGCAAAACCCGGCCCGTGCGCGCATCCGCCGCTTTTTGTGGGGACTTTGTTTAGGCCTGAAGCCCTAAAACATCAGTGCGAGGCCTCGGGCACTTCCCGGGCGCCGCTGGATCGGGTGCATGCCGGTGAAGTCGCCGAAGGCGGGCAGCACGCCGACCGCGTGGTGGGCCGGGTCGCCGAACCAGAAGCACGGCAGGCGCAGGCGCTCGCGGGCGCCACCTCTCAAACCGATGCACGGGTGCCAGTGGCCTGCAAGCGCATAGGCATCCTCAACGGTTTGGGGTTCGTGGCACAGGGCCCACGGTCCCATCACCCAGGGTTCTGTTTGCAGCTCGATGCCCCATTCGGGTGGCGGATCACCTGCGGCGCGGTCGTGGTTGCCGCGCACCAGGTGGAGGCGCAGACCGGGGCGCTTGCCCCGCCACGCAGCCAGGGCCTGGCCGACCTCTGCTGTCAGTTCCGGACTGCGCCCGCGGGCGGCGTGCAGCAGGTCGCCCAGAAACACGAGGTGTTGCACCGGGGTGTCGCCCAGCGAAACAAGTGCGTCGCCCAATGCGTGGAGCGTGGTGGCGGTCGAGCCGGCGGGCACCGGCACTCCCAGGCGGCGAAAGCTCGCGGCTTTGCCCAGGTGCACGTCGGCCACCAACACGGTGGCGTGGTCGGGGAGGAAGGCTGCGCCTGAAGGGTGCAAGCCGATCGACAGGCCCGCTGCCAGGTGCGCTGGCACCCAGGGCGCGGGGAGCGGCTTGCGTTCGGTCAGAGCCGCGTCACCGGCAGCAACAGCGCCAGGCTGTGTTCGAGGTTTTCGCTGGGCGCTCGCTTGAAGCCGCTGCGCGCGAAGCGCTGCAACCGGCCCACGCAGAAGGCGGTGATCACCGACGCGTCGGCCTGGGCATCCACCGTGGGCGTGGCCACGCCAGCCACCACGGCCGCTTCGCGCAGGTTCTGTTTCAGCACGGATTCGATCTTGTCGAAGAACAAATTCATGCGCTGTTGCAGGCGTTCGTTTTCAAACACCAGCGCATCGCCCACCATGACACGCGTCATGCCGGGATTTTTTTCGCCGAACTGCAGCAGCAGCGTGACGAGTTTGCGGCTGCGTGAATTGGCATCGGGCTCGCGTTCGCCGAGCTGGTTGACGAGGCCGAAGACCGATTGTTCGATGAACTCGATCAGGCCTTCAAACATCTGGGCTTTGCTGGCGAAGTGGCGGTAGAGCGCGGCCTCGCTCACATCCAGCCGCGCCGCGAGACCGGCGGTGGTGATGCGTTCGGCGCCGGGCTGCTCCAGCATGGTGGCCAGCGCCTCCAGAATCTGCACCCGGCGCTCGCCGGGCTTGGGCCGCTTGCGCGCGCCGTTGTCGGCCATGGCCGCGGCTTCGATCACGCTGGCGGCCTCAAGAGCGGCGGCGTCTTCCGGCGAAGGAGACTCGGGAGCGTTGGTGGTCATGGGCAGGCGGTCCGATCGGTGGAAGCTGATGGGTGCTGGTGGCCGCGGTGCCGGCCCGAGTTGCTTGATCTGTTACGAATTTTCGCACACCGCCGATGCCGCACACACCGAACGGGGGCGGGGTATCCGATGTCAGTGGGTGATCGCATCCAGCGTCACGCGAACGCGCAGACCTCGGCCCTCGGCGCCGTTGTCCAGCTGCAGGTGGGTGCCGTGCACGCGCGCGATCTCGTCGGCGATGGCCAAGCCCAGCCCGTTGCCCTCGCCAGCCGTGCCGGGCACGCGGTAAAAGCGCTGCAGCACGCGCAGGCGCTCGCTGGCCGGAATGCCCGGGCCGTCGTCCTCCACCTCGATCCACACCCGCTCGCCCTGGGGCGTGGTCCCGCTGCCACAGCGCAGGGTGATGCGCCCGCCCGGCGGGGTGTACTTCACCGCGTTGTCCACCAGGTTGATCAGCAATTCGCGCAGCAGCCAGGCGTGGCCGAGTGTCTGTGCGGGCTCGGTCTCCAGGCCCAGGTCCATGTGTTTGCCGCTGGCGGCGTCGAGGTAAAGACCAAGGATGTTTTCGCACAGCTCGGCCAGATCGACCTGTTGCAACGCTTGCGAATCACCGCCCATGGCATCGACCCGCGAGAGCGCCAGCAACTGGTTGGCCAGCTGCGAGGTGCGGCGTGTGGCGTCGCGCAGCCGCAGCACCTGGTCGGCGCGCAGGCTGAGCATGTCTCCCCCACCCAGGCTGCGCGCGGCCTGGGCCCAGGCCTCCACCTGCGACTGCAAACCCGCCAGCGGCGTGCGCAACTGGTGCGCGGCATCGGCCACAAAACGCCGCTGCGCTTCGGTCTGCGCATTGACCAGACCGAACAGTCGGTTGAGCGAATCCACCAGCGGCTGCACCTCCACCGGCGCCGCCTCGGCGCTGATGGGACTGAGGTCGCGCGGCGAGCGGCGCTCCACCGCCTGCTTCAGGTCGATCAGCGGACGCAGCGCGCGCGCCACGCCCCAGGTGACGACACCTGCGGCCACCAGAAAGAGCACCAGGTTGGGCAACATCACCCGCATGAGCACCGAGCTGGCCCAGTGCTGCTGCGCGTCGGACCCGTCGGCCAGCAACACGATGAGGTCACCGGCCGACGATCGCGTGCGCTGCGCCACCACCCGGTAGGTGACGCCGCTTTCGACCACGCTCAGGAATTCGGCGCCGTCGGTGGCGGGCAGCACGGTGGGCAGCCAGCGCTCGCCCAGCAGCGGGATGCCTTGCGCATCAAACACGCCAAAGGCCGCGAAACCTTTGCGCTCCTGCAGAAACTCTTCAACCGGTGGTGCCAGCAGCAGGGCGAGTGCGGGGGCTTCCAGCACATCGCTGGCACTCAGCAGCGGCTCATCCAGCGCCGCCGGACCGCGCGCGGCGATGTCCATCACCACCACCGAATCGGCCAGCAGAGGCACCAGGCGCAGCAGGCGCTGGTCTTGTTGCAAGGCGGCGGTGCCGGCGCTCTGGAAGTGGAACAACACACTGACTGCGCCAATGAGTGCAATGGTGATGAGCAGCAGCACCAGCAGGCGCCGCTGCAGCCCCCAGATCATGCCGGGGGCAGGGGTGGCTTCAGGTCGGGGCCACATCGCCGGCGGCCAAGGTCATCTCCAGCCGGTAGCCGAACCCCCGGATGGAACGCAGGCACACGCCCGCCGGCTCCAGGCGGGCGCGCAGGCGCGAGATGTAGACCTCGATGGTGTTGGGCGTGATCTCCTTGTCCCACCCGGTGAGCGCCTGCAGCAGCTTGTCTTTGGCGGCGGGCTTGGGCGCCTGCAGCAGCAGGTATTCGAGCACCGTCCACTCGCGCGGGCCCAGCTCCAGCGGCTCACCCGCCAGCGTGATGCGGCGCAGCGCGGTGTCCATCTCCACCGGGCCAAAACCCAGCACAGCCGAGGTGGCTGCCTGCGAACGGCGCAACAAGGCGCGCAGGCGCGCCAGCAACTCGGGCAGCTCGAAGGGTTTGACCATGTAATCGTCGGCGCCGAGGTCCAGACCCTGCACGCGGTCGTGCAGCGCGTCGCGCGCGGTGAGGATGAGCACCGGCATCTTCAGCCCCGAATTGCGCAAACGCCGTGTGAGCTCCAGGCCGTCGATGCCGGGCAGGCCGATGTCGACGATGGCGAGGTCGAAGCTGTCACTCTCCAGCGCCCGCTCGGCGCGCTCCGCGCTGGGCACCCAGTCCACCGTGTAGCCGGCGTTGCACAGCCCCAGCTTGACCCCGCTGGCCACCATCAAGTCGTCTTCAACGAGCAACAGTCTCATCGCCCCCCCTGCCGCGCTTCGCGCGTTCCCCCCGTGGGGGGACGCACCCTGGGACCGGCGGAGCCGGATCCGCGGGCGCCCTGGTGCAGACACCTCGCGCCGGCAGGCGGCGTTTGCTTCTGCATCAGTGGCTTTTGATCATCGTGCCGAAGGGCTCGTTGCCAAGAACCTCCAGCAGCAACGCGTGCGGCACGCGCCCATCGATGATGTGCACCGCGTTCACGCCGCTTTTGGCTGCGTCGAGCGCACCGGCGATCTTGGGGATCATGCCGCCGGAGATGGTGCCGTCTTCCACCAGCTCGTCGATCTGCCGGGGCGTGAGTTCGGTGAGCAGCTGGCCGTCTTTGTCGAGCACGCCGCGGATGTTGGTGAGCATGAGCAGTTTCTCGGCCTGCAACACGGTGGCGAGCTTGGCGGCCACCACGTCGGCGTTGATGTTGTAGCTCTCGTTCTGTTCACCAAAGCCGATCGGGCTGACCACGGGAATGAACTGGTCGTCCTGCAAGGCTTTCACCACGCTGGGGTCGATGCTCACGATGTTGCCCACCTGGCCCACGTCGTGTTCGAGGCTCGGGTCTTTCGGGTCGGTCATGCGCAGCTTCTGCGCGCGGATCATGGCGCCGTCGCGCCCGGTCAAACCCACCGCCTTGCCACCGGCCTGGTTGATCAGGCCCACGATGTCCTGCTGCACCTCACCGCCCAGCACCCACTCCACCACCTCCATGGTTTCCGCGTCGGTGACGCGCATGCCCTGGATGAACTGCCCCTGCTTGCCCAACCGCTTGAGCAGCGTCTCGATCTGCGGCCCACCCCCGTGCACCACCACCGGGTTGATTCCGACCAGCTTGAGCAACACCACGTCTTCCGCGAAGTCCTGTTGCAGGGCCGGGTCGGTCATGGCGTTGCCACCGTACTTGATGACCATGGTTTTGCCGTGGTACTTGCGGATGTAGGGCAGCGCCTGGGCGAGGATCTCGGCTTTGTCGCGGGGGGGGATGGTGGTGAGGTCGGGGGGGGTGGTCATGGCTTCTTTTGCTTGAATTGGTTCTGAAATTGTAGGCTTCGGTGGTGGGGTTTCTTCTTTCGAGGCGAGCCGGGTCTCGGCCCGGCTCGCCACAACAACCAACAGATCACGAAGAAGAGACCAAACCAGAAACCGACTGAAAAAAAGCCTGCCGCGCCTGCACAACCACCTGTGCCTTCCACTCATCTGCATCCACATAAAAAGCCGCCAACAACCTCGCCTTGATCGCCGCACGCAAAGCCTCGGGCGCATCCGGATGCTGGTGCAGCCAGTGATCACCGCGCAGCGCGTCGATCACCTCCTTGATCGGCACCGTGCCGTACTCCATGGCAATGCCGGTGTACTGCGCCTGCGGGCACTCTTCATAAGCGACGTTCCACATCAAACCGGTCAGCGGGGACGACGTGGACGAGCCGTCGTGGATGGACGTCACCGGTGTCTGTCCACCGCCACCCCACCAACGGCGGGCGCGCGCCAGCGCCACCGCGTCGTCGCGGCTGGCGAAAATGCGCTCGCCCAAACCAGGTTCACCCAGACCGGTGTGCAGGTCGATCCACGCCAGGTGGCGGGCACGCTGCCCGTGGCGGCTCAGCACCTTGCGCAACGTGCGGTTGCTCCAGGTGGCTTCAACGCCGCCGTAAAACAGGCCGTCGGCAAACGCGTGCTGACCCTGCGACACAGCGGCCTGAAAGCGGGTCAGGCCGTGGCTCTGGATGTGAGCGCCGATGGCGGCAGCGTTGTCCGGGCCGGGGGGCCATTGTTCGGGCAAGAGCAGCACGTGCAGTTCCGCGTAGGCCTCGTTGGCGGGCAGCGGCTGGCTGAAGTCGTGGAAGTTGCGGTTGAGGTCGACGTTCTCGTGCGTCACGCGGCGCCCCCACGAAAATCCGTGCGGATTGAGCGCGTGGATGTAGAGCACGGCCACGCCGGCTGCGCGTGCGTGTCCGAACCGCAATGGCCCTCCACGCCATGGCAGGCGCTGCTGACGATGAGCAGGCGTTCGGCGGCGGGGTCGCCGTCGAGCGCCACGTCCATCGCCAGCGTCTCACCGTCGCGGCCTGGCAGCGGATGGTTGTGGCTGCTGATGGCCATGCCCGCGCTGGCGGTCGCCTCCAGAAACTTCACCCGGGCGCCAGCGTACGACGGCGAAAAAGCGTCGGCGGGAGCCATCAACCCGCTGTCTCCGGGCGCGGGCGGCTCAGCCATTTTTCGGCCAGTTGCACCCAGTAGGTGGCCCCCAGGGGGATCAGGTCGTCGTTGAAGTCGTAGCTGGGGTTGTGCAGCATGCAGGGGCCACCGCCGTGGCCCATTTCGCGGTGCGCGCCGTCGCCGTTGGCAATGAAGGCATAGCAGCCCGGGCGGGCTTGCAGCATGTACGCGAAGTCTTCGGCGCCCATGGTGGGCTCCTGATCCAGCACACGGTCGGCGCCCACGATGTCGGCCATGACCTCACGCGCAAACGCGGTCTCGGCGGCGTGGTTGATGGTGGGCGGGTAGTTGCGCTTGAATTTGAACTCCACGGTGGCGCCGAAAGCCGCGCTGGTGTGTTCGGCCACTTCCTGCATGCGGCGCTCGATCATGTCGAGCACCTCGAACGTGAAGGTGCGCACGGTGCCCTGGATCACGCAGCTGTCGGGCACCACGTTCGTGGCCTCGCCGGTGTGGATCATGGTGACCGAGATCACGCCGGCGTCCACCGGTTTCTTGTTGCGCGTGATGATGGTCTGGAACGCCATCACCATCTGGCAGGCCACCGGCACCGGGTCGATACCGTTGTGCGGGAGCGCAGCGTGCGCGCCCTTGCCGCGGATGGTGATGTGGAACTCGTTGCTCGACGCCATCACCGGTCCGGCACTCGCAGCAAACGTGCCCATCGCCATGCCGGGCCAGTTGTGCATGCCGAACACCGACTCCACCGGGAACTGCTCGAACAGACCGTCCTTGATCATTTCGCGCGCGCCGCCACCGCCCTCTTCGGCCGGCTGGAAGATCAGGTAGACGGTGCCGTCGAAGTTGCGGTGTTGGGCAAAGTGTTGCGCAGCGCCGAGCAGCATGGCGGTGTGACCGTCGTGACCGCAGGCGTGCATCTGGCCGGCGTGCTGGCTGGCGTGGGCGAAGGTGTTGTGCTCCTGCATGGGCAGGGCGTCCATGTCGGCGCGCAGGCCGATGGCGCGGCCGCAGGCACCATCGTCGCGTCCGTGCACGATGCCCACCACGCCGGTGGTGCCCATGCCACGGTGCACCGGAATGCCCCACTCGGTGAGCTTGGCGGCCACCACATCGGCGGTGCGCACCTCCTTGAAACAGAGTTCCGGATGGGCGTGGATGTCTCTGCGCACAGCCGCGATGCCGGCGGCTTGCGTGAGGATGGAATCGATGAGCTTCATGGGGACCTTTGCGTGCCGCCAGGGTGGCGAAGAAGACAGCTCACCATGGTATCCAAGACCCCGAACCAACGCCGCTGAACGAGCGGGAACCCATCAGCAGACAGGTGTGCATCGAGCGAGTCAGCTCACTCCTTGCGGCGGATCACGCTGGCGCGGGCCGCATCGTCCTTGTAAACGTAGGTGCGTTCACCGCCTTGCCAGGTGCCCAGCCACAGCATGTTGGCCGAGATGGCGTCGTGGTCGGCGCTGCTGAACGGCCTGTCGTAGGTGGTGACCACGCCTCGGTAGGGTTGCTGCAGGTTCTCCAGCGACTGCTTCAGGCTCTTGCCGGTGATGTTGCCCTTGGTCAGGAACATCGCGCGCAGCAGCAAGTGCACCGAGTCGTAGGTCTGTGCGGCCGACATCATCGAGCCGATGGGGCGCTCTTTCGACAGTTTGGCGTAGCCGCGCAAAAAGGTGCTGTTGCGCTCCATGAAGGTGTTGGGCAACACGGTCTGCACCACGTATGTGCCCTCGACCGCACCCTTGGACGCTTCAAAGGCAGAAGCGTGCGACAAGCCCCATGGACCGTACTGCGGCACGTTCCAGCCTGCGGCGGCGCGGCTGGCCGAGATCACGCCCTGCTCGGGGCCCACGGTCCAGCCGATCAGGGCGTCGGCGCCGGAGTCCTTGAGCTGTTTCATTTCGTCGGCCAGGGTTTTCACACCCACCTTGAAGCGCACGACGATATGGGGCTTGAGGCCCACAGCCTGCAGCGCCGCCTCCAGATCTTTCAGGCCACCGTCGCCATAGCCGGTGGTGTCCACCAGCAGGGCCACTTTCTTCAGGTTGCGCTTGACGATGTCGGCCACGAGAAACTGCGACTGCAGCTGATCGCGCGCCGAGGTGCGGAAGATGTAACTCTCGGCCGCCGGGTACTTGGCGGTGATGGCGGTGCCGGTGGCACACGGCACGATGAGCAGGTGCTGGTTGTTCTGGAACACGTCGAGCGCCTTCATGGCCACGCCGGTGTTGCAAAAGCCCACGGTCGCGGCCACTTTTTCGGTGAGCACCAGTTCTTCGGCGTGCTTGAGGCCCATGTCGTTGTTGGCCTGGTCGTCGCGGATCACCAGCTCCAGCTTGCGCCCGAGGTAACCACCCACCGCGTTGATCTCTTCCACCGCCACCTGAGCGCCCACGCGCGCACTGTTGCCCATGTCGGACGATCCGCCGGTGAGCGGCAGGATCAGACCGAGCCGGATCAGTTTGGGGTCCGGCGCTGCAGTGACCGGAGCGGGGGCCTGGGCCCAGGAGGGTGACAAGCTGACCAACAAGGCCAGCGCCAACCAATGGCGGACGGGCAACTGCATCAAAGACCTCCAGAGCGGTGGGATGTTTCACAACCGACTTCAACAGGCTACAGCGCAACGCTTTGCGGTGGCAATCGGGCCTAACGATCTGTGGGTTTTCGCCTCGACGGCGGCACGACCAGACCGACCGCCCTCCGATTAATTCAAACCGGGTATTTGTTCCATTTTTATCGACCCAAACAAATACAAAGGAATTCAATTGCAACAACAGGCGACCACAACACGTCGCCAAACCGGGGAGCACCGATGTGATGCAAAGGTGCAACGCGGACCGCCCGGGCCGCGCTCAGCGGCGGATACGGCCGTCCTCGGTGAGCAGCGTGAGTTCGACAAACCGCGAACCGGTGTGCTTCGCGGGCCCGAAGTCCACAGGGAAGCCGCCCAGGTTCACGTTCTGCATGCCCTGCACCGCGTTGATGAAGCCCTCACGCGTGAGCGCCTTGCCCGCGCGGCGCACCGCTTCGGTGAACACCTTGGCCGCCACAAACCCCTCCATGCCCGAGTAGTTGGGCTCGACACCGCGCTTGTCCTTGATGGTGGCCAGGTACTCACCCGACAGCGGGGTGGCCGGCGTGTAGGGAAAGGGCATCACCTGGCTCACCGACACGCCGCGGGCCTCGGCACCGAGCTCGTCGATGAGCGCCTGCGTGCCCACGAAGGACACGTTGTAGAAGTTGCCGCCAAAGCCGGCGCGGCGGGCCTGGC
>LNFM01013926.1_pt1 | contig 10083 bp, 11 predicted proteins | sample 596031 | NCBI WGS metagenome assembly LNFM01 (sample SAMN04254537, study PRJNA301005) | activated carbon metagenome | isolation source: dual media filters at the Ann Arbor, Michigan drinking water treatment plant | place: USA: Ann Arbor | reverse complement strand
CCGCAATTGCTCTAGGCAGCTTGATTGAGGGCGAAACCACTGTGGTTCTGGCGGGTTTTGCAGCTCACCAGGGATACGCGCCATGGTGGAAAGTCACGGCGTTGGCGGCGGTGATAAATTTTCTTCTCGATCAAACCTACTATGCTTTGGGGCGCTGGCGAGGCGAGCAGTTGCTGGCCAGGTTTCCTGGGTTGCAGCGCGGCGTGTCACGCATGAATCCCCATATCCATCGACACCGCCGGTGGATTGTGTTTGGCGTCCGCTTTCTCTACGGACTTCGCACAGCCGGGCCAATTGCGCTTGGAGTGGCTCACGTCCCGTGGCGGGACTTTCTCATTTTTAATGCGCTTGGGGCCGCCATTTGGGCCATCCTTTTTTCTGCGCTGGGTTATGTGTTTGGGCGCGCCATATCCGTGGTGCTTTCCCAGGTGGCTCACTATGAGTGGCAAGCTGTTGGAATTATTTTTGGAGCTGGCTTAGTCTACTGGCTCTGGTACCGAATCTATAGGACTGACGAGGTTTCCCACTGATGGCAAGCCCGTTGAAGCACATACCCAAAAATGTGTGGGTCCTCGGCTTCGTCAGCCTGTTCATGGACATGTCGTCCGAGCTTGTGCATGCAGTGCTCCCGATCTATTTGACGGCCGTTCTTGGCTTGTCGGTTTTAGCGGTTGGCATTATCGAGGGGATTGCTGAAGCAACAGCTTCCATGTTGAAGGTGGTATCCGGCTTTGTGTCAGATCGTTTTTCCCGCCGCAAACCTCTCGTTCTTCTCGGCTACGGCCTGGGCGCTCTAACGAAGCCATTTTTTCCGCTGGCAGAGACGGTCATGGGTGTTGTCACCGCGCGTTTTGTGGACCGGATCGGCAAGGGCATTCGCGGCGCGCCTCGGGACGCCATCGTTGCCGATGTCACACCGCCTGAATTACGCGACGCGGCCTATGGCCTCCGCCAATCGCTCGACACAGTAGGCGCCTTCCTTGGCCCGCTTCTGGCGATGCTGTTTCTATGGCTTTGGGCTGACAATTTGCGTGCCGTTTTGTGGGTAGCCGTGGTGCCGGCCGCGATAGCGGTCCTGCTATTGGCCGTCGGTGTCGACGAGCCTCAGCTTCCATCCCGGAGCCAGAAGACCAGGGCCCTACGGCTAGACTTCGACAGGATTCGCGCCTTACCGCCAGAACTCTGGCGTCTGCTTGCTCTTACCGCCCTGATATCGCTCGCCCGCCTTTCTGAAGCATTCCTGGTGCTAAGGGCTCAGGAAATGAAACTAAGCTTGCTGTGGATACCCATGGTCATGATCGTCATGAGCGCCGTCTATTCCTTGTCTTCCTATCCTGCTGGCATACTCGCCATCCGCACCAATCGCCAGGTTGTTCTGGGAGCATCGTTGATCGCCTTGGCCAGTGCTCAGGTGGCTCTGTCGCTGTATCCAGGGACTTTGGGGTTCTGGTTAGGCGTCGCCTTGTGGGGCCTGCACATGGGTCTGTCGCAAGGCGGACTGTCCGCCGCAGTAGCTCAATCGTCGCCAGCGGACATGTATGCGACGTCGTTTGGTCTATTCCATTTGGTGACCGGGGTTTTCCAGTTGGCCAGCGGGGTGCTTGCAGGCTGGTTGTGGGTCACCTGGGGGAGTGCAGCGGCATTCGCCGGCGGCGCGCTGTGGGCCGTGTTGGCGCTGGCGGCGCTGGTTGCATCGAACGCGGTTTTTTTGGCCGCTAAAAAATAGCTAAAAAAAATTGCACTCAGTGTGTGCTAAGTCTGGGCCATTAATCTTCAATTCACGCAAATTTCTGCGTGTATCAACTGGAGATTTTAATATGCTTCGCTACACAAAAATCGCTCTTGTCACGGCCGCCCTTGCCACGGGTGGCGCGATGGCTTTCGCCGCCAAGTCCACGGACAATGACGCCATCGTGGCGGCGCAAGCAAAGGTGTCATTGACGCAAGCCATTGCAGTTGCCGAGCAACATGCCGGCGGCAAGGCCTCCCGCGCTGAATACGAAAAAAACAAAACTGGCTGGGCCTACGACATTGAAGTCATCAGCGGCGCAAAGGTCTTTGATGTGCAGGTCGATGGAGACAAGGGCACCGTTATTTCCTCCAGAGAGGACAAAGCTGATCACGACGACGGTGAAGACAAAGCGGACTGACCTATGTTGCCGGAAGACCAAGGAATTAGAAGTGTTCCGGCATTTTTCCTCAAAAATTCATGAACGACATCAACCAGGCCTTGTTCCTGTTGATCAATGCGTCTGAACATCCCAACACGCTGCTGCTGTGGACTGCCAAGCTGCTTGCGGAGTATTCGATCTGGCTAATTCCTCTGGTTCTGATCGGTGCCTGGCTGCGCGGTAACGAGCACACCCGAAAATTGCTGCTTGAGGCCACGGCTGCGGGCATGGCGGGACTGCTGATTAACCAGGCCATCGGAGTGATCTGGCAGCATCCCCGGCCCTTTATTCTGGGCCTGGGCAATACCCTGATACCGCACGCTGTCGACTCATCTTTTCCCAGCGACCATCTGACTTTGTTATGGGCCGTCGCCTTCAGCTTTTTGATGCATCACCGCCCGCGCTGGGCCGGTCTTCTTCTCGCGGTCCTCGGTCTGCCGGTAGCCTGGGCCCGTATTTATCTCGGCGTGCACTTCCCCCTGGATATGCTTGGCGCTGCCATCGTCGCAGCGCTCAGCGCCTGGCTATGTCTGCGCGAGGAGCGCCGATTTGTCGAACCCGTTTTCCAATGGATAAGCGCCATCTATCGCCGTCTTTTTGCGGCTCTGATTCGCCGGGGGTGGGTGTTAAAGTGACATCGAACGCTCTTGCAAAGCAGCAAGTTTGTGGTGTGGGCCGGGTCACCAGATGCTGCTTGCAGATACGATTATGGCAACAGGACTCAGGCGCGGGCCCCAAACATCATGCCCACGCCCGCCGTCGCCGCCAGTGCGAACGCGCCCCAGGCGGTCACCCGAAAGACAGCTTTCGCTACAGGTGCGCCGCCGGCGCTTGCCGCAAGCGCGCCAAGAATCATAAGGAAAAATAGTGATGTGATGCTGACCCCGGCGACCATCAGCTTCTGGGGCATCCAGAGCACAGTAAGCAAAGGCAGGGCCGCTCCTGCGATAAACGCCAGAGCCGACGCTATGGCCGCTGTCAGTGGTCTAGCGCTGGCTGTTTCGGTGATACCCAACTCGTCCCTTGCGTGCGCGCCAATGTCGTCATGCGCCATCAACTGCCGCGCCACCTCCAGCGCCAGCTTTGTTTCAAGACCCCGACTTACGTAGATGTCCGCTAGCTCCTGGAGTTCATGTTCGTTGGCAATATTGAGTTCGTTCCGCTCCTTGATCAGATCGGCGCGTTCGGTGTCAGCCTGCGAACTGACGGAGACGTATTCGCCGGCCGCCATGGCCATGGCACCTGCTACCAGTGCAGCAACACCTGCCACGAGTACGTCCGCCCTGGCGGTGTTGGCCGCCGCAATACCTACGATCAGACTGGCGGTTGAGACGATGCCGTCATTAGCGCCAAGTACAGAAGCCCTTAGCCAGCCGATTTGGCTGGATCGGTGGCGTTCGCGGTGGACTAGCGGCATAGCAAGCTTTTGACCGGTGAGATCATGACTGCCAAGGCCACATGCGCCCGAATACACCGTCATGATCCATCAAAAGATGCTTGAATGCGCTTCCAACGTGGAGCACGATAAGTGCGACCAGCGTCCAAGCAACGGTGCCATGCACCGTGAAGAGTTGTTCTTTCATTACGTCATTCGCACCAGACCACGCGGGAAGCGCAAAGCCAAAGTAAGCCATAGGCTCCCCACTGAACGCTGCGCCTAGGTAGCCCGTCACAGGGATCACCAACAGAAAAATATACATGGACACGTGCGTCAGTACCGCAGTTTTAGCTTGCCAGCGGGGAATGGTTGGGGGCAAGGGGTGCGGGCGATGGCGGATTCGCCACAGTAGACGCAAGACAATAAGAACAGTGGCGGTCAAGCCAAGTGACACATGCAACGCGAAGTAAAGAGCGCTTCCCGGCGTGCCTTCAATAGACAGCATGTACAAGCCAAGGCCGACCTGAATAGGAATCAGCGCGGCCAGCACCCAGTGAAAAAACAGCGCGGGCCGACTGTAGCGGCTGACAGCTGGGCTTGAAGAGGATGTAATCATGAGTGCTTAGGATTGAGGAGGTCATCATCGCTGTGCGATTTGACGGAAGCTGAAGCCGCAAAAGCGTTTGCCGCGCTAGTCATCCCAGGTTGATGCACCCTAGATCGCAGCAGCCGTTCTTTTGACGGTCTAAAAAATCACACGTAAGCCGGCACGAACGGTGGTTGCGGGACGAAGACCACCTGATTGTGCGCGCGGATAGAAGGTTCGGGAAACATCGACATATGGCGCAAACTTGCGGTTGAATTCGTATCGTGCCTGAAGACCGAAATCGGCCTGGTAGAGTCCCCTGCGCACGGTTGCATCGACGTTCGAAGCCGACCACTCCACGTTTACGTACGGACGCACGATGAAACGGTTTGTGAGCAAAAAGTCGTTCTCAAACCGGGTGCGAGCCGACACCTTGCCATCGTCGCGAACGAACAGTTTGAGGTCCACGTCAAAGGCATAGGGCGCGAGACCGCGAACGCCCACGGCGAGGTAATTGCGCTTACCAGGTCTCGCGTCGTGACGCAGTCCCACCTGCGCGTCCCAAAATGGGGCAATGTAGCGGCCGTATAGCAGTTGCAGTTCCGCAGCCTCGGTTCGACCACCAGTGCGTTCTCCGTCAAATTGATACCACAGGCGGTTGACGTCGCCACCGATCCAGCCGTCCACACTGAGTGACTGACTTGAGCCCGCTTGGCCGCGTATCTTGCCTGTTCCGGCTTCAATCTTGGTGTAGGAATAAATCGATTCGTCTTCCATGGCCTGTGCAGACAGGGTGGACAAGCCCAAGGCTACGATGGCGAGCCAGCGCAGGGACGCTAATTGTTTGAGATAGTTGTTCGTCATGGCAAGGTTTAAGCTACTTCCACGAGGCGCATCATGCCGGTCGCTGCGTGGTAAAAAAGATGGCAGTGGAAGGCCCAAGTGCCTTCATCTTCGTAGGTAACATCTAGCTCCACTGTTTGTGCCGGTGGCACGATGATGGTGTGTTTGCGCGGGCCGAATACGCCATTGCCATTGACCAGCTCCATGAATACACCGTGCAAGTGCATCGGGTGCTCCATCATGGTTTCGTTGACCATTTTGATGCGTACCCTCTCCCCAAGCCCTATTTTGAAGGGCTTGGCATTGGAAAATTTCTTGTCGTTCATCGACCAGAAATAGCGCGTCATGTCACCGGTTAACCGTACCAAAAGTTCTTTTTCCGGCGCACGATTGTCGGCGTTGCGGGTGGCAGCGCGAAGCAGCGCGTATTTCAGTCGGCGCAGGCCGTCCGCATCCACCGGGGCAGTGATCGGGGCTGCTGCCGTCTGATTCGGCATTCCGGGCATACCCGCCATCGAATCCGCCGGCATTGCAGCAGGCGCGGGCTTGCCCGGCGATGCCATGCCTGACATCTCGGCCATGGCCTTGTCGGCAGGCGTGGAAGGCATGGTCATAGACGCGCCTGGCGAAGGGGCCGCCGGTTTACGCATATCCATGCCTGCCATGCTCGTATCTGCAGCGGGTTTGGTCTCCATGCCGGGCATTCCGGCCATGCCTGAAGCATCTGCCGCGCCCGAGGTATTGGCCGAGCCACTCATGTCCATGCCCGCCATGCCCATGTCGGCCATAGTCCGCACGGGCTTCGGTCCCATGTCCGGCACGGGGGCACTCATGCCAAGTTCCGGTGCCAATGTTCCCAATGCGTAGCCGATGCGCGCGATGGTGGGCACGAAAATACTGTAGGCCTTGGCTTCCTTCGGTTGCACAATAACGTCGTAGGTTTCGCCGTTGCCGATGCGGAATTCATCGACTTCGACAGGGCTCACGTTCTGACCATCGGCCTGCACCACAGTCATCGGCAGGCCTGGAATTCGGACATCAAACATATTCATCGGCGAGGCGTTGATGAAGCGCAAGCGCACGCGTTCGCCGGGCTTGAAAAGCGCGGTCCAGTTCTCGGCTGGCTTTCTGCCTGCCATCAGGAAAGTCCACTCGTCGCCGCCATCGCTGAAATCGGTCGGGTCCATGCGCATCTTGGCCCATTCCATGCGATCATCCCAGATGGCTTCACGCGTCTTCTTATCGGGCGCATTGCGTAACTGGGCAAGGAATTGTGGCGTCGTGATTCGCCGGTAGTTGTAGAAACCATCAACCTTCTTCAGGTTTGCCAGAACCTGCTGCGGTGGCGTGTCATTCCAGTCCGAAAGCATCACAATGTATTCACGGTCGTACTTGAACGGATCGGGCTTGATCGGGTCGATGACGATGGGGGCGAAATAGCCCGCAGCTTCCTGCAGCGCCGCATGGCTGTGATACCAGTACGTCCCCGACTGGCGCAGCTTAAAGCGGTAGGTGAAGGTTTCGCCTGGCTGAATGCCCGGAAAGGTAACGCCTGGCACGCCGTCCTCGCTGTTGGGAACCAGTAAGCCATGCCAGTGAACGCCGGTGATTTCGCGAAGCTCATTGGTCACGCGAATAACGACTTCGTCGCCCTCACGGAAACGCAGCACAGGCCCCGGCATGGTGCCGTTGATGGTGATACCCATGGAAGGCTTGCCAGTGATATTGAGCACCGTCTCAGCGATCTTCAAATCATAGGCGCGATTGACGGGTAACGCGCCAATCTCAACAGCGCGCAGCTGTGCCCATGCGGGTGTCAGCGCTCCCACGGCGCCCAGGCCGAGCAGCGACTGCAGCGACTTGCGTTTCAGTTCATCCATGTTGATCTCATTCTTTTTCGTTCAAATGTGACTAAGTAAAGGCAGCGCCGATCGTGTCGGCGTTGCTCCCCCCTTCTTACTGGGCAATTTCCATGCTTGTCACAACTATCGCGCCATCCGATTTTTCGGCGTTGAACCTGACTTTGCTGCCAACCTGGACTTTATCCAGCAAGGCTGCGTCCTTGACCTTGAAGACCATGGTCATGCCAGGCATATCGAGGTTTTTGATGTCACCATGCTTCAAGGTGATTTTCTGATTTTCCTTGTCGATCTTGCGAACCTCGCCCTCTGCCACGGTAGCCGCTGCCGACTTGTCCACAGCCATGCCCGGCATGTTCATACCCGCCATGCCGCCCGTGTCCTTGGGCGCCATCTTCATGCCCGACATATCCATACCCGGCATGCTGTCCTTGCTCATTGTGGTTTGGGCATAGACATTGGTCGTGAAAGCCGCTGCCAGTGCGATAGCGCCAAGAACAGCTAAGGAATTTTTGGTTTTCATAATTTGCTCGATTTCAGTAAAGTTGGAAGGTTTGGATTTATGTGGTGTCAATCAGGCTGGAGAAACCACATGAGACGCTGCATGTGAATGCACCGCTATCAATGCCTGTGGCCCGCCGCAGCACCAGCTCTGGGTGCGGCTCCAGCGTTCGCAGCAGTTCCGGCGACAGTCACCAGGCCTTTCATGCCGGCGTCGTAGTGGCCAGGCTGCAGGCAGGCAAAGTCAACCTTGCCGGCCTTGGTAAATTGCCAGATAACTTCACCTGTTTTGCCAGGAGCAACCGTGACCATATTGGCATCGGCATGCTCCATTCCGGGCATCTTCATCATCATGGCGTAGTGTTCCTTCAATTCCTTTTGAGTACCCAACACCAGTTCATGCTTGATCTGACCGGAGTTTTTGACCAGGAACCGTATGGTTTCACCCTGCTTGACCGCAATATCCGCCGAAGAAAAGCGCATGTTGTCTGTCATGTCTATGTTGATAGTTCGGCTGACGTTTGCCGTCTTTCCGGGTTGGCCGATGGCAACCTCGTCGTGACCGCCCCCGTGCGAACCAGCGGCAAAGGTTAGCGCTGATACTGCGGAAAGGCCAAGGGCAAGCGTAGTGGCGCGAAAGCGGTTTGTCATTAAAAGTCCTAAATAGTGTGAATGAAAGCTGGACAATATGTCGTGGAGCGTTGACAGGCTGATGCCCTTCATCTGAGACCACTGCGATACAGACGATGTATCACAGTTCCGACTGTAAGAAGGGAGGGCAAACGCCACGCTGGCCCCAAAATTACAAATTTGTAATGTTCACTAAATACGTGCTTCATACCTGCCTTTCAAGGCGAACCCATGGACGGCGTGCACCTTCGCAAAAGTTTGATAAAAAAGGCCATGTAATGAACGCTATTAACCACCTCACCCTATTCGTGCATTGATTTGCCGAACGTGGGTGTTCAAGTCATTTCCTAAGTTTTGCCTAAGTGTTGGCCGCAACAGTCGAGTTGTCCACGCTCTCCGTGGAAAGCATTAAGAAAGCAACTCATGAACACTTATTCGGCGGCAAAATTGGACGGCATGCTCAGCAAGGTACCCGCGGTCACCATATTTTTTTGGATTATCAAGATAATGGCGACGACAGTGGGGGAAACAGCAGCTGATTTTCTCAATGTCAATTTGAACCTGGGTTTGGCAAAGACCTCGGTGGTGATGGGCAGCTTGCTTCTTGTCGCACTGTTTCTGCAGATTCGAGCGAGGCGCTATATCCCCTCGATTTATTGGGTGGCGGTCGTGCTCCTGAGTGTTTTTGGAACGCTCATCACGGACAACCTTGTGGATAATTTTGCCGTCACCCTGCAAACCACGACCATGGTCTTTAGTGGCCTCCTGCTGGCAACATTCATTGGGTGGTACTTGAGCGAAAAGACACTGTCAATCCACAGCATTTACACCACTCGTCGAGAGCTGTTCTACTGGTGCGCCATCTTGTTTACATTCGCCTTGGGTACGGCGGCGGGCGACCTTGTTGCTGAAGGCATGCGCCTGGGCTATGGTTGGTCGGCATTGGTTTTTGGCCTGGTGATCGGCACCATTGCTCTAGCGCACTACGTCCTTAAACTAAATGCAGTATTGGCATTCTGGATCGCTTACATTCTGACGCGCCCATTTGGAGCATCCTTGGGCGACCTCCTGTCGCAACCGGTCATCAGCGGTGGTCTTGGCTTGGGCACGGTGGTAACTAGCTTGATCTTTCTTACGACCATTTTGGGATTGATTGTTTACATGACGTGGGGGCAGAGAAGGTCCGGAGTTTCTAATGCATAACCTTGAAGCGTGCTCTCGATAGCTTTGTTGAAGGTCAACTAAATGCGGGTTCTTCTGGTCGAGGATGATGCAATGATTGGCGATGCAGTTGCCAAGGCCCTTAAAGATGCGAGCTACGCGGTGGACTGGGTGTGCGACGGCTCTGCGGCGCTGACGTCGATCTCTACACAGGAGTACGGCCTCGTGCTGCTTGATCTGGGATTGCCGAAAAAGAGCGGGCTTGATGTATTGCGCACGGTACGGTCACGTGGGAGCGCAGTGCCTGTGCTGGTCATGACAGCGCGCGACGCTCTAGAAGACCGAATTGTTGGACTGGACAGCGGTGCCGACGACTATGTATTGAAGCCCTTTGAAATGAGCGAGCTCCTTGCCCGGATGCGTGCGGTCATACGTCGAAAAGGCGGCGCATCAGGACCCTTGCTGTCAAATAGCAGTTTATCCCTGGATCCTGCAACACGCGAGGTTCAGTCGAATGGCGTCACCATTCGCTTGTCAGGGAAGGAGTTTTCGTTGCTGCAAGCTCTTCTGATTCGACCTGGAGCCATCTTGTCACGCAGCGAACTGGAAGACCGCCTTTACGGCTGGGGCGAGGAAGTTGAAAGCAATGCGATCGAGTTTTTGATTCACTCCCTGCGAAAAAAGGTGGGAAGTGGATCAATCAAAAATGTCCGGGGGGTCGGATGGATGGTTTCAAAATAAAAATCAGGCAGTCTCTCCAGCTGAGGCTTTCAGCTTCTCTATCAATCGCCATCATAGTCGTGGCCGTTTCCACTGGTATTTTTTCTTTCGTAGCCGCTTACGAAGAGGCGATCGAACTGCAAGACGAGCAGTTGCGACAAATGACGGCCATGATTGCCAGACAAGACACCCCTTTGAAGTTTGCCAAGTCAACCAAGCAGGTGACTGACCCCG
>LNFM01013924.1_pt1 | contig 10084 bp, 8 predicted proteins | sample 596031 | NCBI WGS metagenome assembly LNFM01 (sample SAMN04254537, study PRJNA301005) | activated carbon metagenome | isolation source: dual media filters at the Ann Arbor, Michigan drinking water treatment plant | place: USA: Ann Arbor | reverse complement strand
TTTCCATGGCATCTACCCGCATTTTATGGATGGCAGAACTGGTAAAACAATCAAGTTCGACCGTTTAGATGATGGTGCAGATATTGTAGAAACCAGTTATTTGCTAATGGGCTTTTTATGTGCCAGGGAATATTTTACGGGCAATACTCCAAGAGAAGTGTATCTGCGAAAAAGAATCAACCAAATGTGGGGAGCAGCCAATTGGAAATGGCATACCAACAACGAAAAAAAATTATACTGGCATTGGAGTCCAACGAATGGTTTTGATATGAACTTTCCGGTGTGGGGCTATAATGAATGTCTGATCACCTATATCATGGCGGCTTCTGCACCTAATCCTGCCAAAGCAATTCCTAAAGAAGCATACGATGGTACCTGGGTCGGAAGTTTTGGTTTTAAAAACGGAAGAGAATACTATGGATATAAATTACCGCTTGGTAATTATGACAAAGACAAGGGCGGCCCGTTATTTTTTAATCAATATACTTTTCAGGGCATCGACCCGAATGGATTAATTGACTCTCTCGGGAATGATTATTTTTTACAAGGGAAAAATCACACCCTTATCCATAGAGAATATTGCATAGAAAATCCAAAAGGTTTTAAAGGATATAGTGATAAAGTATGGGGCTTAACCGCTGGTGATAGTTATAAAGGCTATGTAGCACACAGTCCAGAGAATGACAGAGGTGTAATACAACCAACGGCGGCCATATCATCTATGCCGTACACACCCAAAGAAAGTATGGAAGCATTACGCCATTTCTATTATAACCTTGGTGATAAAATATGGAGTAAGTATGGATTTGTAGATGGGTTTAGCATTCATCATAACTGGTATGCAAAAAGTCATTTGGCGATCGATCAGGGGCCTATCATCACCATGATTGAAAATTATAGAACAGGATTATTATGGAAACTGTTTATGAAAATTCCTGATGTACAAAATGGATTAAAACGTTTAGGCTTTTCAAGTCCACATTTTTCAAAATAAAAACGGAAGCGAATTATAATAAAAAATTTAGTGCTATGAACAGACAAGAATTTTTACAATCTACCGCCATGGCAGGAGCTGCAGTATTACTTTCTTCTTTAGAAAGCTGGGCTACAACTACCCCGGATAAAAAATTGAGAGTAGCGGTTATTGGTTGCGGCAGTGTAAGTAATCGGTATATACCACAGCTTTTATCTTCTAAAATGATTGAAGTGGTAAGCCTTTGTGATATAAAACCTGAAAGAGCAGTAGCTCAAAACAAACAATACAACGTAAATGCAAAAACCTATGCCAATATAGATGAAATGCTTAAAGGTGTACCGTTTGATATGATGGTAACGCTGACGGATATGCAGATACATGGCGCATTAAATAAAAAGGCGTTAATGGCTGGTAAACATGTGTGGAGTGAAAAGCCCATGGCGAATACCTATGCCGAAGGGAAAGCATTATTGGATTTAGCTAAGAGTAAAAAACTTCGTTTGTGGGGTGCACCTGCAGTAGTGAACTCACCGCAGTTTGCATTTATGAGTAAACAAATCCAAGAAGGTAAATTAGGGAGAATAGCAAGTGCACACGGACAGTATGGGCATACGGGGCCTACCTGGTCATCTTTTTTTTACGAAAAAGATGGAGGCAGTATGCCCGACCTTGGTGTTTACAATATGGCAACATTAACCGGTTTGTTGGGCCCGGCCCGTAGTGTAATGGCGATGACGAGTATTGTAAACCCCGAACGTACTATTGATGGTAAAGGAAAAATAAAAGTAGTGGCAGAAGACAATGCCCATATTTTATTACAGCATGATAAAGGAGTTATCAGCCATGTAATGTGCGGCTTCTGTTATTTTGATCCGCATGGACATGAAGCCGGCAATCAAACATTGCACTCTATTCAAATTTATGGCGACTATGGTAATATGCGGTTGATTGGATATGATTGGGAAACAAATGGTGTGATGCTGGATACAGATTGGGAAAAGCCGCCGGTACTGGTGAGTACCGATAAAGGCGGCTATGTTTGGCAGGAAGGTGCTAATGTGGTTGGTGAAAGTATCTTAACGGGTATTGAACCAAAAATAAATGTTGAACATGCGTTGCATGTGTTGGAAATTATTGAAGCAGCCAGAAAATCGCAGGCTACCGGTCAGCGGATAAAATTGAAAAGCAAATTTCCGTTTCCGGTGATAAAATAATTATATGCCCGATAATAACTACGATGCAATTGTAATTGGCTCCGGTATTACCGGCGGATGGGCTGCAAAAGAACTTTGCGAAAAGGGTTTGAAAGTTATTATGCTCGAACGGGGCAAGAATGTAGAACACATAAAAGATTATGTAAAAAGCAACGGCCATCCCTGGGAGTTTGCTCACCGGGGAATGAAGCCCACTACAAAAATGTTAGATGATTACCCCGTGTTGCAACGGGATTATCCATTAAATGAAAGAAATTTAGACTGGTGGGCCAATGAAAAAGAGGCACCGTTTACAGAAGTAAAACGTTTTGATTGGTTCCGTGGTTACCAGGTGGGTGGTCGTTCGTTGATGTGGGGAAGGCAAAGTTATCGTTGGAATAAATGGGACTTTGAAGCCAATGCAAAAGACGGCATTGCTATTGACTGGCCAATCCGTTATGATGAGTTGGCGCCATGGTATAGTTATGTAGAAAAGTTTGCGGGTATCAGTGGTACAAAAGAAGGATTGGATGTGTTACCCGATGGAGAGTTTTTACCTCCCATGCAAATGAATGTGGTAGAGAAAGATGTGGCGAAACGGGTAAAAGAAATTTATAAAGGGAATCGACATTTAATCATTGGTCGCAATGCCAACCTAACAGTGCCGCATAATGATAGAACCAATTGTCAGTATAGAAATAAATGCTGGATGGGTTGCCCCTTTGGTGGTTACTTCAGTACACAGTCTGCTACATTACCAGCAGCGATGAAAACAGGTAACTTAACATTACGTCCTTTTAGTATTGTTACAAAAATTATTTACGATAAGGATTCAAAAAAGGCAACCGGTGTGGAAGTGCTGGATGCAGAAACAAATCAAACCTATACATATAATGCAAAAATTATTTTTTTAAATGCGTCAGCATTTAACAGCACCTGGGTTTTAATGAATAGTGCAACAGATATTTGGCCGGATGGATTGGGCAGTAGCAGCGGCGAATTAGGTCATAATGTAATGGACCATCATTTTAAAGCAGGCGCAAGCGGAAGAGTGGAAGGTTTTAAAGACAGATATTATTATGGTCATCGCCCCAACGGGGTAATTGTGCCACGTTATCAGAATGTGTATGCTGATAAAAGAGATTATCTCCGTGGGTTTATGTACCAGGCGGGAGCAGAAAGAGGAAACTGGTTTCGCAATATGGCCGAGTTGAGTATTGGCGGCGATTTTAAAGATGCGTTATGCGAACCGGGTGAGTGGACATTTGGAATGAATGCCTTTGGTGAAATGCTGCCAGACCACAGCAATAAAATTTCATTAGATAAAAATAAAAAAGATAAATGGGGGTTGCCGGTGCTGGCGGTTGATGTGGAATTGAAAGGCAATGAAAAAAAGATGCGGCAAAGTATGATGCAAGATGCAAAGGAAATACTGGAAGCCTGTGGGGTAAAAGAAGTGGCCACCTGGGATAATGATTATGCACCTGGTATGGGCATACATGAAATGGGTACTGCCAGAATGGGAAATGATGCAAAGACATCTGTGCTGAATGCACATAATCAGGTATGGGATGCATTGAATGTATTTGTAACCGATGGTGCTTGTATGACTTCTTCGAGTTGCGTGAATCCTTCATTAACTTATATGGCATTAACAGCAAGGGCTTGTGACTATGCAGTGAATGAACTGAAAAAGCAAAACCTGTAACATGGTAAGAAGAGAATTAATAAAAATGATTGCGTTAGCAACCGGGGCTGCGATGGTTGGTGGTGAAGTGTTTTTGTCTGGCTGTAAAAGCAAAACAAACGAAGCAATTTCATTTTCGGAAAAAACAATTGCCCTGTTAGATGAAATTGGCGAAACGATTTTACCCCGAACAAAAACTCCTGGCGCAAAAGATGCCGCTATCGGAAAATTTATGCAAACAATAGTTACAGATTGCTATTATGCTAACGATCAGCAAATATTTATGAAAGGTTTGGATGAATTGCAACAACAAAGCAAGCAGCAATTCAGTAAAAGTTTTATGGATTGCAGTACAGAACAAAAAACAGAGTTGATAAAGAAATTTGATTCGGTAGCCAAAGAATACAATAATAAAAAGTTTGCGTATGATGCGGAAAGGAATAATAAAGCAAAAGGAACATTGCAATATAAAAAAGACGAAATGCCTGATCATTGGTTTACTATGGTAAAGCAATTGACAATGTTGGGTTTCTTTACATCAAAGCAAGGAGCATCAGAAGCATTGAGATATATAGCAGTGCCCGGAAAGTACGAAGGTGATGTGCCCTATGTAAAAGGAGACCGGGCAATTTATCCTTGTTATTGATGAATAGTGAACAGAACTCCGAACGGAGCGTCGCAACGGAAGCTCAACCAGGGAACAAAAGCTGGCAAACAAATAAAAAAATGAAATTAGCAATTCTCGGTTCAGGGTTTATTTCCCGCTTCTATGCAGAAAGCTTAGTAGCACAGCGTAGAAAAGACACTATTGTTTCTGTATACAGCAGAACAGAAGCGAATGCAAAAAAGTTTGCTAATGATTATGGAGTGCCTCATTTTACAACCAACATTCAAGAATGTGTAGCAAATAAAGAGGTGGATGTCGTCATCATCGGTTTATCAAACGATATGCACTTAGAAGCAGTGTTGGCTTGTGCCGCTGCAGGCAAACATGTGTTATGCACCAAACCATTAGGAAGAACTGCACAGGAAGCGATACAGATGCTGCAAGCTGTTGATAAGGCAGGAGTAGTAGGTGGTTATTTGGAAGACTTATGTTACACGCCAAAATTTTTAAAATCGTTAGCTGCAGTAAAAGCAGGAAATATTGGTGAGGTAATATGGACAAAGAGCAGAGAAACACATCCAGGCCCGCATAGCGATTGGTTTTGGGATAAAGAAAAATCTGGTGGCGGCTGTATAATAGATTTAGGTTGTCATTGTGTAGAGATAAGCAGAAATTTTATTGGCAAGAATATAAAACCAGTGGAAGTAATGTGCTGGGCGGATACAAGAGTTCATCCGATAGATGCGGAAGATAATGCAGTGGGTCTGGTGAAATATGAGAATGGAGCTATTGGTCAGTTTGAAGTAAGCTGGACATTCAGAGGAGGGATGGATTTGCGGGATGAAGTGATGGGGACCGAAGGAACTATCTGGGCCAACAATTTTTTACGTACCGGATTTGAAATGTTTACCAGCGGTAAAGGGGGTGATTATATTGCCGAGAAAGCAGAGAGCAACAGCGGCTGGTTATTTCCGGTAGGCGATGAAGTGCATGAGCTGGGCTATAATCATATGTTTACGGATATGTTTAATGCGATTGATAATAAAGTACAACCTGCCGAAACATTTTATGATGGATATATTGTAAATGCAATTTTAGATGCTGCTTATCTTTCTGCTAAAACAAAAAACTGGGAACCAGTGAAGATAGAAGATTGGAGAGGTGTTACAGAAGAAAAAATAGAAAAGCAATTAACAAGCTATGATGCGGATTATTATTTAATAAAAGAAGAGGTGCTGCCGAATGGCGATAAGAAAGTTATCATTAAGCATAAAATTACTGGTTCAATAGAAAGAAGATAATGAGTCAACTTAATACTAAAAACATAGTAATCATTGGCGGTACAACAGGGCTGGGCTTGTCAGCCGCCAAAGCATTTATTGCCAATGGTGCTAATGTAGTAGTAGTGGGAAGAAATGAAGAAAGTGTAAACGGAGCAAAAAACTTGTTAGGAAGCAAAGCTGTTGCGTTAAGTGGTGATGCTACACAGGAAGCTACAGCTGCAAATGCAATAGAAACTTGTGTAAAGGAATTCGGAAGCTTCAACGGTCTCTATCATGTTGCAGGCGGCAGTGGCAGAAAAATGGGTGATGGCCCTTTGCATGAATTAACGTTGGAGGGATGGAACAAGACTATAGAATTAAATCTTACTTCTTTAATGTTGAGCAACCAGGCTGCTATTAAAAAATTTTTAGAACAGAAAAAAGGCGGCACCATTTTAAATATGGGTTCGGTGTTGGGTTATTCGCCATCGCCACAATATTTTACTACCCATGCTTATGCAGCGGCGAAATCTGCTATTATTGGGTTTAGCAAATCCATTGCCGCTTATTATGCAGCAAACAATATTCGTATCAATGTAATAGCACCGGCGTTGGTAGAAACACCGATGGCACAACGGGCTGCCAATGATGAATCTATTTTGTCATTTATCAAAACAAAGCAACCATTGGATGGCGGACGAATTGGTAAACCAGAAGATTTGGATGGGCTGGCGATGTACTTTATGAGTGACGCTTCAGCTTTTACAACTGGCCAGGTAATAGCAGTGGATGGAGGGTGGAGTATAAGCGACGGACAATATTAATGTGATATATAATTGAGTAAAATAATTTCTATAGGAATTGATTTAGGTGGCACCCGCATTAAAGGTGTGGCAGTAGATGCTAATGGTAATATTCTGCATCAAACATATACACCAACCAATGATGGGGAGGGTGAAGTATGGAAGGGTGCTATTAAATCAACAGTGGAAGATTTAAAATACAAGCTAGATTCAGATGTAATGTCTGTGGGTATTTCAGCACCGGGACTGCCTAATAAAGAGAATACGACAATAGCTTTTATGCCAGGCCGGTTAGACGGTTTGGAAAATTTTAACTGGAGTGAATATCTGCAAAACCCGGTTTGGGTATTGAACGATGGAGTAGCTGCATTAGTGGCAGAAGCAAAAACCGGCGCCGCTAAAGAAAGTACCAATGCCATTTTAGTAACACTGGGAACGGGTGTGGGCGGAGCACTATTAATTAATAAACAACCTTATCAGGGTTCTTTTAATAAAGCTGGTCATATTGGCCACATGGTTATTGATAGTAATGATGATTGTGATGTAACGGGTATGCCCGGTAGCCTGGAAGAATGTATTGGCAATTGTTCTATCAAGAAAAGAACAAAGGGCAAATTTACTTCTACGCAGGATGTACTGAATGCATATAAAAATGGCGATGAATTGGCAAAAAATGTATGGCTGACATCCGTAAGAAAATTAGCTGTCGGACTAGCATCAGTAAGTAATTTTATTTCACCGGATACAATTATTGTTGGTGGTGGTATAGCAGAAGCGAATGAAGATTTATTTATTCCCTTAAATAAATGGTTTGATGAATTTGAATGGCAACCGGGAGGTATTCGTCCGCAGATTGTAAAAGCAGTGCATGGTGACTTAGCTGGGGCGATTGGTGCAGCTTGTTTTGCCTTGCAAAAAAATTTTTAGAATGATCGTAAGAGAATTAATCAATAACTACCAGTCCGGCTACAGCCTTGAACAACCTTTTTATACCAGTAACGAAGTGTTTGATGCTGAGTGGGATTGTATTTTCAAAAAGCATTGGCTTTTTGCCGGCAACATGGCACAAATACCAAAGCCGGGAGACTATTTTTTATATGCGCTGCAAAATGATACTGTCATTATCATTCGTGGAAACAATGACGAAGTGTATGCACATTATAATACCTGCACACATCGGGGATCAGCTATTTGTTTACAAGAGAAGGGGAATGCAGCAAAATTAATTTGCCCTTATCACCAATGGGTGTTTGATAAAGATGGAACTTTACTCAATGCCCGCATGATGCCGGATGATTTTTGTAAAGAGCAATACAATCTTCGTTCCGTTCATGCAAAAGTTGTTGGCGGATTAATTTTTATTTCCCTGGCTGAAGAGGTGCCTGATTTTTCCAGCATTGAAACAAGTCTCAAACCTTTTTTACTTCCTTTCGAAATCGCTACTGCAAAAGTTGCTTGTAAAAAAAATTATAAATTAAAAGCTAACTGGAAATTAGTGGGGGAGAATTTCCGGGAATGTTATCATTGCGGTGGTGCACATCCGGAATATTGCAGTGCCGTAATCGGAGCAAATCTGAGAGAAAATGCTGATATACTTACTTCTGATAAACAAAAAGAGTGGATATCAAAAGGATTAACAACTGAATTAGTGGAAGTTACTACCGGCACAACTACCTATGCTATCCGTTATCCATTGCGGCCGGGATTTGAAAGTTATAGTCTGGATGGAAAAAAAGTGTCGCTGCCAATGGGTTTGCATAAAGACCATGATGCCGGTGTGGTGGGGTTGGTAAATTATCCAAATTTTTGGATGGATGCCGTGAGTGATTATGTGTGGACAATGAAGGTAACACCGGTTGATGCAGCCACAACTGATGTGGAATTCTGCTGGTTGGTTGATACAAATGCCGTAGAAGGAAAAGATTATGATTTAAAACATCTGACAGACTTTTGGGAAATAACCGGCGAACAGGATGGCAAACTCTGCGAGAATAATTTTAAGGGCATACAAAGCAATGCCTATAAACCCGGACCTTATGCACCCGTAGAAGACCAGGTAATCAACTTTGTTGATTGGTGTGTAGAGCAATTGAAAAAGGGAATGGAATAGTATTCTTACAATACCTGTTTCTTTTTTTCTTTTAGAAAAAGCAACATCAACACTACAACGCCAAGAACTACTCCGGCATTTATCAAAAACACATCGGCCACTTTCATTCCATTATTTAAAAAATACTGCGTCCAGTAATTGCCGGCAATAGCCCCAATACCAAAGTAGGCTGCATATAAAAGCGACTGACCGGTGGCCATCCATTTTTCATCTACCAGTTTATTTACATACTCTACGCATACTACCCAAAATAAACTCCAGCTAAAACCATGCAGTAGTTCAACAGGTAATGTGGCTACTGGTGTGCTGATAAAATAATACAATAACATTCTTACTACAGTGGCTAATACAGTTATCAGCAATGTTGTTCTTAATCCTAACCGTAAAATTATTCTGGCAGAAAAATAAAAAATTGGCAACTCACACAATCCCTGAAACGATAAGCCATACCCAACTAACGAATCGGTTGCTCCATTGTCTTTCAAATAAGTGGAATAGAAATTCCAGATGGTTGTAGCCCCCATTGAAACCAAAAACACACAGAATAGTAAAAACAATAGCGACCGATTTTTAATTACATCCAATACGTTGCTATAAGCAGCAGTTTCTATTTTTTCAAATTTTTCATTTTGTAAAAAGAAGCAACACACAAAAGCCAAAAACATGGTGATGGCTGACACAATAAAAATTGCATTGATGTTGACTGCATCAATTACCTGTCCCGTAATGATTGTAGTAAATGCAAAACCGGCTGCACCATAAAACCGCAATGTGCCGTAAGAAAATTTGGGATTGTCTTTTGCAATCTGCAATGCCATACTATCCAGCACCGGCTGAATAGTGTTGTAAAATAATGACATAAAAATAGTAACAGCAATCAGGACTCCGTATCCATCCGCCACTAAAAATCCAAGGTAACTAACCGATGCAAGAAAGGTAGCTATCAATAATGTTTTTTTATAGCCTAATTTATCAGCCATAAAACCATACACTGGTTGCACCGCAAACATCATTACCGGAGTGATACTTAAGATAAGTGCAGCTTGAGAAACACTTAATCCATTAAAAATACAATAATCGTATAGCTTGGGTAACCAGGCACCCGTACAACAAAACACCAGGAAATAAATTATACGAAGGGCAGTGGCTTTACTCATTACGACAGCTTGTTTAATAAAGATGCCGCTGCTTCATCCACTAGTATATACCCATTTTTATGTTGCTGCATAATGCTGGCCGGAAATTGATTATTTATTTTTCCTTCAACAGCTTTTTGAACAACGGTTGCTTTTCGTTCACCATTGGCGAGTAAGAATACTTTTTTGGAATTCATCAAATGTTTTAAACCAAGTGTAATCCCTTTTTGCAATACGGTTTTTTCTTTAAAATATTTTTGTCCTACTGATAAGGTGGTTTCATCTAATTCAATCACATGTGATAATAAAT
>LNFM01013923.1_pt1 | contig 10084 bp, 8 predicted proteins | sample 596031 | NCBI WGS metagenome assembly LNFM01 (sample SAMN04254537, study PRJNA301005) | activated carbon metagenome | isolation source: dual media filters at the Ann Arbor, Michigan drinking water treatment plant | place: USA: Ann Arbor | reverse complement strand
GCAGGCGTGTCCAGGATCAACAGCTTTTTGAGCGCCTTCAGGCGCTGGCGGTCGTAGCTGGGAATGGGCGCTGGGATCATGTCAAGGCTCCTGGGCGCACGGGCGCCCCTTGAGCCTACTCATCGTCTGGTCACGCCCAAACTTGAACACCGGGCGAAAGCAAGACCCGTGTAGGTCTTCCACGAACCGGAAACGGACCGAGCCGAGCCGGTCCGTGACGGCAGTGTCACAGCAGGCCGCGATCATTCGCGGAAGCTCGATGTCCGCGACAGAGAGGCCAGCACATCCCGGCCACCTTCGCGGTGGCCGATCCATCAGGGCCTGCCCACAACAGACAACCCGGCGAGACGGACAACACAACCCTGCAGACAAAGGGGTGCCGACCCGTCGCGCTGGACACACGTTCAGCCGCCCTGGAGGGCCAGTATCAGCGCGTGAAGGTCTGCGGCGCGGCCGCGCCCATGTCGCCGCCTGGCAGCGCGAGCGTGCTCAGGGGTTTGAGCTTCTCGGCATCGAACACCGCGATGTTGTTCCAGGTGCCGCCCAGGTACACCTTGCTGCCGTCCCGGTTCATTGAGATCGTGTAGTGCGAGTGCGGGATCTCCGCCGCAGCCAGCAGCTTCTTCTGACGGATGTCGTACTTGGCCAGGCGGTTGAGCACGCCGAACATGAGGTTCGGGTCTTTGGGCGAGCGCACGCCGGTGAAATAGATCTCGGTCATCGGACCGAAGTCGCGCGTTTCGGTCTTGCCGGTTTTCAGGTTCACGTTGAAGTAGCCGTAGATCCAGTCGGCCGTGGCGAGGTCGTCGGTCTTGCCCTTGAACTTCGCGGTCGTGTAGAGGATGGTGAAGTCATCGGCGGCGTTCTTCAGCGGCCAGACGCTGAGCACGTCGGGTGGCGCATAGCGCGGGCGCTTCCAGTTGCGCGAGGCGATGGCCACGGTGTGCTGGCCGGTCTGCGGGTCGAACTTGTAGATGTCGGGTCCGACCATGTAGAGCGAACCGTCGTGCCCGGTGGCCATGACCGTGACCTGGCGCGGGGCCGGCATCGTCCGCAGCGGTTTGGCGCCTTCGCCCGCCAGCGCGTCGTACACGGCCAGGCGGGGTTCACCGACACGGTAGTGGTCGGAGTTGAGCGTGGTCGGGGTCTGGATCACGTAGAGCTGCTTGCTGTCGTTGCTCAGCGAGAGCGCGAACAGGGCCTTGGCGCGTTCGTCGGGCTTCTGCGACATCTTCGCATTGAACACCACCTTGCAGCTGTCCAGTGCAATGCCATGCACTTCGTTGAACCGGTTGGTGATCAGGTAGGCGGTCGCCTTGTCGGGCGACATGACCAGGGTGGCGGGGCCGACAGAACCAGGCACCGCACAGGTCTTGTAGAGGCTGTCGGTCTTGAGGTCGACGACGTTCAGGTTGTCGGGGTAGTTGCCGACCACCAGGTACTCGTCGCCCTTGACCAGGGGTTTGTCGGCATTCAGCGGCGCGGCCAGGGCAGCGGCGGGCAGGGTGGCGGCCAGCGCGAGGGCCTGCCACGCGGGGGCAAAGGTCTTGTTCATGCGGGTTCTCCGGTGGCAGGTCACTCGTTGGGAAAAACGGAACCGAGGTTGCGCCAGTCGTCCTTGGTGCTGGCGGACTTCTTGCCCCAGTCCGGGTAGGTGTTCATGGTGTCGGGCACCTGGGCTGGCCACCAGCAGGGGTCGGCGCAGCCGTAGAGGTCGGCCTCCATCGGCTGGCACAGCGAGGCGACGCCGCCGAAGGCGTCGACCTCCCAGCCGGGGTCGAAGGTGGCGGTGCAGCCGGCCACGCTGGACATCGCGACCACGTCCTCGACCTGGTTCTGTTCGGCCGCCTGGTCCAGCAGCTGGGCCTTCTGGTTGATGGCTTGGAGGTGTTTCATGTCAGTGCACCTTTCGGGGGGAAATGAAGCGGTCGATGAAGGAAGGGTTCTTGGCCATGATTTCGCTGTAGACGCCGATGCCGAAGTCCACCCAGTCGCGCATCAGGTTGCAGTAGTGGTAGGTGGGGTGGATCGGGTCCTGGTAGCGGGCGTAGCTCTCGTGGTAGCAGCCACCGGCGCAGAAGTTGCGGATGCGGCAGGTCTCGCAGCCGGTGCCGGTGCGGTCCAGCCGCTGGTCGAGGAACTCGCCCAGCGCCTGTTTCTCGATGCCGGTCTTGACGTCGCCAAAGGTCGGCAGCGAGGAGCCGGTGAAGCGGTGACAGAGGTTGAGGCCGCCCTGGTGGTCCACCGCCAGCATCTTCAGCCCCGCGCCGCAGGGCAGTGCCTTGCGCTGGCCTTCGTGCAGGTCGGTGATGAGCTGGTGCAGGTTGGAGAAACCGGTGGTGCGGCCCTGCAGGGCTTCGCTCAGGTACCGCTCGCCCAGCCGCTTGAAGCCGGCGAAGACCTCGTGCAGCTCCTCCACCGAGAGGTTGAAGGTGTCGATGTCGCCCGAGGTCACGGGCGCAAAACCGACCTCGGCAAACCCCAGCTCGTTGTAGAGGTGGTCCCAGATGCGTTCGACCTCGGTGGTGCCGTGGGTCAGCGTGACCCGGGCACCGATGGGCCGCGCGCTGTAGCGGGCCAGCAGCTTGCGGGCCTTGTCGCTGACGGTGCGGTAGGTGCCTTTGCCGCCCACGGTGCGCCGGTTGCGATCGTGGATGGCTTCGGGGCCGTCCATGCTGATCGACAGACCGAAGTTGTGCGCATCGAGCCAGTCGACGATGTCGTCGGTCAGCAGCGTGGCGTTGGTGGTCATGACAAAGTCCACCCGCTTGCCCAGCTGGGCAAAGCGCGCCTCGCAGAACTCCACCACCGCGCGGATCAGTTTGACGTTGGACAGCGGCTCGCCGCCGAAGAACACCACACTGAAGCGCTTCTCGTTGGGCGACTCGGCCAGCATCAGCTCGATCGACTGCTTCGCGGTCTCCAGCGACATGCGCTTGCCCTTGTCGGGCGTGTCGAGGTCTTCCTTGTAGCAATAGGTGCAGCTGAGGTTGCAGCCGGTGTTGACGTTCAGCACCACGGTGTTGATCGCCAGGTTGCCCACGGTGGTCACCGGCTTGGCGGTGGGCTTGGGGCGGCCGTCGCTCAGCAGGTCCAGCGTCAGCAGCTCGCCGACGGTCTCGCGCAGCTCCTGCTCGTCGAACCGGCCGCGCAGTTGCTGCACCAGCTGGTCGGCCGAGAGGGATTCGGCGCGCACCCGCTCCAGCACGGTGTCGGTCATCTCGTCGATGCCGTACAGCGCATTGGTGGGGATGTGCAGCATCATGGTGCGCTCGCCCACCCGCACCTTGTGCAGGTTGTGCTCGCGCAGGCTCAGGATCTCGCTCATGTCGTGCTCCTTGGGTCGGTGCTTCAGGGCAGCGGCGGGTTGTTCCAGCGCTGCACCGTGACGATGAAGCGGCCCTTGCCGGTCAGCGTCTTCCTGCCCTCGGTCACCGTGGCCACCGCGTGCAGGTTGCCGGCGTTGTTGGTCCCCATGCGGCGCTGCGGGTTGGGGCCGGCCGGTCCGGGCACGAACACCCCGGTGTCCGGGTTCATGATGCCGGCGAACTCGGCGTCGCGATCGGCTTTGGCCACGTCGTCGAAAGGCTCGACCGACCATTTGGCGGGCACCGGGCCGATGGCCCAGTCGTCCTTGGTGCCCTTCTTGCCGTCGCGGCCGGCCGAGTAGGCCACCGCCTCGAAGCGGCCCTGCACCACCGGCGTGGAGCCGCCGTTGCCGCCGATGCGGCCCACGGCGTAGTCGGGCGCCACCTGCACATAGTCGATGCGGTCGAACACCGCCAGCGGGCTGCTCGCCGCGCCAACCTGCAGCGCCTTCACGCCTTTGGCCGCCGACTTCGCCGCCGCGACCTTGAGCACCACCTGGTTGGCATCGCGCGAGAGCGTCTCGGCGACGCTCAGGCCCTTGGGCAGTTTCACGTCGCCATCAAGCCCGGTGCCGACGATGCGCAGGGTGGCCGTCTCGCCGGCTCGGATGTGGGCCGGTTGCACCGCCAGCACCACGGCGCCCGCGCCCTGGCGGGCGGCGTTCAGATCACCGCCGCTGGCGTCCTGCTCGCGTTCGAACATGCGGCCACTGGCACGGTCACCGTCCAGCGCCAGCACCTGGCGCATCTTCACGCCGCCCACGTCCAGGTCGGCGCGCCATTCGTAGCCGGTGTACACCAGCGCCGAGCCACTGCCCTTGAGCGGGCTGCCGTCGGCCCAGGCGCCGTCGAGACGGACGGTGTAGCGGTCGGCGCTGCTGCCGGCAGCCACCGCCATCACGCCCGCGTAGTCGCCCTTACCGGGCCAGCGGCCGGCCACCGTCCAGTTGCCCACGGGACTCACCGGGGCCTTGGCCTTCCAGTCGTTCCAGTCCTTGGATTCGTAGGGATAGGTCTTGGCCAGGTAGGGCACCATTTCCTTGAGCGCGATGCCCAGCCAGTCGCGGTCGCGGCCGCCAGCCTGGTACTCGGTGGTCGGGAACTGGCCGAGGTGGAAGTGCACCAGGTGTTCCCATTCGGCCATCGGGCGGCGCTGCAGCTCGACCCGCGCACCGGAGTGGCAGCGCGCGCACATCTGGCCGAACAGCTCGTTCTTGTGCTGCTCGATGGTGTTCAGGCGCCGCTCCATCGCGAAGCGCGCGCCCTGGGTTTCCGACGGCGCCAGGCCCTGGGTGTCGGCCAGGTGCTTGACCACCGTGCGCACCTCTTCGGGCGAAAGCTCGGCGCCGTGCATGGTGCGCATGCGCGTGACCGTCATCAGCCAGCTCTCGGGCGATTTGCGCTGCTGCAGGCGGTTGACCTGGTCGCCCACCTGGGTGTGGCAGGTGACGCACTTGGTGGTGATGATCTGCTGCGCCGACAGGGTGGCCGCGCCGGTCGCCGGCGCAACCGCCAGCCACGCCAGCGCCGCGCCCAGCGACAGCAGCGACCTGTATCTCTGTTTCCAGTTCATGGGGTTTTCTCCTCGCAAGTGATCGGCCGCTCCCGGCGACCTGAAGTTCATGCTAGGGGGAATCCCGGTGGCGTTCTATCCGGTTTTGGCAAACGCTTGAGCTCCTGCCAAACGGCACGCTTATTGCAATGGAATCAAGGCGCGCATCAAGAGGGTGCGCGACCACACCCCTGAACGAGGGTCACCCCATGAACCGATTCTTTGGACACACGGCACCGCCTCGTCCGGCAGGCGAAGCGGTCAGCGTGCGAATGAGCGACACACACGATGCCGACGAACAGGCGGCCTGCCTGGCCAACTGGGGACAGTGTTACGAGCAGATGAGCAGTGGTGCCTTCGACGGGCATTTCGAGTCCTACCGATTCGAAGGCGTGGAGCTGTTTCGCGAAGAGACCAACCAGGTTGTTCAGCAATACGGACGGCCCCAGGCGGGCACCATGACCATGGCGGCGTTGATCGATCCCGGCGAGGATGGCCGTTTCTGCGGTGCGACCGTGACGTCGGATCACCTCCTTTTCCTGCGCGGAGGACAGGAGTTTCACTTCCGCACGCCACAGCGCGTGACGCTGGCCGCCGTGACGGTGGAACTGGAGCGGTTCGGCTCTTACTGCGAACGCGTGGGCGAGCTGCCACCGCCCGGCGCTTGCGTGAACAACGGCTTGATTCGCAGACGCCCGCAGGATGAACTGGGCAGCGTGCTCGGCAGCGTGATGCAGAGCGTGCGCCACTCCCCCGACATGCTGCGCCACGCGACGATGCGCCGCTGTCTCGAAGAAGGCCTGTTCAGCACCTTGCTGAACATGTGTGCCTGCACGGAGACCGACGGCAAGGACCTGACGGCGAGCACGCGGCAGTATGTGGTGAACAAGGCGCGCGACTACATGCGCGAGCACGTCGATGAACCCATCACGGTGAGCGAGCTGTGCGCGCACATCCGGGTCTCGCGCCGCACGCTGCAGTACTCGTTCCAGGACGTGCTGGGCACCAACCCGGCGCGCTACCTGCGCAACATGCGCCTCAACGGGGCGCGGCGCGAGATCCGCCGCCAGACCGACGAGCATGCGCCACTGGCCGACATCGCGGCGCACTGGGGCTTCTGGCATCCCTCGCGCTTTGCCGCCGACTACAAGTCGCTCTTCGGCGAGCTGCCGTCACAGACCCTGAAGGCCGCCGCCCGTCACTGACGAGACCGCGCGCCCTGCGCTCACAGCCAGGCCTGCGCGCGCATCCAGCGCAGCAGGCCTTGGGCCTGACCGGTCGAACAACCCGGTACCTTCGCCATCGCCTCCACTTCCCGCCCGGGTGCAGCCAGCACCGCGCGCCACAACGGCGCCAGCGGCAAGCCCTCCACGTGCCATATGCCGAGTGGCTGATCGGCGGTGACGACCACTTCGGCCAGGCGGATGCGGTCGCGATCGACCACCGGCCGCTCTTCGATGCGCGGCGCCACCGGTGCCGCTGCAGCGTGTGCAGGCAGGGCGTCCGGCCAGGCGCTGCGCACGGACCAGAACGTCCGATCGGCCCAGCGCAGTTCCTGTGCATAGAAGTCGCGGCCGATGCGGGCAAAACGATGGAACAGCCCGTGCACCCGCTCATGGTGAAAGCGCCGCGCATGCGGTGCATCGGCCGGGTGGTTCAGCAAGGTCTGGATCACCATGGGCGCCTGCAGCGCGGAGGACAGCGACTGGAAGATGCCGTTGCCCGACAGCGGATTGGCCGCCATCGCGGCGTCGCCCACCCGCAGCCAGGTGGCCCCGCAAACCTCGGGGGAGAGCACCGCACCGCTGGTGCGCGCCAGCGCGTGCACCTCGGCCGCCGGGGTAGCCAGAAACGGCAAGGCCGCCTCGACCGAGACCAACCGCTCGCGGATGAACGCGCCGAGTTGGGCACGGGGTGGCAGGTCCACCGCCGACGGGTCGACCGTCAGCTGCAGCGCGACGCCGCCAGCCGGCAGCCGCGCACACCAGGCCCAGCCGTCGGGCAGGCTCTCCACCGCGGAACCGGCATCACCGCCGGGTTTGCCCTGGCCGCGCCAGAGCAGGGCCACGGTCTCGGGCCCGCGGGTCACGCCCTGCGGCGAGTGCGGCGCGAGACGGCCCCGCGCCTCGACCACGAAGCGCGCGCGCAGGGTCGTCGCCTGCGTGTCGTCGGGACGCTGGAGCTGAAGTTGGTGGCCCGCGTCGCCGGGTTGCCAGCGCATCACCCGCGCGGCCAGGCACTCGACCCCGTGGTCCTGCAATTCCCGCCAGAGCAGGCGGTCGAACGCGGCGCGGTCCACCAGGCGTTCGCTGTTCAGTGCGGTGGTCGCACCGGCCCAGGTGGCGCGGCGCGGCGAGGGTTCGGCGATGGCCGCCAGCGCCGATTCGATGCCGACGCCGCGCAGACCCGCCACCACGCGCTCGGACACGCCCTCGATGGCATCGAAGGCGCGCGGCACTCCGATCACGGTCACCGCATGCCCCAGCCGCCGCAGCCCCAGCGCCACGGCCGCGCCGGCCGGCCCGGCGCCGAGCACCACGGTGCCGCGTTCGAGGGTCGGTCTCATGCGGTCCGCCGTTCCGGGCCGTGAAAGGTCGCAGCGTCGATCAGCGCCCGACGCACCGCTTCGCGCTCGCGTGCCACGCCCTGGCTCAACAGCACCGCCACGCGCCCGCTCAGGTGCGCGCAGCCCAGGCTCGCCCCCGCGTGCGCGCGAACGCCGTCCGGCGGCAGCACGCAGGCGCCGAAATCGGCGTGAGGCAGCAGCAGGGCCGAATGCTGGCCGGGTGCACAGCGCGCGTCGCCCATGACGCGGATCACGCCCGGGTAGGCCGCGGGGAACACCGGTTCCCCGCGGGCGGGCGTGGACGCGATCACGAGACAGCCCTGGGCCAGGGCGCGCTCGCAGGCGGCGCGCAGCGGCGCATGGTCTTGCCGGACGCCGAGGCTGAGGTTGATCACGGCAGCGCCCTGCTCCACCAGCCAGTCCAGCGCACGGGCCACGGTCGCGCCATCGGTGCGCAGCGCCGCGCCGAACACCTGGGCCACGCCGAATCGAGCCTCGGGCGCCAGAGACGCGATGGCCTGCAGCACGCGCGAGCCGTGGCCGATGCGGTCCTGCGCGTCGCCGCCGTCTGTCACGAAGCTGCACGCCATCTCGACCCGGTCCTGCAGTGACGCCGGCCAGCCGCTGTCGACCACGCCGATCCGCAGCGCATCAGCCATGGGCCGTCTCCCTGCCTTCGGGCGGAAGGATCTCGATGCGGCCGTCCACCAGGTGCAACCGCATCGCACAGCCCGCCCAGGCACTGGGCCGGTGGCTGACCACGATGCGGGTGCGGCCCGCGAAGCAGTCGTCGATCTGCGCCAGAATTTGGGCCTCCATCGCCTCGTCCACGGCCGAGGTGGCCTCGTCGAGCACCAGCACCGCCGGGTCCTGCAGGAGCGCGCGCGCGATGGCAATGCGCTGGCGCTGCCCGCCGGAGAGCGTCTGCCCGCGCTCGCCCACCGGCGTGTGCAGCCCATCGGGCAGCGTTGCGATCCACCCGCCCAGGCCGGCGCGCTCGGCCGCCTGCGCCACCGCCACCTCGTCGGCGCCGGGGCAGACGTAACGGATGTTGTCCAGCAAGGGCGCCCTGAACAACACAATGTCCTGGCTCACCACCGCCACCGCCCGGCGCAGATCGACCAGTGCGAGCTGACGCAGATCGGTACCGTCCAGCGTCACCGCGCCGGCCTGCGGATCGTGGTGGCGCAGCAGCAGGTCGATCAGCGTGCTCTTGCCCGCACCCGAGGCGCCGGTCAGCGCCACGCGCTCGCCCGCCGGGATCAGCACGCTCACGCCGGACAGCGATGCCTCACCGCGGCCGGGGTGGGCGAACACGACGTCGTGCAGCCGCAACTCGCCACGCAGAGGCGCGGGCAGCGGCAGCGGTCGCTCGGGGTCGATCACGGCGACCGGCTCGTCGCGCAGCTCGGCCACGCGACCCAGGCTCACGCGCACCTTCTGCAGCCCCACGTACCAGCCCAGCAGGCTGTTGACCGGCCCGCTGGCCATGCCCAGGTAGGTGGAAAACGCGACCAGCGAACCCAGCGCCCACTGGCCGTCGATGACCCAGGCACCGCCGATCAGGAAGGCCAGCGCGCGGGTCCACGCCGTCATCTGCCCCGGCACCGCGTGCGTGACGAATTCGATGATCTGCAACCGGAGCAGGGACGACAGATACCCCGCGTGCAACCCGTCCAGGCGCAGCGCTTCCCGGGCCTCCTGCCGGCTGGCCTGCACGAACTTGACGGCGGGCAGCACCTCGACGAAGAAACTGGACACGTCGCCCGAGCGCTCGCGCAGCGCGCGCGTGCCGTCGATCACACGCGGCCGCATGCGGCGCAACCACCACCACTCCAGCGGCAGCAGCACCGCCACCAGCAGCGTCAGCTCCCACGACAGCCAGACCATCCAGGCCAGTGCGCCGACCAGCCCCAGCAGGTTGGACAGCACGGCAAACAGGCTGTCGACCGCAAAGCGCTGGATCTCGGCCATGTCGCCGTCCAGGCGCGACATCACATCGCCGGTGCGCCAGCGCGCCCAGAACGCCGGCGAAAGGCGCTGCAGGTGGGCGAACAGGTCCTGCCGCAGGTCGAACAGCACCGCTGCCGAGAGCTTCGTGTGCAGGTAACGGTTGAGGCCGGCGAGCAGCGTGGCGGCCAGACCGGCGAGCAGCATGAACAGCGCCGTGGTCCAGAGCACCTCGTGGCTGCGTGCGATCAGTCCGTCATCGATCAGGCGCTTGACCAGCAACGGCTGCAGCAGCACCAGGGCGGTGGCGATGGCGGAGAGCGCCAGCACGCCGGACAGGGCGCGCGCGCGCGGCCGCACGAAACCGAACAGCCACGCCCAGTGCCGGCGCTCGCCTTCCGGACGGTGCCGGGCCAGCAGTGGAGCGAGCAGGCCGAACATGACGGCATGGTGGCACAGGACCGCCAACGCACCCAAGCGGTTGTCGCGACCAGACCGCAACCGGAGCGGTTTGCCAAAAGTGGCTATCCAGAAAAACAAACCCCTCCGCAAGGTGAACTGACCCCAAGAAGTTGGACAGTTGAAGGTTAGGAGCTCAAGGCCTGCGTCCGGTACTGAACTGGGCTCAGGCCTTTCAGTTTGAGTTTG
>LNFM01013921.1_pt1 | contig 10085 bp, 11 predicted proteins | sample 596031 | NCBI WGS metagenome assembly LNFM01 (sample SAMN04254537, study PRJNA301005) | activated carbon metagenome | isolation source: dual media filters at the Ann Arbor, Michigan drinking water treatment plant | place: USA: Ann Arbor | reverse complement strand
CCGGCCCGACTACTCCAGCGCCTCGATCTCGAGCACGTCGATCTGCAGGAACTGGCCGTCGAAGGGGTCGGGCGCCGGTGGGATGCCCTCGACCACGAGGTCGTCGTGGTTGCGGATCTGGAGGCCATCGATCGCGTCGAGCCGCAGCCCGACGGTCGCGCCGGTCTCGACCACGACATCGTGGGTCATGTCGACGGCGACCAGCGTGGAGTTCCCGCTCTCGCCGCTGTTGAGTCGGATGGTCTGGGCAGGCATGCCGGCGGTCTCGGAGATCGACAGCGTGACCTCGTTCCACAGATCGACGTCTCCGGGCTCGCCGTTGGGGTGCCACAGGCCGTCGGGCTCGCCGCCGTCGTAGCTCTTCCGCTCCACGACGCCGCGGACCAAGAGCGTCAACACGTAGCGCGTCGCAGGCTCGCCGATCATCGGCGCCTCCTGGACCGTGCCATCGGTCGAACACGTGTCGAGGACCGTGGTGTTGCACCCCGCCTCGACTCGCAGCATTGCGAGCGAGGGGGTCACGTCGCACGACAACCCGTTGCCCTCGAAGCCCTCGCCGCAGTCGCAGACCGCCACTTCGCCCGACGGATCGGGGGTGCAGGTCGCGTCGGGATCACAGCCCCCGTTGTCGACGGCGCACGGATCGAACGGCGTCCCGGTGGTCGAGTCGTCCGCCGCGACCGTCGTCGTGGTGTCGCTGCCGCCCCCATCGTTGGTACCGTCCGCGGAACCCTGGGTCGTCACGCCGCCCGGACCAGTACCCGTCGCCGCCGCGCTCGTCGTCCCGTCGGCGGACGAGCTGCCGCCCTCGCCCAGGCCCGTGCCCTGACCACCGACACCGCCGGAGTCGAAGCTGCAGGCGGCGAGCACCACGGCCCCCACCATCGCGCGCACGCATGTCCGCTCCACCGCTGGTCTGCCCATCGGTCCCCCCGATGAAAAGGGGTATCACGGCCAGCCTGCCGGCGACAGCGCCCCGACCGCGCGGCGCCCGGTCGGCGTTTGCTGGCCGTCGCAGATGCAGTAGCATCCGAGCGATGCCGATCGAGCCCAGCGACGAAGAAGAACGGTACTTTGCGGCGGTCGAGGCCGAGGCGCGCCGGAAGCTGCGCGAGTCCCTCGACGACAACGCGCGCCACATGGAGGCCAACGCCCACGTCGCCGCCGCGCTGGCGACGGACGACCACACGCTGGCCGATCAGATCCGCAAGCTCGGCTTCGGTGGCGAGAACGCGAAGGTCTTCGACCTGCTGCCCCTGGTCCACGTCGCGTGGGCCGACGGCACCATCCAGCGGGGCGAGCGGGCCGCGATCCTGAAGATCCTCGCCGGTCGCGGCATCGAGCGGGGCAGCGAGGCCTTCCGCACCATCGAGGCGCTCCTCGAGGAGCGGCCGCCCGAGAGCTTCATGCGCCAGTCCCTCGCGCTGCTCCGCAGCGTCGTCGCGAGCCGTGGCGGCGGCGCCGACGAGATCGTCGATCTGTGCATCAAGGTCGCGGCCGCCAGCGGCGGCATCCTCGGCTTCGGCACGCGCATCGGCGACGACGAGAAGCAGCTCATCGCCGCGATCTCGGTCGAGCTCGGCGAGTCCGCGGGCACCGCGGTCAAGCAGCAGCTGACATAGCGGGCCTTCGACCCCGCGTTCGCCGGTTTCTGGCGAACGCGGGCCGACCCGTGCTGTGCTCGATCCCGTGACCCCCGTCGCTGCGAGCGAGCCCGAGCCGGAGACCCACGAGTCCCGCGACGTCAGCGCGCCGCTGCGCCGCCCCATGGATCCGTGGCTCTTCTCGGCGGCCTTCGCCCTGACGGCGATCGGTCTGGTGATGGTCTACAGCGCCAGCACGTGGCTCGGCTTCCACGGCCACAAGGACTGGCAGTTCTACCTGTGGCGGCAGGCGGGCTTCGCTGGCGTCGGGTTCGTCTTGATGCTGGTGCTGAGCCGCATCGACTACCGCATGCTCCGGCGGTTCGCGCCGCACCTCATGTTCGCCGCGATGGCGATGTTGATCCTCGTGCTGTTCGTCGGACAGGAGATCAACGGCGCCAAGCGCTGGATCCGCTACGGCTCGTTCGGCCTGCAGCCCTCCGAGATCGCCAAGATCACGCTGGCGATCTTCCTCGCCGCCACGCTCGCGCGCCAGGGCGAGCGCGTCCGCAGCTTCCGCACCGGCTTCCTGCCGGTGATGGTGGTGTCGTCGCTGACGATGCTGCTCGTGCTCTTCGAGAAGGACCTCGGCACCACGCTGCTGATGGGCGCGCTCACGTTGGTGCTGCTCTTCGTCGCGGGCACGCGCGCGAGCTATGTCGTCGCGGCGGTGATGCTGGCGGCGCCGGTCATCTGGCAGCAGATCCTCGGCGTCGACTACCGCCGCGGCCGCCTGGAAGAGTTCCTGAGCGGCGACAGCTACCAGGTGCAGCAGGGCCTGATCGCGATCGGCTCGGGCGGCACGTGGGGCCTGGGCCTCGGCAACGGGCGGCAGAAGCTCGGCTTCCTGCCCGAGAACCACACCGACTTCATCCTCTCGACCATCGGCGAGGAGCTCGGCTTCGTGGGCGTGCTGCTCGTGGTCGGCCTCATCGTGCTCCTCGTGTGGCGCGGCATCGCCATCGCACGCATGGCCGAGGATCGCTTCGGCACCTACCTCGCCACCGGCATCTCGGCGCTGTTCGGCCTGCAGGCCCTGGTCAACATGGCGGTCGTGCTCGAGGTCATCCCGGCCAAGGGCATCACCCTGCCCTTCCTCAGCTACGGCGGCTCGTCGTTGATGGCGGGCCTGGGCGCCGTCGGCATCCTGCTGTCGATCTCGCGCAGCCCCGATCCGTGGCGATGGAGCGACCAGCGGCGGCGGGACAAGCCACGCAAGCCCGGCGCAGCGCAGCGCAACGCCAAGCCCGACGGCAAGAAGAACATCCGTCGGGTCGAGCCGCAGCTCGCGACGTGACGCGGATCTCCGACGGGGTTGCCGTGCCATCCGAGCTCCCCGTCCTCGACATCGAATACGTCCCCACGCCGGGGCCGGTCGTCGACAAGATGCTCGAGGTCGCGAACCTCGACGAGCGCGACGTGCTCTACGACCTCGGGTGCGGCGACGGGCGGATGGTCATCGAGGCGGCGCGGCAGTACGGCGCGCGGGCGGTCGGCTTCGACCTCGATCCGCAGCGACTGGCCGAGGCCCGCAACAACGTCGCGGCGGCGGGCGTCGACGGCCTCGTGCGCATCGAGCACGCGAACATCTTCACGGTCGACCTGCGCCCCGCCACGGTGGTGACGCTGTACCTGCTGCCGAGCATCAACGTCCGACTGGTGCCGCAGCTGCAGGCCATGGCCGCGGGGGCGCGCATCATCTCGCACGACTACGACATCACCGGCTTCGAGTTCGACGACCTCTGGGTCGTCGTCGCCGAGAACCACCGCAAGCACCCGCGCCTGCGCGAGCACGCCGTGCTCAAGTGGACCACGCCGCTCGAGCGCACACGGCCGGGTGAGCGCGAGATCTAGCCCGCGCAAGCGGCCGCGACCACGCCGAGCGCGTCACCGAGGGTCGCGCCGTAGTCGCCGCACACCGAGCCGACGAAGCCGTACGGCAGCGACTCGGCGAACTGCACGATCGGCGTGCCGTCGTTGTTCTCGTGCCCCGGCCAGCACTGCCGCGGCACCTCGTTGACCAGCGCGACGAACACGACCGCGTCCTCGCTGCCCTTGGCGTCGACCAACGCGCGGCGCCAGGTCTCGGCGTCGCTCTCCGAGCCGCTGCCCTCGGGATCGCCGGGCCCGTCCCACTCGTCGGTCACCACGACGACCACGAGCATGGCCTCGGGCCGCAGGAACCCGGTATTGCACGCGGCCGCCGGTCCGTCGTCGTCGATCGCCTGGCGCATCGCGTCCATCGGTCGCTCGACGTCGGCGCCCTGGGTGCCGACCATGGCGACGCAGGCGAAGCCCGCCGCGAGATCGTCGGCCTCGGTCATGTAGTTCCCAGCCGCGAACGGCCCGCACACCCGCTCGCTCGAGTGGGCGCCGCTGGTCGCGGTGACGAGGCCGCCGAGCACGTGGCACTCGTCGTCTGTCCCGGCGTAGAGGTCGGTCGTGACCACACCGACGTGGAGGTCGGTGCCGCCCGCGACGACCTCCTCGATGCCATCGGTGAACACCGAGACGTTGTCGACGAGGTTGGTGTGGTGGTCGAACATGCTCCCGGAGTCGTCGATGACGAACAGGAAGTCGACCGCGCGGCAGTCGACCGGGGCCGCGTCGGTCGGGTCGTGCTCGGCCGCGTCGTCCGGGTCGCGATCCGCGTCGTCCGCCCCGACCTCGGCGCCGAACCGATCCGCGACCAGGCCGGTGCGGCCGCAGGCGGCGGGGAGCACCGCCACCGCCGCCAGTGCCCACCACCCCACGATCAGCCCAACGCGCCGCCTGCGGCGCCATTACACGCCGCACACGCCTGGCACGGCCGCCCAGGACGGTGCGATGCTCCCGGAGGTGAAGATCGACTCGGTCGCAGGCAACACCCAACGACTCGACGGCGGGGCGATGTTCGGCAACGCCCCGATGGCCGTGTGGCGCAAGTGGTGCCCACCCGACGCGCACAACCGCATCGCGCTGGCGTGCCGAGCGATGCTCGTGCGCGAGGACAGCGGCCGCACCGTGCTGCTGGAGACCGGCATCGGCGCGTTCTTCGAGCCGGCGATGCGCGAGCGCTTCGGCGTCGTCGAGGACCGCCACGTGCTCATCGATTCCCTCGCGGAGCTCGGCGTCACACCGCGGGACATCGACGTCATCGTGCTCTCGCACATGCACTTCGATCACGCCGGCGGCATGCTCGCGCCGTGGCGCGAGGGCGAGGCGCCCACGCTTGCGTTCGAACGCGCCCATGTGGTCGTCGGACGCCGCGCCTGGGAGCGGGCGCTGGCGCCCCACGCCCGCGACCGCGCGTCGTTCATCCCGGCGCTGCAGCCGTTGCTGCTCGCGACCGGCCGGCTCGAGATCGTCGACGGCGAGACCAGCGACGTCCTCGGACCCGGCTACTCGTTCACCACCTCCGACGGTCACACGCCGGGACTGCTGCTCACCCGCGTGCAGACCCCCCACGGCCCGATCACGTTCATGGGTGACCTCATCCCCGGCGCCCCATGGGTGCACCTGCCGATCACGATGGGCTACGACCGATTCCCCGAGCTCCTGATCGACGAGAAGAAGGCGATGCTCGACCGCGTGCGCGCCGAGGACGGCTGGCTGTTCTTCACCCACGACGAGCACGTCGCCGCAGCGAAGGTCGCCGTCGATGAGCGCGGCCGCTACGGCGCCGTCGAGCCCCAGGCCGCCCTGCACCTCGCGTGAGGCGATCGCGGGCGCTCAGGTCTCGTCTTTGATCGGCGGCCGACCGGTCGCCGGGATCGTCTGCCCCGTGCGATCGTCCGCGAAACCGGCGGCGCGCTCCTCGGGCGGGATCACGCGCAGCGGCTGGGTGGCGCGCTTGGGCAGCATGTGCAGGCCCGAGCCGTCGATCTCGCGGCGCTCGAGCGTCGCGTCGCGGAAGTACAGCGCGTACTCGGCCCCCGACGCGTGCACGCGCAGCCACGCCTCGAGGCTGGGCTGGAACCGCGGATCGGCGACGAGCCCGAGGGCCTCGCGGATGCTGATGTAGTCGGCAGGCACCGCGAGGCGGGCCTCGAACACGCCGAGCAGCTCGGGCGCGCGCTCGCGGACGTGACGCAGCAGCACGCGCCACTGCTCGGGCGAGAACTCGACGCAGCCCTCGGCGTGATCCTCGGCGAGGCGGGCGACCGCCGCGAAGTCACCGCCGAGCATCAGCGCACGCAGGTGCGGCTCGAGCAGCGCGAACACCTCGGGGCGGATCGCGACCAGCTCGAACACGGGCTCGGCCCACATCCAGTCGTCGGCCTCCTCGGTGATGACGACCGCGACGAGGTCGCTGTCGACCGGCAGCGCGTCGGCGAGCTCGGCGAGTCCGAACGACACGGGCCGCCAGTGCTCCTGGCGCTTGGGGTCGCGCAGGGCCCGGGCGAACTCCGACAGCTCGTCGGGGCTGACGACCATCCGCGCCAGCCGGCGGCGGATGTCGATGATCTGGTAGTAGTCCGGCAGCTCGGTCATCAGCACGCGCCACTCACCCGACAGCAGCTCGACCTCGAGGTCGTGGTCGCCGAGCAGGTGGCGGAGCTGCGTGAGATCGCCGTCGCGGAGCTGTTCGAGGATTTGGGCCTCGAGCTCACGATAGACTTCCGAAGGGATCTGGTACGCCCGAGCGCGCACTGACCGGCAGAGGCTACCGGAAATGGGCGCGCGCGACTACTCGCATGGTGCTTGCGGGCACTGCGCGAGCGCGCTCGTCCTCCTGGGCGCTCGCGCCCCCGAGACGGCACATCGGCCGCGCGGGCGCCTCGGCGCTCTACTCAGGGTCGGCCGTCGAGCGCCACGCAGGCGACGTGGCCGTTCCCGTCGGGCGTGCACTCGTAGAGCTTGCGCAGCGCCCCGAAGAGGAAGTGGTCCCGGCGTTGGATGTACAGCTTGCCGTTCTTCGGGTGCACGACCATGTCCCCGTACGAGCAACCACCGAGCAACCCCGAGACCAGCCCGACGAGCAGCGAGGCCCGGATCCAAGACGGGGTCCAAGACCGGGTCCAAGACTTGGGCGACGTCATGGCCGTCCCTCCATCGCGATGCAGGTGACGTTGCCCGCCCCGTCGGGGGAGCACTCGTACAGCTTGCGGAGGGCGCCGAACAGGAAGCGGTCCTGACGTGCGACGTAGATCTTGCCGTTGGGATGGACCAGCATGTCCCCGTAGGAGCACCCGGTCGCCGGTGCGACGGCCATGGTGGCGAGCGCGAGCGCGAGCAGCTTCGTCCTCATTCCCAGGGCTATGACAGCCCCGCACACGCGAGCCAAATATCCGGCGCAAAGCCCGGGGCTGGGTCGCGCCGGAGTTGGGCGGCCGCGCCGGGGGGCTGCTAGACTCGGTCCCCGCAGATGATCCAGCTCAGCGACGACCCCGAGGTGGCCGAACAGCAGGTCGAAGCGGTGCTGTTCTACCTGACGACGTGCGGCTACATCGACGACGACTTCGACCTCACCGAGAAGTCGTTCATCCGCCAGATCCTGCGCCGCCTCGTGACCGCGCGCGTCGACGCCCAGGGCCAGCTCGACCCCGAGCTGCGCTTCGAGCAGATCGAGCGCCAGCACGAGCACTACGTCGAGCTGTTCCAGCAGGTCGACTACGAGGTCCGATCGCTCATGGCCGAGGTCGTCGCCGACGGCGAGGACAGCAAGCACTTCGTGCTGACCAAGCTGAAGCTGCGCTGCTTCGAGCTGTTCCGCCAGCTGTCGGTCGAGAACCGCGCGGCCCTGCTGTCGCTGGTCGACGAGTTCATCCACGCCGACGGCGTCGTGCACCCGGCCGAGGTCCAGTTCCGCAACGACCTGGCGTCGCTGCTCGGTCAGCCCGGGATCCCCGAGCCGACGATCGAGGCCGGCGAGCGGGTCGAGATCGGCAAGCCCGTCGACCTCCCGACGGCGAAGGTCGATCACCCGTTCTTCAGCGGCTTCGAGCACAACTACTCCGCGGACCCCGAGGTCACGCGGGCGCAGATCGCCGTCGACGTGGCGGTGCTCGATCAGGCCGAGGCCAAGTGGGAGGAGCAGCGCCGCGCCGGCGCGCACCGCCTCGCGGGCAAGCAGCGGGTGCAAGAGCTCTCGGGCGGCGAGTTCCTCGACGGCCACGTCTACGGCGTGCCCCGCGATGGCCGCGACTACGAGCTCATCGTGCTCGGCGATCTCCACGGCTGCTACAGCTGCCTCAAGGCCGCCGTCATGCAGTCGGGGTTCATGGACAAGGTGAAGGCCTACCGGGCCAACCCCAAGCAGAACCCGGACGTGCGGCTGGTGCTGCTCGGCGACTACATCGATCGGGGTCGGTTCTCGCTGAACGGCGTGCTCCGCGGCGTGCTCAAGCTCTTCCTCGCGGTGCCGGAGCACGTGTTCGTGCTGCGCGGCAATCACGAGTACTACATCGAGTACCAGGGCAAGGTGTACGGCGGCGTGAAGCCATCGGACACCATCAGCTCGCTGCAGCCGATGGTCCCCGACGAGGTCTTCCACCGCTACCTGACGTTCTTCGAGCAGATGCCCAACGTGCTGCTGTACGACAACCTGATGTTCGTGCACGGCGGCATCCCGCGCGACGCACTGATGGCCCAGCGCTGGCGCGACCTGTCGACGCTCAACGATCCGGAGATGCGGTTCCAGATGCTGTGGAGCGACCCGAGCCGCGCCGACACCGTGCCCGACGAGCTGCAGGCCGCGAGCGCCCGGTTCGCCTTCGGCCGGCTGCAGTTCCGCGCGTTCATGGGCCGCATCGGCTGCAACCTGCTCGTGCGCGGCCACGAGAAGGTCAACGCCGGCTTCCGCGATCACTACCCCAAGGACGACATCCGGCTGCTGACCCTGTTCTCCGCCGGCGGCGTCGCCAACGAGGACCTCCCGCCGGACAGCAACTACCGCGATGTGCGCCCGATGGCGCTGACGATCACGCGCACGGGAGGCGAGACCAAGGTCACGCCTTGGGCGATCGACTACCGCGCGTACCAAGGCCCCGAGCGCAACGCGTTCTTCCGCTAGCCGCCGCGCGAACGCGGCCCGCACGCGGCCGCAACGGCGCCGCTCCGCGGTCTGACCGCCGTGGACCTTTGCTCGGCGCCCGAATAGAGTCGCGCTCCAGCAATGCGCATCTTCGTCACCGGGGCAGGCGGGCAAATCGGTTCGGACTTGATCACCACGCTGCGCGAGCGCGGCCACGAGGTCCACGGCAGCGACCTCGGGCCCCGCCCCGAGCGGCTGTCCGCCGACGTCCCGTGGCACCAGCTCGACGTCACCGACGCCGATCGCGTGGCCGGTGTGCTCGGCGAGGTCGCGCCGGCCCGCGTGTTCCACCTCGCGGCGATCCTGAGCGCGCGCGGCGAGCAGATCCCGTTGGTCACCTACGCGGTCAACCAGACCGGCACGTACAACGTGCTCGAGGCCTGCCGCACCAAGGGCATCGAGCAGCTCGTGTTCACCAGCACGATCGCGGTGTTCGGCCCGGGCCTGCCCGAGTACGCCGGCGACGACGTGCCGCTGCGGCCCACGACGATGTACGGCGTCACCAAGGTCGCCGGCGAACTCCTGGGCGAGTACTACCAGCGCCGCTTCGGCCTCGACTTCCGCGGGGTCCGATTCCCCGGCCTCATCAGCGCGACGCTGCCCGGCGGCGGCACCAGCGACTACGCGCTGTTCATGTACGTCGACGGCGTCCGCCGCGGGGCGTACGAGGCGTTCTGTCGCGCCGACTCCCGCATCCCGCTGATGTACATGCCCGATGGGCTGCGCGCGCTGGTCGAGCTCGGCGATGCGCCGCGCGCGAAGCTGCGCCGCTCGATCTACAACATCGCGGCGTTCAGCCCGACGGCGCAGCAGATCGCCGACAGTGTCGCCGGTGCGATCGAGGGCGTGCGCATCACGTTCGCCCCGGACCCCACGCGCCAGGCGATCCTCGACTCGTGGCCGCGCGCGCTCGATGACCGCAACGCCCGCGAGGACTGGGGTTGGAAGGCCGCGTACGACCTCGACGCGATGACGGCCGACCTCGTGCCGCGTGTCCGCGAGTTGCTCGCGCGCACACCGGGCGCGCTCGACGGGCATCACTAGGGCGCGCCGACGCAGACTCTTCGCGACGTTCCGATCGGGGACGCTGGGGCCTGCCGCACCCACGCGCGCCATGCTTCACGGCGCGGACGCGGGGCGGTACGATGGTGACCTCTTGGGAGTCGCAACGATGAAGCGCTTGGCCTTGCTCGCCCTGTCCGCGTCCCTCTCGGTGTCCGTGCTCGCGTCGTGCAAGGACGACGCAGGCGGTGACGGCGAGAGCGGGGCCGACGAGTCGTCGACCGGCCCCGACCCGACGACCGCGTCGGAGACGATGTCGACCACGATGCCGGCGACCACCGACCCCACGACGCCGGGGTGCATCGAGGGCAGTGAGAACTGCGCCTGCCTCGACGGAGAGTGCGTCGGCGAGCTGTCGTGCATCG
>LNFM01013919.1_pt1 | contig 10086 bp, 8 predicted proteins | sample 596031 | NCBI WGS metagenome assembly LNFM01 (sample SAMN04254537, study PRJNA301005) | activated carbon metagenome | isolation source: dual media filters at the Ann Arbor, Michigan drinking water treatment plant | place: USA: Ann Arbor | reverse complement strand
TAGGCTTGGGCGCGCAGGCAATTGGGCCGAGCACCACGGCAGCGACGTTCGCCTCGACCGCAATCGGCTTCAATGCCTTGGCGCAGGACAATGGCGTAGCGCTCGGGCAAAACGCGACAGCGCGGTTTAGCGGGACGGTAAACCCGGCGAACATCGGCATCAATGCCGCAAGCGCGCTGGGCAGCAACGCCGTCGCAGTTGGCAGCAACACCGTTGCAATCGGCTCGACCGCGCGTGCAGGCACCGGATTTACCTTCAACACGCCGAACTCTCCCGTCAGCGCCGGCAGTAATCAGACCGCAGTGGGGGGCCGCGCGGAAACGAATGCCCTTGGCGGTACCGCAATCGGCGCGAACTCTGAGGTGTCGGGCGACTTGGGGACCGCGCTTGGCGTGAGTACGCAGGTCACTGCCACAAACGCCGTCGCCATAGGTGCAGGCTCGATCGCCAGTATCGCCAACACTGTCTCGTTCGGCAGCGCAGGCAATGAACGGCGGCTGACGAATATCCTCGATGGGACCGATGGCACCGACGCTGTCACGCTGAACCAGTTGAATGCTGCAGTAATGTCTGCAGGCAATGTTGGCATAGGCGTCGGCATTGGCGCGCTGCAAGGTGCGGCGGGCGGCAACAGCGCGAATGGCAATGGTGCGATTGCATTGGGCCAAGGTCAGACCGCAACTGGAAATGGTGCAGTGGCTATCGGCGATCCGAACACGGCTACAGGCACCGGCGCAGTTGCCATCGGCGCGGATAACACGGCAAATGGTGATGGTGCGGTGGCATTGGGTAATGGAAGCACCGCCGATGGCACGGGCAATGTCGCTATCGGTAACGGCGCACAGGCAACTGCCGCCAACAGTGTCGCCATCGGTAACGGCTCGATCGCCAACGCGGCCAATACTTTCTCGGTCGGCTTTGTCGGCGGTGAACGTCGGATCACCAATGTCGCCAATGGCACGGTTGCGGCGGGCAGCACCGATGCGGTGAATGGCGGACAGTTGTTTGCCGTTCAGGCAACGGCTGCAAATGCCGCTACGGCTGCTGCTGCCGCTCAAACTACGGCGAATGGCGCACAAGCAACAGCCAACACAGCGCTGGCCAATGCGGCTACGGCACAAACGGCAGCAAACAACGCGCTCGCCAACGCTGCGACAGCACAAGGGACGGCAAATGCGGCGATGACCAGCGCAGCTGCGGCACAAACGACAGCCAATGCGGCAGTGGCGCAAAACACGGTGCAAGATGCGCAGATTGCAGCGATCCAGACGCTCAACACAACGCAGAACAGCCGTTTGACTGCGCTGGAATCGCTGAGCCTCGGGGCCATTCCTGTCCTGCAATCGCTGACCAACCTACACAGCGCGCAGATCAGCGAACTGTTCGCGCTAACCGACCGTGATCGGCGCGACGCACGCCGCGGGACATCGACCGCGCTGGCGCTGACCACCGCGCCGATGCCGTCCAGCGTCGGCGGGGTGAGCTATGCGTTGAACGCCGCAACCTATCGCGGAGAGCAAGCCATCGGCCTGTCCTTTGCCTATCGTGCCAACACCGAAAACCCGTTCGCGGTAACAGGTGGCGTGTCCTATGCAGGCGGCAGCAGCGTTGGCGCACGCGTTGGTGTGGCAGGCGAGTTTTAAACCAACAGGGATCCGTCAGGGGGACTCAGGCAGTCTCCCGAGTTTCCTGAACGGAGCGGGCCGGGACGATATGTTCCGGCCCGTTTTCTATCTGAGCAGCTTTTGAGTTTTGAATTGTCCCTTACCGGAGATGCTGATGACATCGCCGTCGTGCATGACCTTGATCGGGCCATCGTAATGGCTGGCGGCTTCTCCGGTCAGCGCAAATTCCAGCGGCTTTGGTACCGAAGGCACGATATGGGTGAAAGCCAGCATCCCTACATTGGCATTCTTCGCCACATCGGCGGCCTGTTCGGGGCTGATATGATAGTTCTGGATGTCGGAGAAAATCTTGGCGCGATTGGTGTTGCCCGTCTTGCGTGACGTGTTTTCAAGGATTTTCACCATGCGTGGCGACAACAGTTCGCTGACGAACAGATCGCTACCTTTGGCTGCGGCGGCCAAAGCCGGCGTGAAAGCAGTATCGCCGCTGATTGTGACGCTGCGGCCTTTCCAGTCGACGCGGTAGCCAAAGGCGGGCTTGATCGGGTCGTGATCGACGGCAAAGGCGGTGATTTTGACGCCGTCGTTATCGTAGACGACGCCCGGCGATATCGCCGCACTGGTCATGCCAAATCCCGAAGGCGGCACGACTGCCTCGCCATGATGCGCGATGCGGTAAGTGGAATCGATACGATAGGCGGCATTCAGACCGTCGGTGATTTCATTCACGCCCTCGGGACCGAATACCGGTAATGGCGTTTTCGCACTGGTCCCCGCCCAACGTTGCAGCGTGAATGGCCCAAGCCCTTCGAAATGATCGCTGTGCAAATGCGTCAACCAGATGCCCTGAATTTTATCCAGCGGCAGGCCCATCATCGTAAGATTGTTGCCCGACCCACCACCCATGTCGAATACGAACAACTTGCCGTCGGCGATGACGACGGTGCAGGCAGCTGCGCGGTCGCGGTTGGGAAGCGGCGAGCCTGTGCCGCAAAAGCCCACGTGGAGTTGTTCCTTTGGCAAATCGGCCATGACATTGCGCGTCATCGCGGCATTGGCGCCGCGCTGGATAAGGTTCATGGCGATCGCGTCGCGCTTTACATAGGCGATGCTGCCCGCAACCAACGCAACGCCAAGCGTCGCCCAAAGCCATTTCTTTCGCATAACCCCTCCCCCAAGGTGCGAAGGTCAGTCCTTCGCTTTAGAGAGCTTACGCTCAATCGCGCCCGATAGCATATGGAAAGCTTCACCCGCAGGGGAGCGATGCGCGAAAACCCCAACCGGCGAGCGGTGGACTGCCATCTGCTCGACCGCGCTCGCCATCGGGATACGCGGCCAATCGGGGTTGGCCGAGGTCGCGGTGAGGTGCAGGTTTCGGCGGCGGTCGACCATCGAAAAGACTGGCAACAAAGGCGCATGGCCTTTGTGATGTTCCTTCAAATGCGCAACCACATCCTCCAGCGCGCGCTGTGACAGCGGCGACGGGATGACCGGCACGATGATGATATCGGCGGCGCGCATCATCTGTTCGCTGGTTTCGGTGAGGCCAGGCGGGCAGTCGAGGAAGATGCGGTCATATTTTCCGCTGATCGTTTCGACGAGTTTCGCCAACCGCTTTTTCTTGCCGATTGAGGCCAGAAAGCCGTCGAGGCTCCGCAGCGATATATCGGCGGGGAGCAGGTCGAGATTGGCTATGGCGGTCTTCGTTATCAGGCTGTCTGGTTCGATATCGCGCTCGAACACCGAGCGTGCCTTCGGTTTCTTCTCCGGCTCATGCCCCAAGATGAAACTCGCCGCCGACTGAGGGTCCAAATCCCACAGCAAAGTCTTTTTGTCGCGCCGCAGTGCGGCCTCCGCCGCGAGATTGACGGTAAGCGTCGTTTTGCCAACACCGCCCTTCAGGCTGTAAATCGCTATTACTTTTGCGTTATGCGCCATATTGCTTTGCTTCCCTTCCCCGGCCCAAAAGTCAACCGCCCAGAAAGCTGTGTATTTCGTTGGGACAAGGCTTTCCCTTGCAAAACGCCTGCGCTAGGGCCGTGGCGTGAACCGAGAAAATTTCAAATGTGACCTTGCGATTGTCGGCGGCGGTCTTGCCGGTGGCCTGATCGCGCTTGCCGTCGCGCGAATGCGGCCTGAACTGAAAATCGTGTTGATTGAACAGGAAGACCATTTCGGTGGTAACCATATCTGGAGCTATTTTGCTACCGACATATTGCCCGAGCATCGCTGGCTGACTGCGCCTTTGGTGACTTATGGCTGGTCTGGTTATGAAGTGCATTTCCCTGGGCATTCGCGGTCTCTGGACAATATTTATTACAGCATCGAATCCGAACGGCTCGACTGGGTGCTGCGCAACAACCTGCCCGCCTCGGCGTTGATGACCGGCCGCGAGGTCAAGTCGGTAAGTCCGCGACTTGTGGTGCTGGATGGCGCGCAGCGGATCAATGCTGGCGGCGTGATCGATGCGCGCGGCGGCGGCGATACCAACCATCTCGATTGCGGCTGGCAGAAATTCACCGGGCAGTTGATGCAGTTGTCCGAGCCGCATAATCTGACCAAGCCCATCGTGATGGACGCCACGGTTGACCAGCATGACGGTTATCGCTTTGTCTATGTCTTGCCATTCGGCATGGACAAGGTGTTCGTCGAGGACACATATTATAGCGACACGCCCACGCACGATGCGCAGCGTTATCGCCAGCGTATCGCCGAGTATGTCGACACCAAAGGCTGGAAAGTCGAACGCGTGGTCCGCGAAGAAAATGGTGTGCTGCCCGTGGTGATGGGCGGCGACCTGGAAAATTATTGGGCCAGCGGCAGCGGACGGACGGCGAAGGCCGGCGCGCGCGGGGCGTTCTTTCAGGCGGTGACGAGCTATTCATTGCCCGACGCGGTGCGCAACGCGATCTTCATCGCCGAGCAGACCGATCTCGACGGCGACAAGCTCAACATGGTGATGCGCCAGCGCGCGCAGGAGCATTGGCAGGGCGGCAAATTCTACCGCATGCTTAACAGGATGCTGTTCCGCGGTGCCGATACTAGCGACCGGTACAAGATCCTCGAACGGTTCTACAGGCTAAAGCCCGGATTGATTGAACGCTTCTATGCGGGGAAGACGACCGGCGGTGACAAGGCGCGCATACTGTCTGGCAAGCCGCCCATTCCCATCGGGAAAGCCATCACCGCGATCCGGAGCAAAAAGAAATGACGAAGACAGCGGCGATTATCGGTGCCGGTTTTGGCGGTCTGGCATTGGCCATAAGGCTGCAATCGGCTGGCGTTGCGACCACCATTATCGAAGCGCGCGATAAGCCCGGCGGCCGCGGCTATTATTGGGAGAAGGACGGCTTCACCTTCGACGGCGGACCGACTGTCATTACCGACCCGCCCTGTCTGGAAGAATTATGGGCGCTGTCGGGTCACAAGATGGCCGACGATATCGAGTTGATGCCGGTGTTTCCGTTCTACCGCTTGAATTGGGCAGACGGCACAAATTTCGATTATTCGAACGATAGTGTCGGCCTGAAAGCCGAAATCGAGAAGCTGAACCCCGATGATGTCGAAGGCTATCGCAAGTTCCTCGAATATTCGAAGGGCGTGTTCAAGGAAGGCTATCAGAAGCTCGGATCGGTGGCGTTTCTCGATTTCGCGTCGATGATAAAGGCCGCGCCTGCATTGATGAAATATCAGGCGTGGCGCTCGGTTTATTCGATCGTGTCGTCTTATGTGAAAGACGAAAAACTGCGCGAGGCGTTGTCGTTTCATACGCTTCTTGTGGGCGGCAACCCAATGTCGACCAGCGCGATTTATGCGCTCATCCACACCATCGAAAAAGAAGGTGGCGTCTGGTTTGCCAAGGGCGGCACCAACCGGCTGGTTGCGGCGATGGTCACGCATTTCGAGCGGCTTGGCGGCACCGTTCGCTTGGGCGATGCGGTCGCAGAAATCGAAACGCGCGGTGACAAAGTCATTGGCGTTCGGACAAAATCGGGTTGGCGAATGGACTGCGATGTTGCGGCGTCTAACGGCGACCTGATGCACACCTACAAGGATTTGCTGACCAGCAACAAACGCGGCGAACGCGCGGCGAAGTCGCTGAACCGAAAAAGCTGGTCGCCGTCTTTGTTCGTGCTGCATCTGGGCATCAAGGGCACATGGCCCGGCATTCCGCACCACATGATCCTGTTCGGCCCGCGCTACAAAGGCTTGCTCGACGATATCTACAAAAACGGCATTTTGCCGAAGGACTTCTCGCTGTATCTGCACCATCCGACGGTCACCGACCCGTCATTGGCGCCGGAGGGATGCTCGACATTCTATGTTCTCGCGCCAGTCGCGCATATGGGCAAGGCACCGCTCGATTGGGATGGCGATGTCGGCGAGGCACTTAAAGAGCGCATACTCGACGAACTCGAACGGCGCTTGATCCCCGACATTCGGTCGCGGATCATGACGCAGTTCCATTACACCCCGGCCGATTTCGGCCGCGATCTGTCCGCGCATCTGGGCAGCGCGTTCAGTCTTGAGCCGGTGCTGTGGCAAAGCGCATTTTTCCGTGCGCACAATCGCGATGATGCCATACCGAACCTCTATTTCGTTGGTGCAGGCACGCATCCCGGTGCTGGCATTCCGGGTGTGGTGGGCAGCGCGAAGGCAACGGCTGCGCTGATGCTGGAGGAAATGAATACGTGAAACGAATTGCCGTCTATTGCGGTTCAGCCACGCCTGCAAACCCGATCTACATCATGGCGGCAGCAGAGCTCGGCCGCGCTCTGGCCAAACGCGGCATAGGCGTCGTGTATGGCGGCGGGCGTTTGGGCCTGATGGGCGCGGTTGCCGACGCGGCACTAGAGACTGGCGGCGAAGTTATCGGAATCATTCCCGAAGCGCTGGTCGGCGCTGAAGTGGCCCACCGTGGCTGCACCGAATTGCATGTCGTGTCGGGCATGCACGAACGCAAGGCGCGTTTCACTGACCTGTCCGATGGCTTCATCACTATCCCCGGCGGCGTTGGAACGATGGACGAGTTGTGGGAAGCGATTAGCTGGTCGCAGCTTGGCTATCACAGCAAGCCGGTCGGCGTGCTCAACATCGCAGGATTTTACGATCAATTGATCGCGTTCAACCAGAATATGATCGATGTCGGTTTCATCCGCCCGCAACATGCCGGCATCATGATTGTCGATGATACGCTCGATGGACTACTCGACAAAATGGCGAACTACGTGCCGCACAAAAACATCTTTGCGATGAAAGCGGATGATCTTTGAGTGACCGCGCCGCGCTGGTGGTTTTCGCGCAGGAAAGCATAGCGCGCGGGTCGAAATCCTTCCGTTTTGCCAGTCGCCTGTTCGACAAGACAACGCGTGAGCGGGTTTGGCTGCTCTACGCCTGGTGCCGCAAATGTGACGACATGGCCGATGGGCAGGACCATGGCGGCGCTATGGAGGCGGTGGCTGATCCCATGGCGCGGTTGACCATAATCCGCGAGTTGACGGCAAAGGCATTGGACGGCAAACCAACCGGCGAGCCAGCCTTCGATTGCCTTGGCGTCGTCGCGCGCGAATGCGGCCTGACGAAAAAGATGGCGGACGATGTTATCGAGGGGTTCGCGCTCGACGCCGCCGATTGGCACCCGCGCCGTGAAACCGATCTGTACCGCTACTGCCATCATGTCGCAGGCGCGGTTGGCGTAATGATGGCGGTGGTGATGGGTGTGTCGCCGGATGATGAAGCGACGCTTGACCGCGCGTGTGATCTCGGGCTCGCGTTCCAACTCGCCAATATTGCACGTGATATTTCCGAGGATGATGTCGCGGGGCGGTGCTATTTGCCCGACGACTGGATGGCGATGCTTGAAATTGGTCCGGGCGAGTTGATGAAGCCGCATAATCGCAAGAAGCTGGCGCTGATGGGGCGCTGGCTGGCGGACGAGGCAGAGCAATATGAGGCATCAGCACGTGTCGGTGCAGCCGCATTACCCTTCCGCGCGCGTTGGGCAGTGCTGTCGGCGGCTGGGATTTATGGCGATATCGCACGGCAGGTTCGGGCCAAGGGTGAACATGCGTGGGACCAACGTATATTTACAACCCGACCGGAAAAATTTCGATGGGTGCGCAAGGCCTTTGTCGATGCAATCGCAAATAATCCACGTAATATGGACCGCGAAGCGTTGTGGACTAGGCCCCGGAAAGCAGCTTAGAAGCGCGCCCCGCCAGCCGTTCAATCGCCGCGTCATGAATGTCAGGCGCGCAACAAATCAGCCCAAAATCCAGCGGTTCGCGCTTGTTATATACAATCGGCTTGCCAAGCGCATCGCTGACCGCAGCACCGGCCTCTTGCGCTACCAGGTGCGCGGCGGCGATGTCCCATTCATTGCCCCAGCGCAGCGACGCTACTAGATCAGCGCGGTCGCAGGCGACCATCGTCATCCGCATTGCAATGCTGTTTGGCTTCGTCACCGTCACCAAATCATCGTCAAGCTTGGGCAAATCGTCGGCTGGGACGCGTGAACCGGTGAAGTCTTGCCTTATGCTACCAGCCAGCCGCTCCCCGTTGCAGGTCACACCTTCACCGCTTGCCGCGACCCACAGCTTGGATTGCGCAGGCGCTGCCATCACCGCAAACACTGGCTGTCCGTCCGCAACCAACGCCACAGAAACGCACCAGCCGCTTCGCCCGTGCACATAGTCGCGGGTGCCGTCGATGGGGTCGACGAGCCACAGCAGCCGCGCGTCCAGCCGCGCCGGATCATCCACGGTTTCCTCGGACAACCAAGCCGCCTCGGGCAAAATCCCGCGCAGCCGTTCGGTCAGCAGCGCGTCGACTTCCATGTCGATATCGCTCACTGGATTATTCTTGCTCTTGTCCCAGACCTTGGTGTCTGGAACCGCGCCATCGCGCCAGCTCGTGAAGGCGAGCGCCGCTGCCTCCTGCGTAGCGGCGATTACCGCGTCCCGATCCAGCAGCCTCTCAGGCACCCGCGATCATCATGCCGTCGATCCGCAGCGTCGGCACATTGTTGCTGCGGATGAATTCAAGGTCATTGGCGGCGATCATCGCATTGAACATATCTTTGAGATTTCCGGCGATGGTGAACTCGCTCACTGGCCCGGCGATTTCGCCATCGACGATGAGGAAACCGGCCGCACCACGACTGTAATCCCCGGTCACCGGATTGACGCCTTGCCCGGCAAGTTCATGGATGTAGATGCCGTGTTTGATATCGGCCATCAGTTCGGCAGGCGTTACGCTGCCACCTTCCAAATGCAGGTTTGACGGACTAACCCCGGGCGCACCGCTGACCCCGCGGCTCGCATGACCGGTCGGTTGCAGTCCCAACTGCCGCGCCGATGCACTTTCCATCAGCCAGCCCGTGAGCACGCCGTGATCGATAATCGAACGGCGCGCGGTGGGTAGGCCTTCGCCGTCAAATGCCTTCGAACCCAGTCCACGCTTGCGATGCGGATCGTCGATAATCGAGATGCTGCTATCGAACAGTTGTGTGCCATTGGCGTCGAGCAAGAAGCTCGTCTTGCGTGCAATCGCCGATCCAGAAATCGCACCGAGCAAATGCCCGACAAACGAACTGCCAACACGCGGATCGAAGATAAGCGGCATCTGCCCGCTTTTAACTGTACCCGGATTGACGCGCTTCACGGTACGTTCCCCGGCGCGCTTGCCAATGGCTGCAGGACTGTCGAGGTCGGCATAATGCCGTGCCGAGCGCCAATCGTAATCCCGTTCCTTGGCATCACCTTCGCCCGCCAGCACGCTCGCTGAAATGCCATAGCCTGAGCCAGATTTGACACCGGCAAAGCCATGGCTCGTCGCCAGTGCAAAAATTGATCGGCTAGCGCTTGCGCCTGCGCCTTCGCTGTTGGTTACGCCGTGGACCGCACGTGCCGCATCTTCGCATTCGAGCGCTGCAGCGCGCAGTTCGGCAGGATCTGGGTCTTTGCCATCGTCTGCATCAAGGTCAGGCAGATCGCCGGTCAGCAACCGATCCTGCGGCGCAAGACCGGCATATTGGTCCTCGGGCGCTTCATTCGCCATATCGATGGCGCGCGTCACCAACCCGGCCAGTATTGCCGGGTTCATGTTGGACGAGGAAATCGTTGCAGACCGCTGACCGACAAAAACGCGAAGCCCAATGTCTTCACCTTCGGATCGTGCGACATCTTCCAACGCACCGAGCCGCACCTGCACCTCGGTCGAGGCATCACACACATACACCGCGTCGGCAGCGTCCGCCCCTGCCTTGATTGCTTGCGATACGAGATTTTGTGCGCGATCAAGCGCTTCTTGTGGCATTAACATCTCACCCGCTTAGGCGCGGGTCAGAAAAGGGTCAATCGGTAGGCGTTTCAGAAAACGGTAAATAGAACCGCTAGCACTACTGGAATTCCGAGCGCTGCTACCCATAATTTCACGCGGTCCAACCCGAATTGCGTTTCGA
>LNFM01013918.1_pt1 | contig 10087 bp, 9 predicted proteins | sample 596031 | NCBI WGS metagenome assembly LNFM01 (sample SAMN04254537, study PRJNA301005) | activated carbon metagenome | isolation source: dual media filters at the Ann Arbor, Michigan drinking water treatment plant | place: USA: Ann Arbor | reverse complement strand
GCGCTGGCAGCCCTGTCGAAGGTGATCGGACGGATCGTCGTCGCGAATGCCTAGGCCGTCGCCGTCGAGACGTCCCTGCCCCGCGTCCCTCGCGCGCTGGGGCAAACAACCCGATGCCAGGATGACGACGCCTGCGATGAAGGTCCGCCATCTGGCATCAGCCCAGCGTCAGGAAATGGCGTTTCGCTCCGGGGTATAGAGCCGCCCATTCGGCTCGGCGTTGGGACAACACTGCCCTGCTCAACATGGGGATGCCCTTGAGTGATGGCCTTGATAGAAACCGCCACGAAAGGACGGCCTTGTCATGCTTACAGCGAGTTGGGGTGAACGCGACTTCATGCGTCAGGGACGCTCGCTCGCGGTGGGCGACCGCGGCATGGCGGCGACGTCCCATCCGCTCGCAACGCTGACGGCAATCGATGTTTTGCGCACCGGTGGCAACGCGGTCGATGCAGCCATCGCGGCAATAGCGCTCCAAAGCGTGGTCGATCCCCACATGACAGGCATCGGCGGCGACTGCTTCGCTCTTTATGCGCCCGCCAGCGGGACACCTGTGGCGATCGATGGGTCCGGGCGCGCTCCCGCAGCAGCCGAACTCGGCTGGTTCCTCGAGCGCGGGATGAGCGCGATCGCGGATGACTCCGTCCATGCCGTAACGGTGCCGGGCGCGATCTCGGCCTGGTGCCGGCTTCATGGCGATCACGGGCGGCTGCCGCTCGATCGGGTGCTGGAGCCCGCCATCCGAGCCGCTGAAGACGGGTTCGTCGTGACCCCGCGTGCGGGACTCGACTGGGCCCGGTACGGCGACCGTATCTCACGCCACGGCGATGGATCCGCGGTCTACCTGCCGGGCGGAAAGCCGCCCGCCATCGGCGCGCGCCTCGTTCATCCGGCCCTGGCCACGACACTGCGCGCGATCGCCTCGCGTGGCGCCGACGCGTTCTACCGGGGCACCGTCGCAGACAGCATCGTGCGGGCTCTGCAGCCGCGCGGTGGCTTGATGACACTGGACGACCTGGCCGGCTACGAGGCGACATATCGTTCGCCGGTGGGCGCCGATTATCGCGACCATCACATGCTCGAATGCCCGCCGGCGGGCCAGGGCATCGCCGCTCTGCTGATCCTGAGGCTGCTGGCGCGCCACGATCTGTCGTCGGATACGCTTTCGGAGGCGGACCGCATCCATCTGCTGGCGGAGGCGACCAAGGCCGCCTATCGGCAGCGGGATGCCCTGATCTGCGATCCTGACAGCCGCCCGGTCGATGTCGACGCGCTTCTGTCGGACGCCACCGTCGCGCGCTTGTCCGGCCTGATCGATCCACGACGCGCTTCGGAGGTCTCCACCTTCGACATGCCCGTGCATCGTGACACCGCCTATATCTGCGTCGCCGATCGCGACGGGAATCTCGTCTCATTCATCAATTCGCTGTTCTTCGCGTTCGGCAGCGGCATTTATGCCCCCGAGAGCGGCGTGCTGTTGCAAAACCGCGGCGCCGGCTTTCGCCTGATCGAAGGCCATCCAAACGCGATCGCCCCCCGCAAGCGCCCCTTCCATACGATTATCCCAGGCCTTGCCCTCAAGGCCGGCAAACCGACCCTGGCCGTGGGCGTCATGGGCGGCCAGTACCAGGCGACAGGACATGCCCACATCCTCTCGGCCGTGGTGGATCGGGGGCTCGACATCCAGACCGCGTCCGACCTGCCGCGCAGCTTTGCCTTCGACGGGGCGCTGCAGTTGGAGTCGACCGTCTCGCAGGAAGCCGTCGATATCCTGATCTCCCGCGGCCATCGGACCATGATCGTCGACGAACCCCTGGGGGGCTGCCAGGCGATCTATGTCGATCACGAGCGCGGCGTGATGTTTGGGGCCACCGATCACCGCAAGGACGGGGTGGCGCTGGCCGTCTGATCGCGACAGCAGGCTGGTGCGACTACGCTCTTCTGGTTGCACGCCCCCCCTGACGCGACCGCGGTGACGTTGACGCATCGGGAGCAACATTGTTCATTCGGCTTTGAACCGGTTCAAATTAGGTTTCATGGCTCGATACGTCGCCTCACGCCTCCTGAGCCTGCTCCCGATCCTGTTCGGGGTTTCGGTCGTGACCTTTCTGCTGATGAGGCTGGTCCCGGGCGACCCTGTCATCGCCATGCTCGGCCTTGAGGCCGACCAGGCGGCGATTTCGGCCATGCGGCTGCGCCTGGCGCTCGACGACCCGCTGCCCCTGCAATACCTCCACTGGATATCACGCGTCCTCACCGGAGATTTCGGCCGTTCGGTCCAGGGCGGGCGCGAGGTTCTGCCGCTCCTCCTGGGAGCGCTTGGCCCGACGGCCCTCCTGGCGACCGCAGCGTTGATCATCTCGCTGTTGATCGCGATCCCAGCCGGCATCGTCGCCGCGACCAGGCGCAACAGCGCCGCTGATTACGGCGCCTCGCTCATTGCGCTGTTCGGCTTGTCGATGCCGAGCTTCTGGCTCGGCATTCTTCTGATCCTGTCGCTGTCCATCGCCTATCCGATCTTCCCAGCCTCAGGTTACGTCTCGCCCCTCGTCGACCCGCTCGCTCACTTGCGACATCTGACCCTGCCGGCTCTGACGCTCGGCGCTGCTCTCGCCGCGGCCACGATGCGCATGACGCGGGCGACGATGCTGGAGATCCTGCGCTCTGATTTCGTGCGGACGGCCCGAGCCAAGGGGCTCGGCCCACGCGCGGTGGTGTGGGGGCACGCGCTGGCCAACGCTCGCATCCCGATCGTCACACTGCTCGGGATCCAGCTGGGCCAACTCCTAGGCGGCGTCGTCATTACCGAGACGGTGTTTTCCTGGCCCGGGATCGGCAAACTGACCGTGGATGCGATCTTCGCGCGAGACTATCCGGTGGTTCAGGGCGCCGTGCTGCTCACCGCGACGCTGTTCGTCACGATCAACCTGCTGACAGATCTGCTCTACACCCTCCTCGATCCCCGGATCCGGCTGGCATGAGCGCTCCGGCCGAAGCCCTGTCGCCTCTGCCGCCGATGGGCTTCGCCCGCGTCATGCGAGGCTTGCTGCGCGACCCGCGCTCGGCAGCGGGGCTGGGTTTGGTTCTGCTGGCGGTCGTGGCCGCTGTCTTCGCAGGCTGGCTTGCCCCCTTCGATCCCGAAGCGCCGGACTTCATCAACACGCTGTCACCACCCGGCTCGGCCCACTGGCTGGGCACCGATGACCTCGGGCGGGACGTTCTCTCGCGCATCATCTACGGTGCGCGCGCGTCGCTGTTCGTCGGCGTGCTCAGCGTCGTGGCGGCCGCGGCGATCGGCACGGTGCTCGGCTTGATCGCAGGCTATGCGGGGGGGCTCCCCGACACGCTGATCATGCGCGTGATGGACGTCATCTTCGCCTTCCCGAGCATTCTGCTGGCTCTCGCGATCACGGCAGTGCTCGGACCGAGCCTGACCAATGCTGTGCTGGCCATCGCGGTCGTGAATCTGCCGATCTTCGCCAGGCTGGCCCGTGCGCAGACCCTCGTGGTGGCCCGGCTCGACTATGTCGAGGCCGCACGGTCGCTGGGCAGCAGCCACAGTCGGATTCTGCTTCGCACGGTGCTGCCGAACATTCTCGCGCCCGTCATCGTGCAAGGCTCGTTGCTGTTCGCGTCCGCGATCATCACAGAGTCCTACCTCTCGTTCCTGGGTCTTGGCGTTCAGCCGCCGACGCCGACCTGGGGCAACATGCTGCGCAACGCCATCGGCTTCATGGAGCTGGCGCCTTGGCTGGCCTGGTTTCCGGGCGGAGCCATCTTCCTCACCGTGCTCGGCTGCAATCTGCTCGGCGACGGCCTGCGCGACCGTTTCGATCCCCGCGACTGACCCCCCACCATGCAAGAGGAGAACACGATGTCGATGACGACCCGGCGCCGCCTGCTGGCCCTTCTGGCTTCGGCCCCCATCGCCGCTTCTGCCCTCCCAGCCTGGGCGCAGGCCGCAAAGACCCTGACGGTCGGTATCGTCTCGGACCCGGTGACGCTGGATCCGGCCATGATGGGGTCGTTCTTTGAGATCTCGGTGCAGTACAACCTGTTCGAGCCTTTGGTCCATGTCAGGCCGGACCTGACGATCGAGCCCGGTCTCGCCAGTGTCGAGACGCCGGACCCGCTGACCTACAATTTTGCGCTCAAGCCCAATCTGACTTTCCATGACGGCACGCCGATCGACGCGGCGGCGGCCAAAGCGAATTTCGACCGTGTCCTCGACCCGGCGCTCGGCTCTCCTCGCCGCAGCGAATTGGCCCCGGTCGAGACCGTCACGGTCACTGGCCCGTTGACGTTCACCATCAAGCTCAAGGCGCCCTACGCGCCGCTGCTGCAGGTTCTGTCGAACCGCGCGGGGATGCTGGTCTCGCCAACGGCCGTCAAGGCACTTGGCGCCGACTTCGCGACCAAGGCGGTCGGGGCCGGGCCCTACAAGCTCGTCAGCTGGACGAAGAACGCCGAACTCGTGCTCGAGGCGTTCCCAGGCTATTGGCGCGGTCCGGCGCCGATCGAGCGTGTCGTGTTCCGGCCGATCGCCGACGAGACCGTCCGGCTCGCCAACCTGCGCTCGGGCACCGTTCAGCTCGTCGACGCTGTCCCGGCCCAGTCTGTGAGTCAGCTCGCGCGCGAAGCCAGCGTGACGCTCAAGCAGGCGCCGGGCCTCGGTTTCAACGCCTTCTCCTTCAACACGACGCGGGCGCCCTTCGACAACATCAAGATCCGCCAGGCATTTACGACGGCGATCGACAAGCAGGCGATCCTGCGCGCTGTCTACTTCGGCACAGGCGCCATCGCGTCCGGCGGGATCCCACCGTCCATGGCTTGGGCCCACGATGCCGCCTTCGCGCCCTACAAGCCGAGCGTGGATGGCGCGAAGAAGCTGCTCGCCGAGGCAGGCGTAACGGCTCCGGTGCCGGTGACCATCACCGTCACGAACTCGCCCGTCCAAGTCCGCACGGCAGAGGTCCTGCAGGCACAGGCCAACGCGGCCGGGTTCAAGGTAGAGATCAAGCAGATCGACGCCACGAGCCTGATCACGGTGCTCAGGCAAAAGGACTTCGATCTCTGCATGTCGCCGTGGTCGGGCCGGACCGACCCTGACGGCAACCTGTTCAACTATTTCACCAAGACAGGCCCCAACAACTTCATGGGCTACCAGAGCGACAAGGTCACCGACCTTCTGGAGAAGGCCCGCAGCGCCCCGGTTCAGGCCGATCGCGCGAAGCTCTACCGCGAGGCTGAGGCGCAGATCGCGGCCGATGCTCCCATGCTGTTCCTGACGTTCCCCGCGACGCTTCAGGCTTCGACGAAGGCTCTCGAATGGCTGCAGTATCCGGACGGTGCCTTCCGCCTGCAGTTCGCGAAGCTCGGCTGAGCTGATCCCCGTCGGCGCGCGTGATACGCGCGCCGACCTCCCTCTTTATCGACGAGATCACGACACCATGGCCAAGCGCATTCTCCTGGCCGGCGAGAGCTGGACCTCGACCGCAACCCACATCAAGGGCTGGGACCAGTTTCCATCGGTCACGCATCACCGCGGGGCCGATGCCTTCATCGCCGCATTGTCGGGAGGAGACTATGTCTTCGACTACATGCTCTGCCATGAGGCGGCGGAGGGGTTTCCATCGACTCCCGCCGCGCTCGACGCCTATGACGCGATCATTCTCAGCGACATCGGAGCCAACACGCTCCTCCTGCCACCGCAGGTCTGGATCCATTCGCAGCGTGCGCCCAACCGCCTGAAGCTGCTGCGCGACTATGTCGAGCGCGGCGGCGGCCTCATCATGGTCGGCGGCTATTACAGCTTCCAGGGGATCAACGGCGCGGCCCGCTACCGGAACACGGCCGTCGAAGCTGTGCTGCCCGTCTCGATCCATCCTTATGATGACCGCCTCGAGCTGCCCGAGGGCATTCATCCCGTCGTTGCCCAAGGCGCAACGGATCATGACGTCCTCGCCGGCCTGCCGGCGGAACTGCCCTATCTGCTCGGCGTCAACGAGACCGTGCTGAAGCCCGGCGCCAAGGCCCTTCTGACCTTGCCGCCCGAAGAGGGCGGGCACCCGCTGCTGGCCATCGGCGAGGCCGGCCGCGGCCGCACCGCCGCCTGGACGACCGACATCGGCCCGCACTGGCTGCCGAACGAGTTTCTGGCCTGGCAGGGCTTCAGGCCGCTGTGGATGCAGCTGCTCGACTGGGTCGTCCGCAAGGGGTGACGCCGTGATAAGCGAGCAGACGCCTGCGATGACGATCGACCAGGAGGCGGTTGTGGCGGAGGTGGCGGACGCCTTCGCCGGCTATGAGCAGGCGCTGATGGGCTACGATCCGGCGGCACTGGACGGCTTCTTCTGGAGCGATGACCGCGCAGTCCGTTTCGGCATCGCCGAGAATCTCTATGGCCATGCGGCCATCGCGGCCTATCGGCGTACCCGCACCACCGTCCCGCAGCGCGTGCTGTCCAATACGCGCATCATCGCGATCGGTCGCGATGCGGCGGCCGTCAGTACCGAGTTCCGCTATCCCGGCGATCCTCGGATCGGACGACAGAGCCAGACCTGGGCCCGTATGCCGGAAGGCTGGCGCGTCGTCGCAGCGCATGTCTCGTTCCAAGAAGACGTCGAACGCTGACGATCTGGTGAGAGAGGGACATGTTCGGGTGGTAGACAGGCCTGAGATCCGCCGCTCGGGAGAACCAACCATCGATGACGTTGCGCGACATGCGGGCGTCTCGAAGGGGACGGTGTCGCATGTGCTGAGCGGCAAAATCCGGGTTTCGCCGCAAACGCGCGCGCGTGTCGAGGGCGCGATCCGCGACCTCGCGTTCCAGCCTGCTGAGGCGGCCCGCTCGTTGACCGCACGAAAGCGGTTGGCCGATGGTGAGCGCCATGCTCCGGCCCATGTCCCGCGCCTTACGACCGTCGGCTACGTGTCGGTCGACTTTACGGCCCAACTGGACCGCCTGCCCCGCCGCGAGGAGCGGCGGCTGTCGCGCGCCATTGGCAAGACGATCGGCGGGCCTGCCGCGAATGTCGCCGCCGTTGCCGCCGGCATCGGTCCGCCCTTTCCCATATCGGCCTCGATCCTCACCGCCATCGGCGTCGATCAGGACAGCGACTGGGCCACCGCCGAGCTCTGGGGGCGCCGCGTGGACGTCATCACGCCTCCCGAGCGGCGCAGTGGCCGCGTGAACCGGGCGCTGGTCTTGGTCGAGGCGGATGGCCGGCGCACCATCGTCAACGAGCCTTCGCTGCTGGCCGAGGTCGATGTCGAGCATTTCCTTGCCACGACCGACGCCAAGCCACTGACTTGGTGCCTCCATTTCGAGGGCTATCAGGTGCCAAGCCGGATGGCGGCTGTGGCGGCCGCCCGCAAGGCCGGCTTCGTCGTGTCGATGCAGGCGACTGGCATGCCGCCCGATTGGCTGGCCGCGCATCATGCGACAGCGTTTGGCACCTTCGACATCATGGTTCTGCATCGCGAATCCCTGACCCAGATCGAGCCTGCGGCGGCCACCGTCGAAGCCGGCATCGAGGCCCTTGCTGCCCTCGCTTGCCGCACACCGGTTTGGCCGCGCCTCGTCGTGGTGACGCTGGGCGAAAGAGGCGCTGTCGCTGTCGCAGGGGACGGCGCCTTGAGCTACGCAGCCGCGCCTGCTGTGGAGGTTGTCGATCTCACCGGGGCGGGCGACGCCTTCGTCGGTGCGCTCCTCGCGGCCGTGCTCAACGACGCCCCGACCGATATGGCTTTGCGCCTCGCCTGCGCCGCCGGCAGCCTGCAAACCACCCGCTATGGCGCCCAGGAGGTTCTTCCTGGTGCAGCGGCTCTCTCACATCTTTCCGGAATGCCGACATCGGCATTCGCGGCCCTCACAAACGGACCGGAACCGATCCCGTGAACACGTCGATCTTTCGCGCAAAAACGTCAGCCGTGCAGCGTCTCTTCGGTCGCGACAAGGCCGTGATCGGTGTCATCCATTCGCTGCCGCTGCCCGGGTCTCCCCATTATGATGGCGCCAATGTCGAGGACATCTATGCCTTCGCCTGCGATGAGGCCGAGCGCTACCGCGATGGCGGGGTCGATGGACTGATCGTCGAGAACCACGGCGACATCCCCTTCGCCAAGCCCGACGAACTCGGCCCCGAAACGGCCGCCTGTATGGCCGTGATGGCCGACCGCGTCCGGCGTGCGAGCGGCTTGCCGATCGGGATCAATGTGCTTGCCAATGGTGCAATCTCCGGGATCGCTGTCGCCAAGGCTGCCGGAGCCGGCTTTGTCCGCGTCAATCAGTGGGCCAACGCCTATGTCGCCAATGAGGGTTTCATGGAGGGCAAAGCGGGCGCAGCCGCGCGTTATCGATCGTGGCTCAGAGGCAGCGACATCGCAATCTTCTCAGACGTCCACGTCAAGCACGGTGCCCATGCGATCGTCGCCGACCGCAGCTTGCAAGAGCTGACGCGCGACTCCGAGTTCTTCGATGCCGACGCGGTGATCGTAACAGGCCAGCGCACGGGCGATGGTGCCAATCTCCAGGATCTCGCCACTGTCCGTGGCGCGACGTCGCTTCCCGTTTTGGTCGGCAGCGGCGTGACGCCAGACAACGTCACCGCCATCTTGGGCCACGCCAACGCGGTGATCGTCGCCAGCGCGCTCAAACATGGCGGGAGCTGGTGGAACGCCGTTGACCCTGTCCGTCTTCGGGCCTTCATGGCCGTCGTCGAGCAAGCACGGGCATGAGCCGCGTCGTCGTCTTCGGCAACGCTTCGCTTGACATCATCCTGACGCTGGATGCGTTCCCGAGCGCTGGAGAAACGGTGCTGGCGCGCGAAGTCCTCACCTGCGCGGGCGGCAAGGGCCTCAACCAGGCGCTGGCCGCCGCGCGGTTCGGTCATCCTGTTCATTTCGCCGCCGCGATCGGAAATGACAACGCAGCAACCCTGATCCAGGCGGCTTTGGCGACAGAACAGGGCTTGTCCACGCGCTGGCTCTTTCGCAGCCTCGCCACCGACATGTCGTCGATCTGGCTCGACGGCACGGGCGAGAACATGATCTCAAGTTCGAACTTCTGCGCACACTCGGTGACCGCAGCGGACGCGGAGCGCGAGCTCGCGACTCTGCACGCCGAGGATTGGTTGGTGCTCCAGGGCAACCTCACGCTTGATGCCACCAGGGCCGCCATTGGCATGGCTCAGCGGGCTGGCGCACGGGTTCTGCTCAACACGGCGCCCATGCAGGGCTGGATGCGGGATGTCGTTCCTCTGGTGGACGTTCTCGTCGCCAACACCGTTGAAAGCTGTCAGATGACGGGCCTTGACGTCGAGCCAGCCGTCACGGCCTTGCTGGAACTCGGTGCCGAGCACGTCGTTGTGACGCGAGGTTCGACGGGCGCGAGCTTGCGCAGCCGCGATATCGCCATCGACCTGCCCGCCCCGCACGTCGTCGCCGTCGATACCGCGGGGGCTGGAGACATGTTCGTTGGCAGCCTGGCGGCCAGTCTCGCCAACAAGCAGCCGCTACCTCAAGCCATGGAGAGAGCCATCACGCTGGCCTCGTTGACCGTCACGAGGAAGGGTACGTCCACGTCATTTCCTTCGCGCGAGGAGGTCACGCGCCTGAGCCCTTTCCGGCATTGACGTCGCCCGTTGGTCGAGAAACGTCACGGTGCCAGGCGCTCGCGCCCTGTGCTGTTCCAGACGCCGATCGTATCGCAAACCCGCTGATGCAGTGACCGTCTGTTCAAGGTCTCGCGGCGCTTGGCGGCGGAAAGGTGGTCCCGCTGCTGGGCCAAGGCAGACAAGCGTCATCGCGGATCCCGTGAGGCGGACCGACGACCCCATCGGCCGACCGCATGTTGTCTTGACGCCGGACCGTCCGTCGGCGGTGGAGCAGGCCAGGGCCTTGGGCTGCTGCGGTGCTGATGCGCACGGCAGCAGGTCGATCCGGCTTTGGGGGTGGCCGGCGACGATGCGGGCAATGAGGCCGGCGAGAAGGGGTAAGCGGTGCTCTCAGGCCACGGCCTTAAGCGGCGGTGTGGCGTAAGCCCAGGGCAGCAGGTCATCGATCTGGCTCTGAGGATGGCCGGCGA
>LNFM01013917.1_pt1 | contig 10087 bp, 10 predicted proteins | sample 596031 | NCBI WGS metagenome assembly LNFM01 (sample SAMN04254537, study PRJNA301005) | activated carbon metagenome | isolation source: dual media filters at the Ann Arbor, Michigan drinking water treatment plant | place: USA: Ann Arbor | reverse complement strand
CGCCGCCACAAAGCGGTTGCCGGCCATAGGTAGCAAAGCCGGCCGTTCCAGGTCTTAGCAAAGAGGTGAGCGAAACGGCGGCGAAGGGTGGTTCTGGCGAACTAAACCGCCCCTCTCTAGGCGAGCGCTCCAGCGGAAACGTAGTTATCACTTTCATCTACGCTGGGCGCCAAGCTTTCGCTATTCTACGCCACACCGGCGTCGTAACCTCCCAAAGCTCTCAAGACTACGATCACCTTCCTTTTGTGCTCACCACACAATCGTGCTTGTGGTCCCTACCGGCGACCACGGCGTGGGTTCGGCGTTCGCACCTTGGAATGGTGGACGGCCATATACTGATTGCATCTCAGTCGGGCGGTTCGGCTGTGACGGAGGACAACCAAGCCCGTGCCGCTGCGGCAACGACCGCGAGCGTTGCGGCAGCGCCATCACTTTCGCCCTTTTCGAAATCTCCCTCGGTCTGGGCCATGGCATTCGTCACATGCGCAAAGCAGACGACGGAGCGCCGCATCGCAGCGGCAAAGGCGTACAAGGCCGCGGCTTCCATCTCCACGGCGAGCGCTCCGAGATCGCGTGCGGACGCAATCGCGGCCTCGGTTTCGCGGTAGGGTGCATCTGTTGTCCAGGTCGCGCCGCGGTGGACCGCAATGCTGGAAAGCCCCGACATAGCCTCCTCGACACGTACCAGAAGCGTCGAGTCGGGCGCTTCGGCAAAAGTCGCCGGTGGAAGATAGTGGTAGCTCGTTCCCTCGTCGCGCAAGGCGCGGTCGATCAGGACGAAGTAGGGCGTCAGTCCGTTGTTGGTGATTTGGCCGGCAGACGTAATGCTGACCAGCAGCCGACAGCCTGAGGCAAAGAGCTGTTCGGCCACGAGCACCGCGAACGGAGCGCCCACCGCGCAGCCGATGATGCCCACTTCGCCGACGCCGTCGAGGTCGAAGGCGACAAGCTCAGTGTGATAGCAGGCCCACCCCTCGTGTGTGCGGCCTGCACCGGTTCGCTTGAGATGCCGCACGACGTCACCGTCGGGATCGAGCACGCACACTGGAGGAACGCTGACGAGCGGCAGATCCTTCTGCCGGCGTGCATCGCGCAGCAGCGCCTCCGGCCGGAACACGGAGGGAGCCGCATGATCCTTGCCATTCACGATCGGCCACGCCGCACGTGCGCGCTGCTTATCGCCTGCTTCCTGGTCCATGAGACTCGCCACGTGTGTCACGTTTCAGGCGACCGCTTCGACTGGCAGGCCGGCGGCCTTCCATTCGGGGTAGCCATCCTCGAGCCGCCGGACGAGATAGCCACGAGCCCTGAGCGCCGACACCGCCTCGAAGGAGAGAACGCAATACGGGCCGCGGCAATAAGCAATCACCTCCCGATCCGCTGGAACCTCCGCTAAGCGACGCTCCAACTCGGCAAGCGGGATGTTGAGCGCACCGGGAAGATGTCCGACCGCGAACTCATCCTCCGGCCGCACGTCGAGGACCGTGACGAGATCGTCGTGCAGCCTCGAGAGCAGGTCGTCGCGCGATACCGGCTCCAGCGCATCGCGAGCGCGGAAGTAGTCTGCCATCACGCGGTCGATCTCGGCCACGTTCCGCTCGCCGACACGACCGAGCGCCTTGATTAGAGCCACCACCTCGGCGTCGCCGGCGAGGCGGTAGAGAATATGCTTGCCGCGGCGTTCCGTCTCGACGAGGCGCGCGCGCCGCAAGATCTGCAGGTGTCGCGACGTGTTAGCGAACGTGAGGCTCGCTCTCGCGGAGAGCTCTTCGACACTGCGCTCCCCTTGGGCGAGGTGCTCCAGCAACTCAAGGCGGTGCGCGTGACCAAGCGCCTGCGCCACCTCGGCGAGGCTCCCGTAGATCGCCTGTTTCGGTCCGGTGCTTGACACGGTAACTCCTTAGTGGAACATTCCGCAGAATGATTGAATGTTATCCATTCTCAGCGAGGAGCGCAACCCCATGATCCTCCGTCAATTCCTGCACACCGATCCGGTCGGCATCTCCTACCTCTTCGGCTGCGGCGGCAAGGCAGCTGGGGCCGTCGTCGACCCGGTTGGGGACATTCAGTTTTACCTGCGCGCGGCCGAAGACACCGGTATGCGTATTCACTTCGTCATCGACACGCATGTTCACGCGGATCATCGCTCCGCCGGCCGCGCGCTCGCCGAAGCGGCGGGCGCGGCGTATGTCCTCTCAGCGAAGGCGGATGTTGCGTTCCCGTTCAAAGGGGTGCGCGACGAGGAGGTACTTCCTCTCGGCAATGTCACGGCGACGGTGCTGCACACGCCCGGCCACACGCCCGAGCACATCTGCCTCCTCGTGAGCGACCGCACGCGGGCCGACGAGCCCTGGTTCGTGCTGACCGGCCACACGCTAATGGTCGGCGATCTCGGCCGCACTGAACTCGCCGTTAGCGCCGAACAGGGCGCAAGGGACCTGTTCCACAGCGCGGGTCGGCTCAAGGCACTTCGGGACTATACTGAGGTACTCCCCGGAGCCTATGCGGGCTCGGTTTGCGGTCGCCGTCTGAGCGGCAAGCCCTGGTCCACCATCGGATTCGAGAAGCGCCACAACGACGCCCTCCGGATCGAGGACGAAGCCGAGTTCATCCGCTTCATGCTCGCCGAGATTCCGCCGGCGCCGCCGGAAGCTGCTGGGATCAGAGCCGCCAATTCCGGCCTCGCGACCGCGGCGGCCTGATCCATGAGCGAAGCGGCATCAGTGGCTTTGCCGGTCAGACTGGGGCTCAAGGAGAACTGGCGGCAGTTCGCGCTGCTTGTCGTGATCAATGCCTTCGTCGGCGGCATGGTCGGGATCGAGCGGACGGTTGTGCCGCTCATTGGCTCGGAGGAGTTCGGCATCGTCTCGACTACGCTTGTCGTCTCCTTCATCGTCAGCTTCGGTGTGGTGAAGGCGTTCGCCAATCTCGTCTCCGGCCATCTCGCCGACGTCTGGGGGCGCAAACGCGTTCTCGTCCTTGGCTGGGTATTCGGCCTGCCAGTCCCGTTCATGATTATCTGGGCGCCGAGTTGGGAATGGGTCATCGCCGCCAACGCCCTTCTCGGCATCAACCAGGGACTTGCCTGGTCGATGACGGTGATCATGAAAGTCGATCTCGTTGGACCGAAGTCGCGCGGCCTCGCCGTCGGGCTCAACGAGTTCGCCGGCTATCTTGCCGTCGGCGTGACTGCGTTCCTCACCGGCTACCTGGCCTCGCAATACGGACTGCGTCCGGTGCCGATCTATCTCGGCATCGGCTATGCGGTCTTCGGTGCTGCTTTGTCGATTCTGCTCGTCCGCGACACGCGCGACCACGTCAGGTTGGAGGCCTCATCCCATTCCCAGCAGTCCGCCCCGATCAGCTTCCGCGAAGTCTTCGCGCTCACCTCGTTCCGTGATCGCAACCTGTTCGCTGCTTCGCAAGCCGGCCTCGTCAACAACCTCAACGACGGCATGAGCTGGGGCATCTTCCCGCTGTTCTTCGCCTCCTTCGGCCTCGGCGTCGAGCGGATCGGCATCCTCAAGGCGATCTATCCCGCGACCTGGGGCATCTTGCAGATCGCCACCGGCCCCTTGAGCGACCGCTGGGGGCGCAAGGGCCTGATCGTCGCCGGCATGTGGGTGCAGGCCGGCGGCCTGTTCCTGACCGCAGCGACGCGCCAGTTCGAATGGTGGCTCGTCGGCAGCCTCCTACTCGGCCTCGGCACGGCCATGGTCTACCCGAGCCTGATCGCGGCCGTCTCCGACGCCTCGCATCCGACCTGGCACGCCCGCTCGCTCAGCGTCTATCGGTTCTGGCGCGATCTTGGTTACGCGATTGGGGCGCTTTCCGCCGGGCTCATTGCCGACAATTTCGGGCTCTCGTGGGCGATTGCTTCGATCGCCGCGCTGACGTTTTTCTCGGGGTTGGTCGTGGCTGTCGTGATGCGCGATTCTGATGTTTCGCGCGCGCCTGCCGAACCCCAGCCGTCCCCAGTCGGGCAACATGACGATGATGACAGATCGAGGTTCGTCGGCCCGAGCAGTTGATCCAGCGCAAATTCGCCGCGCTGCCTTCGGCTTATATTGGAATTTGACCACGACCGGCGGTTTGCCGGTTTCCGTATCGAAGCCGCAGCCGCCTGCGAGTTGGAACGGGCTTCGCAGAGCCCATTAGAGGCAAGGAGGATCTTATGACGTTGACCTCACTACCACGCGCGACCGCCCTCGCCGCCGTCATCGCCACCTGTGTGACGACCGGCGCTGCTGCGCAAACAACTGCGGCCGATCCGCACCACCCCAATACGACTCTCACAGAGGCGACGCCGCCTGCCGAACCTAGAGACACGGCGGGACAAAGCCAAGGCGCGCAGCCCGGCCAACCCGGCATGATGCCTCCCGGAATGATGGGCCAGGGTATGATGGGTCAAGGGATGATGGGAGGCATGATGCAGCCCGGCATGATGGGCGGCATGCCGATGATGGGCGCGCGCGGGCACATGATGAAGATCATGTTCGCCATTGCCGATATGGACGGCGACGGCGCGCTCTCCTTCGAGGAGGTATCGGCCATTCATAAGCGAATTTTCGGCAAAGTGGACGCCAACAAGGACGGCAAAGTGACGTCCGAGGAGGTTCAGGCCTTTATGCGGGAATAGCAGCGCGAAAGCCGATCGCCGTTTTCGCGCCGGATACACGGGGGACTTTTGTCCGTCCACCGCTTGGGCGAGAGGTCTTGTGTCGCATCGCCAACATCCGTTCCGATCCTACACAGTCCCACAATGGAGCAAGCAAGCAAATGCAAAAGGTTCTGATCTCGGTTCTTGCAGCAGGGAGTGCCATCTCGACCCTGATGCCGACCTGGGTGTGGGCGCAGGAGTCGCCTGACCTCGGAAGATATTCGTACGGGCCAAACATGATGGGGTGGGGCGGAGGATGGTACGGCATGTTTTTCGGTCCACTGATCATGATCCTGGTGCTTGCGGCAATAGTTGCCGCCGTGCTCTTTCTGGTCCGACAGACGACGACGCCATCGCACCCTGCGCCCTCAGGCCGCACGGCGCTCGACGTCCTCAAGGAGCGGTTCGCCCGTGGCGAGATCGACAAAGACGAGTTCGAGGAGCGGCGCCGCGTGCTCGGCGAATAAGCCGCCTTCGTCGAACGGTTGATGGTTGCGGAAGTCACCTTCCGAGCGGAAACGCGTTCGAAGGAGCGAAGAAAGGACGCCCATGCAGATCCTGCTCATCCTGAATGACCCGCCCTACGGCACCGAGCGGTGTTACAACGGCCTGCGCCTTGCCCTCGCTGTCATCAAGAGCGAGCCGGGAACTGTCGTCACCGTGTTCCTGATGGCCGACGCCGTGGTGGCCGCGAAGGCGGGCCAGAAGACTCCCGACGGTTACTACAATGTCGAGCGCATGCTGAAGGGCGTGATTGCCGGCAAGGGGCAGATTCTCTTGTGCGGCACATGCATGGATGCGCGCGGCCTTGCTGACACCGAGATAATGGCGGGCGCCCGGCGGAGCACCATGGCCGAACTGGCCGCGGCAACCGCAGCTGCTGACAAGGTGCTGGTGTTCTGAACAACCACGCAAGGAGCCTCCCGGACATGGCGCCGATCTATCTGGACTACAACGCGAGCACGCCCATCGATCCGGCGGTGGCCGCGGCGATGCTGCCGTTTTTGGACGAAGGCTTCGGGAACCCATCGAGCGGCCACTGGGCGAGTGCGCCGGCGAAGGCCGCTCTGGAGGACGCCCGAGGCCAGGTCGCAGGCCTGCTCGGCTGCGCGCCCGACGAGATCGTTTTCACGAGCGGCGGCAGCGAGGCGAACAATCTCGCAATCAAGGGCACGTTCTTCGCGCTCCGCCACAAGGGCGAGCACATCGTCACGACCCAAGTCGAGCACCCTGCCATTCTCGCTCCATGCCGGTTTCTCGAGCGGCTCGGCGCGACGGTGACCTATCTGCCCGTCGACGCGACGGGCCGCGTCGATCCCGAGTCCGTTCGCCGCGCCATCACCCCGCGCACTATCCTGTTCAGCGTCATTCACGCCAACAACGAGGTCGGCACGATCCAGCCGATCGAAGAGGCCGGCGCCATCGCGCGGGAACATGGCATCCGTTTCCACACAGACGCCGCGCAATCGGTCGGCAAGATCCCGACTAAGGTCGACACGCTTGGCGTCGACCTGCTCACGATCGCCGGCCACAAGCTCTATGCCCCGAAGGGTGTTGGAGCGCTCTATGTCCGCCGTGGTGTCGAGCTGGAACCCCTGATTCACGGCGCGGGCCATGAGCAGGGCCGGCGCGCCGGCACGGAAAGCGCGCTCCTCGCCGTCGGTCTCGGCACGGCCTGCACCCTGGCACAGGATCTCGCGCCAATGGAGCGCGTTCAGGCACTGCGCGACCGCTTCTGGCGGGCGCTGCAGGATCGTTTCGGCGATCGTGTCGTGCTGAACGGCCATCCCGAAGATCGCCTTCCGAACACGCTCAACGTCTCGTTTGTTGGCATGATCGGTGCCGAGGTGCTGGCAAGGCTCGACGGGGTTGCAGCATCGACCGGTTCCGCGTGCCACTCCGGTCGGGTAGAGCTTTCGCCTGTCCTCGCCGCCATGGGCGTGCCGGAGAGGATCGGCATGGGCGCCGTCCGCTTCAGTCTCGGACGGCAGACGACGGATGCGGAAATCGACACAGTCATCGCGCAGCTCGAGGGAACTCCCGCCTTGTCGGTGTAAAGCGGATGGAAAAGCGCGAGGCATCGATAGATAGCGGTTCCCTCGCAGAATCCTACACGCGCTGGCGGAGCAGTCGGCTCGGCCAGGTAACCGACAGGCTTGAGGAGCGGCTGGTTCTGGAATTGTTGGGTTCTATCGATCGTCTGGACGTCCTTGATGTCGGATGCGGGGACGGCGCCCTTGCGGCCACGCTGTCGCGCCGTGGCGCCAGGGTAATAGGGCTCGATGCAGACCAGCGTATGATCGAAGCGGCGAGCGCGCGGGCCAAGGCGGAATCGCTCGCCCTCGATCTCATTCCCGGCCAAGCCGAGGCCCTGCCGTTCGCGGATGGCACCTTCGATCGCGTTGTCGCCGTAACGGTCCTCTGTTTCGTTCAGCAGGCGGATCACGCGATCACCGAAATGGCACGGGTGCTTCGACCCGACGGTCGGCTCGTCATTGGTGAACTCGGGAAATGGAGCTTGTGGGCCGCGATTCGGCGCATCCGTGGCTGGCTGGGAGCTCCAACGTGGAGGGCGGCGCGCTTCCGGACGGCTGGAGAACTGCAACGCCTTCTCGAAAGCCACGGACTGACCATCCGCGAGACACGCGGATCGATATTTTACCCACCCTCAAATCTCACTGCGCCGCTGGTGGCCCGCGCCGATCCATGGCTGGGTCGACGAACCACATTCGGCGCCGCCTTCATCGCACTATCGGCGAACAAGTCCTGAAGTTCGACGTGTCTATCAGTGTTCCATCATCGCAGTAGAAACGCGGAGGATTTCGTGTGGTTTCGGCCGCTTGATGGAATAGCAGGGTGCGGCTTCATAGGGGCGCAGCGGAAACGTAGTTCTCAGTTTCATCTACGCTGGGGCGCAAAATCTACGCTATTCTACGCGCGAGCCGCTTCACCGCTGTCAAAAGTCTTCCAAACTTCCAAACCATGATCGTCTTTTTCAGCCTCGCTCATGACGAGCGTGCGCTTTCGTACCTGCGACGGCTACAGCGCGGGATTGACGTTCGTGCGATGAAGTGGTGGGAGACGATCAGCTTTGGTCGCTCGGCCCCCATCGATATTGCATCACGCCGACCCCACTGACCGTATATCTACGGTTGGATATCGCTTACGGAGCAAAGCGCACCAATCTGCGCCGAACTTCCTGAACTGGCAGCCGGCATCTCGGATGCGCGAATATAGCGCTCAGCCCGGCGTGCAATTTGTCGGAGGCGACATGATCGCCGTCTGCGAACTGATCAAAGAGCCAGAGAACGCCATGCATTTCGATTCGCTCGGCCAGAGCTAGCTCGCGAAGGCCCCCATCGCCGGTGAGCAGAGTCCACTTGCGGGACTCGGCGATGGCAAAGGCAAACGTGTCGGGTGTCGAAAGGCTCGCGTTTTGGCGTCGAACAGTTGTCGCCCGAGATAGCTCTGCTGGCGTCAGGACTTCAACGCGAAGTCCCAACGCCACCAGTTGTTCGCCAAGCGGGCCTGTGAGTTCCCTTGCGTAGAGCAGGTCGGGAACTGCGAACTCGAAGGACAGACGAAACATCTCCTCGAGAAGCTGACCTCGCTCCAGATCGATCAGAACCGACGTATCGGAGACGAGGACCGGCACTGGATCAGGCCGCTACCTGATCCAGCCTGGCATCCAGCTCGCGAACGGATATGCCAAGCAATTCTGCCGCTCGTGACTCGCCGATCACCTGCTCCGCAAGCGCACGATAGCAAAGCCGTTCGAAGCGCTTCGGTTCCTCCAGGTCTGGCAGCATCGTTTCGGGCTCCTCGAATGGCGCCCTTCGCCAGCCACGCTCGGTGAATATCTTGAACAGGCGCCCAAAGGCAGCCTGATTGATAATACCAAGATCCTTGCAACGATACGTCAGGGCCTGAATGCTGACGCCATAGCGCTTTTTCAGGGCAACCAGTTCTCCGATGCTGATCGAGGAACGATTGGCGCCGACTTCCGACCGCAGTGCGTCCGCTGGCATCAGAAAGGCCCCAGCGAAGCGGTGTGCGGCCTTCTCTTCATCGACGCCACCTGACGGCGCAATCACCATATGGCCGAGTTCATGCGCCAAGTTGAAGCGCTTGCGCTCCGACCACGTGCTGCGCTTGATGACGATCACGCGCGCGGCGTTGCGATCCTTTCGCCGCACCTTTGCCGCAAGCCCGTCGATGTCGTCGAGGTCGAGCGACAGGATCTTGACGCCGCGCTCTTCCAGCAGCTCAGCGAGCTGCGGAATGGGGTCGTTGCCGAGGCCCCAGTCCTCGCGAACAGAGCGGGCTGCATCCTCGGCGTCGCGCATGTCGGCGACAGGGTGGGGCGCGCTGCGTGGCTGCTCCCAATCGACGCTGCGCATTTGCAGCAGGTCCTCGATCGTCAGATAGCGCTCAAGCATGTGAATCGCGCGCGCCTGCAGCGTGGCCTCCTCGCGGGAAGACGCCCCGGCCTTCTTGCGGAAATCCACCCCTTCCAGGGCGAGTTCGTCTTCGCTGAGGAGATATTCCTCCGTGACGTTGAGGACCGCCGCCAGCGCCATCAGGACGCGCGAACTCGGCATGTCCTCATCCCTCTCATATTTTCCAATGGCTTGGGCCGAGACGATGCCGCCCATGGCGTCGGCAAGCGCGCGCAGCGACAGGCCCGATGCCGACCGGGCTACTTTGAGCTTGCTTCCGATCATGGTGGCCTCCTTGCAATCTTCGGTTTCCAAATGTAGGATATGGGATCATGTTTGTAAACCGAAAACCTTGAAAATTGGTAAATTGCTTCCCATGTGATGGTCGCGCTATCGATTTTTCCGGGTTTTGTAAACCGAAGGGGCGAAGCGCACCGCTGGAACGGCCCGCCGATCATGGGGCGGGTAATAAGCAGGCGCCGAGCGAGAAAGGTCGGGACGATGGCGTTGAGTAATACGGAACTGCGTTACTACGACAGCAATGTCCTGCGCCTGCCGTTGGACAAGAGGAAAGAATATCACGAACAGGTGGATCGCCTGATCGTCGAATTGTGCAAGAGTGTCGGCGATAAGACCGAGATCAAGATCACCAAGGTGGTGAAGGCTGGGTCGTTCGCCAAATATACGATCCTGCGCAAAACCAACGTCGATCCGGTCGATGTCGATGTCGTGTTCTACATTTCCGGCCGCGATGCGGACAAGGAAACGCTCGATAGCCTCAACAACACGATCTATGACCTGCTGATCAAGCAATATCCGAGCAAGTCGGTCGAGGATTTCGAGATCCAGCGCAAGGCCGCGACGGTCACGTTCGTGGGAACCGGGCTCAGTGTCGACATCGTGCCGGTGATCGAGGACGATGACCGGCTTGGCTATGGCTGGCAGTTCGACATCCATGATGGGTCGAAGATCCAGACCTGCGCGCCGT
>LNFM01013916.1_pt1 | contig 10089 bp, 8 predicted proteins | sample 596031 | NCBI WGS metagenome assembly LNFM01 (sample SAMN04254537, study PRJNA301005) | activated carbon metagenome | isolation source: dual media filters at the Ann Arbor, Michigan drinking water treatment plant | place: USA: Ann Arbor | reverse complement strand
GATGCGCCGGTGATTGTCAGCGAAGGCCGCATGTTTCCGGTGACGCATGTCTATCGCCCGCGCGATGCGCGTGCGCGATTGGAGCAGGAGGTTTCCGCCGCCGTGCGTGCGGCGATGGCGGCGGAACGCGGCAGCGCGCTTGTCTTCTTGCCGGGCGTGCGTGAGATCGAGCGGGCGGCGGAAGCGTTACGCACGGACTTACGTGATCCGAGCGTTGATGTGCGTCCGCTCTATGGCGCCATGAGCGCCGCCGATCAGGACGCCGCGATTTCTCCAGCGCCTGCGGGCCGGCGCAAGGTCGTGCTTGCGACATCGATCGCCGAGACGAGCCTTACCATCGATGGCGTGCGCATCGTCGTTGATGCAGGGCTCGCGCGACGTCCGCGTTACGAACCGGCGCTCGGGCTTTCGCGGCTTGAGACGGTGCGCGCCAGCCAAGCGGCGATCACGCAGCGCGCGGGCCGCGCTGGTCGCTTGGAGCCAGGTGTCTGCTGGCGTTTATGGAGCGAGGGCGAGACGCGTTCGCTGCCCGCGTTTGAACGCCCCGAAATTCTTGACGCCGATCTGTCCGGCCTCGCGCTCGATCTCGCCGCGTGGGGTGTTAGCGATCCCGCATCTCTCGCCTGGCTCGATCCGCCGCCGAAGCCTGCGTGGAGTGAGGCGATGGCGCTGTTGAAGCGCATCGGCGCGCTGGACGAGGGCGGACGCCTGACGCCGCATGGCCAAGCGGTTGCGCGTTTGCCGTTGTCACCGCGTCTCGCGCATATGGTGATCACGGCCGCGAAGGATGGCGAAGCGCTGCTAGCTGCGCGCATTGCGATGGTACTGACGGAGCAAGGTCTCGGCGGGCGTGACAACGACTTGCGCGCGCGCCTGCACCGCTTCGGGGGCGAGCGCGGTCAGCGCGCGGATGCTGCACGCAGATTGGCTGAGCGGATCGCGGAGCGCGCGGGCGATCGTACGCGTGGGCCGGTGAATGAAGATCGTGCCGGGCCTGTGCTGGCCTTGGCGTTTCCCGATCGCGTCGCCAAGGCGCGCGGCGGTGGCTTCGTCATGGCCAATGGACGTGCGGCCCAGATTGACGAGGCATCAGCGCTGGCGCGCGAGCCTTATGTCGTTATCGCCGACATTTCCGGCGCCGCGGGCCGCGCGCAAGTTCTGCTCGCCGCGCCGATCGCGCTTGCAGACATTGAAGCGATGTTCGGCGCCGAGATCGAGACGCGCGCTGCGGTGAACGTGGACGCCGCCACTGGCGCCGTGCGCGGGCGACGCACGCGGCGGCTTGGGCGGATCGTGTTGTCCGAAGCGCCGCTGGAGAAGCTGAGTGCCGATGAAATGCGCCAAGCGTTGCTCGATGCCGTGCGTGAAGATGGTTTGGCGTTGCTCGATTGGGATGAGCATGCGCGACAGGCGCGTGCGCGCGTCGCGCTGATGCGCGGTCTTGAGGGCGAGCCGTGGCCGGACTGGAGTGACGCTGCGCTGATCGAGTCTCTCGATAATTGGCTAGCGCCGGCGCTCGGCGGCAATCTGCGCAGCGTGCAGCTCGGCCAGGCGCTGCTCAACACGCTCGCTTACGATCTTCGCCGGCGCCTCGATGCGGAAGCGCCTGCGCGGTTCGAGACGCCAGCGGGATCGTCGCTGCTCATCGACTATGAAGCCGAGGGCGGCCCGGCACTCGATGTACGTTTGCAGGAGATGTTCGGTGAGGCGACGCATCCATCCGTCGCCAACGGCCGCGTGCCGCTGACTTTGCGGCTGCTCTCGCCCGCGCATCGCCCGGTTCAGACGACGAAGGACTTGCCAGGCTTCTGGCGCGGCTCGTATGCCGCCGTGCGCAGCGATATGCGCGGCCGTTACCCCAAGCATCCCTGGCCCGAAGATCCCTTAAGCGCGCCGCCGACACGGCGTGCGAAACCAAGAGGCTCCTGATGATCCCGACGATTGACGACGTGAAAGCCGCCGCCGAGCGCATCAAGGGCGTCGCCGTGCGCACGCCGCTTCTGCGCAACGACGCGCTCGATGCAGCAACCGGCGCGAAGGTTTGGGTCAAGGCTGAGAATTTGCAGCGCGGTGGCGCCTTCAAGATGCGCGGCGCTGCGAATGCGATTGGCGCGCTTTCGCCTGAGGTGCGCGCGCGTGGCGTCACCGCGTTTTCCTCAGGCAATCACGCGATCGCGGTGAGCACTGTAGCGAAGCTCTATGGCATTCCAGCGACCATCGTGATGCCGTCAGACTCGCCGAAGATTAAGCTGGAGACGACGCGCGCCAATGGCGCTGACGTCGTCACCTACGATCGCATCAATGAGAGCCGCGAGGCGATTGGCGAGCGGCTGCTAAAGGAGAAGGGCGGCTCGCTGATCAAGCCGTTTGACGATCCGATGATCGTTGCGGGCCAAGGCACCGCCGGTTTGGAGATCGGCGAAGAGATCAAGCCGGACGTGTTGCTGGTGCAGGCGAGCGGCGGCGGGCTTTCGACGGGTTGTGCGCTCGCTTTGCCGAAGACGCGGATCATCGCCGTTGAGCCGCAGGGCCATGACGATATCGCGCGCTCGCTTGAAGCCGGTTCGATCCAGCGCAATGCGCCGGGCATTCGCTCCATCTGCGACGGCCTGCTGACCGATCAGATGGGGGAGATTCCGTTCGCCATCGCCCGCGAGCGATTTGAGCGCGTGGTCGCCGTTTCAGACGAGCAAGTTCTGCGCGCGATGAAGTTTGCGTTCCGCAATCTGAAGCTCGTGCTTGAACCGTCGGGTGCAGCAACGCTTGCGGCGCTGCTCGAGGGCGACCTCGATCTCAAGGGCCAGACAGTCGCCGTCATCGCCAGCGGCGGCAATGTCGATGCCGAGACCTTTGCGCGTGCGCTCGCGGCTTAGCCGCCGCGGCGCAGGTCTTCTTCAAGCTGAATGCGCACAGGTTCGCCAGCCAAGCGGTAGCGATAGACCTGCAGGTTCTCCGTCACGCGCTGCACATAGTTGCGCGTTTCCGAGAACGGGATGAGTTCGACCCAATCCACGACATCGACGCTGCCCGAACGCGGATCGCCGAAATCTGCAATCCACTCGCGTGCACGACCGGAGCCTGCATTGTACGAGGCGATTGCCAGCACGTATGAGCCGTTGAAGCTGTCGACGAGATCGGCCAAGTGCGCGGAGCCCAGCGTCATGTTGTAGTTCGGATCCTGCGTCAGCGAGGCGCGCGCGTACGGCATGCCTTCGCGACGCGCCTGCGCTTGCGCGGTCGACGGGATGAGCTGCATCAGGCCGTAAGCATTGGCGTGCGAGACGGCGCGCGGGTCGAACTCGCTTTCCTGACGGATGATCGCCAGCACCAGCGCCGGTTCCGGACCGCGCGTGTTGACCGTCGAGGGAAGGTCGATGAGCGGATAGGCGGCGTTCACCGCAACGACATTGCGGAAGAGGCCAGCCTTGGCGTTGCGCAGCGCTGTGCGATCCCAAGATTGCTCGCGCGCCAGCTGCGAGAGCAGTTCGATTTCCATCGGATCGTCGAGCGTGTCGTCGAGATAGTAGGCGATCGACTCGAAGTCCTGAACGTCTCCGACCGCGGCCATCACGCGCAGAGCACGAACCAGTTCGCGGCCCTCGAAGCGAGAGCGGGCGTCATTGGTGACTTGCGCAGTCGGCGGCAAGGAGAGCATCGCGCTGCGATTGCCGCGCGTGGCGGCGAGCTGGCCATAATAGGTGAAGTTGAAGCGCGCTGCTTCGTTGAAGAGGCGCTCGGATTCGCCGCGATTGCCGAGCGCTTGCGCGGCTTCAGCACGCCAATAGAGCGCGCGAGAGAGGCTCACAGGTGAGGAGACGTTTTCGCTCAAGTGCGAGAAGTGCTCCATCGCACGCTGTGGCTGGTTGAGGAAGCGCAAGCTGAGCCAGCCAGCGAGCCATTCGGCGTCGGCGAAGGATTCGCCCGAGGTCAGGCCGTGATTGGTGACGAGTTCATACGCCAGCTGATGATTGCCGGCGCGCATGGCGCGCGGAATGTAGAGGCGGCGCTCGCGGAAGATCGCGTCACGCGCATAGGACGGCGCTTCGCGCGCGTTGATGCGCGTGGCCATTTGCATGGCGTCGATCGGCTGATCGGTGCGGCGGCGATATTCGGTGCGGTCGAACAGCAGCCCCGGATCGTCCTGACGCGAGGCCGGAACGGCGTCGATCGCGGCTTGGAGGCCGCGGCGGGCGCGTGTTTGGATGGCGATGCGCGCACGCACAATTGCGGCGTCCGCAGAGGAGAGACGCGGCAGCAAGCGCTGCGCGGCGGTGCGTTGATCGCGCCAGAGCAAGCCGAAGGCGCGCGCGGCGTGATCGTCGGCGGTTAGGGCGTTGTTGAATGTCGCCAGCACGCGGTCTTCTGTCGCCGTGGTCAGCGCATCATCGCGCCAGGCGGCGCGGACGATGTCGTTGGCTTCGTCGCGTTGGCCGAGTTCGCGCAGCGCCATGGCGAGCGCGATGCGGCCATCGCCGGTGATCGGGCCATTGTCGCTGCGCAGGAATTCGACGCGTTCGCGCGCCGAGAGGCCCGAGTCGAAGATGGCTTGTTCGGCGCGGGTGCGCATCGTGTTGCGGCCGGGCCAGCCTTGGAGTTCGTCAAGGGCTTGGCGGAGGTCGGTGAATTGGAGCGGCGCATCCGTGGACGCAGCCCAGCGCCACTGCAGCATGCGGCGGATAAGCGGATCGGTGGCGCTATCGCGGAGCTGCGCCAGGCCGTACCAATCGCGGCGCTCGGCGGCTGCAAGGCCGTCTCGGAGGCGCGATTGCTCGGCGGCGGAGGGCAGGGCCGCGGACGGCGTATAGACCGTGGCGTCGGCTGAGCCGGGCCCAGGCGCGTTCTGGCCGATGCTCGATCCCACCAGGATCAAGCTCGAAACCGCCGCCAGAGCCGCAATGCGGATCAGATCGGGAGCGACCATATTCCCCTCGCCTCGTTTCAAAACAGCAGCAGGCCCGCAAGCGATGGCTGGCGAGCCGCTATTTAACCTCGCCCGACAGTGTGGCAGGAATCGCGCCAATGCCACCGTCGAAAGCGCGCCAACATGTTTAAAGGGTCGATTCCGGCTCTCATTACGCCATTCCGCAACGGAATCGTAGATGAACGAGCCTTCCAGGCGCTGGTGGAGCGCCAGATTGCGGAAGGTTCACATGGACTTGTGCCATGCGGGACCACTGGCGAGAGCGTCACGTTAAGCACTGACGAGCACGTCCGCGTTGTTGAGATGACGGTAGAGGTTGCCGCTGGGCGCGTGCCGGTCATCGCCGGCGCGGGCTCGAACAATACGGCGCACGCGATCGAACTCGCGCGCCACGCCAAGGCCGCGAAGGCCGACGCTGTGCTCGTGGTGGCGCCCTATTACAATAGGCCGAGCCAGGACGGTATCGTCGCGCACTTCAACGCGATTAGCGACGCGGTCGACATTCCGATCGTCGCCTACAATGTGCCGGGGCGGACCGTGGTCGACATTCTGCCTGAAACCGTTGCGCGTTTGTCGAAGCTCGCGAACGTTGTCGGCATCAAGGATGCGAGCAGCGATATTGGCCGCGTCGCGCGTCATGCGGCGCTCTGCGAGGAGGGCTTCATCCTGCTCTCCGGCGACGATCCGAGCGCGCTTGCGTTCAACGCCGCAGGCGGCACGGGTTGCATTTCGGTGACGGCGAATGTCGCGCCGAAGCAATTTGCGGCGCTGCAGAATGTGACGCTACAGGGTGACTTCGCAGCAGCGCGCAAGATCGATGCGACGCTCTACGATCTGCACAAGACGCTCTTCATCGAGCCGTCGCCGGCGCCGACGAAGTATGCGTGCTCGTTGCTGGGGCTCTGCACCGATGAGGTGCGGCTGCCGATTATTCCGTGCAGCGACGGCGCGAAAGCGAAGATCAAGGCTGTAATGGTCGAAGCAGGTCTTATCTAAACGGTCATGGCCAAGAAGAAGGACGATAACAACAAGCTGGTCGCCGAGAACCGGCGCGCGCGCTTCGATTATATGATCGAGGACACGCTGGAGGCTGGCATTCAGCTGGTCGGCACCGAGGTGAAATCGCTGCGCAATGGGCGGGCGAACATCGCCGAGAGTTATGCGAGCACCGATAAGGGCGAGCTCTGGCTGATCAACGCGACCATTCCGGAATATCCCCCGGCCGGGCAGTTCAATCATGAGCCGCGCCGGCCGCGTAAGCTTCTGGTGCGCGCGCGCGAATTGAAGAAGCTCGTCGGCGCAGTTGAGCGCGAGGGCCGGACGCTTGCGCCGCTTCGGCTCTATTTCAACGAACGCGGCATCGCGAAGATCCAAATCGCACTCGCCACAGGCAAGAAGGCGCACGACAAGCGCGAGGCGACCAAGGATCGTGACTGGAAGCGCCAACAGGCGCGGTTGATGAAGGACCGGGGATGATGCGTAGCCTGGCTGCTCTTGCGCTCGTGTTTGCCGCAGCCTGTACGCCCTTGGCTGAACAGCCACACACACCGGCGCAGTGGAGCGCCTGTATCGGAGACGCCTTCGTCGCCAGCCGCGCCGGCGCATGTAGCGCTGTCATCGCCGACCGCACCGCCGATGCCGACCGCCGCACGGCCGCGCTTCTCCAGCGCGCAACGATCCGTTCGGAATCTGGGCAGCATGCGCGCGCGATTGCCGATTACGGGCGTGCGCTGCGGATTGATCCTTATTTGATCGACGCCTTCGTCGGACGCGGCAACGTGCACGCGCAGCGCGGCGCCTATGACGTGGCGTTGCGTGACTTCGATGCGGCGCTCATTCTTTCGCCGCACGATCCACGCGCCATGCGCGGCCGCGAGTTGGCGCTGCAGGGCCGCATCGACGCGGTCGGCGCCGAAATCGCGATGATCACCGAAGCTTTGATCCGTCGTCCACGCGATGCGGGGTTGCTGAACAATCGCTGCTGGGTGCGCGCTGTTGCGGGGCGCGAACTGGAACTCGCGCTCGCCGATTGCAATGCGGCGCTGACGATCGAGCCTAATAGTGCAAACACGCTGGATAGCCGCGCTCTGGTGCATTTGAAGCGCGGCTCGCTGGCTGAAGCGTTGACTGATTACGAAGCGGCGCTGGCGATCGAGCCTGGCGATGGTCACTATCTCTACGGACGCGGCCTCGTGCGCCGCGCGCTCGGGCAGAATGCGAGCGCGGAAGAGGATTTCATCGCCGCCGAACGCGCACAGCCCGGCGTCGCCGAAATGTATCGCAGCTACGGCCTCTGATCCGCACGCGCGTTCGCGCTGCGGAGATGGGAGAGCAAGGACGCGCTTCGACTGAAGCTTCTAAAGATTGGTAGCGAGGGTTTGTGCCGAAGCGCGCCCTTGCGCGATTTGTTTTGCAGCCGGCGGAAGCATCGTGGCGTTCCTACGGACATCCGGGGGCCATGCGTGTGAGGGCAGACGAACCGATGAGTGGGCTGCAGCGCCACTCAGCGCAAAGGTCAACGCGGACTTCTCCCGCCACAGCCGATGTTACTCGAATTGACCGTTCGCGACGCTGGGTATCCGGCGAGCCTTAGCGCCATACTCCCGTTCCCGGCTGACGTGCATTGCAGGCGCCAAATCGCCCGCAAGGTTCTCCGCTTTCCTTCATCTTACGGAGCAGCGATCTCGTTCTTCGCAGACTTCAATCGCATCACGTTCAAACCGCATCTCCAACGCTATCGGCTTTGGTACCTGAGCCTCCCGTGCTGGAGATGCGTGCATCTTCGCACGATGTGAACTCGGTCGGATTGATTTTGGCGTGGGTGAGGGATTTCAGCGAGTTCGGGTCGGATTGTAAGGGATAGAAGGCGTCGGACGCCGCAAAAACTGCGCGCTCTCGGGCGCGAGGCGATCAATCTATGCTTGAATCCTGCGGCTGGCAGCTCGTATGAATCGAAATCGGGGAATATCCTTGAACGCAAAGATCACCGCGGGATTGACCAGCGTTCTCTGTGCGCTGGTGGCATGCACCCAACCACGAGGTATTGCCACCGAGCACACCATGCTCGGCGCTCAAGCGCACGAGGTGTTTGCGGATCCGGCAGTGGCGGCTTTGGCGATCGCATCGTGCAGAGGTGATACTGCCGGTGTCCGCGCGATTGCCCGATCTGGCGCGAGCCTAGACCAACTATCGGACAGCAGCGAAGACATACTGAGGGGACGCGCGACACCGCTCCTCTGGGCGCTAAGCTGTCAGAACACCCGCGGCGTAGAGGCGTTGCTGGCCGCGGGAGCTGACCCAAATCTGCCAAATACGTTCGGCTCGACGCCTATGACGGAAGCTGCAGGCATGCGGGATTCCCGCTTTCTGCGCATCCTTCTGCAGTATGGCGGAAATCCCAATGCAGACGACGGACGCACGAGTGCGCTTCAGATTGCGTTGGAGGCAGCAAACGGCTTCGAATTGGTCGATGGGCTGCCGCCCGATCAAACTTGGGCCAATTGGAACATGCTGCTGGCGGCTGGCGCCGACCCCGGTGTGACCGTCACGCAGGGACTGGGCACCATGATGATCGCCGCGCAATCGAACCAGTGGGGCAAAGTTGAGTGGCTTCTTGATCAGGGCTGGGACGGCGACCGTGTGTTGCTAGGATGGATGATCGAAAACGCGGAACGGGTTGGCTTCATTCCAGAAGAGCGGTTACCCGCTCTCGAGCGCGTGAAGGAGTGTCTGGCGGCGGCGGGTGTCCGCTTTCCTGTCGGCGCGCTGTCGGGCCTCGAGCGCGATGGTAGAGGTTTTTACGTACAACGCTGAATCTCCGAACACGCGCGCGCTCTTCTGCGGCGGCTCATGCAGATATTTTACCGTCAGCAGCACGGTTCCCCGCCTGGATGCAAAAACCCCGGAACCATAACGGACTACCGGAGTTACCGCCCGGTTGGGGAGCGTTTACCGCAAAGCTGCGTTCGCATCAGCACGCGGATAGAAGAGGGAAGAATTCCGATGAAATATACGACGATAGCCCGTACGCTTGGGGTCGCCATTTTCGCGGCCGTCAGCCTTGGCGCTTGCGCGACGCGTGACGACATCCGCCAGATCAACTCGCGCCTCGATTCAATCGACGCGCAAGTGCAGCGCGCGGCGGCAAGCTCTGAATCCGCCAATCAGAACGCGGCTCGCGCGAACCAGCGTCTGGATTCGATCGAAGGCCGAGTTCAGCAACTCGAGCAGCAACCGGCTCGCCGCGCGCGCGGGTAACCACTACGTACACAATTCGTGACGCGGCTTGCCTCGGGCGTTTCCGCGTTCGCTAGGGGAGTCGCGTCATGAATATGTGGACGCATTCAATCAGAGCCGTTGTCGGCTCACTGGCGCTGGCGTTCGCGAGCTTCGGCGTAGCCGCAGCGCAGGATGCCGCCGCACAGCCTGAGTTTTCCGCCGACCAGCTTCCGGCCGATCAAGACGTGTCGGAGCGGGCGATTGAACTTGCTGGCTGGATTGTCGGGACCAGGGATAACCAGGGCTATCCGTTCGCGGTCATCGATAAGCGCACGGCGCAGGTTTTGGTGTTTGGCGCCGATGGCCGCCTGCGCGGCGCAGCGGCTGGATTGTTTGGCTCTGCGGCCGGCGATCACACAGCTCCGGGAATTGCTGGTCTCGCGCTGAGCGCTATTCCCGGTGATGATCGCACAACGCCGGCTGGGCGCTTTATCGGCGCGTATGGTCCGTCGATCGATGCGGGGCGTGTGCTGTGGGTCGATTACGATTCTGCCGTGTCGATTCACCCCATCAGCTTGGGCGTTCCTTCCGAACGGCGCGCTGAGCGGCTCGCGTCGCCAACGCCTAACGACAACCGCGTCACGCATGGCTGCATCAACGTCTCGGCCGAGTTTTACGAGCGCATCGTCCAGCCGACGTTCCAGCGCGGCGGCGTATTCTACATCTTGCCCGATCGCGGCTCGTTAGCGGACACGTTCCCAGGCTTCGCGCGCAGCTCTTAGCTCCAGGCCAATTCTTTCGCCCGCGCCATCGCTGTTTCGAACATCTCCGCCGTGAGCCGGCGCGTCTGCGTGTTGTAGCGCGAGCAATGGTAGCTGGAGACGAGCAGACGCCCGCCGGGAAGTTCTGCTTCGGCGCCGTGTGCAAACTTTGCGTCTGTTGGCTTCATG
>LNFM01013915.1_pt1 | contig 10089 bp, 11 predicted proteins | sample 596031 | NCBI WGS metagenome assembly LNFM01 (sample SAMN04254537, study PRJNA301005) | activated carbon metagenome | isolation source: dual media filters at the Ann Arbor, Michigan drinking water treatment plant | place: USA: Ann Arbor | reverse complement strand
CAGATCGCCGCCGTGCCGTATGCCGTCGACATCCGGGTGTCCAATGCGCTGGCCTATCGCGTGCAGACAGACACGATCACCGCGTCACTGATGGTGGGTTTCGGTGAGAAGGCGGTCGACACGGGCCGCTTCGTTGGCGCCATGGCGATGTACCGCAACGAGAGTTTCGGTCTTGGCATGGCCTACAACCAGCGGAACAACGAGAACGGCCAGCGCTCCTTGACCAGCACGGTGGTGGGCGCGCACCTGCAGGTGGGCGCGGGACGCCTTCATGCATCCGCGGCGGCCATTCACGACCGGCACCCGTCGGCTGTGTCGGGCATTGCTGCGCAGATCACAACGCTGGTGGGCCCCACTCTGGCGAGCTTGATCCAGGAGGCCTACACCGATGCAGTCCGACAGGACGCGGTCTTATGGCATCTGGGTTATCGACACCGCGCCGGAGCGGCCACCTTCTACGCGGCTTACAACAAGTACAACGACTTGCGCGCGGCGAACGCAGACGTGGCGTCCTACGGCGTGGCCTGCAGTTACGCGCTGTCCAAGCGCACCGACGTGAGCGCGGTGGTCACACACTTCAGCAACACCGGGCTGGGTCAGGCTGCGCCTGGTGGCGGTGGCTATCTGGGCGGTGTGACCGCTCGCGCTGGGGCAGATTCGACCAGTCTTGCCCTCGGAGTTCGTCATCGGTTCTGACCCCGATCGGCTGCGCACCGCGCGGCGCTGGTGGTGGCTCACGGCCATCGCGCTGGGAACGCTGACCCTCGCGGCGTGCCGCTCCACCGCCGAGCTGAAGCCGCGGGAAAGCGCTCAGGTCAGCGCGGCTGATTGGGAAATCACACCCTTGCCGACCAAGCGCCCCACGCGCTACACGCCCCAGGTGATCGATGGCCGCTCAGTCATCCAGGCCGATGCCGACAGCGCCGTCAGCCTGTACCGCCGGCGCGTGCATGTCGCCCCGGGCGAGCTCGGGCGCCTGTCGTTTTCTTGGATGGTGCCGGAGCTGATGGGCACGGCTGATCTGAGTCGCAGCGAGGCCGAGGACGCACCGGTCCGTGTGGTGCTGGCTTTCGATGGGGATCGCAGCAAACTCTCGTACAAGAACCGTCTGCTGTCGGATCTGCTCGAAGCCGTGATGGGCGAGGAGCCGCCGTATGCGACCCTGATGTACGTGTGGGACAGCCGTGCGCCGCTCGAATCGGTGATCATCGCCAACCGCACTGACCGAATCCGCAAGATCGTTGTCGATTCGGGGCCGACTCAGAAGGCGATCTGGCGGCTGCATGAGCGCGACATTGCCAGCGACTACAAGCGAGCCTTCGCAGAAGACCCTGGCGCCTTGATCTCGATTGCCCTGATGACCGACAGCGACAACACCCGCAGCACGACGCGGGCTTACTACGGCGAGGTTCGCTTGGTCGGGGCGAACGGTCAGCCGCAGTAGGCGAGCTGCCAGCGCTCCATGGGGGTCTTCGTGGTTCGGCGCCTCGCGCAGGCGGTGCTGGTGATGCTGACGGTGGCACTGGTCTCCTTCGCGCTGTTCCAGTTCGTCGGTGACCCGGTGACGAATCTGCTGGGCCAGGACGCCACGCCGCAACAGCGCGAGCAGTTGCGCCATGACCTCGGTCTCGATCGCAGCGTAGCGGCGCAGTTCTTCGGATTTGTGGGCAACGCAGCTCAGGGCGACTTCGGGATCAGCCTCCGCCAGGGCCGCCAAGTGTCGGCGCTGATCGCCGAGCGCCTCCCGGCCACGCTCGAGCTGTCGCTGGTCGCCGCGGTGCTGGCGCTGGCGCTGGGCATTCCGCTGGGTGTGTATGCCGCGCTACGACGCGGTCACTGGGACGCACAACTGTTGATGGGCGTCTCGCTGATCGGCGTGTCGCTGCCCACTTTCCTCATCGGCATCGGCCTGATCGGCGTGTTCTCGGTCGCGCTGAACTGGCTGCCCAGCTTCGCTCGCGGCGAGGTGGTGCAGCTCGGCGTGTGGAGCACCGGGCTGCTGACGGCCGACGGCTGGCGGCACCTGATCCTGCCCGCGGTGACGCTGGCGGTCTTCCAGCTGACACTGATCATGCGGCTGGTGCGCGCCGAGATGATCGACGTGCTGCGCGCCGACTACATCCGATTCGCACGCGCCCGCGGGCTGACGAACCGGGCGATTCATTTCCGCCACGCACTGAAGAACACACTGGTGCCCGTCATCACCATCACCGGGCTGCAGCTCGGATCGCTGATCGCATTCGCCATCATCACCGAGACGGTCTTCCAGTGGCCCGGCATGGGGCTGCTGTTCATCCAGGCGGTGCAGTTCGCCGACATCCCGGTGATGGCTGCCTACCTGTGCCTGATCGCACTGATCTTCGTCGTCATCAACCTCGCGGTCGACTTGCTCTACTTCGCAGTCGATCCGCGCCTGCGCATCGAAAGGGCTGCCGATGCGGTTTGATCTGTGGCGCGTGGCTGTGTTGCTGATGGCCTTGGCTGCGGGTGCTGCGCAGGCGGTCACGCTGCGTGTGGCGAATCAGGGCGATGCCCAGGCAATGGACCCGCACGCGCTGAACGAGGCGTTGCAGCTGTCGCTGCTCGGCAATGTCTACGAGCCGCTGGTCGCGCGCGACCGTAACTTGGCATTGACGCCCGCGCTTGCGATCCGCTGGTCGCCCACCTCGCCCACGGTCTGGCGCTTCGAGCTGCGACGCGGTGTGCGCTTTCACGACGGCACGCCACTGACCGCGGCCGACGTGGTGTTCAGCTTCCAGCGTGCGGCCGGCGAGGGCTCGGACATGCGCAGCTACACCGCTTCGATCAAGGCGGTACGCGCGGTGGCAGGTGGTGTTGCCGGTAGGGGCAGTGACGACACGATCGAGATCGAAACGACCGCGCCGTTCCCGATCCTCCCCGACGTGATTTCGAACGTCTACATCATGAGCCGCACGTGGTGCGAGGTGAACCAGGCGACGCGGCCGGTCGATCGCCGCAAGGGCATCGAGAACGCCGCCAGCTTCAAGGCCAATGGCACCGGCCCGTTCCAGCTGAAGGAGCGACAGCCCGGCACACGCACGGTGCTCACCCGCTTTGCCGGCTATTGGGCGCCACTGCCCACCAACGTGACCGAGGTGGTTTTCACGCCGATCGGCAATGACGCCACGCGGGTGGCTGCGTTGCTCAGCGGCGAGATCGATCTGATGGAGCCGGTGCCTTTGCAGGACATCGAGCGACTGAAGGTCAACCCCGCGCTGAGGGTGCTGCAAGGCCCCGAGTTGCGCACGATCTTTCTCGGCATGGACCAGCAGCGCGACGAACTGCTGCATTCCGACGTGAAAGGCAAGAACCCGTTCAAGGACCGCCGTGTGCGCCAGGCGTTCTACCAAGCCATCGACATCGAGGCGATCCGCACCCGGGTGATGCGCGGCGCCGCCACGCCCGCCGCCTTGATGCTGGGCCCGGGCGTCAACGGTTATCCCGCCGACCTGGACCACCGTCTGCCCTACGACCCTGCCGCAGCGAAGCGTCTGCTGGCCGAGGCAGGTTTTCCATCTGGCTTCAAGGTGGGCATGAACTGCCCGAACGACCGCTATGTGAATGACGCCAAGATCTGCCAGGCGGTGGCGGCGAACCTGGCGCGCATCGGTGTGCGCATCCAGCTGCAGGCCGAAGCCAAGGTCACCTACTTCCCGAAGATCCTGCGCCGCCAGACCAGCTTCTACCTGCTCGGCTGGACGCCTGGCACCTACGACGCCCACGATGTGTTGAGCGCGCTGCTTGCCACGCCGAACGAACAAGGGCAGGGCCAGTTCAACCTGGGCTCGTACAGCAACGCCCGCGTCGATGCGCTGACCGCTGCGGTGCAAAGCGAGACCGATCCGGCGCGTCGCAACGCACTGGTCCGCGAGGCGATGGAGCTGCATGCGAAAGACATCGGCCACATCCCTCTGCACCAGCAGGCGCTCGCCTGGGGCATGAAGAAGAACATCGAACTGGTGCAACCCCCCGACAACATGATGCCGTTCAAGTGGGTGGTGGTGAAGTGAGCGCAATGTGAGCCAGGCCGCCGCATCACTGGGCACTCTGCGCCGCTTCTTTGCGGGTGACCTGTGGCACAGCTTCACCCACTCGCCCACCGCGATGGTGGCCGCTGCCATCGCGTTGATCTGCATCGTCAGCGCAACCTTCGCGAACGTGCTGGCGCCGCACCACCCGTTCGACCTGGCCACGCTGGAGCTGGCCGATTCGCGGCTGCCGCCGGCCTGGTTGCCCGAGGGCCGCGCTACCTATCTGTTGGGAACCGACGACCAGGGACGCGACATCCTGTCGGCGCTGATGTACGGCGCTCGAATTTCACTGCTGGTTGGGTTCTCGTCGGTGCTGGTGTCGATGGTGGTCGGTGTCGCGCTCGGCCTGCTCTCGGGCTATGTGGGCGGAAAGACCGATGGCTTCCTGATGCGGGTGTGCGACGTGATGCTGTCGTTCCCGGCGATCCTGGTCGCGCTGCTGATCGACGGCGTCGGCCGCGCGCTGTTTCCTCAGTCGCACGACGCGCTGGCCTATGCGGTGCTGATCCTCGCGATTTCGCTGACGGGTTGGGTGCCCTATGCGCGCACCGTGCGTGGCAGCGCGATGGTCGAGCGGCAGAAGGAGTACGTGCAGGCTGCCCGCGTCATCGGCGTGGCGCCGCTGCGCATCATGCGCCGCCATGTGCTGCCCAACGTGATGGGCCCGGTGATGGTGCTCGCGACCTTGCAGGTGGCCACGGCCATCCTGATCGAGGCGACCTTGTCTTTCCTCGGCGTCGGCGTGCCGCCGACCTCGCCCTCGTTGGGCACGCTGATCCGCGTCGGCAACGATTTCCTGTTCTCCGGCGAGTGGTGGATCACGGTGTTCCCCGGCGCGATGCTGGTGCTGATCGCGCTCAGCGTGAACCTGCTGGGCGACTGGTTGCGGGATGCGCTGAACCCGGGTTCGCGCTGAGATGGTTGCTCTGCTTGAAGTCGACCAGCTCTGCGTAGAGTTCGCGACGCGCCACGGCGGCCTGCGCGCGCTGTCCGACGTGTCGTTTGCCATCGCGCCGGGCGAGGTGCTGGGCATCGTCGGTGAATCCGGTGCGGGCAAGTCGCTGACCGGCGCGGCCATCATCGGCCTGCTGCAGCCCCCGGGCCGCATCAGCAGTGGCCGCATCGTCTACGACGGGCAGCGCATCGACACGCTGGCGGGCGATGCGATGCGACGCCTGCGCGGCCGGCAGATCGGCAGCATCTTCCAGGACCCGATGACAGCGCTGAACCCGCTGCTGACAATCGGTCAGCAGCTGGTCGAGACGATCCGCACCCACCTGCCGCTGAGCGAGGCCGAGGCGGTGGCTCGCGCGGTGAGCCTGCTGGAAGAGACGGGCATCAGCGGCGCATCGCAACGGCTCGCGCAGTACCCGCACCAGTTCTCGGGCGGCATGCGGCAGCGGGTTGTCATCGCGCTGGCCCTGGCCGCCGGGCCGCGCCTGCTGATTGCCGATGAGCCGACGACCGCGCTCGATGTGTCGGTGCAGGCGCAGGTGATCGCGCTGCTGAAGCGGTTGTGCCGCGACCGCGGCATGGCGGTGATGCTGGTCACGCACGACATGGGCGTGATCGCTGAAGCCTGCGACCGCGTGGCAGTGATGTACGCCGGGCGCATCGTCGAGATCGGGCCGGTCCGCGAGGTGATCCATACCCCGGCGCATCCGTACACCGTCGGGCTGATGGGGGCGATCCCGTCGATGACCGGCGAGCGCGAACGGCTTGTGCAGATCGACGGCGCGATGCCGCGCCTGGGCGAAATTCCCGAGGGCTGTGCCTTTCACCCGCGCTGCCCGCAGGCCTGGGCGCGCTGCCGCCGCGAGCGGCCCGAGCTGATGCCCGTTGGTGCGAGCCGCGCCGCGTGCTGGTTACACGACGCAGGGGCGCCGCGATGACGACACTGGCGGCGTCACCGTTGGTCGAGGTGCGCAACCTCAGCAAGACCTTCGATGTGTCGGCGTCGTGGCTGGCCCGCGTGATCGAGCGTCGTGCGCCGCAGTTCTTGCGCGCTGTCGATGGCGTCAGCTTCACGATTCCTCGCGGCCAGACCCTGGGGCTGGTCGGTGAATCAGGCTGCGGCAAGAGCACCGTGGCGCGCCTGCTCGTCGGCTTGCACACGCCCACCTCGGGCGAGGTGCGCCTCGACGGCATCGACATGACGCATGCCTTCGCCTCAGGTCAGGCCGGCGCGTTGCGCAGGCGCTTGCAGATGATCTTCCAGGATCCGTATGCGAGCCTGAACCCGCGTTGGAGCGTGGCCGACATCGTGGCTGAACCGCTGGTCGAGCACGGCTTGCTGTCGGGCCGCGCCGCGCTCCGCGAGCGGGTTGCAGAACTGCTGGCCTCGGTCGGCCTGTCTACCAACGATGCCGACAAGCTGCCGCACCAGTTTTCTGGCGGGCAGCGGCAGCGCATCTCGATCGCGCGCGCGCTGGCATCGAACCCCGAGTTTCTGGTGTGCGACGAGCCCACCTCGGCGCTCGATGTGTCGGTGCAGGCGCAGGTGCTGAACCTGATGCAGGAGATCCAGCAGCGCCACGGCCTGACCTACCTCTTCATCTCGCACAACCTCGCTGTGGTGCGGCATGTCGCCGATCAGGTTGGCGTGATGGTGCTGGGCCGCATCGTCGAGCTGGCCGACCGCCACACGCTGTTCTCGCGGCCGCTGCACCCGTACACCCGGATGCTGCTCGATGCGATCCCCGATGTGGCCATGAGCGGCCGCGTGCGGCAGCCCGTGCAGGGTGACCTGCCAAACCCGCTGCAGCCACCCACCGGTTGCAGCTTCCATCCGCGCTGCCCGCATGCGAACGAGCGCTGCCGCGTCGAACGGCCGGCGCTGCTAATGATCGCCGGCGTGCAGGTGGCTTGCCATGCTGCTGAAGAAGGGCGCTTGCCGTGAGCCAAGCGCCGACTGTGTGGCTCTGAGCCCTTGCGGGCCCAGTCACACAGGCAGCCGACCTCGGGCTATGTCGGCCTCACTGCGGTTCGAACGCACCCTGTTAGACCGGAGCAATCATGGCAACTTCTCCTGTAACGGACTCTCGTCCGCAGACGACACCGCACTGGCGAGATCACCATGTGGCGCGGCACCACGCTTGCTCACCATCCGGCCTAGCGGTGTGCAGTCAGAAACGGCCAGGCAATCCTGGTGAAGAGTCCTGGGGTGGGGGTCGAACCATCTCATAGTGCAGTCCCCAGTGCTCGACAGCGGCGGTCAGCACGATCGATTCGGCTTCGGCGACATGTGCGTCGGCTTCGGCAATCTCGACGCACAGGCGCAGTAGCTTCAGCCGCAGCGCGGGGTCTTGTATCTCGCCCATCAGGTCTGCCAGCGTACGTTCGTCCACCGGACAGACGTCGGCCCATTTCAATTGGTCGCTTGAAAGCAGGTCCTCGCAGAAGGTATCCAGTATTTCGTGCAACTCGTGCCGCGCCAGGCCCAACTGCTGATGCACGGAAAGGCGGTCGAGCCAATCGATCTCCGCTTCTCCGATATCGCCATCTGCCAACACCGTCAGCGCGACGATGCGGGCGGCTGCTTGTGGGCTGTTTGCCGGATAGGTGCGCATGGTGGTCTCCGCCAGGGGCTTTCGGTAAGGGGTCAGTCGAAGATATTGCTCAGCCAGGACTTCTTGTATCGGCCCTGCGTGCTTCGCCCGTGGTCGTAGTCAGAGTCCACGAACTGCGGCTGTGAACGTGCTGACGGGCTGGCGACCGGGGCTGGCGTCATTGCCGCCGAACGCTCGATCAGCTTGTCGAGTTCACCACGGTCCAGCCAGACGCCACGGCATTGCGGGCAATAGTCGATCTCGACGCCTTGGCGGTCGCTCATCACGAGCGCGGTATCGATACAGGTGGGGCATTTCATGGTGCGCTCCGGTTGGTAGCTCATTCGTCCGAGCTGCCGAAGCCGAACAGGCTGAGCAGGCTCGTGAACAGGTTGAAGATCGAGACGTACAGACCCACGGTGGCCAGCACGTAGTTGGTTTCGCCGCCGGTGACGATCCGGCTGGTCTCGAAGAGGATCAGCCCCGCCGATAGCAGCGCAACCATCGCCGCCAACGCCAGGGCGAGGGCTGGTATCTGGAAGAACACCGCGCCCAGGCCGCCGATCAGCGCGATGACCATGCCGGCGAACAGGAAGCCGCCCATGAAGCTGAAGTCGCGGCGGGTCGTCAGGACCTAGGCCGACAAGGCCAGAAAAATGGCCCCCGTGGCAGCGAGGGCCATCGTCACGACCTGTGCGCCGCCGGGCAGGGCGAGCGACTTGGCCAGTACCGGCCCCAGCGAGTAGCCCATGAAGCCCGTCAGCGCAAATACCGCCGGCAAGGCCCAGCCGCTGTTCTTGAACTTGTAGACCGCGAAGAGCAGGCCGAAGTAGCCGCCCAGCGTGAGCAACAGGCCCGGCGCCTGCGGCTTCCGGGGGAGCGGTCAAGGGGATGGGCGTCATGGAGTTCATGGTGTCGATTCCTGGGCGCGTTTGAGTTCAGCGTTCGTGACTGATGAAGCGCTGACGCAGGCGACGGGAGTCATTGCTGCGGCGCCAGAGCCGCATCAGGAACCGGGCGGCGCGTGCCAGCGCCTGATCCAGCGCAGTGCGCCAGTCCTTCGCCACCGAGGTGACAACCACGGAACCTGCGCCGTCAGTCCGGAGTTCCACTTGGCAGCGCTTGTCGATGCCGCCACGCGGTCCGTTCACGTCCGACATCTGCACTTCGGCGCGTGGCACCAGCCAGCCCAGGCGCCGCAGCACGAAGCGCACGCGACGTTCGGTCAGGTCGCGCAGGTCAGCGGCTTGCGAATGACGAGAGTTGAAGAGCACTTGCATCACGGGTCTCCAGTGGTTGACGGACAGGCGAAATGTGAGGCGCCCAGCAGTTCTGGAAAAGCAGAATTTCAAGAACGAGAACATCGGATAAATCTGAACATGGGACAGCGCTTCGGCCGCAGACTTCATGGTTTGGCGGCGCCGGCTGGCACGCGCCGCAGCGTGCCAGCCTTCTTGGCACGTCACCCTCTGGAGAGACATCCGATGCCCAACATTCGAACCGCCAATGCCATCCGACTGGAGTTCGCTCCTGATTCCTTGGTTCAATCCAATTTATCTGGGGCCGCCTTCACCGGAGATTGGCTCTGGGTCGCAGGCGATGAAGCCTGCGGCCTGGATCGACTGCGCCGGCTGGACCCCGTGGGGCGAGAGGCTTTGCGCTTCGGCGAGGTGCGCGACTTCCCACTGGCCGATCTGCTGGACCTTCCAGGCGCAGCCGGCGAAGAGGCCGACCTGGAAGGCATGGCCGTCGCCGATGGTTTCCTCTGGGTAATCGGCTCGCATGGCCTGAAGCGCAAGAACGCCAAACCGGACCGGGACCACGCCGACAACGCCAAGCGGCTGGCGAAGGTGGCGCTGGATGGCAACCGGCGCCTGCTGGCCTGTCTGCCCTTCGAGCCAGACGCTAACGGCGAGCCGTGCCTGGTACGACAGGCGCAGGACGGACGGCGTGCACTCCGCCTGAAGGGTGACGCGCAAACAAACCTGCTCACGCGCGCGCTGGCCGATGACCCGCACTTCGGGCCTTACATGGCGATCCCGGGAAAGGACAACGGCTTTGACATTGAGGGCCTGGCCGTTGATGGCCGCCGACTGCTGCTCGGGCTACGTGGTCCGGTGCTGCGCGGCTGGTCAGCGCTGCTCGAAATCGCGGTAGAGGCCCGCGGCGACCAACTGCGCCTGGCGCCCCTGGATGACAGCGGCACGCTGATCCGCAAGCACTTCCTGCAACTCGACGGCCTGGGCGTGCGGGACCTGCACTTCTCAGGCGACGACCTCTACATCCTCGCCGGCCCGACGATGGTGCTGAACGGCGACATCCGCGTCTTCAAGTGGCCTGCCGCCCGGCACTTGCTGGCCGCCAACAGCGAGCCGGTCCGCTTCGAGTCGGCGCTGACCGAGTCTGTGCCACTGCCGCACGGACATGGCACTAACCGTGCTGAGGCCATCTGCGACCTGCCGCCGGCGCTGTCGGGTGGTAAAGCCAAG
>LNFM01013914.1_pt1 | contig 10089 bp, 7 predicted proteins | sample 596031 | NCBI WGS metagenome assembly LNFM01 (sample SAMN04254537, study PRJNA301005) | activated carbon metagenome | isolation source: dual media filters at the Ann Arbor, Michigan drinking water treatment plant | place: USA: Ann Arbor | reverse complement strand
ACCGGCGCTCGATCACGCGGCCATCGGCAACGCGCAGGCCAAGCGACGCGAAGACGTGCCGTGCCAGCGGCTTGTCCATGGCGATCGCCGAGGCCAGCACGCCGGAATGCGTGTAGGGAATCGCCAGGATCTCAAGCACGCCCTGGATGCAGCCGTCCTCGCCGTAGCGGCCATGAAGCGCGTTGAACACGACATCCGGTCCACCGCCCGCGGCCGGCCGCAGGAATTCGACCAGTGCCCGCAAATCGCGTTTCACATCGTATTCGACGACCTTGTGGCCGCCCTCGCGCAATCCTTCGGCGCAAGCATTGCCGCTCACCAGCGAGACCTCGCGCTCGGGCGACCAGCCGCCCATCAGGACCGCGACGGTGCGTGTCATGCCGTCTCCCCGATGCGCTTTATTTCCCAGGCCAGCCGCACGCCGCTGTGCGCGAGCACGCGCCGGCGCACTTCCTCACCCAGGGCCTCGATGTCGGCAGCCGTCGCGGCGCCAAGATTGATCAGGAAGTTGCAATGCTTCTCCGAAACCTGCGCCTCGCCGATCCGCAAGCCGCGGCAACCGGCGCGGTCGATCAGCTCCCACGCCTTGTGGCCTTCGGGATTGACGAAAGTCGAGCCGCCGGTGCGGCTGCGCGGCTGGGATTCAGTGCGGGCGGCGTCGATCTCGGCAATGCGCCGCGCGATCGCGAGCTGGTCGCCCGGCGTGGCGCGCAGCCGGGCCGACGTGAATATCCAGCCGGCCGGCGCCGTGCTGTGACGGTAGCTGAAGCCCAGGTCAGCGGCGCTGACACGATGGACGGCCCCGCGACGATCCACGGCCTCGGCCGACACCAGGACCTGCGAGAGCTCGCCGCCATAGGCACCGCCATTCATAGCGATGGCGCCGCCGATCGTGCCGGGAATGCCGCTCAGGAATTCGAGGCCAGCCAGACCATGATCCCGGGCCGTCAGGGCGACGTTGAGATCGGGCGCGCCGGCGCCGCTCACCAGTTCGTTGCCCTCGACGGCGATGCCGGTGAAACCGCGCATCAGGCGGATGACCACGCCCTTCACGCCACCGTCACGCACCAGAAGGTTCGAGCCAACACCCAGCACCGTGACCGCCACATCGGCTGGAAGTGCTGCCAGAAACGATGCCAGGTCCTCGACGTCGGACGGCCGGAACAGGACTTCCGCCGGCCCGCCGGTGCGGAACCAAGTCTGCGGACCGAGCGGTGCATCGGCCACGAGCCGGCCGCGCGGCTTGGGCAGCCGATCGATCAGATGAGGCTTGGATGTCGCGAGCGCCATCATGCCGCCGATCCACCATGGGGGCCTTGATCGTTTGCAATGGCGCGCGGGCCGGCCTGCTCGGCGGCGAATTGCTGGAGCTGACCGGGCAGCGCGTGTGCCCAGGCGGTGATGTTGCCGGCACCCAGACAAACCACCACGTCGCCCGGTCGTGCCGCCTGCCAGATCAGCGCCGGCAGATCGCCCGGCGCGCCGAGCGGCGTCACGTCGCGATGGCCGGCGCGGCTCACCAGGCTGACCAGCATGTCGCGGTTGACGCCTTCGATCGGTGCTTCGCCCGCGGCATATACGTCGGCGACGATGACCGCGTCGGCATCGGTGAAGCAGGCGGCGAATTCGGCCTTCAGCGAGGCGAGGCGCGTAAAGCGGTGCGGCTGCATGACGGCGATGACCCGGCCCGAGCCGCCATAGGCCTGTCGGGCGGCGCGCAAGGTGACGGCGATCTCGACAGGATGGTGGCCGTAGTCGTCGATCACCGTGATGCCGTGTGCCTCGCCGGTCTTGGTGAAACGCCGCTTCACGCCGCCGAACGACGCGAGCGCACGACGGATGGTATCGTCGGGCAGGCCCATCTCCTGCGCCACGGCGATGGCGGCCAGCGCGTTCTGCACGTTGTGCTGGCCGAACATCGGCAGGCGCATGCCGGCGATGATGCGCGAGTCGTTGGTGGCTCTATGTTCGACCATGACGTCGAAGTCGGCGCCTGTACGATCGAGCTTGAGATTGATCGCGCGCACGTCGGCGTTGGCACCGATGCCGTAGGTGACGATGCGCCGGTCGGCGACGCGCGGGATCAACGCCTGGACCTCGGGATGGTCCGAGCACAGCACGGCAAAGCCGTAGAACGGGATGTTCTCGACGAAGCGCACGAAGGCCTCGCGCAACGAGTCGAAGGTGCCGTAGTGGTCGAGATGCTCGGGATCGACGTTGGTGACCACGGCGATGGTCGCGGGCAGGCGCAGGAACGAGCCGTCCGATTCGTCGGACTCCACCACCATCCAGTCGCCGTCGCCCAGCCGCGCATTGGTGCCGTAGGCGTTGATGATACCGCCGTTGATCACCGTCGGATCGAGCCCGCCGGTGTCGAGCATGGCGGCCACCAGCGAGGTCGTCGTGGTCTTGCCGTGCGTGCCGCCGACGGCGATCGACCATTTGAGCCGCATCAGTTCGCCGAGCATCTCGGCGCGTCGCACCACCGGCACGAGCCGGGCCCGGGCTGCCATGACCTCGGGATTGTCCTTCTTGACCGCGCTCGAGACGACCACGACCTGGGCGTTGGAGACATTGTCGGCACGGTGGCCGATCATGACCTTCATGCCGAGTTCGGCCAGCCGGCGCGTGTTCGCGCCCTCGGCAATGTCGCTGCCCTGCACCTTGTAGCCGAGATTGTGCAGGACCTCGGCGATGCCCGACATGCCGATACCGCCGATGCCGACGAAATGGATGAGACCGATGTTCAGCGGCAGCGCCCTCATGCGGCGACTCCTGACGGTGAAAGGGTGAAGCCGGTCATCTCGACGACCAGATCGGCAAGCCGCGCGGCGGCATCGGGCCGTCCCACGACGTGCGCGGCGGCGGCCATCGCCGCCAGACGCTGCGGCGCCTCGAACAGTCCGTTCAAATGCGACGCCAGGGTGGCAACCGTGAACGAGGCATGCGGAATGACGATGCAGGCGCCCGTCGCCTCGAACGCACGGGCATTCGCACTCTGATGATCGTCGGCGGCATAGGGATAGGGAATCAGGATCGACGGCCGGCCGATCGTTGCGAGTTCGGCCACCGTCGAGGCGCCGGAGCGGCCGATCACGAGATGCGCCGCGGCCAGCCTGGCCGGCAGGTCGGCGAAGAACGGCGCCAGCTCGGCCACGATGCCCGCCGCGGCATAGGCCGCCCGCACGCGCTCCATATCCTCGGGCCGGCATTGCTGCACCAGCCGGACGCGCACCCGCAACGCCTGAGGCAGCGAAAGAATCGCCTCGGGAATGATCTTGCTGAACGATGCGGCGCCCTGGCTGCCACCGAACACGAGGATGTCGATCACGCGGCCTTCGCCCGGCACGCGGTAGGGCGAACTGCGCAGCAGGCGCACCGGCTCGCGCACGGGATTGCCGACTAGGCAGGCGCGCCGATCGTCGGCAGCAATGTATTGCGTGCGGGCGAATGATGTCGCCACGCGCGCAGCACCTCCGAGAACGAGGCGGTTCGCCTTGCCGAGCACGGCATTCTGCTCGTGCAGCATTGCCGGCAACCGGCGCAGGCGGGCAGCGACCAGGGTCGGCACCGAGGCGTAGCCACCGAAGCCCACGACAGCCGACGGACCGATGCGTCCCAGCGCACGCCACGCATCGAACAGGCCGAGGGCCAACGAGAACATCGCCATCATCCGCTCGCGCAACGACCCGGTGGGGCTCGCGGAATGAATGTAGTGGATAGGCCGGCGCGACAGGGCCCCTTGCCATTGCCGGCCGCGCGAGTCGGTCACCAGCGTGAACGGCAGGCCGCGCGCCTCAAGTTCGCCGGCCAGCGCTTCGGCCGGAAACACGTGTCCGCCGGTGCCGCCGGTCGCCAGGACCACGGGGCCTACCGCGGGCCCCACTAGACAGCTTCCCTCAAGCCAGCGTGCTCGCGCGTCAGCGACAGCAACATGCCGAGACAGATCGCCATGGCAAGCGCCGAGGAGCCGCCGTAGGAGATGAACGGCAGCGTCATGCCCTTGGCCGGGATGAGCTGGATGGTCGAGGCCATGTTGATGGCCGCCTGCAGGCCGAACTGCACGGCAAGGCCAGTGGCCGCCAGGGTGATGAAGAGGCTGGTCTCCTTCGACGCGCGCGACATCGAGCGCAGCGTCACGAAGGCGAACAGGCCCAGGATCAGCAGGCAGACGACGAGACCGAACTCCTCGCCGGCAACGGCCATCACGAAATCGGTGTGCGCATCGGGAAGCTGCGCCTTGACCGTGCCCTCGCCCGGGCCGCGTCCGAACAGCGAGCCGTTCATGAAGGCTTCGAGGGAGGTATTGACCTGGTAGTTGTCGCCCGACGAGGGGTCGAGGAAGCGGTCGAAACGGCTGCGGACGTGGCTGAACGTGAAGTAGCTGCCGACCAGTGCACTGGCGGCACCCACCGCGCCAAAGCCCGCGAGCCACATCGGCAAGCCGACGACGAAGAGCTGCGCGCCCCAGACCGCGGCGACGACGATGCTCATGCCAAGATCGGGCTGCAGGATCAGGAGCGCGAGAACCGTGCCAACCAGCAGAGTACAGAGAAAATAGCCCGGCACCCGCCGTTCGGTGCGGCTTTGCGCCAGCAGCCAGGCCGAGATCACGGCGAGGCTGGGCTTGGCGAATTCCGAGGGCTGCAGGCTGGAAAGGCCGGGCACGGAGATCCACCGCCGCGCCCCCTTGATCTCGACGCCAATGACGAAAGTGGCGGCCAGCAGCACCACGCTGCCGCAGAACACCAGCAGGGCAAGCCGCCGGACGTGACGTGGCGAGGCCAGCGAAATCGCCAGCATCACCAGGAGCGCCATCGGCAGGAAGATGAACTGACGCTTGGCAAACATGAAGGAGTCGGCGCCGATTCGCTCCGCTGCCGGCGGCGATGCCGCCAGCGTCAGCAGGACGCCAAAGGCCATGATCGCCAGGATCGCGCCCAGAGACCAGCGATCGACCGTCCACCACCATTGGCCGATCACGCTGCGATCGTCGCGTGGAACCTGGATCATGCCGCCATCCCCAAACGCTGGGCACCCGGCAACGCCCGCGACATGGCGCGAAAGGCATCGCCGCGATGCTCGTAACTCTTCCATTGATCCCACGAGGCGCAGGCCGGCGAGAGCAGGACGACGGCCTCGCCGAGGCCGTCGCGCTGCGCGCGCGCGTGCGCCGCATCGAGCGCCGACTGCAGATCGCCGCAGCGGCTGTAGGGCAGCTTGCCCTCGAGCTGGCCGGCGAACAGGTCGCTCGCCTCCCCGATCAGAAAGGCATGGCGGATGCGGTCGAAGTAGGACGCGAGCGGCGCCACGCCGCCCTCCTTCGCCTGGCCGCCAAGGATCCAGTAAATGTCGTGATAGCTCGAAAGCGCTCGCGCCGTTGCCTCGGCATTGGTCGCCTTGCTGTCGTTGACGTAGACGACGTTGCCCACCGAGGCGACACGCTCCTGGCGGTGCGGCAGGCCGGGATAGCTGCGCAAGCCCTCAACGATCCGCTCGCGCGGCACGTCGAGCCAGCGGCAGGTGGCCCAGGCACAGGCAGCGTTCTGCGCATTGTGGTCGCCCGGCAGGGTCGGCACATCGGAGAAATCGACCGCATAACCGTCGGCATCGATCAGGCTGCCGGCGCGGAAAGAGACTCCGCCGGCGACCGGACGGTCGAAGGCCACCGGGACGGCAATGACACCCGGCCGCACCACGATCCTGTCGTGGACCGCGCGAGACGGCTCGTCGTCGATGCCGATCACGGCGCAATCGCCAGCTTGCTGGCGGGCGAAGATGTTTTCCTTGGCCGCAACATAGCCCGCCATGTCGCCGTGGCGGTCGATATGGTCGGGTGTGACGTTCAGCCAGACAGCGATGTTGGCGCGAAAGGTCTCGAGCAGTTCGAGCTGGTACGACGACAGTTCGAGGACGTAGACGCCGCCCTCGCCCAGAGTGCTGAGATCGAGTGCGCCCCTTCCGATGTTGCCGCCGACTTCGCAGCGCACGCCTGCCTGGGCGAGAATGTGGCCGATCAGCGCCGTCGTCGTCGACTTGCCGTTGGTCCCGGTGATGGCCACGAAACACGCCTTCGGGGCGGCACGGGCCAGCAACTCGACGTCGCAGATGATCTTCTTGCCCGCAGCGCGCGCCGCTGCCGCCACAGGATGAGGCGCGGGCAGATGGCTGGGAATTCCGGGGCTGATGACCAGCGCCGTCGTGCGCGGCCAGTCGATCGAGGCTGGATCTGCGAGCGCCACGCCGGCAGCGGCCGCGGTCGCACGCGAGGCGGTGTTGTCGTCCCAGGCGACGCACCCGACACCCGCCGCCGTCAGGGCGCGCGCCGTCGCCAGGCCCGAGCGCGCGAGCCCCAGCACGACGAAAGACGATCCCTTGAGGAAGGCGAGGTCGATCATCCGCTCACCTCAACTTCAACGTGGCCAAGCCCGCCATCGCGAGGATGGCGGCGATAATCCAGAAGCGGAAGACGATGGTGGGCTCGGCCCAGCCCTTCTGCTCGAAATGATGGTGCAGCGGCGCCATGCGAAAGACGCGTCGCCCCGTCCATTTATAGGAAAGGACCTGGACGATCACCGAGACGGTCTCCAGCACGAACAGCCCGCCCACGATCGCTAGCACGATCTCATGCTTGGTGACGACGGCCACGGCGCCCAGCGCGCCACCGATGGCGAGCGAGCCGGTATCGCCCATGAACACCATCGCGGGCGGCGCATTGAACCACAGGAAGCCGAGCCCGGCGCCGACCAGCGCCGCCAGCAGCACCGCGAGTTCGCCCGAGCGCGGGATGTGATGAAGATAGAGGTAGTTGGTGAGGATGGTGTTGCCCACGACATAGGCAATCAAGCCGAACACAGCCGACGCCATGATCACCGGACCGATCGCGAGGCCATCGAGCCCGTCGGTCAGATTGACCGCGTTGGAAGCTCCGACCATCACCAGAACGCCGAAGGCGACGAAGCCTACGAGGCTGAGCGGCAGCAACACGTCTTTCAGGAAGGGCAAGGCCAGCGTGTAGCGCAGTGGCGCAGGCGACGCCTGGGCGATGAAATAGGTCGCGACGCCGGCCACCAGGATCGACAGACCAAGCTTCACCTTGCCCGGCACGCCCTTGGAGTTGCGCTTGGTGACCTTGAGGAAATCGTCCCACAGGCCGATCGCGCCGAATGCCAGGGTGACGGCTAGCACGATCCAGACATAGCGATTGCTGAGGTCGGCCCACAGCAGTGTGGCGACGGTGAGCGTGATCAGGATCAGGAGGCCGCCCATGGTAGGCGTGCCCTTCTTGGTCAGGAGGTGGCTGGCGGGACCGTCGTCGCGGATCGGCTGGCCCTGCTGCTGCTTGCTGCGCAGCCAGCGGATCAGGACACCGCCAATCAGGAAGCTCAGGATCAACGCCGTGATGAACGCGCCGATCGAGCGGAACGTTAGGTAGCGGAACAGATTGAACGGACTGAAGACGTCCGCCAGAGGATAGAGAAGATTGTAGAACATCGTTACGGTCCCACCTCGCCGCCGCTTGCCGCCACGATGGCGTCTACGACGATCTTCATTTTCGAACCCAGCGAACCCTTCACCGCGACCACGTCGCCCGCGCGCAGGGCTGCTGCGACCTCACCCGCCAGCGAGGCTGAATCGGGCCGATGCACCCCGCGCTGCGCAGGCGCCAGGCATTGCCACAGCGCCCGCATGTGCGGCCCGCACAAGAACACCTGCGCTGCCCGGCTCGTCGCCACCGCGTCGGCCAAGTCGGCGTGATAGGCGTCGGCGTCAGCGCCCTCACCCAGCTCGCGCATGTCGCCCAGCGCCAATAGGCGACGTCCGCCAGACTTGGGTTCGGTACGCGACAGCACGGCGAGCATGGCACGGACCGACACCGGGTTGGCATTGTAGCTCTCATCGAGCAGCTCGATCGCACCGGCCCCGAACTTCAGCATCCGGCGCGCGCCCCGGCCGGGCGACGCCTTGACCTTCGCCAGCGTCGCGGCTGCCACCGCCACGTCGGCGCCCAGCGCCTCGACGACGGCGAGCGCCGCTACGCTGTTCAGCGCCCAATGCTCGCCAGCCGCTCCCAGCCGATACTCGATCCGCCGGCCATGGATCAAGGCTGCAACATCGCTACCGGAATCCTGCAGGTCACAGGCCAGAAGTCGTGCCTCGGCGGCCTCGCTGCGGCCGAAGCCCACGATGCGGGAAACGCCGAAACGACGTGCATGACCCGCAAGGCGCTCGTAGTGGCGGCTGTCGCGATTGAGCACGGCGGCTGCACCTTCCGCCATGCCGGCAAACAGGCAGCCCTTTTCATCGGCGATCGCCTCTTCGCTGCCCATGTGTCCGATATGAACCGCGCCCACGTTGGTGATGACGCCGACATGCGCCTCAACCTGGCGGGCCAGCGGCTCGATCTCGCCGGGATGGTTCATGCCGATCTCGAAGACGCCGTAACGCGCCTCGCGCGCCAGGCGCGACAGGCTGATCGGAACGCCGACATGATTGTTGTAGCTCGCCACGCTGGCCGAGGTCGGCGCCTGGGCCGACAGCATCGCCCGCAAGGCATCCTTGGTACTGGTCTTGCCGACCGAGCCCGTGACGCTGGCGATGCGCGCCTTGCTACGGCGGCGGCCGGCTCGACCGAGGTCGACCAGCGCCTTCATCGTGTCGGGAACGCGGATCAACGTGCCGCGTGCGCCCTCGACGTCGCGCGAAACGACGGCGGCCACGGCACCACGCGCCAGCGCATCGGCCACGAAGCCGTGACCGTCGGTGGTCTCGCCACCGAGCGCAAAGAAGAGATCTCCCTTGCCGACGGCGCGGCTGTCGAAAGTCACGCCGTTCGCCGCGAAGGGCGCGACGGCCGCTACCGGCGACAGCGCCTTGATCACCTCGTCGGAGGTCCAGAGGGCGGTCATGCGGGCACTCCGCCAAGTTCGCGCGCGACTTCGGCATCGTCGAAGGGAAGCGTGACGCCCTTGATGGTTTGTCCGGTCTCGTGGCCCTTGCCGGCGATCAGCAGCAGGTCCTCGGCGCTGCCGAGAGCGGCCATGCCGGCTTCTATGGCGGCATGCCGGCCGTCGACGGCCTCGATCCAGTTCTTCCGGTCGGCCGCGATGCCGCGCAGGATCTCGCGACGGATCGCCTTGGGTTCCTCGTTGCGCGGGTTGTCGTCGGTGACGATGGCAAGATCGGCGAGCCGGGTGGCGATCTCACCCATGACCGGCCGCTTGGCCCGGTCGCGATCGCCGCCGCAGCCGAACACCACCACCAGCTTGCCACGCGCGAACGGCCGAAGCGTGTCCAGCACGGTCTCTAGCGCCTCGGGTTTGTGGGCATAGTCGACATAGATCGGTGCGCCGGAGCGGTGGCGCGCAACGAGTTGCAGGCGGCCGGGCGCCCCGGTGAGGTTCGCCAGCGCCGCCACAGCGCGCGCCGGATCGCCGCCGGTCGCCACGACGAGGCCGAGGGCGGCGAGCGCATTGGACGCCTGGAAACCTCCGACCAGGGGAAGATCGATTTCATGGCGCGCGCCCAGCACGTCGATTGTCAGTTGCTGACCGGTCGAGGTCGGATTGTCGCCGATCAGGCGGATTTCCCGGCCCTTGGCGCCATAGGTCCAGAAGCGAATGCCGCGCTGCCGGCAAATCGCAGCCAATGTCTCGGCATGGTCGCTGTCGGCGTTGACGATCGCCGTGCCACCTGCCGGCAACAGGCTGCCGAACAGTCGCGCCTTGGCCGCAAAGTAGCTCTCCATCGAAGTGTGATAGTCGAGATGCTCATGCGTGAGGTTGGTGAAGGCCGCTGCCGCGAGCCGGACACCGTCGAGCCGGTGCTGATCGAGACCGTGGCTCGACGCCTCGATCGCCAGATGCGCGACGCCCTCGCGGGCAAGCGTTGCAAGATCCTCGTGCAACTGCACCGGATCGGGCGTCGTGAGACCCGCTTCGCGCGTCAGTCCCGGCGATACGATGCCGAGCGTGCCGACGCTCGCCGCCTTGAGTCCGAGCGCCTCCCAGATCTGGCGCACGAAATGGACGGTCGAGGATTTGCCGTTGGTGCCGGTGACGGCGGCGATGGTGGCGGGCTGAAGGCCGG
>LNFM01015172.1_pt1 | contig 10090 bp, 5 predicted proteins | sample 596031 | NCBI WGS metagenome assembly LNFM01 (sample SAMN04254537, study PRJNA301005) | activated carbon metagenome | isolation source: dual media filters at the Ann Arbor, Michigan drinking water treatment plant | place: USA: Ann Arbor | reverse complement strand
ATTGGCGACAGTGACCCAATTCGTCTCACCGGTGGATTACCCATGACTGGCAGCGCGGTTAGTGAGGCTATCAAAGGAACTCAATTTAACGATATCATCAATGGTAAGGGTGGAAACGATGATTTGTATGGTGGTCTAGGCAGTGATACTTATGAATTCTCGGGTGTTTTTTCAACTTCTAATAGTTGGGATCGCATTTGGGAATTAGCTGATGGCGGAACCGATGACACGATCCATATTATCACTGGCCCAAATGTAGGCGATATTCCTGCTTCCGCCGTACGTATAGTGGGTAGAGACCAGTACTTCGATCATGACAGCGTGCAAATCATTGTCGATGGCTTTGGCACCATCCATCTCAACAGTCAGTTACTTGACCCTAAAGTAGAGTGGTTACAAATTGGTGATAATGACCCAATTTCTCTTACTGACGGACTAAATATGACTGGCAGTTCGTCTAGTGAAGATATCAAAGGAAGCAAATTTAACGACACCATCAATGGTATGGGTGGTAACGAAAATTTGTATGGCGGTCTAGGCAGTGACACCTATGAATTTTCGGGTACTTTTTCAGTTTTTAATAGTTGGGACCGCATCTGGGAATTAGCTGATGGCGGAACCGATGATACGATCCATATTATCACTGGCCCAAATGTAGGCGATATTCCTGCTTCCGCCTTACGTATAGTGGGTAGAGACCAGTACTTCGATCATGACAGCGTGCAAATCATTGTCGATGGCTTTGGCACCATCCATCTCAACAGTCAGCTGCTTATTGGCGACAGTGACCCAATTCGTCTCACCGGTGGATTACCCATGACTGGCAGCGCGGTTAGTGAGGCTATCAAAGGAACTCAATTTAACGATACCATCAACGGCAAAGGCGGCAACGATAATCTAATAGGCCGTTTAGGCAATGACACCTATATTATCGACAATGCTGGCGTCGTCATTACTGAAAACTTGAATGAAGGCACGGATACCATCAAAAGCAGCATCAGCTTGACTTTACCCCTCAATGTAGAAAATCTCACATTGGTGGGTACATTGGCTATCAATGGAGCTGGTAATGATCTCAATAACAAATTGACTGGCAATTCAGCAGCCAATCAACTGAATGGGGGTATTGGTAACGACACGCTTGATGGCAAAGCAGGTACTGACAACATGATTGGTGGCCTTGGTAATGATAATTATATTGTTGATAATGCCGGTGATATCGTGACTGAAAATCTCAATGAAGGCACCGACAAAATCAGTAGCAGCATCACCCGCACCTTGCCTGCTAATGTAGAGAATCTAACGCTGACGGGGGCTTCAATAATCAATGGTAACGGCAATGGATTGGCCAATAGTTTGATTGGAAATTCAGCAGCTAATCAACTGAACGGCGGCGGGAATAATGATACTCTCGATGGAGGCACAGGCAATAACACGCTCACCGGCGGCGGCGGTCAAGACACATTCAAATTTACTAGCGCGGGCCACATTGACGCAATCACCGATTTTGTTGTGGTGGATGACACAATTCAATTAGAAAATGCTGTATTCGCCGCTTTGACAACTACAGGCTCATTGGCTGCTGGTCAGTTTAGAATCGGTACTTTGGCTTCGGATGCTAATGATTTCATCCTCTACAACAACATTACGGGAGCGTTGCTTTATGACGCCGATGCCAATGGCGCTGGTTTGGCAACACAAATCGCTACGGTTGGGGTTGGTTTAGCCATGACGAATGCAGATTTCGTAGTGATCTAAAATATGATGCAATAACATAAGGAACCTCTGAATAACTGTCATTTCGAGCATAGCGAGAAATCTGTTTTATTGATTGTCAAAGTTTCCTCACTACATTCGGAATGACAAAGATGGGTTATTCAGAGACTCCATGAAAATCACCCCTGATATACGAAAGTGATGAAACCACGTTGTGACGATTATTTCTCTGCGCGCGATGGCAGCCGTCTATGCTCGGTTTTAGGGTGCTGAGTCAACTGACAAGCGCGGCGGAAAACCAGCAATGCTCGCTGGGCATACCCCAAAACCGTATCCGGTGAGTACCCCATTGACCGGCTTTGTTCGGTAAGTCCCGCCGGGCAGCCAGTGAGCAATTCCAGACCCTGTGTCACATGTTCCATCGTATAAATTGCAAACAAGCCTTTCTCAACGGCTTCGATAATTTTGTGATCCAGTACCAGATGCTGCCGGTTATGATGCGGAATCAGCACACCTTGTTCACCGTTTAAACCCATTTTTTCACACAGCTTGAAATACCCTTCAATTTTGTCGTTAATCCCGCCCACCGGCAGCACCTCACCGTATTGATTCAGCGCACCGGTCACCGCAATACTTTGTTTCAGCGGCGCTTCGGCCAACGATGACAGCAAGACAAAAAACTCAGCGCAGGAAGCGGAATCCCCCTCGATGTTGGAGTACTCCTGCTCAAAAACTATCGACGCACTGAGTGCAATCGGCGCAATATGCGTAAAGAGTCCGGTCAGGTAGTTTTGCAATATGAACATGCCCTTATCGTGGATCGGTCCGGACATGTCCACTTCACGGGCAATATTCAGTATCCCGTCTTCCCCGGCAAAAGTGCGTGCAGTGACCCGCACCGGCGTGCCAAAGCGATGATCGCCCAAATCGATCTGCGTCAATGCGTTGAGTTGCCCTACTTCCGCGCCGTGTAATGCAATGGCGATTTCACCTTCGATAATGGATTCTTGCAAACGCAAATCCGGATAATTATGGCGGAGTGTGCGCGCTTGCAGCGCGGCGGAAATATCTTCCACTTCCACGACACGCCCGTGACGGGCACTACATAAGGCAGCACTCTCCAGCACTAGCATTTCGGTGCGCGCAAAAATTGCGCTTTGGCGTTTTTGATCCTCCACTTCCCGATGCGATTCTTCCAGTAACCGCGCGACTGCGGCGGCAGAAAAATGCGGTAACTTTGCCGCTTCGCAGGCGTGTGCGACAAAAACAGACGATGCCTGGTAAGTTTCCGCGCTGGCGATGAAGCTTCCGGAAAAATCCACTTTCACACGGAAGCGCCGCATGAATTCAGGATCAATTTCCTCCAATTCATAATATTCATCCCGTGACCCGATCAAGACGATCTTGACATTCACGTCCACCGCTTCCGGTTCGAGCGATACGGGCGTATTGGCGGTTAGTGCGGAGCCGGGTTCTTCAATTTGCAACCGTTTGCTGCGTAAGAATCGCCGTAGCTTTACCCATAACTGGCCATCCGTCAGCAAATCATCCAGGTGCAACATAATATAGCCGCCGTGCGCCTTTAATAAACTGCCGGCCCGTATGCGCATGAAATTGGTTTTTAGTTTGCCGTCCTCAAATTGATAATCGATACTGCCAAATAATGCACACGCTGAGGGATTATCTTCAATAATGACCGGCGCGCCATGCAAATCCGCATTATCTACGACAAGATTGATTTGATAGCGCGAGAAAATCTGATGCAATTGTGTTTCCCGCTTCTCTTCATCGGCGTTATCCGTTTCAAACAGCGCCAGATTATCGAGAATATCCGATTCCATCTGTTCAAAATAAATACTCAATCGCTCCTGTTTCTGTAATTCATTTTGGATTTTCTGCAACGCAAGATTCAACAAAGGTTGCACGCTGTGACGCTGGAGTGCAGCCAACGTCACATTCTTCTCTTTCTCAGCGCGCTGGAATTCTTCAAAATACAGCACAATCGCTTCATGTAACGCTTGCTCGGCCTGTTCGATTTCAGACCTTCGTGCCTTGGGCAGCTTTAATAAATTTTCTGCCGTAAGAATTTCGCCCTTTTCATCCAGCAAAGTAAAAACAATTTTCTCGTCTTCGCGGTGAATGGTGAAATGCAGTGATTCCGCAATCTTGTCCAGCTTGGCATACGCTTGCGTCGCTTCCGTTTTGAATTTCTTCTCAGTGTGATCACTTTTGAGCTTGAAGTCTTGCCCGCTCAAGCATTGCGCGATTTCCGCCGGCAGCGATTTTGCCAATTGCAGCAACGATTGGCGAAGCACCCGCCCTTGCCCGGCAGGCAAGTACAAAGCCAACGGCTTCTCAGGCGCGATAAAATTATACAGGTAGCACAAATCCGCTGGCGTTGGCTGGTCAGCCGCTGCATCAATCATCGCTTGATGCAGCAAGGAAGTGCGTCCCGATCCCGCCTCCCCCAGCACAAACAAATGATAATCCGGTTGCATCATGCCAAGACCAAAACGCGCAGCCACCTCCGCCCGCTCCTGTCCGATCCAGGATAACGGCCGTTGCAGTAATTCCGAAGTATCTGAAAACCCCAGAGAATCCGGGTCGATGGTGATGTGTAATTGGGAAGAATCTAAAGATTGGGTCGACATGTTTGGGTTCGTAACCTTAAAGCGAGAGCTCTCGCGAATTGCCGGTATTGTACCTATTTAGCGGCGTTCGCGTCATTGAGTAATCCAACCAGTCAGGTTTCGGCATCTGGGATAGTTGTATTTTGTGGGTTTCAATGCGTTTGAGATCCTCATTTAGATTTAAGAACACAGAATTATTTGTAGGAATTACCGTAAAGTTTTAAGTAATTTATCCGAAAAAGTCATGACATTTGTACTATAACTTTGAAGCCAGCATTTCACTACTCAAAGTACTCGGTTTTATAAATTTGTAATTTTAAGGGTAATGATGAATCGGATATTAATTTGTAACAGTCAGCGGAATGAACTGGATTCCATCCAGGCAGTACTCAACAACTATACTTTACATTTAATGGCCTCTTGGGATAACAAACCAGTCAATCTCGACGGGATTGATGCCATCATCCTGGATGTAAATTTTACGCAGTCGCAAGGACTCGATTTTCTGATGGAAGTTTGCAGTAAAGCCTACATCCCCGTCCTGCTTATTACCCCTCCTGATGACCCGCAATGCGCCATTGAGGCCCGTCGAATCGGCGCATTCAATTATTGTGTTAAAACCGGTAAGCTAAATTCCGTATTAGAAATGGCTGTGCGAGAAATGCTCTTTGCTTTTAGTGATCAGAAAGAATTGAAGCGCACTATCATGGTACAAAAAGCCCGTATTGCGGAGTTGGAAGCGCAACTCAAAGCGAAACCCGGTGGTGAAGTTGAAGAAGTACACTCAACTGGCAAGGCACTGCCACCCAATCAGCAAAAACGTATGCCCATGTTGCAGGAAATTGCCAAACGTCTAAAAAATGGAGAGATTAATCTACCCAGTCTACCCAGCATCAGTCTTGAAATGGATAAATTGGTCCAAAGAGATGCCGGGATGGAAGAAATCGCCGTATTACTCAGAAAAGACATGGTGATCAGCGCCAAGCTGATCAGCGTAGCCAACTCTCCACACTACGGCGGATTGCGGCAAAGCACCACGGTCGACCAAGCGATCAATGTTCTGGGTCTGAATACCACTAAGGAATACGTCGATATCATCGCGAATCGCGCGTTATATATGGCTCGCAACCCGAATTACCAGGATGTCTTGAAAGATCTGTGGAAACATGGTGTAGCGTGCGCACATGCTTCTTACCGGATCGCACTACTTGCAGAGCTCTCCAAACCCAGTGAAGTGTTCTTCATGGGATTGATGCACGATATCGGCAAGCTCTTTCTGCTGCAGGTCATCTCGGAATTGCAAGCCCGGGATGTCATTGATCCGGCTACTTCCAAAGACACACTGGATGCATTTTTGGAAAAGCATCACGGCCTGTTTGGCCGAAAGCTCCTGGAAATCTGGAAGTTACCGCCTGAAATCACGATAGTCGCACAATTTCATGACGCCCTCGACCAGTCAACATCCGTTACACGAGAGTTGCTTGCCGTCTCGTTAGGAAATCTGCTGGCAAAATGCGCCGGGTATGGCATTTATAACGAGAAACGTGACGATCCGCTGTTGGAAAGTACGGCTAAATCCATTGGACTCGATATAACCCATATCCAGAAAGTGCTTAACGAATTGACCGTTTTTATGGAAGAAACTGGATTGAATTTTGATTGACCCGGGATTTTTCATAAAGAATCTATCAGAATAGCAAAAGATAGCTCGGCTGCATCATGCCAAGACCAAATCGGACAACCACTTCCACCCGCTTATGCCCGATCCAGAATAATGGACGTTGCAGTAATCCCGAAGTATCCGAAAATCCCAGATCATCTGGGTTAATGGTCGTGCGAAATTGAGAAGATTCTAATGATAGGGGCGTCATTTTGGTCGATAGCAATAAGATGATGAAATTACGGCAATTGTTTGTATTCTACCCATTTGAGACTACTGCGTCATGAAGTAGCCCACCGCGAGCAGTGGGCTACTAACTAAGCTCTTCAATCTGTTGCTTCTCAACCTGCTTTCGCCTTAAGGGATTGGGAATTAAACCCAGAAGGATTAAGTATGATGTTTACAACACTAACTTCCAATCACTCCTCCATCATCTTTCGTAATAACTATTACCGAAGAACGTGGCTTAGATACGGATGATCCAGTAAACGTAGTTGGACCGTTATACCCGTTATCTGGCCAAGTAGAATTGTCGGTGAAGTCGATTTTCCAATCTTCGCCCGGATGCTGGATACCTACAAACATTGTCTTGCTATCAGGAGTAGTGATAACGCCAGTTACCTCACAATGGGGAGGACTGGTGAGGAAACGCTTAGTCTCGCCAGTGGATGGATCAGCACACATCATCACATTACCACCGATGTTCACCCAATCGCCGCTGGCATCGCCGACCTGGTCAGTTTGAATCCACAGGCGACCATCCCTGTCGAACCACAGGCCATCGGGTGCACCATAATCATCGCCATTGATGTTTCCCATATAACCATCGTGACCGGCAGGATTGTAGCTGCTGCCCAAGCTCTTGGCAGTAACTTTGTCACCGCATTGGACAAATATATCCCATTTGAAGGTGGTGGCAGTCACTAATTTTTTGTCTTCTTGCCAACGAATGATCTGACCAAAATCATTGTCCGGGCGCGGATTGGCAGCGTCCACGGATGGGTTGGAACTACCTGCGTTTGTGGTGCCGTCTACATTATTGCTTGAAGCCGGAGTATTGCCGCGGCGACTGTTGTTAGTAAGTGTCATGTACATATCCCCGGTCAACGGATGTACTGCTCCCCACTCGGGACGATCCATCATCGTGGCGCCCAAACGATCGGATGCCTGGCGGGTTTTAATAAGCACTTCGCCTTGATCAGCAAAACCATTTTCCTGTGTCAATCCATTTTGACCCCATACCAGAGGTAACCATTGACCACTCCCATCCGCATTAAATTTAGCCACATAAAGTGTCCCATGATTCAGCATGTGGCGATTTTTAAGGGGATTTTTGCGATCTAGCTTCCAGCGACATACGAATTTATAGATATATTCATTGCGCTCATCATCACCCATGTAGAAAGCTACCTGATCATGCTTGTCGATGACCACTTGTGCGCCTTCGTGTTTCATTCGACCCATAGCCGTACGTTTAATCGGGGTACTCTGCGGATCCCATGGATCGATTTCTACCAACCAACCGAAGCGATTGGTTTCATTGGGATGCAAATCAGCACGAAAACGCTCGTCAACCTCGTGCCAACGATAACCGAAACCACCTTTAACCACGCCATATCGAGCCTGATTCTGAAGAATTGCAAGTTTACGATCCGGATCCGACTCCCCAGCCACATCGCTAGTCTCATTGGAAAAATAACCATTCCAGTTTTCTTCGCAAGTTAGATAGGTACCCCAAGGTGTATAACCGTGTGCGCAATTATTGAGCGTTCCCAATACTCGAAAACCAGCAGGATTGGCAGTGGTTTTCATCAAATCGTGTCCGGCGGCAGGACCGCTGATTTTGCATAGTGTATTACCCGTGATGCGGCGATTTAGAAGTGAGTGCCGATTGACTTGCCATTGCTGATTTTTCTTATCAACCGTAACAATATTGATACCATGCGCAGCCTGCTGAGCCCGTACCATGTCGAGCGTAATCGCGGTCGTGGCGTAGTTAGCTGCAGGAGTGATGTTGTTCACCAACGGAGGATCGCAATATTCGCTGTTGGTAACCAAAAGACCGCGTTTATTGCCAAATGGCCCCGGAAACGGAAAGTAGTGCATGCCGTCAGTGTGTGCACCGTAGCAGTGAAGCTGGGTTGCCTCATCCATGGCACCAACAGTGTCCCAATGTGGTTCAGTGGTCAAGGAATCTCCCCAGGATACCAATACCTTAGCTGAGTACCCCACTGGCACAGTGACTCCATCAGTCATGGGTGAAATATTAGCGCTTACAGGTATGAAGCCAATTGTCCCTACCGGGTTTTGCGCTGCTTCGGCATAATTCAATAATCCATCGACAACCGAACTACTCATCACGGTCAAAGCAGTAACACCCGCTGTAGCGCTCATCGATGATTTAAGGAAATTACGCCGTGTAAGTTTGCGTTGTTCGATTATTTCCAAAATGCTGCTGTTTCCACTGTCATTGGTACTATCGTCGCTAGGATTAAGTTTGCCGTCGGGGTGAAGTTTGCTGCTCATAATTTCCTCCTTATTGGTTTAAAAGCATTTTTGACTCTAGCGTCAACTATAGCTTCAATAAATGACATTCTTATAACAATAAGATTAAATACTTATGACAAATTGATTACCATGATCAGCAATAATAAATAATGTCCCATTTTGCGTCCGCTTGAATAAATTTACACCGCGCGCTCTGCACCTATCCCCGCGGGGAATCGCAAGTTCAATCAAGAAAATTGACAGAGAAATATATTTCTAATAAACTGGAAATATGGAAATGAGTATTGCTATTAAAGCTTTGGGTGCCCTAGCCCACGAAACACGTCTAACGATTTTCCGGATGCTGGTTCAAGCTGGAGAATCAGGACTTCCGGCAGGTCAACTTGCCAAGGAATTAAACATTCCTAATACAACGCTATCTTTTCACTTGAAAGAACTGACGCATGTAGAGCTGGTGATTGCTCGGCAGGAAAGCCGCTTCATCTATTACTCGGCAAATTTTGAAACCATGAATGGGTTATTAGGTTATCTCACTGAGAATTGTTGTGCCGGTATCCCTTGCAGTCCCGTTGAAGTTTGTTGTGATGAAAAAAATAATAGCTAAAATATATTTCCTATTTATACAACCAATGAGGCAACATTATAAAACGTTTTCATATACATATCTCCGTCGACAATTTGCAAGATAACATCCATTTTTTTCCGCGTTATTCGGCACCGAATATAAATTTCGCAATATCGGCCCGAGGAGCAAAACCGGGTTTGGATCATGTAGGAATCCAAGTTGATTCGGAAGAAGCGTTAAACGCGATGAATCAACGGTTGGCGCAAGCCGATTTGCCTGCTGCGGAACAAAAGAACGTGCAATGCTGTTATGCCGCATCGAACAAATACTGGACTGTTGATCCGCAAGGCATCGCCTGGGAAGCGTTTCATTCGCTGACAGCAATTCCGGTATTTGGCCAGGATACGGCCATCCCGACCAAAACCGTGTCCTGCTGCGCGGCGTGACCATGAATGTACTATTTCTTTGCACCGGAAATTCCTGCCGTTCCATCCTTGCGGAAGCTACTTTCAATCACCTTGCACCCGAAGATTGGCAAGCAATGAGCGCGGGCAGCAAACCGACCGGCCAAGTTCATCCGCGTTCGCTCGCATTGCTTGAACGTGAAGGTATCCAAACCAAGGGATTTTTCAGTAAATCATGGGACAACTTACCCGCGACCCCGGATATCGTGATCACTGTTTGCGGCAACGCGGCTGGAGAAACTTGCCCGGCGTATCTTGGCCCTGCGCTGCGTGCGCATTGGGGTGTCGATGATCCAGCCAAAGCAGCCGGAACCGAAGAAGAGATCAATGCGGCATTCACACAGGCTTATCGTACCTTGCGTGAGGGTATCGAGACTTTATTAGCCCTGCCATTAGATGATTTGCGCCAGGATCCCTCCGCGCTCAAGGAGAAATTGGATTACATCAGTATTTTGAAATTTAAACAGCCGCACACAAAGTGATAACCACAGACCAAGACAAGATAGCAATGAGCGCATATTGATATGCTGATTGCCCTACTCATTTT
>LNFM01013913.1_pt1 | contig 10090 bp, 6 predicted proteins | sample 596031 | NCBI WGS metagenome assembly LNFM01 (sample SAMN04254537, study PRJNA301005) | activated carbon metagenome | isolation source: dual media filters at the Ann Arbor, Michigan drinking water treatment plant | place: USA: Ann Arbor | reverse complement strand
ACAACTTGTAGGCATCATAGCTGGCGTTGGCACGCAGCCGCGCCTCCCACGCCAGCAACCCCCACCCCGCCACGACCGGCAGCACCAGTGCCAGCGCCGCCAGCGCCCGGTCGCGTCGCCACCGCCACAATCTGGCCACGCCCCACAGATAAAAGCCCACGATCCCAACGCTCAGGCCCACGCGCACCGCCCCCGACCAACCTTGCAAACCCGTGTCCCGCAAAATGCCCAGCCAGCCCTCGGGTGAGGCCAACGGCACCACCCAGCCGAAATTATATTGTTCGAGCAGGCTGAACCGCTCGAGCAGTCCGGCAAACCGGCTCCAAAAGAACCCGACGCACAGCGCGCCCGCCGTTGCGATCAACCCCAGCACGCGGGCCGTCGCCGCAAGGTCTCGTTTAAAAACCAACTGCGCCACCAGCCACGCCCCCGCCGGCGCGAGACAGACCGTGAGGATAAAATTATAGCTGCCGGCCAGCAACCACACGGCCGCCAGCAGCAGCGGCAAAAACGGCCGGACGCTGCCTTTCCGCCGTGCCGCCCGGCTCGCGCCGATCACACCGACGGTCAGCAGCGCAATCCCCTGCGCCGCATACAACTGGCCCAGGGCGCCGTGATGCACGGCATAGGCGTTGAGCGGCGACCACGCATACAGCGCCACCAGCCCCAGCAGCGCGAATCCCTTGATCCCCACCAACCCGCGCGCCAGAAAAAACACAAGCGGCAGATTCAACAGCACCAAGGTCGCCGCCGTCACGCTCACCAGCCGCCAGGCTTCCACGCCAAAGACCGCCGCGTTATGCGCCAGCAGCGCGCTGGGCGTAAAATGATTCTGGCGGACGAAGTAGTCGAAGAAATATTCCGCCGAGCGCACCTTGGTCACCTCCGGCAACCCGAGAAACCCGGTGCGATCATCCCGCGAGAATTCCTGGAAAACCCGCGCGCCCGCCGCGTAGTCCGCCTGGTCGCAGCTGCCCAGCGAGCTCGTCGTCAATCCGCGGCCCGGCTGCGTCATGGGCGATAGCAGCAGCCAGCCAGCCACCAAGCCGATGGCCAGCACTCCGACCCAACCACGAAACTGCCGGGCCCGTCCGCTCCGGACGGCCAGGAGGAGCAGGCCGGCGGGAATGAGTTCGCTGATCCGCGCGTAACTGTCGGTGCCGGCCCAGGCCGTGTGCGCGCCGGCCCACACCACCGCCGATTGCAGCGCCCAGCCAAAAGCCGGCGCAAACCCCCAGCCCCAGCGTTGCCACTCGCGCGGCACGCCCAGCCAGGCAAGACCCAGGCCCCAGAAGAAAGTATGCGCAATCAGCCCCGCGGCGGTGAGATAATACAGCATCGACAGTGTGGGCGCGACTATCGCGTTGCGACTCCGGCTTGGGAAGCGAAAAGGCGGGCCGGCAGTTCCAGATTTACAACCCCCACCACCTCGGCGATAAACCGCGCGCACTTCCCCGCCGCATGTCGCCCCGCCACCCGCCCAAATTCACCGGTATTTTCCAAGACGAGACGCCTGGCGATTCCTGCTGGATCCGCGAGACCGGTGTCGTGCTGCTGCCGGCGCTGACCGGTGTCCGCAATTTGGTAGTGACCGGCGAGGTCCTGCCCACAGAGAAATTTGACTCCACGGCCGCCGGACCGATTGGCCTGGCCCTGCTCCTTGACGGCCAGATGGCGTTGCGGCGGGAGGAACTCGCGTCCGGTCCTTTCCGCCTGGAGCTGCCCTGGCCGGCCGCCACCGCCAATCCGGGACATACCCTTTCGCTCCAGCTTATCGGTGTCGGCTGGGGTAACGCGCTCGCCTGGCTGGGCCGCGTTACGGGTTTGGGCCCGCTGCAATTGTGGCGGAAGCAGGCCCGCAACCGCCGGCTGCGTCTCCAGCGCATCGAGGCGGACCATGAGGTGCTGTTCGATTTCGCCAACCGCGACTCACCCTGGAACGCGGCGGTGTCCCGGCGTCTGCTCAAGGTCGGGCTTAATCTCGCCGGCTATTTCCGCGCCGACCTCGGCATTGGCGAATCCGTGCGTTGCGCCGCGCGGGCGGCCGACGCGGCCGGGCTGGCCGTCGCCTGTGTCAACCTGAAGCTTCATTGCATCAACCCGCAGACCGACGAGGCCTTTTCCGCCCGCCTGCAAACGGACAATCCGCATCCCGTGAACGTCTTTCACCTGGACGCGCCCGCCTCCCGCGACATCGACCACCACCACGGCGCCGGTTTTCGCCGCGGCAAATACAACATCGGCTACTGGGCATGGGAACTGCCGGATTTCCCCGACCGTTGGATCGGTTACGGCCGTTATTTCGATGAGATCTGGACCCCCTCGCGTTTCACCACCGATGCCATCGGGCAAAAACTGGACGTGCCCGTGCTCACCATGCCACACGCGATCGCCTTCACCCGGCCCCAAGGCGATTTCCGGAAAAAATTCGGCCTGCCGGTAGACAAATTCATCTTCCTGTTCCTCTACGACCTCAACTCCTATTCGGAGCGCAAGAATCCCGCCGCCGTGCTCGAAGCCTTCCGGCGTTCCGGACTCGCCGGCCGCGATGCCGCGCTCGTCATCAAGGTGCACAACACCGCCGGCAACCCGGCGGACTTTGCGAGACTGCAAGCGGCCACCGCGGCGCTGCCCGGCACGACCTTGATCACCCCAACCCTGTCCCGCACGGAAATCTACGAGCTGGAGTCGGCGTGTGATTGTTTTGTCTCACTCCACCGCTCGGAAGGTTTCGGGCTCGCCGTCGCCGAGTGCATGTATCTCGGCAAGCCGGTCATCTCGACCGATTGGTCCGGCACGGCCGAATATGTCTCGGCCACCAATGGTTGCCCCGTGCGCTGCCACCTTGTCACGCTCGACCGCGACCACGGTCCTTACGCCAAAGGCCAGACCTGGGCCGAGCCCGACCTCGACCATGCCGCCGAATGGATGAACCGGCTTTGCGCCGACCGCCCGCGCGCGCGGTCGCTCGGTGCCGCCGCCCGCGCCACCATCGAAGAGCATTTCTCCCCCGCGGCCATCGGCGCGCGCTACAAACGCCGGCTCGAGACCATCGCCGGCTGGTAGCTTTGGCGTCAGGGTGCGGCGGCCAAAGACCGCTGCACGTCCATCCGCAAATTTTGCAACCGGAAGGCCAGCAGGCGCGGATCAGTGCCAATGCGGCTGGACGGGGTGTCGGTGGAAAAGTCCAGCGTGTTCGATCCGGGCGGCAGGATCAGCTCGTTCAACACGACATTCAGGCTGCTGTGTTCACCCAGCTCCGTAGCCCACACGCGGCTTCCGTTGAGCAGCAGGCGCACAGTGCGCGGCGCATTGACGTTCAGGGTGAAGCGCAACCGCACCACCAGCGGCACCGGCTGGGGGTTGTGCGCCGCGAGCGTCGCGTTGCCGGCCGACCAGCACCAATAGTCATTGTGGCGCCGCTCCACCGGATACCAAGCATCCGTGAATTCGATCCTCAGTTTCTGATGATTCGCCCCATAGACGAGCGTGTCCGGTCCGCGGACAACGTAACCTTCGCCCGTGGGTGACTCCAACGCCGCCGGGGCCGCCAGCATCGTCAGGTTGCCCAGCACGAGCACCAGCCACCACGCGCGGCCGGCCGGAACGAGAACGTTGAACGCAACCTGCATGGGCAGCAGCACACGCGCGGCCGCGCCGGGATAACCCTCCCACACGGCGTCACCGAGGAATATCATCAACACGGCGTAGGAGATGCCGATCCGCCACCACGCCTGCGCCCATTGCGGACGCAGCACGAGATGGAGAAACTGCACCGTCAGCGCCACCAGCATCAACAGGCTCCACAGCGGCCCGGCGTGGTCCGCGGACAGATCAGGCAGGCTGTCGATGACTTCGCCCAATTTCCGCCCGTAAGCGGTGAACGGCAGGTCGAAATTGCGCGCCCCCAAGTCGCCGGCTTTCCCGCCCACCATCAGGTCGATGTAGAGGATCCACAGCGCCAAGGGTGTCACGGTCAACAGACCGCGCCCGACGGCCAGGCCCCAAGCCCGGCCGCCCTCGGAGAATTTCGGCAGCAGCGCCGCCGAACCCAACAGGTTCGTCTCCTTGCCCAGGCCGCCCAGCGCCAACACGGCGGTCGCCCACCACGGCCGGCCCTTGTCGAGCAGGTAGACCCCGAAAGCGATCAATAACAGGCTGGGCCCGTCGAAGAGGGCGTTGCGGAAACTCAGGCAGATCCCGAAAGACAGCATGATCCCCGTCCAGCGCAGAAAATAATCCCAGCTGCGCGGCGGAAACCAGTGGAGCAGCAGCAGGGCGAGCAGGAACCAGGTCACGGCGTTTTGCAGCGCGAAGGCCTGCATGATCCACGCCGGCTGGCCCAGCCCGAAGGCATAGGCGGTCGCCGCAAAGAGGATCCGCCGTCCGCGGTAGGGCAGGCTGTCCACGGCCCGCCTCAGGGCCTGGTTCTGCAATGAAGGATCCATCGCAATCTGCACGTAATACTGCGCATCATAGCCGTCCGACCCCTTGGTCACGAAATAGTCAAGTTTGCGGATTTTGCTCAGGCGCGCCTCCTCCTGTCTGGCCCCAAAGACGATCAGGTAACTCAGCCCCTTCCCGGGTATGTAGAACTGTGCCAGGGTCCACAGGAACAGGACCACGATGGCGGAATAACCCAGCACCACCCAATTATCGTAGCCCCGGTCTCGCAAAGCCTGTTGCCAGCGACGGATCATGTGCTCACTGCTCCTGCAACCACTCTGGTCGGTGCGTCCGGGCACGGCCCGAGGGGGTCTTTTTTGGTTTGAGCCACTTTTGCAAACAATGGCAGCCTCGCATGTTCGACAACGCTAAATTATGGAACCCACCGCACCCCGATCCCTCCCGACCGCCGGCCTGCCCCGCGCCGCGGTCGTCATCCTGCTGGCGGTGGGTTTCGTCGGTTACGCGGCATTTCTGGCCCGTTATTCCGCCTCCTATGCCGCCGGGGCGGACTCCTCCGGCTATTTCAACAGTGCGCGCCTGCTGGGTGAAGGTCGTTTTTTCGGCACGGTGCGCATGCCGGCCGGTCACCGCCATGATGAGTTCGGGCTGGGGGCCTTCATGCCCCTCGGTTTCACCATGGATGAACAGCTTCCGCGCATCGCCCCGACCTATCCCACGGGCCTGCCATTGCACCTCCTCGCCGCCTCCTGGTTTGCCGGCTGGCGTCATGCCTCGACGGTCGTTAATATTTTCGCGGCGCTGGGCAGCGGCCTGCTCATGTGGTCCCTTGCCCGTCGCCTGGACCTTGCCGCGGGCTGGGCCGCCTGTGCCTTGTTGCTGCTGTGGCTTAGCCCGTTGACCCTTTTCGCCTCATTGCAGCCGATGAGTGACGCACTCGCGCTGCTTTGGTCGCTGGCCGCGCTGGTCGCGGCCCTGCGCAGTCGCGAACACTGGCGCTGGAGCCTGCTGGCCGGTGTGGCCACTTCGCTCGCCGTGCTGGTGCGGCCAACCAGCGCCCTGCTGGTCCTGCCGCTGGCGCTGGCCTTGGGCTGGAACTTTCGAAGCCACTGGCTCCTGATCCTCGGCGGTCTGCCCGGTGGCGCCTTTTTCTGCTACTATAACTGGAAGGTCTACGGCCACCCGCTGGCCACCGGCTACGGCAACGTGTGGTCAGTATTCGATACGACGTATGCGCCGCACAATCTGGCGCATTTCGCCCGCTGGATTCCGGCGCTGCTTTCACCGCTGGTGTGCGCCGCGCTCGCCGCCCCGTTCGTCCGCGCGGCCCGGCGGCGCGAATTCGCCGTGTTCGGGCTCTGGGCCATCCTGCTCATCGGCGTCTACGCCTTTTATTTTCATTCGGGAGAGGCCTGGTGGTATGTCCGTTTCATCCTGCCGGCCTTTCCGGTGCTCATCCTGGCGGCACTTGTGGTCTGCCAGCGGCTCGGGCAGCTGATTCCTTCGCCGCGCTGGGCCCGGGCGATGGTTGTCGCTGCGCTGGCCTTTGGTGTCGTCTGGCAGGCACAGCTCAGCCGTCGGCTCGAAGTGTTCACCATCCCCACGGGTGAGGCTTACTATCTGGATACCGCCAACTGGGCCCGCCGCTATCTGCCGCCCGAATCGGCCGTTTTTTGCATGCAGGTGAGCGGAGCATTTTATTATTACACGCCCTTCTTGCTGATTCGTTGGGATCAGGTGGTGGTGGCCCGGCTGCCGGAGCTGCTGGCCGCCCTCCGGACGGAAAAGCGACCGGTCTATGCCGTGTTCTATGATTTTGAAAATCGCGAGGCCCGGGAACGCCTCGGCGGACGGTGGAAACAGATCGCCACCGTCCGCAACGCCACCTTCTGGCAGCTTGAGGCCGACCCGGTCGCACCCTGAACATGCTGCTCTTCGACGTCACCCACACCAGCCATTCGCACGCGCAGACCGGCATCCAGCGGGTATGCCGTTCGCTGTTCGCCGAACTGGGCAAAACCCAGGCCACCACCGGCGTCTGCCACGACCCTTACCTCAAGGCCTGGCGGCCGCTCAATGCGGACGAACTCCGGCGGATGCGGCCCGGCCGGCCGGCCGCCGACACGCGCGGCTCGTCGTGGTCGCTGCGCCAGCGCCTCGCCGGCCGCACCCGGCGCTGGCTGCGTGCCGGTCCGGCCTTGCCCGACGCCCAGGGATTGATCTGTCCGGAATTTTTTTCCGCCAAAGTCGGATCGAAACTGACGGAGATACTTCCGCGGGTAACCGGGCCGCGCCTCGCGCTGTTCTACGACGCCATCCCGTTGCAATTCCCGGAAATGACACCGCCCGGCACCGTGGGCCGGTTCCCCGCCTACCTGCGCGAACTTCTCCTGTTCGACGGCGTGGCCGCCATCTCGGAGGCCTCGGCGGCATGCTTGCGCGACTACTGGCGCTGGCTGGATGTGTCCAACCCGCCGCCCGTCATGGCCATTCCACTGGCGATCAGCCCCAACCATCCGGTGCCGGACGTGCCGCATGCCGGCCCACCGCGCGTGCTCTGCGTCAGCACCATCGAGGGCCGGAAAAATCACCTCGCCCTGCTCGAAGCCTGCGAGTTGCTTTGGGCCGAGGGGTTGAAGTTCGAACTGCAACTGGTCGGCATGGGCCGCGCCGACACTGCCGGCCCGGCGCTGGCCAAGCTGGCGGAACTGCGTCGCGCGGGTCGCCCGCTGTTCCATCACGACACGGCTGATGATGCGGAATTGCATGCCGCCTACGCGCAGGCGGCCTTCACGGTTTATCCGTCGCTCATCGAGGGCTTCGGCCTGCCGGTGCTGGAAAGCCTACAGCACGGCAAGCCGTGCATCTGCTCCAACCAAGGGGCGCTGGGTGAATCGATCCCCGGCGGCGGTTGCGTCGGTCTGGCTTCGGTCGACGCCCTCCACCTGGCCGGTGCGATCCGGCGCTTGCTGCAAAACCCGGCCGAGCTCGCCGCGCTGGCGGCTCAGGCCCGCGCGCGCAAATTCAAAATATGGCCGGATTACGCGCGCGAACTGACCGCGTGGATGGCCACCCTGCCGCGCCGCGCCTGACCGGCTTGGCGCGCCGGAGCTAACTATGCGAAGGCGGCCCTCGGTTCGTCGCAGTTCGAGGAGCGAAGCCGGCTTGGCTCGTCGTAGCTCTCTGTGCGAAGACGGCCTTTGCGGTTGCTAAGGGTGGCGTTCTGACCTCTAGTCGGCGCACAAATTTTCCATGGCCCTGTCCCTTTTCACCAAGACCAAGAAAGCCATCATCGAGCGCGCGCAGGACGACTACGCGACGAAGATGCGGCTGAAATACAAGCCCTACTACCACGCCATGGAGGCGCAGTCGGGCACCCACATCAGATTGCAGGGGCGCGACATGGTCATGCTCTCCAGCAATGATTACCTCGGCCTGTCGTTTCATCCCAAGGTCATCGAAGCCTGTGGCCAGGGCCCGAAGATCTGGGGCACCAGCACCACCGGCGCGCGCATCTCCAACGGTTCGCGCGCCTACCACGTCGAGCTGGAGGATAAGCTCGCCGCCTTTCTCGGCCGCGAGGCGTGCCATATCAGCGTCGCCGGCTATATCTCGTGCTGTTCCGCCGTGGCGTCCTTCGCGCAGAAGGGCGACCTCATCCTCGCCGACAAGAACCTCCATTCCTGCCTGTGGGACGGCATCAGGCTGTCGATGGCCACAGTCGAGCGGTTCAGTCACAACAATCCCGAGGACCTGCGCCAGGTGCTGAAAGGGGTGCCCCATACCCAGCCGAAAATGCTGGTCATGGAAGGCGTCTACTCGATGGAGGGTCACATCTGCCGTCTGCCCGAGCTCGCCGGCATCGGCGAGGAGGCGGGCTGCTTCACCGTGGTCGATGACGCGCATGGCTTCGGCATCCTCGGCCGCCAGGGCCGCGGCACGGTCGATCACTTCAAGCTCAACGACAAGGTGGACCTCATCTGCGGCAGCATGTCGAAGTCCCTCGCCAGCACCGGCGGCTTTGTCGCCGGCTCGCGCGAACTCATCGAATACCTGCGCACCAGCTCGAAGCAGACGATTTTCAGCGCCGCCATCAGCCCGAGCATGGCGGCGGCCTCGACCGCCTCGCTCGACATCATGCAGACCGAGCCGCAGCACCTCGAGCAACTCTGGCGCAACACCAGGCGCTACCGTGATATGCTCAAGGGTCTTGGCCTCGACACCTGGGACAGCGAAACGCCTGCCGTGCCCATTGTGCTCGGTTCGAAGGAACTGGTCTATCGTTTCTGGCAGGCTTTGCTCGACAAGGGCGTGTTCACGGTCATGTCCATCGCTCCCGCCGTGCCGCCAGGCAAGGATCTGATCCGCACCGCCGTCTCGGCCCAGCACAGCGACGAGGATCTGGAGAAGATCGCCGCTGCGATGGCCTACGCCGTCAAGCAGATGTAAGCGCGCGGCGCAGCGTCGCCGCCGTCTCTGTCCAACGCGGCAATGGCCGCGCCATCGCCGCCGTCTGCAACCGCCGGTTTTCCGTGTCGTCGGTCAGCACCGTCCGCAACTTCTCCGTCCAATCCGGCAGGTCATTGACCCGCGCCACCAGGCAGCCACCGCCATCCGTGATTTCCCGCAGGACCGGCAGATCGCTGCTTACGCAGGGCACGCCGCGCCAGAGCGCTTCCAACAGCGGCAGTCCGCAACCCTCGGCCACGGTGGGGAAAACCACCGCCCGGGCCTTGGCATAAAGCCGGCTTAATTCGTGGTCGCCGGTCGCCCGGTGAAACCGCAAGCGCGGTTCGGCCCGCTCCAGTTTCTGCATCCGATCCGCGACCGGTTCGCCGTAGTGCGGGTTCACCCGACCCACCACATGCAGGTCGAAATCCAAGCCGTCGCGCCACAGGGCTTCCGCCACGTCGAGCAGGAATGCCTGGTTTTTCCTTGGCTCGACAATGCCCACGCACAGCAGCGCCGGGCGGCCCGTGGAGATCAGCGCATCGCGCTGCACCCGGTGGCTCCCGTCGAAATCCGCCCCGAGCTCGATCAGATCCACCTGTGCCCGCAACGTTGCGCCCTGCCACCGCCAGAACCCCGTCAGATCATGCCGGCTCGCCTCCGAGATCGCCCAGACCCGGTCGAAACCCGCCAGCATCTTCATGTATTCCGGGTGCCGCTGCACACTCTTCGGCCATGTGATGTGCGGCCAGCGCAGCGGGATGGCGTCATAGAACATCGCCGCCAGCCGGCACGGGGGAGTTCGGACAAAATCCCAAAAACCCGGCCGCTCCGCCTCGCTGAACAGCTCCACGGTCAGCAGCCAGTCGGCCGGCGAAAAGATGACCGGTGTCTGCGTCTGGCCGCTGACAAAGCCGCGGAGTTCTCCTTTCCACGCCACCTCGGTGATGGTGCCGCCGAACTCCTCCCGCAACCGCGAGCTTACCCGGGTCAATCCCGAGCGCTGTTTCGCCGCGCCCATTTTCGTGATGTCGTAATAGATCATGAAGTTGGTTTCGCCACGGATGACACAGATTGGCACGGATGGAGACTGAGGCTGCTGATATTCAGGACAAAGTATGACATCCAACGACATTCGTCAGTCTGGCTGGTTTGGTTATCCGTGGTCATCCGTTTAATCTGTGGTCAAAATAATTCTGTGCCTCTTCGTGGCTAGCCTTTCATCGCCTTGGCA
>LNFM01013912.1_pt1 | contig 10091 bp, 8 predicted proteins | sample 596031 | NCBI WGS metagenome assembly LNFM01 (sample SAMN04254537, study PRJNA301005) | activated carbon metagenome | isolation source: dual media filters at the Ann Arbor, Michigan drinking water treatment plant | place: USA: Ann Arbor | reverse complement strand
GAGGACTTCTTCGACGCGGCGCGCTGGGCGCTGATCGACCGCGCCACCGATGCGCTGGTGGTCGCCGTGTCGCACCGCTCGGTCCTGACGAGGTGCCTGCCGTTCGACCGCTGTACCACGATCGTGCTGGAGGGAACCCGGTTCGAGGGCGACGACGGCAGCGAGGCAACATTCAACCACCTGGTCCGCATGCTGTTGCCGGTCAGCCTCAAGGGCGTGGTCATCGATTCCCGCCAGACGGCATGGCGTCGCGTAGCTGGTTCGCTGCGCAATGCCCGCGTCGTGCTGTCGTCGGCGGGCGCCGAGATGGCGGCGGTCCGCGAGCATGTCGGCGCGGGGCATGACGCTGTGGTCGTCGACCGGAGCGACGGCGGCTACCGGCTCCTGGTGGGCGGCGAAGCCATCGACCTCGCGAGCCTGGCGCGCGACGGTGGCCAGCGCATCGACTGCGCGCCGGAGGACGCCGCCCTCGCCGCGGCGGCGGCCTTCAGCATGGGCTATGGCGCCGACGTCATCCGCCGTGGTCTTGCAGACGTGAACCTGACCAAGGCGGGCGCTGCGGCCTGACGGCTACGCCAGCAGCCGCAGCGCCGCGCCGGCGCCGGCGCATCCCGCGAGAACCGGCAGCACGCCCCATTTGAAACGAAGCAGCGCGATCATGGCTGCGGCGGTGAGCAGGAGTGCGAGCGGATCCAGCGACGCGGGAACTGGAAGCTCCAGGGCCAGCGGACCCAATGCCACCGGCGCGTGCGCGGCAAACAGCACGTGCAGGCCGAACCACAGCGCCAGGTTGAGGATCACGCCGACCACGGCCGCGGTCACCGTCCCCAGCGCCAGCGCCAGGGCGCGGTTTGCCAGCAGCCGCTCCACATGCGGCGCGCCCAGCAGGATCCACAGGAAGCACGGCGCGAAGGTGACCCAGGTGGCGAGCAGCGCGCCCAGCAGCCCGCCGGTCAGCGGATCGAGGCCCGACGCATCGCGGAAGCCGGCGATGAAACCGACGAAGGTCAGCACCATGATCAGCGGCCCGGGCGTGGTCTCGGCCAGCGCCAGGCCGTCGAGCATTTCGCCGGGGCGCAGCCAGCCATAGGTGCCGACGGCTTCCTGCGCCACATAGCTCAGCACCGCGTAGGCGCCGCCGAAGGTGACCACGGCCATCTTGGAGAAGAACAGCGCGATGGGCGTAAAGTCGCTGTCCCAGCCGAACAGGACGATCAGCAGCAGGGGCAGGCTGGCCCATATGCCGATCCACACGGCGGTGATGCCGAGCGCCCGCCGCCAGGTAGGCAGGACGGGCGCAAGTGCGTCTACGATTTCGGCCGCGGCAGGCTCGCCGTGCGGGGTTGCCGGTGCCAGCAGGTCCGGCCTGACCCGCGCCACCAGGAAGCCGCCCAGACCCGCCGCCGCGATGACCAGCGGGAACGGCACCTGGAACAGGAACAGCGCCAGGAACGCCAGCGCCGCCACCGCCACCATCAGGCGTGTTCCCAGCGCCCGCCGGGCCACCCGCAGCAGCGCCTCGACGACGATGGCGAGCACGGCGGCCTTCAGCCCGAAGAACACGGTATCCAGCCACGCGGTCTGGTGGAACAGCATGTAGACCGTGCTGAGCGCGACGATGACGAAGAAGCCCGGCAGGATAAACAGCAGCCCGGCGGCGAGGGCGCCCGGCGTCCGGTGCATCATCCAGCCGATATAGGTGGCGAGTTGCTGCGCCTCGGGGCCGGGCAACAGCATGCAGTAGTTGAGCGCGTGCAGGAACCGGCCTTCGCCGATCCACTTCTTCTCGTCCACCAGCAAGCGGTGCATCAGCGCGATCTGCCCGGCGGGCCCGCCGAAGCTCAGCAGGCCGATCTTGCCGAAGGTGCGGAGCAGCTCGCCGAAGGAAACGCGGGGCGTCCCGGGCGTGCTCCCGGCGGGGCTTTCCTGATTCATGACCTGCACCATGGCGGCCTTTCATGACGGGTGGGTGACAGCCTTCCCTCCGGATAGGAAGATTTCTATGCTGGCGCCGCGTTCGCTCGGAGGGAAAACGGCAATGACGGAAAAGGTAGCATTTCTGGGCCTGGGCGTGATGGGCTATCCCATGGCCGGGCATCTCAGGGCGGCGGGCTATGACGTCACCGTCTACAACCGTACGGCCGCCCGCGCCGACGCGTGGGTGGCGCAGCATGGCGGCCGCGCCGCGGCAACGCCCGCCGAGGCGGCCGAGGGCTGCGCCATGGTGTTCTCCTGCGTCGGCAACGACGACGACGTGCGCCAGGTGATCCTGGGGCCGGACGGCGCGTTCGCCGCCATGAAACCGGGCAGCATCCTGATCGATCACACCACGGCCTCGGCCATGCTGGCGCGGCAACTCGACGAGGCGGGCAGGGCGCGCGGCATCGGCGTGCTCGACGCGCCGGTCTCGGGCGGCCAGGCCGGCGCCGAGAACGGCAAGCTGACGGTGATGGTCGGAGGCGATCCGGGGGTGTTCGCCAGGGCCGAGGCCGCCATGACCGTGTTTGCCAAGGCGGTGCGGCTGATGGGGCCTGCGGGCCACGGCCAGCTCACCAAGATGGTCAACCAGATCTGTATCGCCGGTGTGGTGCAGGGATTGTCGGAGGGCATCCATTTCGCCAGGCAGGCGGGCCTGGATCCGCGCGCCGTCGTCGACGTCATCCGCCACGGCGCGGCGCAGAGCTGGCAGATGGAGAACCGCTACGAGACCATGACCGACGGCCGCTTCAACCATGGCTTCGCCGTCGACTGGATGCGCAAGGATTTGGGCATGACGCTCGAGGAGGCGCGGCGCAACGGCGCCCACCTGCCGCTCACCGCGCTGGTCGACCAGTTCTACGGCGAGGTGCAGGGCCTGGGCGGCGGCCGCTGGGACACCTCCAGCCTGCTCGCCCGGCTCGAGGCGCTGACCCGGCGCGACTGATGGACCTGTTCAGGCGCATGTTCGATGCGGCGGTCACGGCCGCGCAGCCGGCGCATTGCCTGCCGCCGCATCTGCCGCCTCCGCCCGCGGGGCGTACTGTCATCGTCGGCGCCGGCAAGGCCAGTGCCGAGATGGCGCGGGTGCTGGAAGCGCACTATCCCGCGGCGGGAGAGGGCCTGGTCGTCACCCGCTACGGCCACGGGGCGCCGACGCGGGCCGTCGAGGTGGTCGAGGCGGGCCATCCGGTGCCCGACGCCAACGGCGGGCGGGCGGCGCGGCGCATTCTCGACATGGTGAGCGGGCTGACCGCCGATGATCTGGTCATCTGCCTGCTGTCGGGCGGCGGATCGGCGCTGCTGCCGCTGCCGGCGCCCGGCCTGACGCTGGCCGACAAGCAGGCGGTGACGGCGGCGCTGCTGAAGGCGGGGGCCAGCATCGCCGAGATCAACTGCGTCCGCCGCCACCTGTCGGCGATCAAGGGCGGAAAGCTGGCACAGGCGGCCAGGCCCGCGCGGCTGTTGACGCTCGCCATATCGGACGTGCCCGGCGACGATCCGCTGGTGATCGCGTCCGGGCCGACGGTGCCAGACCCCTCCAGTTTCGCCGATGCGCGCGGGATGCTCGACCGCTACCGGATCAAAGCGCCGGCCGCGGTCCGCCGTCACCTCGAGGCGGGCCGCGACCTGTCCGTCGAACGCTGGGGCGACTATGTGCTGGTCGCCAGGCCGGCCGATGCGTTGGCCGCGGCGGCCGCGGTCGCCGCCGAAGCGGGCTACAGGCCGGTACTGCTGGGCGACGCGGTCGAGGGTGAGGCGCGCGACGTGGCGGCGGCGCACGCTGCCCTCGCGAAAGACGTCCTGGCGCGCGGCGAGAAGGTGGCGTTGATTTCCGGCGGCGAGTTGACGGTCGCCGTCGCGGATGGCGGCATAGGCGGTCCGAGCCACGAATATGTCCTGGCGCTGATGCTGGCCTGCGGCGGCGATCCGGCGCTGGCGGGCATGGCCGGCGACACGGACGGGATCGACGGCGGCACCGCCGCGGCGGGTGCCTGGTTCGATGGCGGCACGCTGGCGCGCGCGGCCTCGGCCGGCGTCGATCCGGCCGAGGCGCTCCGGCGGAACGATACGGGCAGATTCTTCGAGGCCATCGACCGGCAGATCGTCAGCGGCCCCACGCGCACCAACGTCAACGACCTGCGGGTGATCCTGATCGACGGTGGCGGGCCAGGTTGAGTGTCGCGCCGGATTGACCGCCAGCGCGGATATCGGAGATGCTGGCGCTGCTGGACGGGTGGATGCATGGCGCTTTACGACGATATTGGACGCGGCTACGCGGGACTTCGCCGTCCGGACCACCGGATCGCCGCTGCGATCGATGCGGCGCTCGGAGACGCTGCGAGCGTGGTCAACATCGGCGCCGGAACGGGCTCGTATGAGCCGAAGAACCGGATCGTACTGGCGGTTGAGCCATCCGACGTGATGATCCGGCAGCGTCCGGCGGACGCCGCGCCCTGCCTGCGCGGGTCCGCGGAGGCGCTACCCCTGGAAACCGCCTCCGTCGATGCGGCGATGGCGGTTCTCAGCGCACATCACTGGACAGACATGGCACGCGGGCTCGCCGAGATGGCGCGGGTCGCGCGCAGGCGCGCCGTTCTGCTGACGTGGGTTCCCGATCGCCCGCAATTCTGGCTGACGGAGGACTATTTTCCGGAGATTGCAGCCTACGACCGTAGGGTTTTTCCTGATTCGACCGCCCTAGTCGCGATGCTGGAACGCACGATCGGACGGGTGCATCTGGAGCCGGTTCCCATTCCCCATGATTGCACCGACGGCTTCCTCTGCGCGTACTGGCGCAGGCCGGAATCCTACCTCAGCGCCGACGTGCGCAGCGCCATGTCGAGCTTCGCGCGGATCGACGCCGAAGCCGGCCTGGCAAGGCTTCGCGCCGACCTTTCCAGCGGGCGCTGGGCCGAGCGCAATGGCCATCTTCTGGCGCTGGATGCGCTGGATCTGGGCTACCGCATCGTTTCCTGCGACATTGGCGCCAGGGACTCCTGAACGCATCATTGACCCGCGACCCTGCAGACGCGCGAGATGACAGGGAGATATGTTCCTGTTATGTTCCGATTCGGGTGGGGCGAAAGGAAAACGCGATGCTTAAACTCTACTGGGCTCCGCAGAGCCGCGCGGTGCGGGCGCTGTGGATGATGGAAGAAGCCGGGCTGCCCTATGAACGGGTGCTCGTCGATATCCGCTCCGGCGACCAGTCCAAGGCGGATTACGCGAAGATCAATCCGATGATGAAGGTTCCGGCGCTGTCCGATGGTGACGTCAGCATGGCCGAGTCCGGCGCCATCTGTGCCTACATGGCCGAGAAGGCGGCTGGCGCGAACCTGGCGCCGCCGGTTGGCAGCCCGCAGCGCGCCCGCTATCTGCACGCCCTGTTCTTCGCCGCCGGCTGCATCGAAGGCGCGTTCGCCGAAAAGTTCGGCAATATTCAGATCCCGACCCTGCAGGCGGGATGGGGCAGCTTCGACCGGGTGATGGACGTGCTGGAGGATTGGCTGAGGCAAGGGCCGTGGGTGCTGGGCGACCGCTTCAGCGCCGCCGACGTGATGATCGGCACGGACCTGCACTTCGGCGTGAGACTGTTCAACATTATCGACAAGCGGCCGGTGTTCGTCGAATACCTGGACCGCTGCATGCAAAGGCCCGCGTGGCAGCGGGCCCAGGCAATCGACGCGGCAGGGGTGTGACCCGCCGCCAGGACGTCATTCCGCGGCGCGGGGCGCCATCACCGGGCGCAACTCGCGAAGCCGGGTCTCGAGATAGTCCAGCATCCGCTCGCTGTGTTCGTTCGGGCGGCGGTCTGCCAGGTTCAGGGCCATGCCGTCGAGCGTGTACTGCAGCAGGTCCAGCGCCATCTCCAGGCGTTCGGGTTCGTCATGCCAGTCTGGGAACAGCTCGCGGGCCGTGCCGGTCCACTCCCCGTCGAACGCGGCCTGGGCCGGGTCGAGGATATCGGCCAGTTCCGGATCGGTGCGGGCGTTTACCTTCAGGTCGACGAAGGCGAAGAACAGCGGGTGGATGACGTCGGCCCAGTAGACTCGCAGCACCCTGCGCAGCCGGTCGTTGCCCGGCTGGATCGCCGCGATGGCCTTGCGGAAGGCCCGCAGACGTTTGGTGTGCAAATAGTCGATCGCCGCCTTCACCACCTCGTTCCTGGACGGGAAATGATGCAGCATGGCGCCGCGCGACAGACCGGCGCGGTCGGCGATCAGCGTCGTCGTCGTCCGGGCGTAGCCCACTTCGATGAAACATGCGATCGCGGCTTCCAGGACACGGCGTTGGGTCGCTGCGCTCTTTTGCGCTTGCCAACCCAGGGTGGCCGACTGGCCATTGTCCAGATCAAGGTCGCGCCGGCGGGCTCGTCTCATCACGGGCACCTGGGCCCTCCATTCAAACAAATCCGTCAGGAATGTCTAAAAAAGACAATCTAACGAGAATGTAGCTTTTTCCGGTGCGCTCGACCAGCAAAACATGCCGGTCCATGCGCATGGCTGTGTTGAAGTATCGCCGTCACGCATGACAGCACGGTTAATGTGCGGGGGCGGCGGTGCAGGACCCAGAACAAAACTCTTGGACATCAATGTCCGAGGCTCTAGTTTCCCACGATGGCGGCGCGACGCGGCCCGGCGCATGTCATTGGAGAGCATTCCGGCATGGATATGAACGGCGAATACCGCATCCCGGCACCGCGCCAACGGGTGTGGGAAGCGCTCAACGATCCGGAGACGCTTGGGCGGTGCATTCCGGGCTGTGAATCGATCCAGAAGACGTCCGATACCGCCCTGTCGGCGGTGGTCCAGGCCAAGGTCGGGCCGGTCAGCGCCAGGTTCACCGGCGACGTGACGCTCGAGGACATCGACCCGCCCAACGGCTACACCATCCGCGGCGAAGGCAAGGGCGGCGTGGCCGGCTTCGCCAAGGGAACCGCCAGAGTGGCGTTGGCGGACGACGGCGACGGCACGCTGCTGACCTATGCGGTCGAGGCGCAGGTCGGCGGCAAGCTGGCTCAGGTCGGCGCGCGGCTGGTCGCGGGCACCGTGAGGAAGATGGCCGACGAGTTCTTCGGCACCTTCACGCAGATCGTTGGCGGCGCGCCGCAGGTTCAATCCCAGTCGCAGCCGGCGCCGGCTGCCGAGGTCGCGCCCGCGGTCCCGGCGCCGCCCGCGGCGAAGAAAAGCTGGGCCTCGCCGCTCACCATCGGCATCCTCGTGATCGCCGCGATTCTGGTGATATACTTTCTGGTAACGTGACGGGATTCGGGGACTTTCTCAGGGAATTCGGGGACAGTATGACGGTCAAGGTAACGACGACGGTGAACGGCAAGCCCGTATCGGGCGACGTGGAGCCGAACACGCTGCTGGTGCATTTCGTGCGCGAGAACCTGGGGCTTACGGGCACCCATGTAGGCTGCGACACCAGCCAGTGCGGCGCCTGCACGGTGCATTTCGACGGCAGGCCGATCAAGGCCTGCACCATCCTGGCGGTGCAGGCGGAAGGCCATCAGGTGGTCACCATCGAGGGCATCGGCCAGCCTGGCAACCTGCATCCCATGCAGGCGGCCTTCCAGGAGAATCACGGACTGCAGTGCGGCTTTTGCACGCCGGGCATGATCATGGCCGGCATCGGCATCGCCGAGCGGAACAAGGGCGCCACCCTGTCCGAGGAGACCATCCGCGCGGAGCTGGAAGGCAACATCTGCCGCTGCACCGGCTACCACAACATCGTCAAGTCGATCGCAGCCGGCGCCCGCGACATGTAGGCACCGGACGGCGAACCGGAGTTTCGCCGAAGCCTGAAACTGGGCCGAAGACTCAAACGGGGAGCGGGCGATGACGGTACAGACCGGAATCGGCGCGCGGGTCAGGCGCAAGGAAGACGTGCGGTTCATCACCGGGCGCGGGCGCTACACCGACGACATCAACCGTCCCGGCCAGCTCCATGCGGTGTTCGCGCGTTCGCCCCATGCCCATGCCCGCATCGGATCGTTGGACATCACTAAGGCGGAAGCCTCGCCCGGCGTGGTCGCGGTGCTGACCGGCGCCGACCTGGCCGCCGACGGCATCGGTCCGCTGCCCTGCGGCTGGCTGATCCATTCCCGCGACGGATCGCCGATGAAGCAGCCGCCCCATCCGGCGCTGTCGCAGGGCACCGTGCGCTATGTGGGCGAGCCTTATGCCGTGGTGATCGGCGAGACCCGCGAGGCGGCGCAGGCAGGCGCCGACCTGCTCGATCCGGATTTCGAGGAGTTGCCCGCCAATGTGGACACCGCCTCGGCGCAGGGCGTCGCGCCGATCCATGACGGGATCGCGAACAATCTCTGCTACGACTGGACGCTCGGCGACGAGGCGGCCACCGATGCGGCGCTGGCGTCGGCGGCGCACGTTGTCGAGCTCGACATCGTCAACAACCGGCTGATCCCCAACGCCATCGAGACGCGCGCGGCGCTGGGCGACTACGACGCCGGCACCGACATGCTGACGCTTTACACCACCAGCCAGAATCCGCATCTGGCGCGCCTCGTGCTGTCGGCGTTCGTCGGCCTGGCGCCGGAGCACAAGCTGCGGGTGGTGTCGCCCGACGTAGGCGGCGGCTTCGGCTCGAAGATCTTTATCTATTCCGAGGAGACGGTCTGCGGCTGGGCGTCGAAGAAGCTGCGCCGGCCGGTGAAGTGGACGGCGGACCGCTCGGAAGCCTTCCTCAACGACGCGCACGGGCGCGACCATGTGACGAAGGCTCGGCTGGCGCTCGATGCGGGTGGAAAATTCCTTGGCCTGAAGGTGTCGACCGTCGCCAATCTGGGCGCCTACATGTCGACGTTCTCGTCGTCGATCCCGACCTATCTCTACGGCACGCTGCTGGCCGGCCAGTACACCACGCCGGCGATCTTCGTCGAGGTGCGCTCGGTGTTCACCAACACCACGCCGGTCGATGCCTATCGCGGCGCGGGCAGGCCGGAGGCCACGTTCCTGCTGGAGCGCATCGTCGAGACGGCGGCGCGCGAGCTGGGCATGGACCCGGCGGAGCTGCGGCGAAAGAACATGATACCCAAGGACGCCTTTCCCTACGCCACGCCGGTGGCGCTGGTCTACGATACGGGCGACTACCAGGCGTGCCTCGACAAGGCGCTGGCGCTGTCGGACTATGCCGGCTTTCCGGCGCGCAGGGCGGCGGCGAAGGCGCGCGGGAAACTCCGCGGCATCGGCCTGTCCTGTTACATCGAGGCCTGCGGCCTGGCGCCGTCGCGCCTCGCGGGCCAGCTCGGCGCGGGTGTCGGCCTCTACGAGTCCGCCGAGATCCGGGTCAACCCCACCGGCAATGTCACCGTCTTCACCGGCACCCACAGCCACGGCCAGGGCCACGAAACCACCTTCGCGCAGGTGGTGTCGAGTCGGCTGGGCATCGGTCTCGACCAGATCGAGGTGGTGCATGGCGACACGTCGCAGGGCCAGTTCGGCCTGGGCACCTACGGCTCGCGCTCGCTGGCCGTGGGCGGTTCGGCGCTGATGAAGGCCAGCGACAAGATCATCGCCAAGGGGCGGAAGATCGCGGCGTACCTGCTGGAATCCAAGCCCGAGGACATCGATTTCGAGGACGGCGTCTTTCGCGTGAGGAACACCAACAAGGCCAAGAGCTTCGGCGAGATCGCCTTCGCCGCCTATGTGCCGCATCACTATCCACTGGAGGAACTGGAGCCGGGCCTGCAGGAGACCGCGTTCTACGATCCGCAGAACTTCACCTATCCGGCCGGCGCCTATGTCTGCGAGGTCGAGGTGGACCCGGACACCGGCGTCACCCGAATCGTCAAGTTCACCGCCGTTGACGATTTCGGCCAGGTCATCAACCCGATGATCGTCGAGGGCCAGGTGCATGGCGGCATTGCCCAGGGCATCGGCCAGGCCATGCTGGAAGCCTGCCGCTACGACCGGGAGAGCGGGCAGTTGCTGACCGGCTCCATGATGGATTACGCCATGCCGCGCGCCGACGACCTGGTGAATTTCGACCTGGACGTGGTGCGCACCGACTGCACCCACAATCCGCTGGGCGCGAAGGGCTGCGGCGAGGCGGGCGCCATCGGCTCGCCGCCCGCTGTGATCAACGCC
>LNFM01013911.1_pt1 | contig 10092 bp, 7 predicted proteins | sample 596031 | NCBI WGS metagenome assembly LNFM01 (sample SAMN04254537, study PRJNA301005) | activated carbon metagenome | isolation source: dual media filters at the Ann Arbor, Michigan drinking water treatment plant | place: USA: Ann Arbor | reverse complement strand
CCCGGCCCCTCCCCACGAGGGGGAGGGGAGGAGCGTATGCCTGCACGGTCGCGTGGGGACTCACTGCCGCTTCAGCCCGGAAAGCCGGATCATGCCGTCGGGATTGATCGTGAAGCCGTTCATGTTGGCGCGCAGCGCGAAGAACACCGTCTGGTTGTAGAGATAGATGATCGGCAGCTCGTCCTGCAGGTATTTCTGAGCGGCGTCGTAGAGCTTCTTGCGCTCGGCAACGTCGTAGACCGTGCGGGCCTGATCCAGCAGCTTGTCGACCTCGGGGTTCGAGTAGCGGCCGTCGTTCTGGTTGCCCTTCGAGGTCACGAACTGGTGCAGGTTTCCGTCCGGGTCGATGCGGCCCGACCAGCCGATGCGGCTCATCTGGAACTTGCCCTGCTGCTGGTCGCGGAGCTGGCTGGCGAATTCGGTCGATTTGATCTGGATGTCGATGCCGGCCTCCTGCGCCATCGCCTGGATGACCTGACCGAGCTGGGCGTCGACCGGGTTGTTGGTGACGAAAAGCTCGACCGAGACCTTGGCGACGCCGGCTTCCTTGAGCAGCGCCTTGGCCTTGTTCACGTCGCGCGCCGGCACCGGGAATTCGGCGCTGACATAGGGACTGCCGGGGTTGAAGGGCTGGATCATCGGCTCGTAGAGCCCCTCGAACACCACCTGGCTCAGCACCTTGCGGTCGATCGCGAGCGAGAGCGCCTGTCGCACCCGCTTGTCCTTGGCCATGGGCTGGTTGGCCGCATCGCCATGGGCGGTGTTGATGGTGATGCCCTGGTAGCCGATATTGGCGGTGCTCGCGACCTTGAGCGCCCTGTCGCCCTGGGCCGACTTGACGTCGGTCGGGGCCAGACGCTCCAGCATGTCGAGCTCGCCGGAGCGCAGATTGGCGAGCCGCACCGTGGTATCGGGGATGGCGCGGTAGAGCACCCGGTCGAAATGATAGTTCTGCGCCTCCCAATGCTCCTTGAAGCGCTCCAGAACGATGCGGTCGTTCTGCACGCGCTCGACGAACTTGTACGGGCCCGAGCAGACCGGCTTGGCGCCGACATCGGCGCTCAGGCTCTTCGGCGCCAGCATCATGCCGGCGCGGTCGGTGAGCTGGGCGAGCAGCGTGGCGTCAGGGCGCTTCAGCTTGAGCGCGATCGTGCTGGCATCGACCACCTCGATGCTGTCGACCGAGGCGAGTTCGGATTTGCGCAGCGAGTCCGGCAGCGTGCGGGCGCGTTCGAGATTGGCCTTGGCGGCCTCGGCGTTGAAGGGCTCGCCATCATGGAATTTGGCGTCGGTGCGCAGCTTCATCGTCAGCGTCAGGCCGTCAGCGGAGAACGACCATTCGGTCGCCAGACGCGGCGTCAGCTTCAACTGGGGGTCGATGTCGAGCAGCTTGTCGCAGAGCCCCTTGAAGACGATGCGGCCCACGAAAGTGCGCGCCTTGTGCGGGTCGAGCACGTCGGGGTCTTCCTGCAGGCCGATGCGCAGGGTCGAGGGCGTCTGCGCCATGGCGGGCAGCGCCGCGAGCGTCAGGACTGTCGCCGAGGCCAGAACGGTCAAAAGTTTCATCGAAAATCCCCTGTCTTTTGTTACTTTCAGCCACGTCGTCAGCCGGTCGGAGCAGGTGCGGACTGTCGGCCGGGCGTTCTCCTCCACCCCGACCCGGCCCATGCCTGCACGTCTTCCGGCGTTCCACCGATTTCGTTCCAACCGGCACCAATCTGCAGCAGTTCCGGCGCGCCGTCGATGCCGCATCATGGTCGCACCCGCCGTTTTCTGCATGCGACCGCCGGCGCGACCTGCATGCAATTGCGCGGCCAATCTCCTGCGTCGACGGGAGGCCTCGCCCACTCTGCAGCACTGTCGCGCGCGCTGTCATCTCTGTTATCAGGGGCGAAGCGAATGAAGGGCCGATGCCGATGCTGCTGGGTGTGATCGCCGACGACATGACGGGCGCGACCGATGTCGCGCTGATGTTGAACCGCGCCGGCATGCGCACCGTCCAGGTAATCGGCGCGCCTGTCGCCGGGGGGCGCCTGCCGGAGGCGGACGCCGTGGTGGTCGCGCTGAAATCGCGCACCAATCCTGTCGCCAATGCCATCGCGGATTCGCTGGCCTCCTGCGAGGCCCTGCTGGCGGCGGGCGCGCGCCAGATCCTGTTCAAATACTGCTCAACCTTCGATTCGACGGCGCAAGGCAATATTGGCCCCGTCGCGGACGCGCTGATGCAGCGATTAGGCGCAAGGAGCGCGATCATCTGCCCCGCCTTTCCCGCCAATGGCCGCTCGATCTATCAAGGCTATCTCTTCGTCGGCGCGGTTCCGCTTCACGAAAGCTCGATGAAGGACCATCCGCTGACGCCGATGCGCGATTCCAGCCTCGTCCGGCTGATGGCGGCGCAGACGCAAGCGAAGGTCGGCCTCGTCGATTATGCGACGGTTCTTGCCGGACCCGACGCGGTCAGGGCGCGCATGGCGGCGCTGACGGGCGAGGGCGTGCGTTATCTCGTCACCGACGCGCTCGCCAATGCCGACCTGATGGTGCTTGGCGAGGCGGTCGCGGGCGAGACGCTGCTGACTGGCGGGTCGGGCATCGCGATGGGTCTGCCGCAGAACTTCCGCAAGGCAGGGCTCTTGCCCGAGCGTGAGGTCGCGACCAGCCTGACCGCACCCGCCGGCCGCGCCGGCATTATCTCCGGAAGCTGCTCGACGGCGACCCGTGGTCAGATCAGGGCTGCGGTCGAGGCCGGCATTCCTGTGCTGAAGGTCGATCCGATGGCGCTGGTCTCAGGGGTTCAGAGCGCTGAAACGCTTTCGGCATGGGCGCTGGCGCAGCCGCCCGACAAGCCGTTCCTGCTCTATTCGAGTGATGACCCCGCCGAGGTCTCCGCCATCCAGGACAGGCTCGGGCGCGACAGGGCGGGCGAGACGGTCGAGCACGCCTTTGCTGCGACCGCGAAGCTGCTGGCGGCCGGCGGCGTCACGCGGCTGTTGGTCGCGGGCGGCGAGACCTCGGGCGCGGTGGTGCAGGGGCTCGGCATCCGCACCCTCGAAATCGGCCCCGAGATCGACCCCGGCGTGCCCTGGACCCGCGTCGTCGATGGGCCCGACATGGTCATCGCCCTGAAATCGGGCAATTTCGGCGCGGCGGACTTCTTCCTGAAGGCATGGGGGCTCCTCGCGTGACGATCGTCTTTGCGAGCGTAAGCGAAGCAATCCAGAGGTTTGCGCGAGACCTCTGGATTGCTTCGCTTACGCTCGCAAAGACGGCGGCGCTTGGTTCCGGCCGTCGCGCCTGTAAGATGCGGCGCGCGAACAGGGGGCTTGCATGGACATGGCGTTTCTCGGCGATCTTTTGACCAGTGTCGCCGATCGCGGCCGGGCGCTGATCGGCTTCGAGCGTTTCGCCGGCCGCAACCGGCCGATCGCGCAGCTTTGCGAGGATCTGCTGTCTGGGCGGGGCGAGGCCTCGGGTATGGCGCTGGCGCAGGCCGTGCTCGACGCCTGGGAGCGGCTGGACAAGGCCGGGCGGCAGGGCTTTTTTGCGATGCTGCAGGAGAGGTTCGGGCCCGACCATCACAGACTCGGCAAGGCGATCGACGCCTATCGCGCGGAGCCGTCCGCCGCCAACATCGCGGCGCTTCATCTGGCCTCCGAGCCGCGCCGGCAGGAACTGCTGCGCCGCCTCAACCTCGCGCCCGGCGGCACGCATGTGCTGGTCAGGATGCGCGAGAGCCTGTTCGAGGCGATGGAGGCATCGCCGGAACTCGCGGCGGTCGATGGCGATTTTCGCCACCTTTTTGGCTCCTGGTTCAACCGCGGCTTCCTCGTGCTGCGCCGCATCGACTGGCGCACGCCGGCCAACGTGTTGGAAAAGATCATCCGTTATGAGGCGGTCCACGAGATTCAGGGCTGGGACGACCTGCGCCGCAGGCTGGAGCCGGCCGATCGGCGCTGCTTCGCGTTCTTCCATCCGCAACTGATCGACGAACCGCTGATCTTCGTCGAGGTGGCGCTGACCGGCGAAATCCCGCGCAGCATCGGCGAGGTTCTGAGCGGCGAGCGCGAGGTGCTGCCGGCCCAGGCCGCGAGCACGGCCGTGTTCTATTCGATCTCGAACTGCCAGGAGGGCCTGCGCGGCATCTCCTTCGGCAATTTCCTGATCAAGCAGGTCGCCGAGGATCTGAAGCGCGAACTGCCCAATCTCGACACCTTCGTCACGCTCTCGCCGCTGCCGGGTTTTGCGCGCTGGCTGTCGGCCACCGTCGAGGAACCGGGCGATTTCCGGATGACCAACGAGGAGCGCGCCGAGCTCGCCCGCTCGCCCGGCGAGGCGGTCTCGCTCGACGAGGCGACGCGCGCCCGCCGCGACAGGCTGCTCGGCCAGATGGCGGCGCAGTACCTGCTGCGGGCGCGCACGGCCTCGGGCCGCGTCATCGACCCGGTGGCGCGCTTCCATCTCGGCAATGGCGCGCGGCTGGAGCGCATCAATGTCGGCGGCAATCTCTCGGCGCGGGGCCTGCGCGAGTCGCATGGCGTGATGGTGAATTACCGGTATGACCTCGACGAGATCGAGATCAACCACGAGGCCTTCGCCACCCGCAACACGGTCGTCGCCAATTCCAGCGTGCGCAAGCTGCTGCGGCCCGCGACCTGACCTCTAGCCTGCCGGAAACGCCTGAAAGGACCCGAAATTATGGGCAACCACCTGTTCGACCTCGTCCGCGCGCGCATGCCCGCAGCCGCAGCGCCCTTCGCCCTGCTCGATGACGGCCGGCGTTATTCCTATGCCGACATGGTCGATGTCTCGGGCCGTTTCGCCAATGTGCTGGTTTCGCTCGGCGTGAAACCCGGCGACCGCGTCGCGGTGCAGGTCGAGAAGTCGATCGAGGCGCTGATGCTCTATCTCGGCGCGATCCGGGCCGGCGCGATCTTCCTGCCGCTCAACACCGCCTACACCCCCGCCGAAATCGAGTATTTTCTGGGCGACGCGCAACCCGCCGTCTTTGTCTGTGATCCGGTCAAGGCCACTGCGATGAAGCCCTATGCCGACAAGGCGGGCGCAAAGCTGGAGACGCTCGGCGTCTGGCGTTCGCATGACGTCTCCGCCGGCACGCTTGCCGACAAGGGGCTGGCGGCCCAGGCCGCCTTCGCCGATGTCGACCGCGGCCCCGACGATCTTGGCGCGATCCTTTACACTTCGGGCACCACCGGGCGCTCCAAGGGCGCGATGCTCTCCCACGACAACCTCGCCTCGAACGCGCTGGCGCTGGTTGACTACTGGCGCTTCACCCAGGCCGACGTGCTGCTGCACGCGCTGCCGATTTTCCACACCCATGGCCTGTTCGTGGCGACCAACACCGTCCTCTTCTCGGGCGCGTCCATGATCCTGCTGCCGAAATTCGACCCCGACCAGGTGTTCGCGCATCTGCCGCAGGCCACCTGCATGATGGGCGTGCCGACCTTCTATGTCCGGCTGCTGCAGGATGCGCGGCTGACGAAGGAGGCGACCGCGCATATGCGCCTGTTCGTCTCGGGCTCGGCGCCGCTGCTGGCAGAGACCCATCGCGAATGGCGCGAGCGCACCAGCCACGCCATCCTCGAGCGCTACGGCATGACCGAGACCAACATGAACACCTCCAACCCCTATGACGGCGAGCGGGTCGCCGGCACGGTCGGCTTCCCGCTGCCGGGCGTCTCGGCCCGGGTCACCGACCCGGAAACCGCGAACGTGCTCGGCGCGGACGAGATCGGCATGATCGAGGTCAAGGGCCCCAACGTCTTCAAGGGCTACTGGCGCAACCCCGAGAAGACGGCCGCCGAGTTCCGCGCCGACGGTTTCTTCATCACCGGCGATCTCGGCAAGATCGACCCGGCTGGCTATGTCCACATCGTCGGGCGCGGCAAGGACCTGATCATCACCGGCGGCTACAACGTCTATCCCAAGGAGGTCGAGACCGAGATCGACGAGATGCCGGGTGTGATCGAGAGCGCGGTGATCGGCTGCCCGCATCCCGATTTCGGCGAGGGGGTTACGGCCGTCGTGGTGGTGAAGCCCGGTGCGACGATCACGGCGGCGAGCATCGCAAAAACGCTGGAGCAGCGGCTGGCGAAGTTCAAACTGCCCAAGCAGGTCTTCATCGTCGATGTCCTGCCGCGCAACACCATGGGCAAGGTCCAGAAGAACCTGCTGCGCGAGCGCTACGAGGGGATCTATGCAAGGCAGATGAAGGCGGGGGAGTGATCACCCCGCCTCGTACAGCCGCTCCAGTGGAAACCGCGCCACATCGGCCAGCAATTCGACAAACCCCTTGGCCTGCAGTTCCGCCGTCGCCTTGCCCTTTGCCGCCGTGGCGAGGCTCGCATCGCCCGCCGCGCCGGACGGATGAACGTCCTGCGCCATCCAGGCCATGGCATGCAGTCCCGTCGGCCTGAGCCAGGCGTAGCCCTCCTCGGCCATGGTCACGGTCGATGGCTTGAAGGCGCCGGCCTTCGTCATGTCGACAAGGTCCGGCCGGAGATGCAGCATGATCGAGGTCTCGATATCGCCGCCATGGATGCCATGGTTCGCGTCGAGTTCGGCGAAGACGCCCGGCGGGAGACCGAAGGCGCGCCAGGCGGTGGTCACGGCCAGCATGCCGTGATCGACGCGCAACTCGCGCGCCACCACCTTCATCGGGTCGATATTGCCGCCATGCGAGGTCACGATCACGAGCTTGCGCAGTCCGGCGCGTTTCACGCTCTGCCCGATCTCGATCCAGGCGCGGGTCGCGGTCTCCCAGGTCAGGGTCAGCGTGCCCGGCGAATGCAGATGCTCGTTCGATTTGCACACGGCCATCGTCGGCAGCACGAGCACATCGAGTCCGCTCGGGACCAGCGGCATGGCGAGCCCGAGCATCGCGTTCATGATCGTCGTATCCACCGAGACCGGCAGATGTGGCCCGTGCTGCTCGATCGCCGCAAGCGGCAGTACGGCGACTGTGGTCTCGGGCGAGAGGCCCTCGAAGTCTGTGGTCTTCAGGTCGCCCCAGAAGCGCGCGGTCATGTCGTCATCCTCGCATCGTCGATTGATAAACGGCGAAGGGCGCGCCCGTGGCTGCCTCCAGCACGTCCCAGAGGCGCGCGGCGACGGCCGGGTCGTCGGCTTCGCCGGTTGCTCTGGCAGGCGCCGGCGATCCCCTGATCTCGCGCCAGCCATCGGGGCCGTAATAGCCGCCCCCGGCGACGTTCGGCGCGGTGGCGGCATAGAGCGTCGGCAGGGCTCCCGCCGCCGTGGACTGGCTCAGCAGCCTGGCGCCCAGCGGAACGAGCCGCCAGACCAGCGCCGCCAGACCGGTGCGCCCGGTCGCGGGGCCATTGCCGATCAGCCCGCTCGCCGCCCAGCCCGGATGCGCCGCGAGGCTCGTCAGGCCCCAGCCGTTCCGGTCGCTACGGCGTTGCAGTTCGAGCGCGAAGATCAGCATGGCGAGCTTCGACTGGCAGTAGGCCTTCCACGGATCGTAGCGCCGCTCGCCCTCAAGATCGTCGAAATCGATATGGCCGCGCCGATGGGCGAGGCTGCTGAGCTGGACCACGCGCGGTGCGGCGGCTTTGCGCAAAAGCGGCAGCAGCCGGCCGGTCAGCGCGAAATGGCCGATGACGTTGACCCCGAACTGCCGCTCGAAGCCGTCGTCGGTCAGGCTTCGGCGGGGGAGCGCCATGACGCCGGCATTGTTGACCAGGATGTCGAGTGGTTCGGCTGCGCTCAACCGGTCCTGCGCGAACGCCGCAACCGAGGACAGATCGGCGAGGTCGAGTTCGGCGAATCTCACCTGTGCATCGGGCGAAGCGGCGCGGATGGCCGCAAGCGCCCGAGCGCCCTTGTCGGCGTCGCGGCCGGAGAGCAGGACGGTCGCCCCGGACCGGGCCAGCCCAAGCGCGGTCTCGTAACCGAGCCCGCCCGGCCCGGTGACGATGGCGCGCCGGCCTGTTTGGTCCGGGATGTCGGCGGTGGACCAGCCGCGCGCAGGCGTCATTCGGCAGCAGCCCTGGCGTCGGCCTCCCAGCCGAGCAGCTTGCCGGGGTTCATCAGTCCGAGCGGATCGGCCAGCCGCTTGAACTCCGGCTGCGGCGCGTCGGTGCGCTTCCAGCCGGCATTGTTCAGCACCCATGTATGCGGGTTCGAGGCCTGGATGCCGGCTTCCTCGGCTAGCCGCATGATCTCGTGCAGGCGCTCGGCCGTGGTGAAGCGCACCAGCGGCAGGCTGGAATGATAGACGCGGCCCTGCCGGCGCTGGAACTCGATGTGGAAGATCACGTCCTCGCGGAATGTCTCCTCCGCCCAGTCGAGCAGTTCGAGGTTGCGGCCGGGCGGGAAGCGCAGTTGCAGATAGGTGATCGCAGGATCGACCTTCAGCGCATGCAGCGTGGTGTGGTTCCAGGTGTATTCGTAGAGCGGGCCGGGCGCACCCTTGTCGCGGTGTTCGCCGAAGGCTGCGGCGCGCGCCTCGTCCGCCCCCCGCGCAAAGGTGATCGTGCCGCCCATCTCCGCGATCAGCCGGTCGAGTTCGTCGCCCTGCGGCTCGGAGACCATCAGGATGGCGAAGGCCTTGTTCTGCCCGAGATAGGGCGCGAGCCTTCGCAGATAGGGCGCGATACCCGGATCGTGGATGCTGACCAGCTTCTTGGCGATGGCGTCGCATTCGGTGAAGGCCTGCCCGAAGGCGGCGGCGGCCTTCAAGCTGTCGAAAGTCGCGATCCGCTCGGCCCAGTCATGGGCGGGGGCAAGCGGGACCTCGACCTCGGTGATGATGCCGTTGACGCCATAGGCGTGCATCACCTTGAGGATGTCCTTGCCGCGCAGTTCGATGATGCGGGGCTCGGCCTCGACCGTCATCACCTGCAGCGCCGTCACCGCGCCGAGGTTGTCGATCTGGCCCCAGGAGCAGGAACCCGCGCCCGCCGCGCCGCCGGCGACGAAACCGCCGATCGTGGCTTGGCCCCGCGTCGAGGGGTGCATGCGCAGTTCCTGCCCCTGCGGCCAGAGCGCCTTGTCGATGTCGAGCAGGTTCGCGCCGGCCTCGAAACGGCCCGCGCCGCGTCTGGCCCAGACAACGCGGTTGAGCCGCGTCAGGTTCATGACCACGCCGCCCTCCAGCGGCACGGCCTGGCCGTAGTTGCCGGTGCCGCCGCCGCGCACCGTCAGCGGCACCTTGTGGCGGGCGCAGGCCGAGGCGACGCGGGCGACCTCCTCCCTGTCGCGCGGGAGGATGATGAGATCGGCCTGCTTGCCCTCCAGATCGGGCTTCAGCACGGGCGAGAACCAGAAGAAGTCGCGGCTGTGCATGCGAAGCGACGGCGCATCGTCATAGATCGTCAGACCGGCGAGGTCGGCGCGCAGGTCGGCAAGGGCAGGGCGGGTGGTCGAAGGAGGCGTCATGGCGTTCCGGTCGGAAAGAGCAGACGACAGCATAGCCGGATGCGACTCGAGCGGAAGCCGGCGCGGCGCAACAGCGCCATGACGCGGCGATCCTGCCGTCGAATGCGGCAAATGCCCGTTCTCTGTGCGCAAGCGCCTCATGCCGCATTTCCAGCGGGCTCCGCTGCATGGCATGTCTATTGCTCGCCCGCGATCTAAGGCATCGTTGCCCGAACAATCTTCAAGGGGAGGTCACCAGCATGACGACGATGAAGTATCGGATGAGCCGGCGCGCGGCGCTCGGCCTGCTCGGCGGCTCGGCCGCCTCGGTTCTCGTGCCGGTTCCGGGCGCGAGGGTCAGCGCGCAGACGCTCGACAAGGTCTCCTACCAGACCAACTGGCGCGCCCAGGCCGAGCATGGCGGCTTCTATCTCGCCGCCGCCAACGGCATCTACAAGAAATACGGCATCGACGCCGAGATCAGGCCCGGCGGCCCCCAGCAGAACCCCTCACAGCTTCTGCTCGGCGGCCGCGTCGACATGATCATGTCGAACTCCTTCGAGGCGATCCGCTATGCGCAGGAGAACATCCCCTTCCTCTGCATCGCCTCGATCTTCCAGAAGGACCCTCAGGTGCTGATCTCGCACCCCGGCCAGGGCAATGATTCGCTGGCTGCGCTCAAGGGCAAGCCCATTCTTG
>LNFM01013909.1_pt1 | contig 10093 bp, 12 predicted proteins | sample 596031 | NCBI WGS metagenome assembly LNFM01 (sample SAMN04254537, study PRJNA301005) | activated carbon metagenome | isolation source: dual media filters at the Ann Arbor, Michigan drinking water treatment plant | place: USA: Ann Arbor | reverse complement strand
CGGGCAAGACATCCGACTTAAGAGAATTACCCGCCATGGCAAATTCCTCCGGATGAATATCAAGATGTTTGATAAGTTTTTTGAAATCCGCTTCTTTTTTTTCTGACATGATCTCGATATGATGAAAGTAATGATCCAGCCCTGATTTTTTCAGCTTGCGTTCCTGGTCTAGTAAATCACCTTTGGTTGCCATTACCAGCCTGTATTTACCTTTTAGCTTTTGTAATACTTCTTCCACTCCTTCAATAATTTCAACAGGCTTGTCGAGATGTTCACGGCCATAACTGATTATTTTTTCAATTGCCTCATTTGAAATCTGTTTGTCAGTGATGCGGATGGCAGTTTCAATCATGGAGAGCATGAAAGCTTTTATGCCATATCCGTAAAGGGCAATATTTGCAATTTCAGTTTGCAACAACTCACGGGCAACGGTATGTTGAGGTAGATAATTTTCTAATAAGGCACAGAACTTATGTTCCGTTTCCTGAAAATAAGCCTCATTGTGCCACAGCGTGTCATCAGCATCGAACGCAATTACTTTTAGCATAAATAAAATTTTGCAAAACGAAACTAAGCATTACCTCGTGAAAAAGCTATGCTTGATTTTTGCTGTTAGTCTTTTGCGTTATACTTAACTTCTTTTGTGTTGAACTGACCGTAGACGAGATCGCCTTCCGGCAGATTCCAAATGGCTTCCCCATAAGAAGGATACTTTCTGCCGTTGAGTTCAACATAGTTTTTTACGGGCGTAGAGAAACGAACGGTTTTGCGATCGGTTTCGCTTACTATTTGATACCGATCATCTGATGCAAAGTTGACGAGTTCACCATCATTATTAAAATAAAGGATAGCGGTGATAGTTATGTTATTGTTTTTAAAAGTTGCCTTGGAAGTTAGACTGTCAATAGCTTCCCAGTCAATTCTTTTGTCAATAAGACCTGCCGGAGCAAATAGACAAAGATCGTTAAACCAGGTAACGGTTTCGGCAATATCCATTTCTTTGCCAGCTTGATACTGAACATTGAACAACGAGAGCAATCGGATGTCCATGATTGCAGTTCCATTTCTAAAGGAATGGTATCCGGAAACAGGTAGGCCTTTCATGGTGGCCTTCATAAAAAAGAGCCGGGTGGGGGGTTCGATGAAGTTATATTGTTCTGTTGTAAATGGCATCCATGCTGACTTTTCATCGGCTCGGATTTGGCCTACAAATTTGATTTTGAAATTTGTAAGTACGGGTTTACCAATAGCACCGGAGTAAATGATATATCGTTGAACGGGCTCGGGTAAATGGGTAATGGCTTCAGTAGTTAGTAAATATTCAGCGCGGCTGTCAGCATATGATTGGTTTTCAGTAAAATCTTTTTTGTATTGATTTTCAAAATGCCACGCTGCCCATGCAGGAACTACAACAAGCAGTATAATTACATTGGCAATCGTTCCGAATTTGGCATCCTGCCAAAAGAGCATGATTAATATCTGTGATAGGACCGCACCCGTTATAGCTACAAGCCACCATAAATCTTTTTTCAGAAGAAATGATGTGCCGGCAATCAGGAAAATCAAAGTTGTTATTAGCCAGGCAATTCCAATCGGTTTTGAAATCTCTTTGGTGAGTTGATTGAGTTGAGCGAGATCAAAAGCCTTGGCAAAGCCCATAAGATGTACTAGGCCGTGCATGGCGAGCAGAAGGGCAAATAGATATTTCATACCATGGCGTTTATTATAACCTTGGAAAATTGAGTAAATTTTCGCCTTAATTTTATGATAAAGATTTCACGACATGCTGACTTTAATCAGTTAGTTTATTCCCACCTATGAAAATTCAATACCACGATAAGTGGCTTCGTATTATTGGCTATCCACTGCTGGGATTTATACTTCGCCACTTTGGCGAGTATGAGTCGATCGGATCTCTGATGAAGCAACCGCTTTATTATGGAGATTTAATATGGAATACACTAATCGTAGCGCTAAGTTGGGAGGCAAACCGGAGATTAATTATATACCTGGATGCACAATACTCGTGGATAACTCAGCGATTTCAACGATTCATCATTGAGGCATTCGGATCTTTGCTGATTACAGTTCCTCTGGTTGCATCCATGATTTATATCTGGAATGAACTCATCATTAGCCGACCCAATAATTTTAATACCGGTTATCTGCTCGTTTATGACTTTCCACTTACGATTGTATTCACCGTGCTTGTTCATATGATTTATACGGGTATGTACTTCCATCAATATTATACACATACTATAGAGGATTTACATAACCGGGTGCGCGAATTGGAAACTTCCGTAGCAGGGGTAAAGAGTTCTGCAGATCTTATTAAACCTTCTGGCTATCGCGATTTAGTGATCGTAAATTATGGTACCTCTTCGGTGCCAATACAAACAAATGACATCGCTTTTATTTATAAGCAGAATGAAATCAGTTTCATTAAAACATTTGATTCGAAGGAGTATACATCATCATCGTCTTTGGAAACCCTTGAAGAGTTGTTAGATCCCGCAGCTTTTTTTCGTTTGAACAGGCAGATGATTGGAAACATTAAAGCAATCAAATTATTTAAGTCAGATAGCTCAGGTAAATTGATCCTCACATTAGAACCTTCCGCTGCTGACGAAGTGACTGTCAGTAAAAAGAAAGCAGCAGAATTTAAGGAATGGATCGGGAGCAAGGTTTAACTATTTCCCAATTCAATCATCTGAACATAAACACCTAATAAAATATGCCAGACCAGATAATGACCCAAACGTAATACTAAGGAAGCGATAAATCCAGCCCTTTTAAACCAAATGGCTTGCAACAAATTCATCAGAAAGCCAGTCAGCAAAGAATAAACTATCAGCCACGCATTCCCATCTGGTAAATGCTCAATGGGTTCTCTTAACGCAGTTAATACAACACCTGCCCAAAAGAATTTTTGAAAGTACTTGCCTTGCTTCCACCATTTACCGATCAATAAGATCAATGTAAGAGGTATAAGACGATAGAATACTTCTATTTCAAATGCGCCCGAGAAGTAAAGGAAAATAGAATAAGGAAAAGGCTGCAAAAAAGGTGGCAGCTCCGTGTAGGGTTCCGGATGCAGCATCACCTTGATCACCAAAACATCCAAGAGGCCGAATACAATTCCGATTAAAACAGGAGTGCCAATTCGCTGGATGTTAGAAATCTCTTTCGTCCAAAAATCAGGAAGACCTGCACGTGATTGTAAAAACAACAGGGGCACTGCGGGTAGCATCCAAAAAACAGTAGACCAATTCCAAACTCTTACAAATGAGTAAGAATCTGAAATCGACCTTCCATAGTATATTCCAATCACTGCCACGATCAGAAAAATCAGATAAGTAACAGTGTTGCTTACAGTTCCTTTGGTAGGGTTCATGAAGTAAAGATTAAAATCATTTCATCAATTGATCAAGGAAGCGCTTGTCCGAAAAATTTCCGTTGTTTTTATAGAGAATAGAAATGCCTCCTGTTTCCTCATAATACAAGGCGTTTGCTTCAAGCCCTGCCAATGAACCATTGTGGCCATAGGCAATACCTGCATCCGTGCGCCAAAGCTCCAGACCTAAACCATATTCGCAGTCAGGTGAGTTGCAATCTGGTAGTTGAACCTTTTTCATTTCTTCTACGGTGGCAATTGAAACTAATTGCCCGCTAAATAGTGCTCTCATAAATTTATTCAATTCTTCCGCATTGGTGATTAGGCCACCATCAGGCTGGCCATCACCTTCGGCTCTGTCCCACTGCGAAACATCCATTAGCATTCCATTATTGTAGAAATCAACATACCCTCTTACCACATTCCGATCATCCCGTTGTTCGAGATAGGTTTGCGTAAGAGATAAGGGTGTAAATATATAATTGCTCATTAACTGCTGTATTGGCACTCCGCTTTTGCGCTCCGCAATCAGACCTAATAGCCAATAGTTAGTGTTGCTGTAAGAGTAACTGGTGCCAGGTTCAAAGTGTAACTTTTTTCCATATACATATTTTTTCAACATGTTTTCTATGCTCATGTTATACATGTAAGTTGGATTATTGATAATCTCCGCTTGATAGCTGAGGCTTTCATTAGGAGGATCGATAATCCCACTCAGGTGGGAAAGCAAATGCCGGATAGTAATTTTATCTGCTTGTTCAATTTCTCCTTTGGTTTCCGGCAATAGGTTAGAAAGCGCATCATTTAAGGACAGCTTACCTTCTTCTACCATTTTCATAATGACAACAGCCGTATACACTTTGGTGATGCTTCCAGTACGGAACTGATCAGGTGTCTTCATCGCGGTTTTATACTCCAGATTTGATCTTCCTGTTGCACCAATCCATAAAGGCTCACCGGGCTTATCGATGAGCAAAATACTGCCTGGAGAATACGTGGTAGTTTTATATTTCTCTAATTCACTTTGATATTGCTGATGCTTCGGATGATTTTCATACGAAACATCTTCTGTGTACTGCGGTTCAGGAATAATGATTTCGTTGCTGCATGCGGAAAGTAGTAAACACAAGAATATAGGTGCAATAATTTTCATATAGATGTTTATTTAAAGTTAACGCGTGTGCCGATGTGAATAGTTTTATGGGGTAAAGCCGGAATTCCTTTGAAGCCAAAAGGCATTTCGCCAAGCATTTCATAGCGTGTAAACGCTGAGAATTTTTTGAACTGGTATCCCGCGCCTAATCCCAGTGTAGGTGTAAACCTTCCAAAGGTGGAGGATGCCTTTACAAAATCGCCATTCACATTTTCATAGCGAGGTATGGCCGAATCTATAAGCATATATCCCACGCCAACCGTTGCATCAGCAAATGCATTTCCAAAAAATCTGCGGTACCCAAATTCAGATGTCAGGCTGAATGCATTGTGCAGTTCTTTATGTGAATAGTACGAAAGGTTTATTGTTTGAATGAGTTGCCGGGAAGAATTCCTTGAATAATAAAGTTCCGTTCCGATTCGCACACCCAGGCTTCCATTTTTCAAAATATTTCTGAAGTTGGGCAGACTTACAGATTCGGAGAATATCGTAATAGTTAAAGGAATTCCACCGGACGGTGTATTTTCTTGTGCTTCAAGAATAATACTTGAACAAATAAACATGGACACACTAATCAGGTATTTCATATTATTAGATTAAAATTTTCCAAACTTAAAATTGATGTGCGCTGAAGGTGCCGAGAACTTACTTTCTCCTGCAATTAACCGATAAGAAGCACCTGTCGCGATACGAAACCATTTTGTAAGATTAACCTCTGCCTGTAAGCCCGGTTCAATAAAAAAAGCTCCGCGTGAACTAAGAGTATATTGGCCACCACCATCAAGTTTACTTTGTTCGCCAATGATGGCTGCACCCGAGAAAATATTTGCGCTGAAATGAACGACTTTTTGCGGATTAAATGTTCGCTCAACAATCAACCCGATGTAGGTAAGTTGACGGGAAGTATTCGGATCATTTTCAATGTTAACCTGTTGACCATTAAGTAAGGCATAGGCCCCGGCACCTAATAAAAAATTATGGTTGAAAAGAAGTCCGCCATAACCACCAAGTAGAGTGGCAAACTGGCCATCAATGGAACTGAATTTTTGAGAGGCTGCACCATAGGCGCCAATTATTTTTGGGTTATCGGATCCCAAAACCGTTTGCATGTCCTGGCCGTGTGCGTAGATCATGGCACTTAGCCAGATAATACTTGTAAGTATCGCTTTCATTTTTTTTGAAATTTTATTGATGAGTTGAACGAAGGCTCGCACATGATTGATGTGATGGTTTCAGGTAAAAGACCACTTAAATCAATGCGATTTGCCGGTTATGGGGGTGTGAAGGAGCGGAAATCCCTGTTGAAAGATTTTGATTTGCTATCGGTGGTTGTTCAAAATCTTACATCAGCTGTTCGGATGTGGGATGCTCGTGATGGCAGAAATCATGGCAATGAAACCTTGCTTTCAGTGGATCGTATAAACCAGAAATTAAAAAAGAGAATATGAGAATGTTAATTGTTTTTCCAGTATTGATCCTTTCTTTTCTTTCTTGTCAAGACGAGGAATTTCTGCCTCCTGCAATCATCTACACTAACCTTAATGATGTTACAGCAAGTCAAAATAAATCGTTCAATTTAGATATTGATCAGGATGGAGACAGTGAATTTTTGTTTACTACAACACTTGTAGCTGATGATCTTGGTGATCAGCTTCAATTCGTGATCTACCCCGCCCGAGCGAATCAGGTATTTGAAATCGCAGGCCGTGTAGGTGTGTTGGATAATGACCAGCAAATTGCTCCCGGCAATCCATTTGATAAGAATGTTCAGCCGATGGTGATAAAAAGAATCACAAATTCAACCATAAGCTGGAGTGGCGATTGGCAGGATGCAAACAGTAAGTTTATAGGAATGCGTTTTAAGTTAGGTGATAAAGGATATTACTATGGCTGGATTCGTGTTTCATTCGATCTGACAACGGAACAATTCACAATACATGATTTTGCTTATCGGACTACCGTGGATACAGAAATCATGGCCGGTGTCAAATAGTTTAGATTCAGTTATTAAAATATTCATATAATGAAGCAGATATTGCTTTTTGTTTACTTCATCGCTGCGCAGGGCACGATGAGTCAATCCATGAAACTTTCCCTGGAAGGCGAGGAATGGTCTGCAGTATCGGAATTTCCTGTGGCGGGAAGACAAGGCATCTTAATTAATCAGAAACTTTCTTTTGGAGAGTATCATACCTTGTTGGTAGACCGGTCATGGACGAAGGGCTCGTCTTCAATAATTGGACTTACGCAGGGTATTCCAACAGATCAGGACTTTCAGAAGATAATTACGAGCGAAAAGGTGAAGAAGAATCAAACCCTCTATTTTGCGTTGGCCGACAGTCTTGGCAATCAGGCGCGAGCATATTGCATCACTAATTTTAAGTCAAAGGATTTTACCATCGGCAATAATCCTAATAGTGTAATCGAAATTTTTGGTGATATTCTGGGTATTGGCGATGACTCTTCTAATATTTTCTATGCAATGTTTTATGATGCGCAAGCGAGCAATCGGTGGGAGTTAATGATAGATAATCAGGAGGCGCAGGCAAGGCCTAAAGCGTATACGGGTTATTTATCAAAGAGCAAAGATGAATACTATACTATTAAGCCGTTATCGAGAGTAGTAAGTAAGAAGGGAAAAACAGGCACTATGCCTTTTGGCTCGGCTGGCTTTGAAATCAGAACCAAAGATGGAAAAGCCGTTGCGGCTGTTTCTATGATTGATAAAGGAGTGGTTTATCTCACGCACGTAAGTCCGGAAGAAAAGATCTTATTATCAGGTGTATGTGCGGCTTTGTTATTGCAGGAGCAAATTTGATTTATAATTTTTTCTCAAGCACAATAAACTCAAGCTTCATTTTAGGCTGACCAAAGCGGGGGTCGTTAAAAGCAAATGGTTTTCGTTCACCCGTAAGGTGATAACCATGCCGGAGATACCAATCAATAAGTTCTTTGCGAACGGAGATCACGGTCATGAAAATCGAAGTGCATTTTTGGTTTTTGGCTTCTGCTTCCGCAGCATTTAACAACTCTTTGCCAATACCTTTTCCCTGCAAGTGAGGTTTAACGGTTAGCATACCTAAATAGAGTTTACTATCCTGATTGCGCAACTCAACGCAACCGAGTATTTCATTTTCTTCCACATACTTTAAGAGTGTGGTACGTGGGGTTTGTATCAATTCGGCAATGGCGGCTGCATCGGTACGGGTGCCATCCAGCAAATCTGCTTCAGTGGTCCAACCCTGGCGCGAGGAGTCTCCGCGATAAGCAGAATTAACAAGCTTATCCAAGGCGGGAGCGTCTTCAACAACGGCTTTTGAGATCATGGTCAAATTTATAGAAAGGTGAGTTAACTCAATATGGTTAGCAGTACTTGTGCAAAAATAATCTTTGCCAACGTGGCGATAGGAAAGACAGACGAGTATCCAATATTGGGTTGTTCACTTTTTGCCTGCTCATTAACAAATGCTAAAACAGCAGGTTGTGTTTGTACACCGGAAAGCATACCTGCCAATCGTGGAAATGGGATTTTTAAAAATTGATGACCAATGAAGAGAAAGAAAAAGGCAACGGCAAGTGTAACAAAGGCCCCCGCAATAAACAATGTTAAGCCGTCATCGCTGTTGGTAAGTGTTTCGCGGAAAGCATAACCCGAGCGTGTACCGATTCCTGCCAGAAACAATACCAATCCTAATTGTCGTATAGTATGATTTGCACTATACGGCATAACAAAAACCAATTTGCCAACCCGGTTTATGGCACCCAGCAGTAAGGCAACAATAAGTGGCCCACCGGCAACACCTAATTTTAATGAGATACCACCGGGAAAAGGAATGGGAATCATGCCTAATAAAAATCCGGCTGCCATGCCCAAGCTCAGTGTCAGAATATCGATTTCACTTTGGGCTGAATAACTATCACCAAAAAATTTGCTGGCCGCTGCCAATTCATTTCTTCCGGTAAGAATCCGCACGCGGTCACCAAACTGAAGCGTGGTATTGGCATTGGGTAGAATATCACTGTCGCCCCTGCGGATGCGGGTGATGATGATGCCCATCGTGTGTGGAAGATTGAGATCTTTCAATGATTGACCAATGATATTGTGGTTGGAAACAAAAACCCTGCGCATGTCCAGTTGCTGATGATCAACGTCCAGATGGATTTCACTTTTTTTGCCTAACAGTGTAGTGGCTTTTTCAATTTCTGCTGGTTTGCCTACAATGGTCATGAGATCACCCGGTGCCAATGTTATTGTTTCCAGTGCCAGTGAAGAGGAGCCATCATGTTTAATGCGACCAAAAACTACATCGAGTTTGTATTTTGATTTGATCTCGCGAATTGCATGCCCAATAATTTTCTCATTCGTAATCACCACCGTGGCGTTTGTAATCTTATCGGCTTGAGCAACTTCCGCAGTAGTCTTTAAAGAAGTTTTAAAAATCTTCTGAAATAATACGATGGCGAGAATCATTCCAATCACACCCATCGGGTAAGCTACTGAGTAGGCAACTACGGGTTCGGCTAAGGCTGATTCAATGAGGGCGACAGGAGTTATTCCTTTAATAAATTCCAGAGAAGCGGCTAATGCGGGTGTATTGGTAAGACTTCCTGCGAAAATTCCGGCAAGGTGTGAATATTTTAATGACGAGAATGACGCGAGGGATAACACTAATGCAAAGGCAAACCCGATAGCACCAAACGCTAGCATATTTTCTTTCCAGCCTTTCTTTTTAAGGTTACCAAAAAACTGTTCGCCACTGGAAATACCGATGCAATAAATAAATAGTACTAATCCGATTTCATAAATAATAGCGGGTAATTTGATATCGGGTGACAATGCGCCAAATGCCAGACCCGTGAAAAGCACGGAAGCAATACCGAGATTGATGCCGGCAATTTTTATTTTGCCCAGGGGTGCGCCTACGGCCAGAACAACAAACAATAGCAGGAGCGAAGATTCACTGAGCAGATCAATCATATCTAAAGAAGTCCTACTCCCTTTTCACCGATCTTAGTGATTAAATAGTAGCCGAACATTATTTCAAATATATTACTTTGCCAGCGTTTACTGTCACCTTTGTGGATTACCGGATTGACCTTTTTTCGATCTTTATTTTTCTGGGCATAGTTCAGGGCGTGTTTCTTTTGTTTTTCTTCCTCTCTTCGGAGAATCGGAAAAATGAAGTAAATCTGTTTCATGCCCTGTTCTTGTTTTCGATTACGGCCTGCATTTTCGAAATTTTTCTGATGTACTCCGGGTATATCATGAAAATGCTTTACCTGGTAGATTTTTCAGAAGCGTTAAGTTTCGTGATTGGCCCCAGTTTTTATTTACTGGTAGTAAGTCTTATCCGAGGCCCGGTGCCGCGCAAGTACTACTGGCACTTTGCCTTTCCGGTTTTTTATTTTCTGATACATATTCCTTTTCTGATTTTGCCCGATGATTTTAAATATAATGCCTATGTCGATTCGTATAGGCCTGATTTACCTTTTCGTGATGTTAACTATCCTTATAACCCTTACTTCTTTATTCTTACCGATTA
>LNFM01013904.1_pt1 | contig 10095 bp, 7 predicted proteins | sample 596031 | NCBI WGS metagenome assembly LNFM01 (sample SAMN04254537, study PRJNA301005) | activated carbon metagenome | isolation source: dual media filters at the Ann Arbor, Michigan drinking water treatment plant | place: USA: Ann Arbor | reverse complement strand
GTCTGGCGCCAGGCGGCCCGGCCGAGCCTGGCGCTGGGGATCGAGCTGGACGGGCTGGACCTGCCGCTCAGCGCGCCTTCCCTGCTGCAATCCCTGCGTGAGGCGGCGAGCGGGGTCGATCTGCAATGGCGCCTGGGCATCGGGCGGCTCGGGCTGGAGGGCGCGCTCTGGGAGCGCCTTGCGCTGGATGGCGCGGCCGAGGGCGGGCGGCTGGTGCTGCGCCGCTTCGCGGGGCGCCATCTGGGGCTGGATCTGGTGCTGACCGGCACCCTCTCCAGCCTCGGCCCCGGCGCGCGTGTGAGCGAGATGAACCTGGAGGCCGAGGGCCCGGCCGGCCCGCTGCTCAGCCAGCTCGGGATCGAGCGGCCGGCCCTGGCCGCCGCGCCGCTGCGGCTGCGCGCCACCGGGGCCGGCCCGCTGGACGCGCTGGCGCTGCGCCTCGAAGCCGAGCTGGCCGAGGCGCGGCTGGAAGCGCAGAGCGTGCTGGACCTGCCGCAGGAGCGCGGGCAGACGCGCCTCACCCTGCGCCACCCCGGCGCGGCGCGGCTGCTGGGCCAGGCCTGGGGCACGGAGGCGCCGGGCTGGATCGGCGAGGGTTCGCTCTCGCTCATCGCGCATCTCGCCGGCCGTCCCGGCGCCTGGAATTCCGAGGGGTTCGAGCTGGTGGCCGGCGAGATCCGCGGCCGCGGCCAGGGCAGCCTGGGCTGGGCAGCGGGCCGCCCCGCGCTGGGCGGGCGCCTCGCCATGGAGCGCCTGCCCCTGCCGGCGGTCGGGGCGCTGGACCTCGGCGCGGGGCTGGGGGTGGCTCTCGATCTCGCCGTGACGGTGGAGCGCCTGCTGCCCGCCGGCCTGCCGGTTCTGGAGGGCGTGGCCGCGCAGCTGCGCGCCGACGCGGCCGGGCTGCGGCTGGAGGAGCTGCGCGCGACACTCGCGGGCGGCGTGCTCTCGGGCGCGCTTCGCGTGGCGTTTGGCGCGGTGCCGCGACTTTCGCTGGAGGGAAATCTGGCGGATGCCGTGCTGCCCGCGCCGCTGACGGGAAGGCCGGTGGACATCGCGGCCGGCCGACTTTCCGGCGCCGCGCGGCTGGAGGCGGCGGGGGCCACCCGCGAAGCCCTGATCGCCAGCCTGGCCGGCGAGGGCAGCCTGGCGCTGCGCGATGGCGTGGTGCAGGGCTTCGACGCGCCGGCGGCCGCGGCGGCGCTGGGCTGGGCCGATGCCCCCGCGGCCGAGGCGGCGCTGCACATGGCGCTCACCGCCGGCGCCACGCCGATCGAGCGCGGCGAGGCGCGCTTCACCCTGCAGGAGGGCCGGCTTACGCTGGGCGAAGCGAGCCTTGGCGCCGAGGCGGGGCTGGTGCTGGGCCTTTCCGGCACGCTGGACCTGCCGCGGGATACGCTGGACCTCCGCCTCACTTTGCCGGTGCCCGAGGGCGCGCCCGCGCCCGCGCTGCACCTCACCGGCCCCAGCATGAACCCGACGCGCATCCCGGAAGTCGCGGCCTGGCTGGAGTGGCGGGCGGCCAACCCGCCCTGAGCGGGTGCCGTGGACGCATGCGCCGCGGCGGGGCACCCTCCCGCCCCAGAATCCAACTGGCATGAGGAAGACGGCAATGGCGGATCGCAGCACGGCCCTGGCCCGCGCGGCTGAAATGTTCGACACGGGCGCGCTGAAGGCGAAGCTGACGGAATTCGTCGCCATCCCCTCCACCGCGCAGGACCCGGCCCATGAAGCCGCGCTGCACCAGTACCTGGACGAGGCGATCCGCCCCTGGGCGGAGCGGCTGGGCTTCACCGTCACCATCCACCCCAATCCGCTCCCCGGCTTCGGCCCCATCCTCACCGCCGAGCGCATCGAGGACCCCGCGCGCCCGACGGTGCTGCTCTACGGCCATGGCGACACGGTGCGCGGCATGGATGAGCAATGGAGCGCGGGCCTGACGCCCTGGACGGTGACGGAGCGCGACGGCCTCTGGTACGGGCGCGGCACGGCCGACAACAAGGGCCAGCACATCATCAACCTGATGGCGCTGGAAGCGGTGCTGGAGGCGCGCGGCGGCAAGCTCGGCGGCAATGTGAAGCTGGTGCTGGAGATGGCCGAGGAGCGCGGCAGCAAGGGGCTGCGCGAGTTCGTGGCGCAGAATGCGCAACTGCTCGCGGCCGACGCGCTGATCGCCAGCGACGGCCCGCGCGTGATGCCGGGGATTCCCACCATCGCGACCGGCACGCGCGGCACCTTCCATTTCGACCTGGTGGTGAAGCTGCGCGATGGTGGCGTGCATTCCGGCCATTGGGGCGGGCTGACGACGGACCCGGCGGTGATGCTGGCCCATGCGCTGGGCTGCATGATGGATCGCCAGGGGAAGATCCTGGTGCGCGACTGGCTGCCGCAGAACGGCGTGCCCGCCGAAGTCCGCGGCGTGCTCCAGGGCTGCGAAGTGGGCGGCGGCGGCGAGGCCGCGACGATTGACGCCGGCTGGGGCGAACCCGGCCTGACGGCGGCGGAAAAGATCTATGGCTGGAACAGCCTGATCATCCTGGCCATGACCAGCGGCCAGCCCCAGGCGCCGGTGAACGCGGTCGCCCCCGATGCGCGGGCGCATTGCCAGATCCGCTACACCGTGGACACCGACCCCGAGACCTTCGCGGACAGCCTGCGCCGCCACCTGGATGCCCATGGCTTCCAGAACGTTGCCATCGAGAATGCGGGGATCCGCATGCCGGCCTCCCGCACCGCGCCCGACCACCCCTGGGTGCGCTGGGCACAGACGAGCATCGAGGCCTCGCTGGGCAAGGCGGTGCAGGTCATCCCCAATTCCTCGGGCGGCCTGCCGGGTGACGTGTTTGTGGACCATCTGGGCGTGCCGCTGGTCTGGGTGCCGCACAGCTACAATGGCTGCAAGCAGCATGGCCCGGATGAGCACCTGATGCCCGCCCCGGCGCGCGAGGGCCTGCTGGCCTTCGCCGGGATGTGGTGGGATTTGGGCGAGAAGCCGGCGTAAGCGCCCGGCTTCTGAGGGCGCGAAACCTCCCAAGCCCATCCGCGCGCAACGCGCGTGGCGCCGCCCCACCGGGCGCGTGGCCCGCCGCCACCGTGGCGCGGCGAAGCCAAGCGGCCGGAGGCCGCGCCCGGTGTCTGAGGGCTTAAAGAATCAAGCCGGCGGCACGCTGCCGGCCGGCAGCATGCCCTGGCCCAGCGTCAGGCCGCAGGCCTCGGCCAGGTGCACGGCGTCGAGCAGGAATGCGTGCCTTGTCTCGCGCTCGGCCGCGGCACTGGCCACCTTCATGTAGGTGATGACGTCCACGCCGATGCCGCCCTCGGTGATGCCGGCCAGGCCGATATCGGTGCGCTCGGCCACGAAAACCTCATCCTCGCGGATGCGCTGGCGGAGCGCCTGGATGAAGCTCTCCAGCGCCTGCGGATTGGCGCCGGCGGTCACCGGCAGCGTCGTCTTCAACAGCCGCAGCCGGCGTGAGCCGAGATTGTTGATGGTGGAATCCGAGAGCTTGCCGTTGGGCACCACCATCACGCTGTCCTGCGCGGTGCGCACGCGGGTGGAGCGGATGCCGACATGCTCCACCGCGCCCTCGATCTCGCCGCTGCTGATCCAGTCGCCGCGCTGGAAGGGGCGGTCGCTCACCAGGATGCCGGCGCCGAAGACGTTGGACAGCGTCTCGCGCGAGGCGAAGGCGAAGGCGAGGCCGCCAATGCCCAGGCCTGCGATGATCCCGCCCGTCGGGATCGAGAGGAAATGCGCGATGCTGAAGAAGCCCGCCACCACCACCATCAGCCGCGCCGTGGCCAGCAGCAGGGTGAAGAGGATGTCGTCGGTGGCACTCGCCGAGCGGCTGGAGATGCGGGCCAGGATGATCCCCGCCGCGCCGAAGACGCGCCAGGCGACGATACTGGCGGCCAGGGTGAGGCAGATGCCGAAGAAGGGCAGGGAATAGCGCCGGAAATGCTCGGGCATGCCGATCAGGTCGGGGAAGAAGGCGGCGAGGCTCAGCCCGATGACGATGCCGAGCGACCAGGTGAAGCTGGCGCCGCTCTCCTCGCCCCCCACCATCCAGTCCATGCCGCGCCGCGCGAGCCGCGCGCCGATCGTGCCGACCAGCGCGGCCCCCGCCATCACCAGCAATCCCATCAGGACCTGCCAGTATTCCGTCTGGCCGATCCGCCCCAGCAGCACGGGCGCGTGCGTCTTGGCCAGGTTGCGCAACTCGAAGAAGCGGGCGGGCGGGATCAGGCCGGGGGGCGTGGCCAGCGGCGGCGGCAGGCTCTCCACCGCGTTGAAGATGCGCGCGGCATCCCGCACGGTCTGCGCCGTGAAGCGCCAGGGTGCATTCGCCTCCTGGCCCACCGGCGCGATGACGATGCTGCCCGCCGGATGGCTGAAATGAATGTAGGGCGCGCGATCCGTCCCGTCATTCGGGATGGATTGCAGCCCGACCAGCCCGATGTGATCCAGCGCGCGGCGCAGGAAATGCGCGGCCATCGCGCCCTCGCCGTCGCGCAGCACCTCGGGCACGGCCGAGAGGTCGAGGGCCGAGAGCGCCAGGGCGCGGCCCTCGCCTTGCCAATCGGCCATGCCTTCCAGGAAGCTGCGCATGGTGTTGCGCGGGTTGCGCATCTGCCGATAGGCATCGGCGGTCGGGAAGCGGCCTTCCGTCAGCGCCAGCAGGCGCCGCCGCGCTGCGTCGCGCGCTGCCGCATCGGGCATGCGCAGGCGCCACAGCCCGTCATCGCCGCGGAAGAGGCTGAGTTGCAGCCGCGCATCGCTGCCCGATTGGTTCAGCGTGACGGGCAGCTCGGCCGCGTCGGTCACATGCGGAATGGTGCTGATGCGGAAGGTGGTGAGGTCGATCAGCGTAAACAGTTCCTGCACCAGCCGCAGGTGATCCTGCCGGCCCAGCCCGGCCTCCGGCCCTGTGAAGTCCACGGCGCCGATCGCCAGCACCCAGGCATCGGACCTGCCGCTGCGCGCCAGATTCGCGCTGACGATGAATTGCCGGAACGCATCGCGCGGGGTGGCCAGGTTCAGCGCCGTGGCCGGGGGCGGGGCGGTGGTGCGCGAGCCGGTCCACCATTCGCCATCATCATAGCGGCCGGTGAAGCTGTTGCCGTCCCGGTCCAGCACGAAGATGAAGCGGCCATTGTCGCTGCCCTGGGTCCATGTGCCCCGCAGCGCGCGGCCCTCGGCCACCGCCTCGATGTGCCCGCCATAGAGCGGGTAGCTGCCGGTGACGCGGTTGCCATCCTGCTGCAGGATCAGGTGGTCCCCGTCGTCGCGCCAGCTCGTGATCCATTCGCCGGTCCAGGGACCATTGGCGAGGGCTGCGAGTGGGAGCAGGAGCAACAGCGCGAGCGTGGCGAGGCGTCGCAACGCGCTCACGCCTCCAGCCTGTCGCAGCGCTTGAGGTGGTCATCGTCCAGCTCGACGCCGAGGCCGGGCCGCGTCGGCAGTGGCGCGTGACCATCCATCACCTGCACGGCATGGGTCGAGGTGCCCTCCTTCATGTGCGGCAACTGCGGGCGATGGACGCCGATGGCGTTGACTTGCATGGCCTTGGAGTTCCCCTGCGTGGCGCCAGTATGCGCCCCTGATGGCGCGCGCCAAGATCGCGCCGGTTGGTGATGCGGGCCCCGCCGAAATCGGCCCCCTGGCGCCCCGGGGGGCAGGCTTCTGGTCGAGAACTTGACCAGCCAGGGTCCGATCGGGGGGCTTGTCCGCCAAGATTTGTCCGTGACAGGGCGCGGGGCTAGGCTTCACCAGGGCCAAGGCAGCGCATCAGCCCTGCCGCGGAAACACGCCGGAGGAACACCCATGCCGTCAGAGGCGCGCTACGCCCATCCCGAAGCCATCGTCGAAACCGGATGGCTGGCAGAGCACGGCGCGGACCCGCAACTGCGCGTCTTCGACTGCACCACCTACCTGCTCTACGAGACCGGCACGGGGCGGCCCTATCGCATCGGCAGCGGGCGGCCGGATTACGAGGCGGCGCATATCCCGGGCTCGGCCTTCCTCGATTTGCAGGAGGAACTGTCCGACACCAGCAGCCCCTACAACTTCACCATGCCGGCACCCGATCTGCTGGCGGCGCGCTTCGCGGCCAGGGGCGTGGGCGAGGGGCAGCGCGTGGTGCTGTATTCGCGCAAGAACATGCAATGGGCGACGCGCATCTGGTGGATGCTGCGCGCCATCGGTTTCGATCATGCGGCGGTGCTCAATGGCGGCTTCGACAAATGGGCCGCCGAGGGCCGCCCCGTCGAAGCCGGCACGCGGCAATACCCCGCGGCCCAGCTCACCGCCCGCCCGCGCCCCGGCCTGTTTGTCGGCAAGGAGGAGATCAAGGCCGCCATCGGCGATGCCACGACCTGCACCATCAATGCCCTGGCGCCCGACCTGCACAGCGGCCAGAACCCGCGCTATGGCCGCGCCGGCCGCATCCCGGGCAGCGTGAACGTCCCCGTGGCGTCGCTGGTGGACCCCGCCAGCATGACCTTCCGCGCGCCCGCGGATGTGGCCGCGATCTTCGCCGCGGTCGGTGCCGAGCCTGCCAAGCGCAAGCTGCTCTATTGCGGCGGCGGCATCGCGGCGACGCTCGATGCCTTCCTGCTGCACCAGCTCGGCCATACGGATCTGGCCGTCTATGACGCCTCCATGAATGAATGGGCGCGGGACGAATCCCTGCCCATCGAGACCGGCTGAGCGGCGCGCTTCAGACGCTGCGCGCCGTGTAGCCGTGGCTGAGGCTGCGGCCCAGCACGGGGTCATGCAGCGTCACCCGGAATTCTGCGGCGGGGCGGATGCCGCCATGCACCGCCAGCGTGCCGCCGAACATCAGCATCCCCGGGCCGGTCGGCACGCCGAGCGCGCGGGCCTTCTCCAGCAGGTCCTCGGGGTGGCGCATGGCGGCGACCAGGCCGCGCTGATAGGTGACCCAGAGGCCGCCCTCGCGGATCTCGCTGTGGATTTCGAGGCTGTCCCAATGCGGCGCCACCTCCTCCCACCGCCAGAGCTCCGTGCTGATCGGCTTCGGGCACATCTGCTTGGAGACGGGGATGGAATAGGCCTCCACCTTGCGGTCCGTGTGGTCGGAACCGCAGCCGATGAAGCGGCCCTGCGGGGTCTCGATCAGCACCCACTCGCCCTCGCCGCTGCTGTCATGGCCCAGCACATCCACGATGGGCGCCTGGGTCAGCGTCTCGATGCCCCCGCGGTAGTAGCAGGGCACGGTGGCGGGCGGCGCGATGCCGAGGGCCGCCAGCTCATCAATATGCTCCTGGAGCTTATGCGCATCGCGCCCGGTCCATCCGGCGATGACGAGTTCGCTGACGGGCAGGCGAAGCGGCGTGGAATTCACGGTGAAGTCGAGCATGCGCATGGGGCTGTCCTGGACAAGCGGTGTGACGCATCCGAACATGCCCGCAGCAAAAAGGGGAGGGGTGCCGCATGGAACGCGTGGGCTTCATCGGGCTTGGCATGATGGGGCGACCCATGGCCATGAATCTGGCGGGCAAGCAGGTGCCGCTCACCACGCTCGACGCGGCGGGCGTCACGCTGGAGGGCGTGCCCGTGGCCGCCGATGCCGCGGCGCTGGCGGCGGAGTGCCGCCTGATCATCCTGATGGTGCCGGACAGCCGCGCCGTGGCGGCCGTGATGTCCGCCCTGTTGCCCGCGCTGCAGCGCGACTCTCTCGTCATCGACATGGGCAGCAGCGAGCCGGGCGAGACGCGGCGCTGGGCCATGGCCCTGGCGGAGAAGGGCTGCGGCATGCTGGATGCGCCGGTCTCGGGCTCCGTGCCCAAGGCGCGCGCGGGCACGCTCGCCATCATGGTGGGCGGCGCCGATGCCGACTTCACCCGCGCCGAGCCAGTGCTGCGCGCGATGGGCGAGGCGATCATCCGCACCGGCGCCGTGGGCAGCGCGCATGCGATGAAGGCGCTGAACAACTACGTCTATGCAGCCGGGCTGCTGGCCGTGAGCGAGGCGGCGCAGATGGCCGAGGCGCAAGGGCTCGACCTCGGCATCTTCGCGCAAGTGCTGAATGCGAGTTCGGGCCGCAACATCGCCTCCGAGACCAAGCTCGCGCAGGAGATCACCTCGCGACGCTATGCTGGCGGCTTCCAGCTCGGGCTGATGCGCAAGGATCTGGAGACGGCGGGGGGCATCGCGGCCGCCACGGGTGCCGAGGCGCCGCTGCTGGGCCTGCTGCGCGCGCGCTGGACGGAGGCGCTGGGCCAACTCGGCCCGCGCGCGGACAACACGGAAATCCATCGCTACATCACGGGCGGCACCAAGCCATGAGCATCACCCGCCGCGGGGCCCTCGCCGCGCCCTTACTGTTCGCACCGCTCGCCGCTGCCGCACAATCCTGGCCCGAGCGGCAGATCCGCATCGTCGTCGCCTTCCCGGCCGGCAGCGTGACGGACAGCCTGGTGCGCAACCTGGTGGAACCCCTCTCGCGAGAGTTGGGGCAGACGGTGATCATCGACAACCGGCCGGGCGGCAATGGCGTGGTCGGCACCATGGCGGTGAAGGGTGCGGCCCCGGATGGCTACACCATGGCCGTGCTGAGCGTGACCAATGGCGCGCTGAACACCTATCTCGTGCGCAACCTCGCCTATGACCCGATCCGTGACTTCACGCAGATGGGCTTCCTGGCCGAGGCGCCCTATCTGCTGGTGGTGCCGAACAGCTCGACCGCGCGCAATGTCGCGGAATTGCTGGAGCTGGCGCGCCGCCGGCCGGGCGAACTCACCTTCAGCCATGGCAATGCCAGTGCGCTCATCGGCAGCGAATTGATGAACCGCCTGGGTGGCGTGCGCATGCTGGCCGTACCCTCGCGCGGCGGGCCGGAGGCGCTGACCGAGGTGCTGGCGGGCCGCATCGATTCGACGCTGACCGATTTTGCGTCCGGACTGGCCCAGGTGCGCGAGGGGCGGGTGCGCGCGCTGGGTGTCACCACGCCGGGCGCCTTCCCGCTGGCTCCGGAGATTCCGCCGATCTCGGCAACGCTGCCGGGCTATGAGCTGACAGTGTGGTTCGGCCTGGCCTCGCCCGCCGGCACGCCGGCGCCAGTGGTGGCGCGCTTCAACGAGGCGCTGGCCAAGGTGCTGGCCCTGCCGGAGGTGCGGCAGCGTCTGGGGCGCCTCGGCTTTGCGCCGCGCGCCATGCCGCCTGAGCCATGGCGCGATTATCTGCAGGCACAGATCACGAAATTCACGCAACTGGCCCGGGAAGTCGGGCTGGAGCCGTCGTGATGTTCGGCAAGGAAGCCAGCATGCGCGGCCTTCTCATCCTCTTCTGCTTGTCGCTGGTGCCCATGGCGGCGCCGGCCCAGCCCCAGCGCCCCCCCGCAGCATCGGCTGATGTGGCGGGTGGGCGCGACAACCCTCTGGTCGGGCGTTATCAAGGCGCCACGCTGCGCTTCTACCGCATGCGTGATTATGAGGAATTGCGGCTGGTGAACCGCCCCTCCACCGCTCGCGACACGCGCGAGCAGGGGGCGCAGCGCCATGAGCGCAACAGCATCGCGGTTGCGGGCAAGGCAACGCGCCTGCGCTATGAGGGGCCGGAGGGGCGTTCAGCCCTGGAAGTTTTGCGCAACCACCAGGAGAGGCTGCGCGCCAACGGCTTTGAGATCGTCTTCGAATGCCGTGCCGGCGATTGCGGCAACCCGCCGGATCACTGGAGCGCCGTGGTCAATGCCGTGCCCCAGCCGCCCGCGCATGGCATGACGCCCGGCTGGGCCACCCAGGCCTATAGTCTCGCCAAGCTGTCACGCCCGGAAGGCGACGTGTTCGTCGCCATCCTGGCCGTGGATTACCAGGGGCGGACGAACATCCTGGTGGATGTCGTCGAGGCGCGGCCGATGGAGAGCGGGCGCATCGTCTTCATTGACGCCTCGGCCATGCAGCAATCGGTCGAGCGGACGGGGCGGGTGGCCCTATATGGCGTGCAATTCGCGACCGATTCCGCCGACATCCAGCCTGCCTCACGGCCCACGCTGGAAGAGATCGCGCGTTTCCTGCGCGCCAATCCGGCGATGAATGTGATCATCACCGGCCATACGGATGCGCAGGGCAGTTTCGAGC
>LNFM01016624.1_pt1 | contig 10097 bp, 15 predicted proteins | sample 596031 | NCBI WGS metagenome assembly LNFM01 (sample SAMN04254537, study PRJNA301005) | activated carbon metagenome | isolation source: dual media filters at the Ann Arbor, Michigan drinking water treatment plant | place: USA: Ann Arbor | reverse complement strand
CATGGTCGTCGTTTTTTGAAATCACGTCCGCTTTCCCCTCTGACAACCGCTTCGTGATTTGCTTCACGGAATCTCGGAGGGACCGGATTCGGCTCGAACCGCTCTTCTTCTCTGCCATGTGCCTACTCGCCGTAACGCTAGGACACCGCGCGTAATCACATCTTCAAGCCAGTGAACGGATTCTAACACCCGACCTGGGGGTGGTCAACTACACGAGGTCAACGTGCCTGCGAGCCATCGGGCAAATGAGACGGCCACGCGGCACGAACAGCCGCCTGCATATCGATGGTTGCTCTCCCGATATTCGCTTGGCCGAGAATTCCACCGATCATCGCCACGCCGAACGCCCCCGCGCCCCTCACTGATTCGATTCGTTCGCGCGTAATGCCACCGATGGCAAATACCGGCACCGATGAATGGCGGCAGGCGGCAGCCAGCACCGCTAATCCCAGAGGATTCCCGAACTCCCGCTTCGATGGAGTCTCAAAGATCGGGCCGAGGATCACGTAGTCGGCCCCGTCATCGCCGGCCTGTTGTGCTTCTGCGACTGAATGCGCCGACACGCCGACGAGCCGATGCAGGCCCACGACTCGGTGCGCGACCGAAACCGGTAGACTGCTGGCGCGAAGGTGGACCCCGTCGAGATCCAATGCCACCGCCATATCAATACGATCATTGATGATCAACGGAACGGCACGATCTCGCGTCATCGCGCGAATCTGCTGCGTCAATAACAGGAGTTCTCGGGTCGGGAGATCACGCTCACGCAACTGGATTGCCGACACACCGGCATCCACCGCTTCCCGGATGGCGCTCTCAAACGAGCGTCCGTGAACCAGCGACCGATCCGTGACCAAGAGTAGACGGAAATTAACAGGCAGCATGGGGCAAGCGGCAGAACACCTGAACGGACAAATTGACGCGATGGCGGACGCAACTATCGAGAAACCGTTCCGCCATCGCTGCTCGACACACGTAATTAGAGCATGCCCTCGATAGGACTACTCGCGGTCGCGTACAACTTTCTTGGAATACGCCCGGCCTTGTAAGCCAACCGACCGGCATAGACCGCATATTTCATGGCTTCCGCCATGGCGATCGGATGCTGCGCCCCTGCGATCGCCGTGTTCATTAACACCGCATCGGCACCGTACTCCATAGCCAGCGCGGCATCAGAGGCCGTCCCCACTCCCGCATCGACAATGATGGGGACCTTCACCGTTTCCATGATGATCTTGAGATTATACGGGTTGCGGATCCCCAGACCGGACCCGATGGGCGCCGCCAGAGGCATCACTGCCGGACAACCGATGTCGACCAGCTTCTTCGCGACAATGGGATCATCGTTCGTGTAGGGTAACACGATGAACCCTTCCTTGATGAGAATCTTGGCGGCTTCAATGAGCCCCGCGGTATCTGGGAACAGCGTTCGCTCATCGCCGAGCACTTCCAACTTCACGAGATCGGAGATGCCGGCTGCCCGCGCGAGCCGTGCGTATCGCACCGCGTCCTCGACCGTGTTACTTCTTCGGATCGATGTAGTCGAGGAGATTCTCTTTCGACCGATCAGTGATATTCACGCGCCGTACCGCCACCGTCACCACATCGGCGCCGGAGGCCTCGATCGCCTTTTTCGTTTCGGCAAAATCTTTATATTTCCCCGTCCCCACCCAGAGCCGTGAGCGGAACTCATGCCCGCCGATCGTCAATCTATCGTTCGCGTCCATCCGATTCTCCTTTAGCCTCACATCCGCCGCCGATAAACCCGAGGATCTCGACACGGTCCCCCTCGTGAAGCCCTCGCTGCCCGAAGTCCTTCCGGTCGAGAATTTCAAGATTCAACTCTACGGCCACGCGCTCCGTTACAATCGCCAGATCCTTCAGCAAATCGGCAACCGTCCCGCCGTCACGCCAGCCTCGCGGCTCGCCATTCACCTGGATTTGAATCTCGTCCGCCATGGCGATCATCCTATGGGAGCGCAATTCTGGTTGTCAATTAGCCCTCCCTCTTGTCTCCGGAGGGGCATCCCACGCACAATGCGGGTCCGTCGAGAGCCGGAGTGATCTGACATGCCTACGCACAACGAACAAGTCGCCCACATCTTTCGATCCATAGCCACACTGCTCGCCTCCCAACGGGCCAATCCTTATCGCATCAGAGCCTATCGTCGAGCGGCCGATTCGATTCTGGCACTGGAAGAGGATGTCGCGCTCGTGGCGGACCGGGATGAGCTGGAAGACATCGACGGGATCGGGAAAGATCTGGCGGGAAAGATCAGGGAGTTTCTGGAGACCGGAACGATTCGCACCTATGAGGAGCTGAAAACGCCCTTGCCACCCGACGTAAAGAGCTGGGCGCGGCTGCCGGGACTCCACGACTCGCTGGTGAGCTATCTCTATGCCAGGCTGGGAATTAGAACGCTGGATGACCTGGAGCAACTGGTCTCATCCCACCTTCTCCGCACCGTTCCAGGATTTACCGGATCGGAGGATGAATTGCTCCAGGCCATTCGACAGCAGAAATCGTCCCCTCCGGGTTAGGAGACTTTCATCTCCTTAAAAATCTTCCAGGTCTTCAGCAACTCCACCGCCTTCTGCAATTGCGCATCCTGCTCAAGGGCCGGATCACCGGCCGAATCAACTGGAGGTGTTTGAGGTGCCGCGCCACCCTTGGTTGCCGCGTCCTCCGGTGCCTTCCCGTTGGAATGCGGCGCCGCCTCCTTCTCTTTTCCTTGTCCTTGCCCCTGAGCCGGCTTTACTGCTTTGGCGTCAGGCGAAGGCTCGACGGGCTTCCCGTCTTTTGCCGGGGCCGGAGTCGGCAGCTTCACAACGATATCAGGCGTAATGCCCGTGGACTGGATCGATCGTCCCTTGGGCGTATAGTACTTCGCCGTGGTGAGTCGAAGTCCTGAGCCGTCGCCGAGCGGAAGGATGGTCTGGACCGATCCCTTCCCGAACGAGGTGGTGCCGACAATCACCGCACGCCCCCAGTCTTGCAGCGCTCCGGCAACAATCTCCGACGCGCTCGCCGACCCTTCATTCACGAGAATGATCATCGGAAGTTCATCCATTTGATCTTTCGACTTCGCCAGCCATTCATCCTTCTTACCTTCGCGATTCTTGGTAAACACGACGAGCTTCCCGTTGGGGAGAAACTGTTCGGACACATCGACCGCCGCCGTCAGCAATCCGCCGGGATTGTTCCGGAGATCCAGAATGGCCCCCTGGACTTTCTGTTCGCGGAATTGTTTGATGGCTTTCGCGAGATCCCGCCCCGTCGCTTCCTGAAACTGTGTCAGCCGAACATAGCCCAGATTGTCGATGACCTTCGACTTCACGCTTTCGATCTTGATGGTATCCCGCATCAGCGTAAACTGCAGCGGATCCGGCGTCCCCTCGCGCTGAATGGTCAGGTTGACCTTGGTCCCCTTCGGGCCGCGCATTTTCTGGACCGCATCCATCAACGTAAGATCCTTCGTCGTCTCATCATTGACCTTCACGATGAAGTCTCCGGCCTTAATCCCTGCCCGCTGGGCCGGAGTCCCTTCGATCGGTGCGATCACAGCCAACCGATTCTCTTTCACGCCTATCTGAATGCCGACGCCGCCGAACTCGCCCTTGGTTTCCACCTGCATCTCTTTGTACATCTCGGGCGTCATATAGGCGGAGTGGGGGTCAAGGGTCGACAGCATGCCGCGGATGGCCCCTTGCACCAATTCTTTCGTTTTCGTTTCATCGACGTAATGCCGCTGCACCTGATTGAGCACCTCCGAAAAGGTCTTGAGCTCCTCGTACGTTTCCGTCGCATGGCCGGTTCGCTCCCAGCCCTTGCCGATCAGAACTCCGCACACGATGGCCACAACCATCATTGGCCCGATGACCCAAGACTTCCCTCGCGGCTGCTGTTCCATAAAGCGTCTATCCTTTCCGTCCAAATGCCCGACCCCTGTCACCAATCAGGCCTGTTTCCAGACCGTATTTTCTATCGCTTGGCCAACCACAGCATCGGGTCCACGGCATCGGACCCTTCACGTAGTTCAAAGTATAATGTATTTTCGCCGATCATGCCCGTATCTCCGGTTTCTCCGATCGCCTGCCCTTCCGTGACACGTTCCCCAACCTTCGCCAAAATCCTCGAGGCGTGGGCATAGAGCGAGAAAAATCCGTTCGTATGATCCATGATTATAACCAGTCCATACCCTTTCAACCAGTCGGCATAGACCACGGTGCCCGGCATGACGGAATGGATAAAACTGCCCTCCACCGTCCTGATTTCGATACCCTTCCGTTGCACATAGGTATTGAACGTCGGATGTTTTTGCCGGCCGAAGAATGACACGACCTGCCCATCTGCCGGCCAGGGCAACGCGCCCTTGGCTCCGCGCGGAACCGCCGGCGCGGTCGGCGGCCGCATTGCCATGGCCTTCCGGCGCGTCTCCAATTCATGCAGGAGGCTATCAACCCGAGAGGCAGACCGTTCAAGCTCTTCGGCCGCCCGGCTGAACGATTCTTTCTCCTGCGTGATCTTGGTGAAATAGACCTTCTTCTCTTTCTGCAGCGAGCGGATGTCGGAAAGCTTTTTCTCTGTCGCCTCCTTGTACGCCAACATTCCCGCGCGAGCTTCCGCCCGTTGCCGCTCCGCCTGCTCCATCCGTCCGACATCGGCGCGGAATGTCCCCATCAGCTCAAAGTCTTTTTGAGACACCGCCGAGAGATATTGCAATCGTCGCTGAAAGTCACCGTAAGAGTCCGCCGATAACAATGTCTTCACATAGCCGGACCGGCCCTCCATGTACTGCACACGGAGTCGCGCCAGAATGGCATCGCGACGCTCTTGAATGCTGCCACGTATCGCCCCGAGCTGCTCGGTGATCGAATCGATCTCACGATCCTTTTTCCGGAGCTTCTTGTTGATCTCCTGATGTTCCTGGCGGGTCCGCACCAATCGCTCATCAAGCGTTTGAATCCCCTGAAGCACGGACTCTCGCTTCTTCTCCGCTTCGTCCGCCCGTTTTCGTTTCTCCTCGATTTTATCTTTCAGCTGTTCCAGCGTCTTCCGTTCACGCTCGATCTTCTCAGAAATCGGATCACCGGTGGCCAAGGCAGAACCCGCAGCACCCGCATACACCACGAGGCACCCAACGGCCATGAACGTGAGAGGCCCCCTCATGCCCGCCCATCTCCAAACCGCCTGAGCGACACAAAACTGCCGGCAAATCCAAGACCGATCCCGACCAAAACCAGCGCCAGACAGACAGAGAGAGGGAAAAAGGTAATCATGTGTTCGATGCCGCCCAATCGGCCGGTTGAACTGATCTGTTGACGAAACAGCTCGAATCCACCTTTCAGAATCAATAATGACAACGCACTTCCGCAGGCGCCCAGCACCGCGCCTTCGAGCAGATACGGAATGCGGATGAACCACCGGGTGGCGCCGATCAGCCGTAAGATCTCCACTTCCTCCCGCCGTGAAAATAGTGTCAGCCTGATGGTATTGCCGATAATCGTCACTGCGGCGGTCGAGAGAATTACCCCGACACCGATGGCGATCAGCTCGATATACCGGATGAGCCCTGCCAACGCATCAATCCATTCTTGATTGTAATCGACCTTCGCCACCCCCCCTATCGTGCGGACCCGCTCTGTCCACCGCTTCACCGCATCGGGGGATCGAAATTGCGAAGCCAGCGTCACCACGAACGAAGCCGGGAGCGGGTTTTGTCCCAATCCTTCCAGCAGATGGGAATCGGCTGGAAACTGGGCGCGAAACTCACCCAAGGCCTGTTCCTTTGAAATAAATACTGCGGCCGCCACCATCCGATCCGCCTTCAATCGACCTTCCAGCTCAATTACGGCTTCCCGGGTAAGCTGGTCCTCCAGATAGACCATGATCTTGATGTCTTCTTGGAGCCAGCCTGCGGCGCTCCGTAGATTCACGTAAAGCAGCAGAAAGATCCCGACACAGGACAGCGTAAAGGCCGTCGTCAGTATCGCCACGACGGTCGTTGTGCGATTCGCTCGCATATTGGCCCAGGCTTCACGGAAGAGATAAAACAATCGTCTCATGCCCCCACCTGCTGGATGCGGATGGGGGAAGGCAGCAGGACGCCTTCCTGAAGGACGATCACTCGACGGTTGATCTGCGCCATAACTTGAGGGTCATGGGTCGCAACAATGACGGTCGTACCTCGTGCGTTGATCAGCTTGAACAACTCGATAATTTCCGCCGTTCGCTCGGGGTCGAGATTCCCCGTCGGTTCATCGGCGAGCAACACGATCGGGCCGTTGACGATTGCACGGGCAATGCAGACGCGCTGCTGCTCACCGGCGGACAGGCTGGTTGGAAACTGATCCTTCTTGTGGTCGACTCCGACCGCCCGCAATGCCTCCGTCACCTTTCGACGAATATCAACCGACGACGCCCCTTGCACAATCAACGGCAAGGCGACATTTTCAAAGACCGACTTCTTCGACAACAGACGAAAATCCTGAAATACCGTCCCGACCTTTCGGCGAAGGAAAGGAATCTCCGACTTTTTCAACTTCGTGACATTCTTTCCCTGAACAAAGATTTGCCCTTCGTCAGGAGTCTCGGCAGCAATCAACATGCGCAGCAAGGTCGACTTCCCGGCCCCGCTCGGCCCCATCAACAAGACAAACTCCCCCTTCTCGATATCGAGCGTGAGATCGGAGAGCGCCGGGCGGCGATCATATGTTTTCGAGAGGTGAATCAGTTGAATCATCGCATCCATGACTACCTGCCTAGGGAATACCGCTACCAACCCGCTTGATCCGGCACGTCGAACGCATGCTCGATATGCTCGATCTGAAATGAGGACTCAGCATCCCCCTGCACTAAGACCACATCGAACCGACAAACCCGGTCACTCAAATGGCGCCGTGCCAGATACTGTCCGGCCAGCCGGATCAGCTTGGCTTGTTTCCGCCGGTCTACCGCCAGGAGCGCACCGCCGAACGCTCCAGTGGTTCGCGCTTTGACTTCAACAAACACCAGAACACCATGATCATCGGCTACCAGATCAAGCTCGCCTATCGTGGTCCGAAGGTTCCGTTCCAGAATCGCATAGCCCTTCCGGCGTAAAAACTGCTCGGCGCTTGCTTCACTGTCCTGACCGAATTGGTGGCGAGGATCACGCATCGTCTCCGCCCTCATGGTTGCAATGCCCCACAGGCAGGCGCATTCAACACCGCCGACACGGGCGCAAAGGTTCGTCGATGGATCGGGGATGGGCCGTACTCAACCAGACGAGCCAAATGTTCCTCCGTGCCGTACCCTTTATGAGACAGGAAATTATACTGGGGGTAGGCCACATGGAACTGAGCCATCAACCGATCCCGCGTGACTTTGGCCACAATCGACGCCGCCGCGATGGACAATGACAAGGCGTCGCCTTTAATGATCGGACGAATGGGCATCGCCACTCCCGCAAGCGCCACCGCGTCGATCAGTACATAATCAGGAGCGGGTGAGAGTTCGGCGAGCGCCCGGCGCATCGCCAGCTTGGTGGCCTCAAGAATATTGATCCGGTCGATCTCTTCCGCCGTCGATGAACCGACGCCGACACAGACAGCCCGATCCATAATCGCCGCGTACAGCCGATCGCGCTCTGATACGGATAGTTGCTTGGAGTCGTCCGCCCCGATCAGGCGACAACGAAAGGGAAGAATCACGGCCGCGGCGACGACCGGGCCAGCCAGGGGACCCCGACCGGCTTCGTCGACGCCGGCGATGCGGCGATACCCGCACCGCCGGGCCTCTTGCTCAAATTCCTCGGTAGGTCCCAACCGGCATGTCCTCCGACTTGCGAGACCGACTCAGAGGTATGGGTGCGGCGGAATGACGGCCACCCGATCAGGCCCTTAGGCCTTGGCTGCCGCCGCTTTTGCCGCTGCCGCAGCTTTCCCCTCACCCACAAACTCACGCTCTTCAACCTTCGCAAACTTGCCCTTCTTGGACCGGAGATAGTAGAGCTTGGCGCGACGCACACGGCCCTGACGCACCACATCCACCTTGGTCACGATCGGCGAATGCACCGGGAAAATCCTCTCGACACCAACGCCATAGGAGACCTTACGGACGGTAAATGTTTCCGTATTCAAGGTTCCTTTACGAGCGATCACCGCTCCCTCATATACCTGAATGCGTTCCTTTTCACCCTCCACGACTTTCACGTGGACCCGCACCGTATCGCCCACTTCAAACTTAGGCGGCGTGGCTTTGGTGAATGACTGCTGAAGACGTTCTAACCGATTCATGGTGCTCTCCCTTTCCTTCCATCAAACGGGCGTTGAGACAACGCCCTCGCTAATAATCTCGTTCAGTAACCGTTGATCTTCACGACTCAAACTGCGATCCCGGATGAGGTCCGGACGCCGCGCATAGGTGCTGCGCAAAGCCTGCTTCCTGCGCCAGAGACGAATGGCTTCATGATGCCCGGAGAGCAGCACGTCGGGAACCCCCATACCCCGCACATCGGCAGGCCTGGTATAGTGCGGGTATTCCAGGAGTGAGTCCGAAAAAGACTCTTCGACCACGGACTCCGGATCACCCAGCACGCCAGGCACCAATCGAGTGGCGGCATCAATCAAAACCAAGGCCGGCAATTCGCCTCCGGTCAAAATATAGTCGCCGACTGAAACCTCTTCCGGCTGGAGCGCCTCGCGAACCCGCTCATCAACCCCTTCATAGTGCCCGCAGAGAATGACGATCCGGCGAGGCTCGGCGGCCAGGTCTTTCGCATAGTCCTGCGTGAAGATTCGCCCCTGGGGCGAAGGAAACATCAAACGAATCTCTTCACCGGTGGATTGAGCACTAGCACGCAACGCATCCACCGCGCGCAGAATCGGCTCCGCTTTCATGACCATCCCCGCACCACCGCCATAGGGAACATCGTCTGCAACCTTGTGGCGATCCAGCGTGTAGTCGCGAAGATTATGCGCCTGGATGGCCAGCAATCCCTTCTCTTGCGCGCGCTTGAGCATGCTATGCCCCACCGCCTGCAGAATCATTTCGGGGAACAATGTCAGAACGTCGATGCGCAACACGTCACGCTCCCAACCCTTCGATCATGTGTACGGTCATCACCCGCTGCTGTAAATCAACGGCCACAACCAAATCTCGCGCTGCGGGGATGAGCGTTTCCTTGCTCCCGTCCTGCACCACAAACACATGATTGCCGGTTAATTCCCAGATGTCGGTCAACGTCCCAATACCGTTCCCCTGTTCATCCTGCACACGCAAACCAATGAGATCGCATTCATAATACTGCCCCTGCGGTAATGGGGGCGCACTGCCTTTCGGGATTTGAATCAACCCGCCGCGCCACAGCCCGGCTTCCTCGGGGGAAGTCAGGCCTTCAAACGCGAGAATATATCCCTGCCCCGCAGGCCGAATATGCGTCACCCGCGTGTCCCAGGTCTTTCCATTGGTTCCCAGGAGACTCACGGCTCCCAATGACTCCAATCGACCAGGTACATCGCTGAGCGAACGCACCTTCACCTCGCCCCTGACGCCGAACGACCGTTCGATCCGTCCTACTGTTACCAGCTCGACCGGCTCGGCCACCATGGTCCCTAGGCCTTCTTCTTCGCTGCTTTCTCTGCTTCAAACTGCTTCCAGAGACCGGACCGACGCAACAAGGTCCGCACGGTCACCGAAGGCTGGGCTCCATGATGCAACCAGGTCAACACCCGGTCCTGCTTCACATCCGGAAGACCCTGTTCCTTGAGCGGGTCAAAAATGCCGAGAATTTCCAGGAACCGTCCGTCGCGGGCCTTCCGGGAATCCGCCGCTACCAACCGATACATCGGCCGCTTATGTCTGCCTGTCCGAGCCAATCTGAGATGAACTGCCACGACTGCCCTCCTTTGAAAAACCGTCCAACACGGTGAATGAATAAATCTCGCTACATGGAGCGCATGAGTTGGGCCAATTGGCGCCGCCCCCCTGTCCCCGTCATGGCCTTTGCCAATTTCTTCGCCGACAAGAATTGCTTGATCAGGCGATTCACTTCCTGCACACTCGCGCCGCTGCCGCGAGCAATCCGCTTCTTCCGGCTGCCATTGATGATGGTATG
>LNFM01013902.1_pt1 | contig 10097 bp, 9 predicted proteins | sample 596031 | NCBI WGS metagenome assembly LNFM01 (sample SAMN04254537, study PRJNA301005) | activated carbon metagenome | isolation source: dual media filters at the Ann Arbor, Michigan drinking water treatment plant | place: USA: Ann Arbor | reverse complement strand
GTCGACCGCGACTTCGTGTTCCTGCTGAATGCCTACGACATCGACCCCGGCAACTACGTGCCGAAGGTCGCGGAGATGACCGCCTTCAACATGTGGTCGTGGAACAGCCGCGTCTTCCCCGGCATCGATCCGCTGGTGATCGCCAAGGGCGACCGCGTGCGGGTGCGTGTCGGAAACCTCACCATGACCAACCATCCGATCCACATGCACGGTTACGATTTCGAGGTGACCTGCACTGACGGCGGCTGGGTACGGCCGGAGGCACGCTGGCCCGAGGTCACGATCGACATTCCGGTGGGGGCCATGCGGGCCTACGAGTTCGATGCGATCTATCCCGGCGACTGGGCCATCCATTGCCACAAGTCGCATCACACCATGAACGCGATGGGTCACGACATCCGCACCTTTATCGGTGTCGACAAGCGAGCCTTCACCAAGCAAATGCGCCGGATCACACCGGACTATATGCCGATGGGAATGGCCGGCATGGCCGACATGGGCGAGATGGAGATGCAGCTTCCCGAGAATACGCTGCCCATGATGACCGGCTTCGCGCAGTTCGGTGCCGTCGAGATGGGCGGCATGTTCTCGGTCGTGAAGGTCCGCGAGGGGCTTGCGTCGGGCGACTACAAAGATCCCGGCTGGTACCAGAATCCGCCGGGCACGGTTGCCTGGGAATGGAAGGGGCCTCAGCCCGCGACGACGCGCCCGCCCGCTCCCAAGACGGCGGCGAAGCCCGGCGAAGCGATGAAGGTCGTCAAGCCGAGCGGACACGGCGGACACAAGTAACCGTTAACAGGAGATTATTGTGAATATGAAACACTTGCTCGCTTCGGTCGTTGTCGTCGGCATGATCTCCGGCGGCGCCCTTGCTGCTCCCGGCCACAAGCCGGGAGAAGGCCATTCCCATGCCGACGACACGGCCTATGGCAAGCCGGGCGATCCCAAGAAGCCCGCGCGCATCGTCCAGATCGTCTTCCGCGAGGATGACGGGAAAATGTTGTTCCTGCCTGACAAGCTCAAGTTCAAGAAAGGTGAGCAGGTTCGCTTCCAGCTCCGCAACAACGGCGTTCTCGATCACGAGTTCGTCGTCGGCACGGCCGAGGAGAATCTCAAGCACATGGAGGAGATGCTGAAGAACCCCGACATGGAGCACGACGACCCCAATGCAAAGCGTCTAAAGCCCAAGGCAACCGGGGAGATCCTCTGGCAGTTCACCAAGGCGGGAACCTTCGACTTCTCGTGCCTCATCCCCGGCCATCGGCAGGCCGGCATGTTCGGAACAATCGTCGTCGAGTAGTCACCCAACCGGAGGAGAGTGAGATGCTGAAGAGAACATTCCTGATCGCAACAATCGCTTCCTTGTTCGTTGTCCCGGCACTTGCCGATGGGAACATGGTGAAAGCCGAGGTCGTCAAAGTCGACAAGGAGGCGGGCAAGGTGACGCTCAAGCACGCGCCCATCAAGAATCTTGACATGGATTCCATGACGATGGTCTTCCGCGTAGCCGATCCGTCCATGCTCGATAAGGTAAAGGCCGGTGACAAGATCGAATTCGAGGCCGATCGCGTCAATGGTGCGATCACCGTGACGAAGATCGGCAAGGGTCACTGACCTTCCGTCGCCTACAAGTGAAAGTGCCTCATGACGAAATTCGTCTTGGCATCGATCGTAGCCATCGGCTTGTGCAGCATCGGATGGGCAGTTTCGGGCGCAGCGCTTGCAAGCGATCGGGAGCTCCTGGCAGTTCTCGATCGCTTGGCATGCATTCCGGAACGGATCGTAACGAGCAACCTCTCTTCGACGGTGGTCGTCTATGAAGTGACCTGCAAGCGGTCCGGTCGCGTGCTTTCGGTCCTATGTCTTGACTCGGAATGCCGACTACAGACACCGCGCCGCGAAGAACGCGAAGAAGACGAGAGATAGGACTGAGAAAAAGTGGCCCTAACATTGTCAAAAACTACGAGACGACCGCGACCAGGCCGGTCGCAAAACAAGCATCTTTTCGCGTGGCTGTTTATTGGTATCTTTCTTCTCTCTGTGGCCGTCATATCCTATTTCGTCTTTGATAGGTCTCGGATTCCGCGTATCGATCCAACCGACGTTGCACAAGTCGAGATCGGCAAGCGCATATACGCGCAGGCTTGTGCGAGTTGCCACGGAGCGTCGCTTGAAGGCCAAGCCAATTGGCAGAGGCGAATGCCGAATGGCCGATTGCCGGCTCCGCCGCATGATGCCACCGGGCACACCTGGCATCATCCGGACGAGATGCTCTTCAGAATTACGAAGTTCGGCGCACGCACTTACCCAAGCGGATACGAGACCGATATGCCCGCGTTCGACAACCGCCTGACCGATGAAGAGATTGCCGCGTCCCTGGCCTTCATCAAGAGTACGTGGCCTGCCGAAATACGTGCAAGGCAGGCGCGCGTCGACGCCGACGCGCGGCGCAAGCAACGATAGTGGTCCCGCCGCGTGGAGAGTTGGTCATGTTTGGTCTAGCCGCAAACGAGCCCGATCTCACGGGCGAGGAGCGCCGGTGGCGTCGTGAAGCGCGATCCGCTTGGCTAAGACTCGTCGCCCTTGTCATCTTCGTGATCAATTTGATGGTTGGCGAGCATGCCGGCAGCATTCTCATCCACGCAAACGTCGTTGTCGGCTATAGCTTGGCGACATTCCTGGCGTTGGGATTGGCCTTGGCGAAGCGCGGGCCCGCCTGGTTGGCCACGATGTTCGTCGTCGTCGATGCGGTACTGGTGGTCGCTTTGTTCCACGAGCATCTGTTCGCGCCGGGCCGGACGTTCGATCACAGCTTAACGGCGCCCACGCTCGCGATTGGCTTTCTGCTTCTCACCCACGTTGCGCTTCGCCTCAAGCCATGGCTTGTCCTGCTTTTCTCCGGTCTGGTCATTGCCGGATGGCTGTCGTTGCTGGCTGTCACGATAGCCGAACAGACGTGGAGTGAAATGCTCCACGAGCATGTCTGGCCGGCTCTCCTGGCCGAAGGAGCTCTCGCGGCGGCTTTTGGGTTTTCCGCCTTCGTCTGCTACCTGCTGACTCGGGATCACAATGTACTCTTGAAGGGAGCGGTAACGAGCGAGAGGCGCCGTCGGAATCTGGCGCGATTCTTCCCGCCCGGTGTCCTGTCCGAGCTGCAAACAAAGGGCATCGCGCTCGATCTCAGCCGCCGCCGGGCCGCGATCATGTTTGTCGATCTGCGTTCTTTTACGAGCCTCAGCGAGTCGTTGCCGCCGGAGGGCGTGGCCGAGCTGCTGGTGGAGTATCGCCAACTCGTCACGCAAGCCGTGTTCACCTATGATGGAACGGTCGACAAATTCATCGGCGACGGCGTAATGGCCGTGTTCGGCCAGCCCCACACCGCGCCCGACGATACGTCGCGGGCCCTACGGTGCGCCTTGCACTTGAGTGCATCGCTTGCCGGATGGAAGGAGACGAGACTCCATGCCGGCAAGCCAGCCTTGGATGCCGGTATCGGGTTGCATGTCGGACCGGTCATGGGCGGCGTCCTGCAAAGCGGATCCCATGACGAGTTCACCGTCATTGGCGACGCCGTGAACATAGCGGAACGGCTGGAACGCCTGTCCGGAACGCTTGGCGCCACCGTCGTCGTATCGGAGGCTGTGATGCTGGAAGTGCCATCGTCCGAGACAAGCGCCCGGTGGGTCTGGAAGGAGGCAGCTGAACTCGACGGCCGGATCGGTCGGCTTCGCATCGCCTATCTGCCTCGAAGCGCCGAAGACGGGGCGGGCAGATAATGGCCGGCCGGTAATGGGCGCCGACATCTGGCCTTGTTCGGAGTTCGGGGAGGCTGGATCGCCACCCGAACGGGTTTGTGGAGAAGGACCGCCCCGAAAGGGCATCGCAGGGCACATAACCACTTGGCGACGACGCCGAACTGCTGTGTTCTGCTGAAAGCCGTTCCAAGACGGCTCTCGCCGCTCAATTACGATTGGGCGGCGGATGCATGTCGCCATGAGGACCGATTCTGCATTTCGCCCCGGTCGTCGTCGCATCCTCGATGATGCCGTTGCGATCGACCGTGAAATTAATCATGCAATTGGTCGCTCGAAAGAGGACCTGCGACTTGGGTCCTGTCACCGCGTGGTTGACGAACATATATCCGATCGCCCGTCCACCGTCCGCTGTCGGGTAGTCGTGATGAGGTGTTCCCCAGGATTGGATGAGATGGGTCGCGCTATGTCCAACCCAGTCCTGAACATTGAGATCTTTCACGGTTCCCGATGACATGGGTCCACAGCCCGCGAGGGCAACGGCGGCGAATACCAGCGCCAAACAACGTCGAATGATCATGATGGAGTTCTCCTGCTCGTTCATCGGTTGACGTTGAAACCTGCGGAGGGGCAGCGGCCTCGATGGCCGGCTCGACCGGAAGCGGAGGGAACCCGTGCCGTCACATGATTCCCATCGGGCCGATCAGCAACTCGTCGGCGAGCTTCTTCTGCTCGTCGCTGAACGATGCGTAGAGCGGGTCGACGGCGGCCTTCAGGGCGCCAACCGTCTCGAGCCGGGCGGCCAGCGTCTTCTCGTAGTGGGCGAGACGCTCAGGCGCAGTCGCGGCTTTCGTGCCACCCTGCATCATCGGTGGCTTCGTGGCCTGCGCGCTCTTGGCCGCGCTGCGGACGCCATCCGCGAACTTGGTCCACTGCGGCTCCTGGGCTGGGGTGATCTTGAGCTCCGTCTTCAGGAAGGCGAGCCGGCCCTCGACATGCTTCAGCTGCATGTCGCCCATCATGCCGCTGCCCATCATGCTGCCGCCCATCATGCTGCCATGCATCATGGCCATCATGCGGCTCATGTCTCCGCCCATCATGCCGCTGGCGGCGCCACCCTTCATGTCCATACCGCCGGGTGAGGCGGGTACTGCTTGCGATTTGTCGGGATGATGGGGAGCGCCGCTGGGGCCGGTTTGGGAATGGGAAGCAAACGGCACGGTCGCGAGAACGGCAACGGCTGCCAGAGCGAAGACGGTGCGCATGGGAGGCCTCCTTGGACGCGGATTGGGGCGATCGGTTGCCAGACTGACAGAGGTGGAGGGTTGGGCCTTGATGCACGTCAATCGATGCGAGACGCTGCCAACTGTGCTGGAGGCCGTCGCGGCGGGGTGACCTCCAACCTGCGCAGCTTGGCCGGGCTCATATTCCGGCTCCGATGCAGAAATCCCGACCGGCTCCGGCGAAAACGCCCGCCCCGGTCAGGGGCGGGCGCCTTTCGGTCACTCGTCGCAGCAGGGGCTTGCTTCTTCGCAACACGGGCTCACTTCGTCACAGCAAGGCTGTGCCGCATGGGCCGCCGTTCCGAAGGCGAAAAGCAGGACGAGAGTGGAAAGAATCGTACGTAACATTTTGGTCTCCGTTGATTGGAAATGACGCTCCGCAGCGGAGTCAACGGGGAGGTGGTTCGGCGGGAGACGGCTCTATGCCTGTGCCGGTCGTGGACGGGAAGGTGAGCCAGGCAACGGTCGTAATCGTCGGCAGAGCCGCGAGACCGCTTTCCGCCGCTATGCCGGCCTGGCATCCGGGGCAGGCGAGAATGGCGCCGAGTGCGGCCTTTCCGTCGCAGCAGGGGCAAGCTTCCCCCTCGGTCTGCACTGGCGCAGCGGCAGCCACGACGACGGCCGGGAGGGCGACCCACAGCATCGCCGCAAGCAGGGCCAGGCACGACAGGAAGCGAGCGGCAATCTTGATCACGCCGACAGGTTAGGCCTGTTTTCCACCTTTGTCAGGGTCGGCCCCGCCACGGGGCAGCACGATCGCGTTACGGCCACGGCGCCCGATTTGCCGGTACCGTCTCTTGTGTGCCCCCTTGCGTCGCCGGGGCGACGTGCTAAAAGGCCGCCGTTATCGGGGAGTAACCGTCCGCATCCTTTAGCGGAGTTGGCGTCAACAAACTTGGCTTCGGCCATGGCGCCCGCGACCGACCGCAAGGTCCGGATTGGCCAGACCGACGACAGGGGAGTTCCGGCTCGGGTCGGGGGATTCTCGTGTCGTCGCGCAGCCGCGGCCCCCGGACGTGCATTTCATGGAAACCATCCTCACGTCGATCGCCGTCGTGGCGATCGCCGAAATCGGCGACAAGACCCAGCTTCTGGCCATCGTGCTCGCGGCCCGGTTCCGCAAGCCGCTGCCGATCGTGCTCGGCATTTTCGCAGCGACCCTGCTCAACCACGCCGTCGCCGCGACGTTCGGCTATCTGGTGGCGCAGTGGCTGACGGGGCCCGCGTTCCAGATCGTTCTGGGCGTGGCGTTCATCGGCATGGCGGTCTGGGCGCTCGTCCCCGACAAGCAGGACGAAAATGCGGCGACTGTCTCGACGCGCGGCATCTTCCTCACCGCGCTCGTTGCCTTCTTCTTGGTGGAGATCGGCGACAAGACACAGATCGCGACCTCGCTGCTGGCCGCGCAGTTCCACAATGTCGAGCTCGTCACCATCGGCACGACGATCGGCATGATGCTGGCGAATGTTCCGGCGGTTTATCTCGGCGAGGCGGCGACGAAGATCGTGCCCTTGAAACATGTGCGGATGGCCGCCGGCGCGATCTTTGCCGTCATCGGCATCTGGGTCGTGCTCGCTGCATGACCCGTCATCGCATCGACGGCAAAAATGACGCCGGCTCGACGCTGTTCGCCGCTTCTCCGCCGATGGTAAGCGCTGCCTGCAGGTCGGCCACCGCGAGCAGGAAGTCGCGCCTGGCGTCGAGCGAAGCCGCGTTCGCCGCGATGCGCACGCGGGTGTCGGCGAGATACTTGAACAGGTCGACCCGCAGGCCGTCGCCGGCAAGCGCGCCGGTATTGTAGCGCAGCATGATCTCCTTCGAGACGATCTGGCGCAGCGGCAGTACCCGGTCGCGCCAGGAGCGCGCGATATCGTAGGTGGCGCGGTAGGTCACGTAGGCGATGCGCGCTTCGGAGCGGGCATCGACGGCCTTGCCGGCCAGCAGGTTCAGCGCCCGCATGTAGGTTTCGCGCGCCGCCCGCGTGCGCGCCTCGCCGGTGTCGAAGATCGGGATCTGCAGGTCGATCTGGGCGCCGCCGCGGTTGATTGCGGTGTCGAAGTTTGTCAGCGGATTGGCCGTCTCGTTGTTGAAGATGCCCGACAGCTGCAGCATCGAGACGTAGCGTGTGGCCTCGGTGAGGGAAAGCGACTTGGCAAGCGCCGCGACTTCGCGGCGCGCGATCTCGAGGTCGACGCGGCGCTTGATCGCCTCGACCTCGACCTCCATCGGCGAGTCGAGCGCCGCCGGCAGGGGCGGAAGTTCGGCCGGCAAAGTGAAGGCAAGGTCGGCGCCGGCAAGGCCGAGCAGCCGGACGAGCGCCTCGTGGTCGTGATGGGCCCGCAGCTTCGCCTGCGCCACGCGGGCGCCGAGTTCGGCACGGAAGGCGGCGATCTCGGCCTGGTCGAGCTGGTCGCCGCCGCCGGCCTCGCCGATTCCGGCGATCAGCCGTGCCGCCGTGTCGGCGGTGGCCCGCGTCTGTTCGAGGAAGCCAACCTGCTGGCGCGAGGCGATGGCCCGCAGGTAGGCGCGACGGGTGTCCGTCGCCAGACGCAGGGTGGCCCCGATCGCCCGGTAGCGGGCCTGCCCGAAACGCTCGGCGGCGATCGCCGTGCGCCGCGGCAGGGTGATCAGGTTGAGGATGTCCTCGATCAACCGGACCTCGAAGTTGGCCACCCCGGTTCCGGCGACCCGCAGCAGCGAGAGGCCGGGGTTGGGCGGCAGGCTCGCCTGGACGTAGGCCGCTTCCGATATCCCGAGGTCGTTGTAGGCGGCCTGCAGCGTGCGGTTGTTTAGGAGCGCGATTTGCACCGCCTGATCGGCCGACAGTGGCCCGGCGAGGAGAGCATCGACCTGCGCCCGCGCCCGTGCCGCCTGTTCGTCGGTCGAAATCTTGACCACGTCCTTGCCGATCTCCTGCCGGACGCCGCTGGCGACGTCGCCCATGCCGCCGTCGGCCGAGAACTGCGCGCAGCCCGCGAGCAGGGCGGGCAGGGCGAGAAGAACCAGGCGTTTCATGCGTGTGCCTCTCGAATGGCGGCGGGGGCGGGCTGCAGGTGCCACCCCTTGACCAGCGCATAGAGCGCCGGAATCACCAGCAGGGTGAGCAGGGTCGAGCTCACCATGCCGCCGATCATCGGCACGGCGATGCGTTGCATCACCTCCGAGCCGGTGCCGGTGCTCCACAGGATCGGCAAAAGCCCCGCCATGATGGCCGTCACCGTCATCATCTTGGGCCGCACGCGCTCGACGGCACCTTCGACGATGGCGGCGCGCAGGTCCCGGCGGTCGAGCGCCCGGCCCTCGGCTGCACAGCGTCGCTGCCGTTCCTTGAGGGCCTGGTCGAGGTAGATCAGCATCACCACGCCGGTTTCGGCGGCGACGCCGGCCAGCGCGATGAAGCCCACGGCGACGGCCACGCTCATGTTGAAGCCCATCCACCATACGAACCAGAAACCGCCGACCAGCGAGAAGGGCAGCGACAGCATGACGATCAGTGTCTCGGTCATGCGGCGGAAGTTGAGGTAGAGCAGCACCAGGATCAGCAGCAGCGTGGCCGGCACGACGATCTGCAGCCGGGCCTCGGCCCGCTCGAGGAACTCGAACTGGCCGCTCCAGATCGCGTAGGAACCGGGCGGGAATTTCACCTTCTCCTGCACGGCGCGCCGCGCGTCGGCGACGTAGCTGCCGAGGTCGCGGTCGCGGTAGTCGACGAAGACATAGACCGCGAGCTGGGCGTTCTCGGTGCGGATGGTGGTTGGCCCCTGGTTCACCTTCACTTCGGCGAGTTGGCCGAGCGGCAGCATGCCGCCGCGCATGGTCGAAACCAGCACGTCGGAGGCGATGGCCTGTGGGTCGGAGCGCAGGTCGCGCGGATAGCGGACGTTGACGGTGTAGCGCTCGCGTCCCTCGACCGTGGTGGTCACCGCCTCGCCGCCCAGCGCGCTCGACACCGCCTGCTGCAGGTCCTCGATCAGCACGCCGTACTGCGCCAGCCGCGTGCGGTCGGGCACGATGTCGAGGAAGGAGCCGCCGGTGACCCTTTCGGCAAACGCGCTGGTCGTGCCCGGCACGCTGCGCACCGCGGCCTCGACCTGGCGGGCGAGGATTTCCAGTTCGCCGAGATCGCGCCCCAGGAGCTTGACGCCGACCGGCGTGCGGATGCCGGTCGCCAGCATGTCGGTGCGGGCCTTGATCGGCATCGTCCAGGCATTGCTGACGCCGGGGAACTGCAGCGCGCGATCGAGTTCGGCGATCAGGGCGTCGACGTTCATGCCCGGCCGCCACAGCGCCTTGGGCTTGAGGTTGATGACGGTCTCGAACATTTCGAGCGGAGCCGGATCGGTCGCCGTGCCGGCGCGTCCGCCCTTGCCGTAGACCGATGCCACCTCGGGGAACGACCGGATGATCTTGTCCTGGGTCTGCAACAGCTCGGCCGACTTGGTGACGGAGAGGCCGGGCAGGGTGACCGGCATGTAGAACAGCGTGCCCTCGTCGAGGGCGGGCATGAACTCGGTGCCGATCCGCGACGCCGGCCATGCCGCGGCGCCCAGCACCGCCAACGCCAGGGCGATAGTGAGGACGCGCGCGCGCAGGACCAGCTCGATGGCCGGCCGGTAGAGCCAGATCAGCAGCCGATTCACCGGATTGCGGTGCTCGGGCAGGATCCGGCCGCGCACGAACAGAAGCATCAGGGCCGGCACCAGGGTGACCGACAGCATCGCCGCCGCTGCCATGGCGAGGCTCTTGGTCCAGGCCAGCGGCTTGAACATGCGGCCCTCCTGTGCCTCCAGGGTGAAGATCGGCAGGAACGAGACGGTGATCACGAGCAGGCTGAAGAACAGCGCCGGCCCGACCTCGACGGCCGCCGCGACGATTGCCGCGTTGCGCGACTGGCCGGGCTTCAGGCGCTCCAGATGCTTGTGGGCGTTCTCGATCATGACGATGGCGGCGTCGATCATGGCGCCGATAGCGATGGCGATGCCGCCGAGGCTCATGATGTTGGAGCCGATGCCGAGCAGGTGCATGGCGAGGAAAGCCATCAGGATGCCGACCGGCAGGGTGA